>Ga0208414_1000988_pt1 | contig 23735 bp, 20 predicted proteins | sample AntAceMetag02UKE_FD_184770 | JGI IMG/M metagenome (GOLD analysis project Ga0208414, IMG submission 184770) | Saline lake microbial communities from Ace Lake, Antarctica - Antarctic Ace Lake Metagenome 02UKE (SPAdes) (version 2) | ecosystem: Environmental > Aquatic > Non-marine Saline and... | reverse complement strand
ATTCCACGAACAGCCGCTCGACGATGTTCGAGGACACCGTGCCGAGGCCGGCCATGACCTGGGAGATCTCCTTGATCTCCTCGTCGTCCATCTGGCCGAACAGCTTGGCGGCCTGCTCCTCGCCAAGCGACATCAGCAGGATGGCAGCCTTCTCGGGCCCAGTGACGCTGCGATATTCTTCCCGCGTGCGCATGCTGGCGCGCCGATCCCTGTACGTCCCGCAATAGAATCAAAGCCTGACTTATGACTTTATCAGAACCCGGCGCCTGCTCATAGGCCCGCCGCAAGAGGGCAGCGCTGACGGAGCGGCGGATGGATCGCGGCTCGCGCTGCGCTTGGCCGGGATGACGGCAGGGGCGTCGGGTCGACAATAAAATGCGTCGCCCGAATAAAAAGCGTCGCCCGGTCGGCTCTCACCGATTGCGCCGATAAAGACATAAAGATATCTTTATATCGGTATTGCATCAGGAGGTCGCATGGAGGCGTTGCTGTCAGGGTTGCGGGCGGTTGCGGAACCGACACGGTTGCGCCTGATGGCGCTGTGCGCCCGAGCTGAACTGTCGGTGACGGAATTGGTAACGATCTTGGGGCAAAGCCAGCCGCGGGTGTCTCGCCATCTCAAGCTGATGGTCGAAGCCGGCGTCCTGGAGCGCAACCGCGAGGGCGCGCGCGCCTTCTACCGGCCGGCTGAACGCGGTCCGCTGGCCGACATGGCACAGGCGCTGGTTGCGCTCGTCCCGCTCGACGATCCGGCGATCGTCGACGACCTCGCCCGGCTCGACCGGATCCGCGAGGAACGATCGGAGCGGGCCAGCCGGTACTTCCAGGCAAACGCCGCTCGCTGGGAGGAACTGCGCGGCCTGTACGTCGACGACGCGGTCGTCGATGCCCGCCTGCTGGCCGCCATCGAGGAAGAACCCGGCGGCGACCTGCTCGACATTGGCACCGGGACCGGGCGTGTCCTGGAAATGGCAGCCGACCACGTCCGCAGCGCCGTCGGCATCGACAACGCGAGGCCGATGCTCGACATCGCGCGCGCCAATCTCGACAAGGCCGGTCTCCGGCACTGCCAGGTGCGGCTGGCGGACATGTACCGGCTGCCCTTTCCGGCCGAGCGATTCGACGCGGTGACCGTCAACATGGTGCTGCACTACGCCGAATCCCCCGGCGCTGTCCTGGCGGAGGCCTCTCGGGTGCTCAAGCCCGGCGGCCGCCTGATCGTGGTCGACTTCGCGCCGCACGAGCTGGTCGAGTTGCGTGACGACCACGAGCACCGCTGGCTGGGGTTTGCGGAGGGTGAGGTCGCCCGGATCGCCGCCCACGCCGGCCTGATCCTGGAGCCGACCATCGCGGTCGAGGGCGAGCCCCTGACCGTCTGTCTTTGGCGAGCCCGCCGGGCCCCGGCCGCCCGCATCGCCGCCGCGTCCTGAGGAGACCATGATGAACCGCATCCCCTCGATCAGCTTCGAGTTCTTCCCGCCCAAGGACGCCGCCGGCGAAGCCAAGCTGTGGGAAACCCTTGACAAGCTGGCGCCCTACGGCCCGCGCTTCGTGTCGGTAACCTACGGCGCCGGCGGCAGCACCCGGGAGCGCACCAGCGGCATCGTCACGCGGATCAAGCGCGAGACCGGTCTGGAGCCGGCGGCGCACCTGACCTGCGTCGGCGCGACCCGCGACGCGGTCGACGAGTTGGCACGCGGCTGGTGGCACTCCGGCATCCGCCACGTCGTCGCGCTGCGCGGCGATTCGCCGGCTGGGACCGGACCCTACGCGCCACACCCCAGCGGGTACGCCAACGCCGCCGAGCTGACCGCCGGACTGCGCCGGGTCGGCGACTTCGAGATCTCCGTCGGCGCCTACCCGGAATCGCACCCGGATTCGGCGTCACCGGAATCCGACTTGGACAACCTCAAGCGCAAGCTCGACGCCGGCGCCACGCGCGCGATCACCCAGTACTTCTTCGACGCCGCGACCTTCCTGCGGTTCCGTGACCGCTGCGCCGCCGCCGGCATCACAGCACCGGTCGTGCCGGGAGTGTTGCCGGTGACCAACTTCAAGAAGGTCGTGGAGTTCTCCGCAGCCTGCGGCGCCACCGTGCCGGCTTGGATGGCAGAGCTGTTCGCCGGACTGGACGACGATCCGGAGACACGGCAACTGGTCGCGGCCACGACCGCGTCGGAGTTGTGCCTCGCGCTGATGGCCGAAGGCGTGCAGGACTTCCATTTCTATACCCTGAACCGGCCGCAACTGGCGGCGGCGATCTGCCGCCGGCTTGGCGTGCGTCCGGAACTGGAAGCGGCGGCGTGACGGCTGCCGGCTTCATAACGGCGGCGCGCGGCTCCCCGTTGCCGGTCTCCGGTGGGCTGGGCGAGGCACTCGCAGGCTTTGGGGCGTCCTGTCTCGAGGTTCTCAACCTCGAGCAACCGCGGGCGGTGCGCGCAGCCCACATGGCTTATCTAGCGGCCGGCGCCGGGGTGATCCGGACCAACACCGCGGCCGCCTCGCCCGAGCGGCTGGACCGTTGGCGCATGCACGACGAGGCGTTCATCGTCTGCTACATGGCGGCCGAACATGCCGCCGAGTGCGCTCGCGCGGCCGCCGCCAAGACCGGCATCGCCCGCCAAGTGCTCGGGGTGGCGCGGGTCGAATCGCGCGTCCGCCAACTCGGCTTCCTCTCGCTCGACCGGGTCGAGGCAGCGGCCCGCACCATGGCGGCCGGGCTGGCCGGCGGCGGGGTCGACGCGATCGTGATCGAGATCAACCAGGACCGCACCCGGCTGGCCGCGGCCATCGACGGAGCCCGGCGTGGCATGGCCGACGCCGGACGGTCGCTGCCGGTGCTTCTGACGCTGCGCTACGATCCGATGTTCGCACCGCCGCACCGGGACCGGGTGACCGACGATCTGGCGCACGCGGCCGCGGCCGCCGCCGGCCTCGGGATCGCCGCGCTCGGGATCGCCAACGCCGATCTGGCCGATGGCTGGGCAGCCACCCTGCGGGCGGTCGCCCGAGCCTACCCTGGCCCGTTGCAGGTGGAGGCATCCCCGGCGTCGTCCGACCTCACCGAGGTCCTCGAGGATCCGGTCCTGGCGCCGCGACTGGCCCTGGTTGGCGGCGGCGCGTCGCCGACCGACACCGCGTGTCTTCGCGCGCGCCTGATTTCCCGGCAACAGCGGCAGGACGGCTCCGGTCGCCCGCCGGCCGCCAACGACCGCATTGCCGTGCCCGCACGCCGACCGAAAGGACATTCATGACACGAGTCGACCGTCTCGAAGCCCTCGACATCCTCGCCGCGCAGCGCGTCGTGGTGCTCGACGGCGCGATGGGGACGATGATCCAGAACCTCAAGCTCCAGGAGGGCGACTTCCGGGGGGAACGGTTCAAAGATCACGACCGCGAACTGCAGGGCGACAACGACATCCTGAACCTGTCGAAGCCCGAGGCGATCGTAGGCATCCACGACGCCTACCTGGAGGCCGGCGCCGACATCATCCAGACCAACACCTTCAACGCCACCTCGATCAGCCAGATGGACTACGGCCTGCAGGCCCTGGCGCGCGAGATCAACCGGGTCGGCGCCGAACTCGCGCGGCGCTCGGCCGACGCCCACACCGAAGCGACCGGCCGTCCGGTGTTCGTCGGCGGCGGGCTCGGCCCCACCAGCCGGACCGCCTCGATCTCGCCGGACGTCAACAACCCGGGCGCCCGCAACGTTACGTTCGACGCGCTGCGCGAGGCCTACCTCGAGGCGACGCTCGGCCTGATCGAGGGCGGCTCCGACATCATCATGGTCGAGACGATCTTCGACACCCTGAACGCCAAGGCCGCCCTGGTGGCGGTTCGCGAGGCGTTCGACGAGTCAGGGGTGGAGTTGCCGATCATCATCAGCGGCACCATCACCGACCGTTCCGGGCGCACCCTGTCGGGGCAGACGCCGGAGGCGTTCTGGAACTCGGTCCGCCACGCCAAGCCGTTCGCGGTCGGTTTCAACTGCGCGCTCGGCGCCAAGGAGCTGCGCGCCCACGTCGCCGAACTGGCGCGCGTGGCCGACGTCAAGGTGTCGGCCTACCCGAACGCCGGCCTGCCGAACGAGTTCGGCGGCTACGACGAGACCCCCGACCAGACCGCCGGCCATCTCGGCCGCTGGGCTTCGGACGGGCTGATCAACCTGGTCGGGGGGTGCTGCGGCACCACGCCCGCCCACATCCGCGCCATCGCCGAGGCCGTGAAGTCCGCGGCACCCCGCACGGTGCCGGTGGTGCCGCGCCGCCTGCGCCTGTCCGGCCTCGAGCCCTTCGAAATTCAAGCAGCCTGAGGCCCCATGAAGCGACAAGGCACATTCGTCAACGTCGGCGAGCGCACCAACGTGACCGGCTCCGCCCGGTTCCGCAAACTGATCGCCGCCGACGACTACGAGGCCGCGCTGCAGGTGGCCCGTCAGCAGGTCGAGAGCGGTGCCGCCATCCTCGACGTCAACATGGACGAGGGCCTGCTCGACTCCGAGGCCGCCATGGTGACGTTCCTGAACCTGATGGCCGCCGAGCCCGACATCTCGCGCGTGCCGGTGATGGTCGACAGCTCGAAGTGGACGGTGATCGAGGCCGGGCTGAAGTGCCTGCAGGGCAAGGGCATCGTCAACTCGATCAGCCTTAAGGAGGGCGAGGCGCCGTTCGTCGAGCAGGCCCGCAAGGTGCTGCGCTACGGCGCCGCCGTGGTGGTCATGGCGTTCGACGAACAGGGCCAGGCCGAGACCGCCGAGCGCAAGGCCGATATCTGCGAGCGCGCCTACCGGATCCTGGTCGACAAGGTCGGCTTCCCGCCCGAGGACATCATCTTCGACCCGAACATCTTCGCGGTCGCGACCGGCATCGACGAGCACAACGACTACGCCCAGGCGTTCTTCGAAGGCACGCGGCTGATCAAGCAGCGCTGCCCGCACGTCCACGTCTCCGGCGGCGTGTCGAACGTGTCGTTCTCGTTCCGCGGCAACAACGCGGTGCGCGAGGCGATGCACGCCTGCTTCCTGTTCCACGCCATCGACGCCGGCCTTGACATGGCAATCGTCAACGCCGGCGCGCTGCCGGTGTACCAGGACATCCCTGAGGAGCTGCGGGAGCGCATCGAGGACGTGCTGCTGAACCGCCGCCCCGACGCCACCGACCGTCTGCTGGAGATCGCCGAGCGCTTCAAAGGCGACGGCGCCAAGGCAAAGGTGGTGGACGACAAATGGCGTGAGCTGCCGGTCGAGAAGCGCCTGGAGCACGCTTTGGTCCACGGCATCACCGACTGGGTCGAGATCGACGTCGAGGAGGCCCGCCAACGGGCCGCGCGGCCGCTCTCGGTCATCGAGGGGCCGTTGATGGACGGCATGAACGTGGTCGGCGACCTGTTCGGCGCCGGCCAGATGTTCCTGCCCCAGGTGGTCAAGTCGGCCCGGGTGATGAAGAAGGCAGTCGCCTACCTGCTGCCGTACATCGAGGCGGAGAAGGGCGACGGCCCGCCCGAAGCCAAGGGCAAGATCGTCATGGCGACGGTCAAGGGCGACGTCCACGACATCGGCAAGAACATCGTCGGCGTAGTGTTGCAATGCAACAACTACGACGTCGTCGACCTGGGCGTCATGGTGCCCTGCGCGAAGATCCTGGAGACCGCGATCGCCGAGAAGGCCGACATCATCGGCCTGTCAGGCCTGATCACGCCGAGCCTGGACGAGATGGTGTATGTCGCCTCCGAGATGCAGCGCGAGGGCCTCAGCCTGCCGCTGCTGATCGGCGGTGCCACCACCTCCAAGATGCACACCGCCGTCAAGATCGACCCGGCTTACAGCGCCGGACCGGTGATCCACGTCACCGACGCCTCGCGCGCCGTCGGCGTGGTGCAGAACCTGCTGTCCGGCAACGCGCGCGCGGGCTACGCAGAGGAGATCCGCGCCGACTACCGCCAGATGGCCGAGGGTCGTCGACGCGGCCGCACCGACCGGGCGCGCATCAGCATCGCCGAGGCACGGGCCAACCGCGCGCCGATCGACTGGTCCGGCTACACACCGCCACGGCCGGCGGCCCCCGGCGTCACGATCTTCGAGGCGTATCCGGTGGCCGAGCTGATCGACCGGATCGACTGGCAGCCGTTCTTCACCACTTGGGAGCTGCGCGGCCGCTTCCCCGATATCCTGGGCGACCCGAAATACGGTGCAGCGGCGCGGCCGCTCTGGAACGACGCCCAGGCTATGCTGACGCGCCTGCTCGCCGAGGGTTGGGCGCGGCCGTGTGCCGCCGTCGGCTTCTGGCCGGCGGTCGCGGACGGCGACGACATCCGGCTGTTCAGCGGTGAGGACCGTGACCGGACGCTCGAGGTGATCCACACCCTGCGCCAGCAGATGCCGCGCGACGGTGGCGACAAGTCGAACTTGGCGCTCGCCGACTACATTGCCCCGGCGGCGACCGGGCTGGCCGACTGGCTGGGCGGGTTCGTGGTCACCGCCGGCCCGGAGCTCGAAACCAGGGCCCGCGCTTTCGAGGAGGCCGGCGACATGTATTCGTCGATCCTGCTGAAGGCGCTGGCCGACCGGCTGGCCGAGGCCTTCGCCGAGCGCCTGCACGAACGCGTGCGCCGCGAGTTCTGGGGTTACGCCCCCGGCGAGACGTTGTCGAACGACGACCTGATGGCCGAGCGGTACCGCGGCATCCGCCCTGCCCCGGGCTACCCGGCCTGCCCGGATCACACCGAGAAGCGCACCCTGTTCCGGCTGCTCGACGCCGAAGCGGCGACCGGCGTCAGTCTCACCGAATCCTGCGCGATGTGGCCGGCCTCCTCGGTCTCGGGATTCTATTTCTCGCACCCCGAGGCGCGCTACTTCGGGCTTGGGCGGATCGAGCGCGACCAGGTGGAAGACTACGCCCGGCGCAAGGGCGAGACGGTGGAGTGGGCCGAGAAGTGGCTGGCGCCCTCGCTCGCCTACGATCCCGACGAGGAGCGTGCCCGGCGCGACGCGGCCTGAGGGCGAGACAGACGCGGCCCGGCCCTGGTATCACCCTCGCAGCGTCACCTCTGCCGGACCGCCTCCATGCCGAAGATAACCCCGGGCACGATCCTCAAGCTGCTGATCCTGTCGTTCTTCGTTGGGTGGGGACTGTCGATGCTCGACCTCACGCCGCTCGACATTCTGCACGGCGTGTTCGATCGCCTGAACGATTTCCTAGACTGGATCGGCCGGTCGTTCGGGTCGATCATCTCCTACGTGCTGGTCGGCGCCATGATCGTGGTGCCGATCTGGCTGCTGCTGCTGGCGATCGACTGGAGCAAGCAGCGCGGGAGATAGGCAGCCGCCGGTCGGGCTCAGTCGCGGTCGTCCTTCAGGCGGTCGTCGTGGTCGTCGTGCAGCGCCCGCCAGGCGGCGCCGTCGAGATCCTCGAACTGCCGAGTCCGGAGCGCCCAGAGAAAGCAGACCAGGCCGAAGCCGCCGAGCAGAAGGGCGGCGGGGATCAGGTAGACGAGCGCGGCCATGACGATCTCCCTCGGGTTCAGCGTCCGCGCTGCACGCGCAGCGCGTTGCCGGTGACCGCCAGCGACGACGCCGACATGACGACGGCGGCGATCAGCGGCGTCACCAACCCGGCGATCGCCAGCGGCACGGCGATCAGGTTGTAGCCGAGCGCCAGGGCGACGTTCTGGCGGACCAGGGCATCGGCCTTGCGGGCGACTTCCCAGCATTCCAGGACCGGCGCCAGCGCGTCGCCGCTGAACACCACGTCGGCCGCGGTCTGGCTGACGTCGGCGGCGGTCGACGGTGACAGCGAGACAAACGCGGCGGCCAGCGCCGGCGCGTCGTTCAACCCGTCGCCGACCATCGCCACCCGCCGGCCCTCGGCCGCCAGGCGTTGCAGCACCGCGATCTTGCCGGACGGAAGGCATTCGCCCTGGCGTTCGCCGATGCCAAGCTGATCGGCGAGCGCGGCGACCACCGGCTCGCGGTCCCCGGACAGCAGGATCACCCGCAGGCCTCGGTCCTTCAGCGTCGCCACCACCTCGGCCGCGTCCGGGCGCGGGGCGTCGACGAACCGAAACCGCACCGCCGGAGCCTCGCCGCGCCGCAGCCAGATTTCGGTTCCGGCGTGCGGCAGCGCCGGCGCCGCCCCGCCCACCCAGTCGCCGCGCCCAAGCCGCACCCGCTCACCGTCGACCAGCGCCTCCAGGCCGAGGCCAGGCTCCTCGTGGACGCCCTCGGCCGCAGCCCCGTCTCCGGCGGCGGCAGCGATCGCTCGCGACAGCGGATGGGTGCTGCGGCGCGCCAGCGTGGCGGCCAGGGCCAGCGCGTTCGCTGCGCCGCCGTCGATACCGTCCAGCCGCGGCCGGCCAAGCGTCAGCGTGCCGGTCTTGTCGAACACCACCGTGTCGATCCGGGCCAGCCGTTCCAGCGCGTCGCCGCTCTTCACGTAGGCTCCGCGCTTCAGCAGACGGCCGACCGCGCCGACCTGCACCGCCGGCACCGCGAGGCCGAGAGCGCACGGGCAGGTGACGATCAGCACCGCCACCGCGATCATCAGCGACGCCCGCCAATCGGCGCTTCCGAGCGTCATCCAGCCGGCGAACGCAGCCAGCGCCAGGGCGTGGATCACCGGCGCGTAGATTTGCGAGATGCGGTCGGCCAAGCGGACGTAGCGGGCCTTGGCCTGCCCGGCCCGGTCCATCATGGCGGCGATCTCGGCCAACAGGGTCTGAGACCCGGCGGCGGCGGTCTCGACCTCGATCGGCGCCGCGAGGTTCACGGTGCCGGCGTGCACCAGGTCGCCCGGCGCCACCGCCTGCGGCAGGCTCTCGCCGGTCACCAGCGAGGCGTCCACCTCGGACCGGCCGGCGGCCACCCGGCCGTCGACCGGCACCGTCTCACCGGTCGCCACCGCCACCCGGTCGCCCGGCCGCACCGCCTCGATCGCCCGAACTTCGGTGGTCCCGTCGGCGCCGATCACCAGGGCGCTGACGGCGCGCAGCGCCAGCAGGTTCTGGGCGGCCGCGAACGCCCGGCCACGCAGCGAGCGGTCGAGGAACCGGCCGATCAACAGGAAGAACAGCAGCCCCAGCGCGGCGTCGAAGTAAACGTGCTCGCCGTTGCGGGTGGTCTCGAACAGGCTCATCGCGGTCGCCAGCGTCACGCCGATGGCGATCGGAACGTCCATGTTGCTGGTGCCGGCGCGCAGCGCGCCGAGCGCCGAGCGGAAAAACGGCCGGCCAGCGTAGACGATCGCCGGCATGGCGATCAGCGCCGACACCCAGTGCAGGAAGGCGCGGGTCCCCGGTCCCATGTCCTGGGCCAACCCGGCCCACACGGCCACCGACACCAGCATGACGTTGGCGAACGCGAAGCCGGCGACGGCCAGCGCGCGCAGCAGGCCCTGGCCGACCTCGTCGACCTCGCCGCCACCGAGACGGGCGGCGTCGTAGGGGGCGATCCGGTGGCCGAGGCCGCCGAGGGTCGCCACGATCCGCTCGACGTCGACGCGCTCCGGGTCCCACTCCAGGTGAATGCGGCGCTGGCCGGCGTTCACCCGGGCGCCGATCACGCCGTCGAGGCGGGCCAACGTACCCTCGATCGACGGCACGCAGGATGGGCAATCGAGGGTTTCGACCACCGCGTCCAACCGGGCGATGCCATCGGCGCCGACCACCGCGTAGGCGCGCGGATCGGCGCCCGCTGCAGCCGACCGTGCGGCCGGCGCCGCCAGCGAGCCGAAGGTGCAGCAGCCGGCGTCGAGACCGGGATCGTCGATCTGGGCATGCAGGGTCAAGGCCGCCTCCGTCACCGGACCGCCGCGACAGTGTCGATGCGGTAGATGCTGCCGTCCGGCGCCGTCGCGGTCAGCTTCAGTTCCCAGTTGCCGGCACCCGGCAGGATGGCGACTCCGGCATACACACCGCCGACGGTGGCGGCGAACGCCAGCGGCCGGTCATCGGCCTCGGCGACCGGGTGACGGGCCTCGCCCTCGATGACGAGCCCGTCCACCGGTCGGCCGTGGGCGTCGCGCACCACCAGGGTGACGGCGAGGCGCCAGCCCTGGCTCGTCTCCGACCAAGTCGACCGGCTGTCGATGTCGGTGGTCCAGCCGAGGGCCTTCTGGGCAGCGTCGCGCTCCAATGTCCGGTTCCACGACAGGCCGGTGCGGTAGCTGTCGTGGTCGGTCAGCCCGGTCCAGGTGCTGAGCGCCAGATGGACGAAGGTGACGTTGACTCCGACCACGATCCCGAAGAACACCAGCATGGCGATCAGGACGTGCCGGCCGGTCAGGCGGAAGCCACGGTCGGTCTCGTTCAGCATGGTCATTTCTCCGGTCCCCGGAAGATCGAGGAAGTGCGCGCCGTCCGGCCGCCCCCCTCTTCGGTGATCACCACGGTGATGTCGGTGGCGTCGCCCTCGAGCGCCTCGGCGGGCACCGAGACGAACACCCGGAACGCCGCCAGCCGATCGGAGGCGACGTCGACGCCGGTGCTGTCGCCGGGCTCACGCCCGACGATCGACACCTGGTGGGCCGGCAGCCCCTCGAAGGCGATGGCGAACCGCGCCGCGGCATGCTGCTTGTTCAGGATTTTCACGGTGTAGCCGTTTCGCACCGACCCGTCGGTCAGCCGCACGAACAGCGGGTTTCGGTCGTGCTGGACGTTGACGTCCAGGGTCGAGCGGGTTCCGAGCGCGTACAGCATCACCGCCGAGACGGCCACGATCAGCACCGCGTACAGGATCGTGCGCGGTCGGATCCAGCGCACCCAGGTGGCTTCTCCGAGTTTGCGCCGATCGTGGTTGATCAGGGTGTCGTAGTCGATCAGCCCCCGCGGCCGACCGATCTTGGTCATCACGTCGTCGCAGGCGTCGATGCAGAGCGCGCAGGCAATGCACTCGAGTTGCTGACCGTCGCGGATGTCGATGCCCATCGGGCACACCGCGACGCACTGGCGGCAATCGATGCAGTCGGAGCGCGTCGACCAGTCCTGGCCCTTGCGGTACGGCAGCCGCGGCTCGCCGCGATCATCCTTGTAGGAGACGATCAGCGAGTCCTCGTCCTGCATCGCCGCCTGGATGCGCGGCCACGGGCACATGTAGGTGCAGACCTGCTCCCGCATCAGCCCGCCCAGGGCGTAGGTGGTGAAGGTCAGGACAGCGATGGTGATGTAGGCGATCGGCATCGCCTGCAGGGTGAACAGGTCACCCAGCAGGGTCGGCGCGTCGGCGAAATAGAACACCCAGGCGCCGCCGGTAGCCATCGCGATCAGCAGCCAGACGCCGTGTTTGACGACGCGTTTGGCAGCCTTGGCGGGTGACATCGGCGCCTTGGCAAGGCGGATCCGCTCCGCCCGGTCGCCCTCGACCAACCGCTCGACCAAGATGAACAGGTCGGTCCAGACGGTCTGCGGGCAGGTGTAGCCGCACCACACCCGCCCGGCCAGCGCGGTGATCAGGAAGAGCCCGAACGACGCCAGGATCAGCAGACCGGTGAGATAGTAAATCTCCTGCGGCCAGATCTCGATGAAGAAGAAGTAGAAGCGCCGGGCCGGAAAGTCGATCAGCACCGCCTGGTCCGGCAGGTTCGGTCCGCGGTCCCAGCGGATCCAGGGGGTCAGATAGTAGACGGCGAGGGTGATCGCCATCACCGCCCACTTGATCCGCCGGAACGTGCCATGGGCAAGCTTGGGATAGATCGGCTCCCTAGCCTTGTAGAGCGGCCGGTTCTCCTTGCGGTTGACCGCCGCCACGTCGGATTCCTCGACCGGGCTCGCGCCCAGCTCGGCCGACTTCGCAAGTTCCATGAGGTTCATGGCGCGGTCACCCCCGCGCCCGGGCAAACGCCTCCCCACCCTGACCTCATCCCGGCCAAGCGAAGCGCAAGCCGTGACCCACCCGTCGCTCCGTCGGCAGCACCATCAGCGAGCCGTCGTCGCGCCGTGGGTCCCGGATGCGTTCCGCCTGCGGCGGCCGGTTCCGGGATGACGACGAAGGGAGGGACCCCGACCACCGACTCGACGACGACGGAAGGACAGGGACCGTGGGAGGTCATCGCTATTTCCTTACTGTCCGCCGCCGAGGGCGTGGACGTAGACGGCGAGCTGCTTCAGCGTGGCGTCGTCCAGCCTGGAGCCCCAGGGCGGCATGATGCCGAAGCGGGCGTTGACGACGCTCTCGGTAAGGGCCGCGCGGTCGCCGCCATACAGCCAGATCGAGTCGGTGAGGTTCGGCGCGCCCAACTCGATGTTGCCGGTGCCGTTGTCCCCGTGGCAGGCCGCGCACTGCTCGGCGAACACCGCCTTGCCAGCCTCGGCCCGAACGGCGTCATGGGTCTGGCCCGACATCGCCAGGACGTAGTCGACGACCTCGACGATCTGGGCCCGCTCGAGCACGCCGTCCTTCCCGTACGCCGGCATCTGCGACCAGCGGGCGTCAGGATCCTCGGAGTTGCGGATGCCGTGGGTGATGGTGTGCAGGATCTGTTCCGGCGTGCCGCCCCACAGCCACTCATCATCGTTCAGATTGGGGTAGCCCTTGAAACCCGCCGCACCCTGGCCGTGACACTGCGAGCAGTTGACCGCGAACGCCGAGCGCCCGCCGGCCATGGCGAACTCCAGCAACTGCGGGTCGGCGCGGATCTCGTCGACCGTGGCCGCCTCGATCCGGTTCAGCCATTGCGCCTGCCCGGCCTTCGCCGCCGCGATCTCCTCGATCAGGGTCTCCCGTTGTGAATACCCGAGCACACCCTTGGTGTAGGTCGAGACCAGCGGCCAGGCCGGCATCAGCACCCAGTAGCCGACCGACCAGACGATGCAGGCGTAGAATATCCACAGCCACCAGCGCGGCATCGGGTTGTCGAGTTCCTTGATGCCGTCCCACTCGTGGCCGGTGGTTTCGACCCCGGTGACGGAGTCCTTTTCCGAGACGGTCGCCATGGATCAGTCCTCCTCGAGGGGCAGGCGGGCGGCTTCGTCGAACCGGGCGCGGTTGCCCGGCCAGAGCGCGTAGGCGCAGGCCGACAGGAACAGGGTCACCAGGAACAGGAGGCCCCAGGACTGGGCGAACATCGAGACGTCGCTGTAGGTCATGGCCAGTTCCCCCCTCACCGGGCGTTGTCGCCGGCTGTCGGCTGGTAAACCCGGAAGTCGACCAGCGTGCCGAGCATTTGCAGATAGGCGATCAGGGCGTCGAGCTCGGTGATCCGGTTCGGGTCGCCGTCGAAGTCGCGGGCCTGGGCCTTCGGGTAGCGGGCCTGGAATTCCTCCAGCCCGTCGCCGTCGACCGTCGCCTGCAGCCTCACGTCGGACCGGGCGGCGGCGATCATCGCGTCGTCGTAGGGAACGCCGAGCGTGGCGTTGGCCTTCAGATGCTGGGCGATGTCCTCGAACTTCAGCTCGGTCCGGGCCAGGAACGGGTAACCCGGCATGATCGATTCCGGCACCACCGAACGCGGGTTGATGGTGTGCGCACGGTGCCACTCGTCGGAGTAGCGGCCGCCGACCCGGGCGAGGTCCGGACCGGTGCGCTTGGAGCCCCACTGGAACGGCCGGTCGTACATGCTCTCCGCCGCCAGCGAGTAGTGGCCGTAGCGCTCGTTCTCGTCGCGGAACGGCCGCACCATCTGGCTGTGGCAGTTGTAGCAGCCCTCCCGGATGTAGATGTTCCGGCCAGCCAGTTCGAGCGGGGTGTAGGGCCGCACCCCGGTCACCTTCTCGATGGTGCTCTCCAGGTAGAACAGCGGCGCCAGTTCCACGATGCCGCCGATCGAGACCACGATCAGCACCAGCACCGTCAGCAGGATCGAGTTCTTCTCGACCTTGCCGTGATGGTTCATTACCGACATGGGATCAGCCTCCCACCGCGCCGGCGGTCGCCGCGCGGACCGGGGCGGGCAGAGCCGCCTCCTCCGCCACGTCGCCGCGGGCCGTGCGCCACAGGTTGTAGGTCATGATCAGGGCGCCGGTGAGGAACAGCACGCCGCCGACCGCCCGGATCACGTAGAAGGGGTGCATGGCCTCGACGGTCTCGACGAACGAGTACTCGAGGAAGCCCAGGCTGTCGTAGGCCCGCCACATCAGGCCCTGCAGAATGCCCGACACCCACATCGCGGTGATGTAGAGGACGATGCCGATCGACGCGATCCAGAAGTGCCAGCTGACCAGCGCCAGCGAGTACAGCCGCTCGCGGTTCCACAGGATCGGCACCAGGCAGTAAAGCGCGCCGAAGCTGATGAACCCGACCCAGCCGAGCGCCCCGGAATGCACGTGACCGACGGTCCAGTCGGTGTAGTGGCTGAGCGAGTTCACGGCCTTGATCGACATGACCGGGCCTTCGAAGGTGCTCATGCCGTAGAACGCGACCGAGACCACCATCATGCGCAGGACCGGGTCGGTGCGGAGCTTGTCCCACGCCCCCGACAGGGTCATCAGTCCGTTGATCATGCCGCCCCAGCTCGGCATCCACAGCATCACCGAGAAGGTCATGCCGAGGGTCTGCGACCACTCCGGCAGCGCGGTGTAGTGCAGATGGTGCGGGCCGGCCCAGATGTAGAGGAAGATCAGTGACCAGAAGTGCACGATCGAGAGCCGGTAGGAGTAGATCGGCCGCTCGGCGCGCTTGGGGATGTAGTAGTACATGATCGCCAGGAACCCGGCGGTCAGGAAGAAGCCGACGGCGTTGTGGCCGTACCACCATTGGGTCAGCGCATCCTGGACGCCAGCGAACGCGGTATAGCTCTTCGGCCCGGTAAACGATACCGGCAACGCCAGGTTGTTCACCACGTGCAGCATCGCGATCGTCACGATGAAGGCCAGGTAGAACCAGTTCGCCACGAAGATGTGCGGTTCGCGGCGGCGCCACAGGGTGGCCAGGAACACCAGCAGGTAGGTGACCCAAACGATCGTCAGCCACAGGTCGACGTACCACTCCGGCTCGGCGTATTCCTTGCTCTGGGTGATCCCGAGCAGGTAGCCGGTGCCGGCGAGCGCGATGAACAGCTGATAGCCCCAGACCACGAACCACGGCGCGATCTCGCCGGCCAGTCGGGCCTTGCAGGTGCGCTGCACGACGTGGAACGAGGTCGCGATCAGGACGTTGCCGCCGAACGCGAAGATCACCGCCGAGGTGTGCAGCGGCCGCAGCCGGCCGAAATTGGTCCAGGGCAGATCCAGGTTCAACGCCGGAAACGCCAGCTGGAAGGCGATAATCACGCCGACCAGAAAGCCGGCAAGTCCCCAGATGACCGCGGCGATCACCGCCAGCCGGATCGGACCGTCGTTGTAGGCCAGCCCGTCGGCGATTCGCGGGGCCACGATCAGGCCGTCCCGCAGATCGAACCGGCGCTTCACCAGCAGGAAGCAGCCGCCGATGAAGAACGCCAGGAACAGGGCTCCGTGGAAGCCGAACTCCCAGCTCGGCGCGCCGGCCATCAGAAAGAGGCTGATGACGGCGCCGACACCGAGCAGAAGTCCGACCGCCCAGTCGAGGCCTAGCACGTCGATGGTGCCGTCGCTCGCTCGCATGGTCTTAACACCCCCCCAAGAGTCGCAAGGGCCCGCTGGCGCGGGCTACATTTGGACCCTAGGAGGGGTGAAAAGGGGTGGCCTTGACCTGGATCAAGGCCACGTTCGCAGATGCGAAATGCTTGGAACCCACGGGTGCGCCGCAGGATCGTCGCGCAAAGCCCGGGCCGCTACCGCAACAGCCGATCCACCACCTCGCCGGCGGGCACCGACATGAGGTCCCGCGACGTGCTGAGCGACTGCGTCATCTCCTGTCCCATCGGCAGATCCTGCGCGAAGACCAGTCGGGCCGCGAGGCCGTCGAGATACAGCCGGCCGAACACGCTGATAGCGACGTCGAGGTTGTTGCCGTAGTCGCCGCCTACCTTGATCAGCCGCCGTTCCACGCGCTCGGGATCCATCATGCGGCGCAACACCTGGGTTACCCCGTCCCCCTGACTGAGGGTGTAGGGGGCGATGACGGCCGCCGACAGGTCCCGCCAGCGCTCCTCGCCCATCTCGGCCCGCCATGCCTCGAGTTGGGCGATGACGGCGCCGATCTGGATTTCGGCAGCATAGGCGCGCAAACGACCGACCGCGTCGAAGATGCGCCTGGAATAGGTCATGTAGTCGGCCTGCGAGAACTCCCGCCGCGCCAGCGCACCATCGGCGAAGGTGAGGGATTCCGTCAGGACGATCTTCGTGTCGGCCTTGGCGGTGTCGCCGAGGTTGACGATCTCGATGTGTTCCAGCGCGGCGCGGATTCGGGTGGCCGACGCGCTCAACGGGGCCTGCCACTCGCCTCCCGCCGGCGCGTCCAGATACGGGGCGATGATGACGAAGAGGTCCAGAGGCACATGGGCGACGCTCTTGGCGAGCTCGTAGCTGGCCGGTACCGGCTGCACCCGCACGAAGCGGTCGCCGTCGCGGAGGTTGAACGTGCCCCCGACGCCGTCGAACTGAACGACGAGGACCGGGTCGATGCTCGCGGACACGCGCGACAGTGTCCGGGCGTAGTTCGCCCGCATACTGGCGTTCAGGGCTCGGATACGGTCATCCGCCTGGGCAGCCGCGTCCCCGGCGACCGCCACGATCGGGAGGAGTTCTTCGGCGCTGCTGAGCAGTCCACCGGCGGAACCTGGCGCGTCGGATGCATAGCCCGCGATGGAGGAAGAAAGCAGAATCCCGGACGCAAGTAATGCAGATCGAATCATGTCGCACCCCTATTTTTGCCTTTGGCTTGACCTGAACAGCCAACCAAAAATCCCCCGCTTCGACCGTTGTCGACAAACAGAATGTAGACGCTAGCGAAACGGATCAATCAACAATACATCACATTTCTGTATTGCGAGATTGCGATCTGTCCGCGCACAGGAGTCCACCCAGTAGAGCCAACTCTAAGTGTTAGCGTCGATACTTTTGTGGTTCGTCAAGCCCCGTCATTCACGTCGACCAAAAGTCGACGCGGGTAGACTTGGAATCGTCTCATGTGGTCAGTCCGGCTTTGGCTTGCCGCGGACCTCGCGCACGGAGAAGCCGCCGGTGGCGCTGGTCGCGAGGACGTGCAGGACCTTGCCGGGAAAGACTTGGTCGGCCAGTTCCGCAAGCGCCGCATCGGAGCCGCCGAACGGCGCCACCAAATCGACCAGCCAGGCGCGGTCGCCGCAGCGCCACTCATTCGGCTTCAGGCGCATCTGACCCTGGCGGAGCCGGGCCTCGACCTCGGCGTCGACCAGCGCCCAGGAGGCGTACATGACCGGCACGGCGCCGTTCTCTGTCTGCCGACGCCACACCCGGGCCTGACGGGCCATAAGCGCCGGCAGCACCAGCCACTCGAGGTCGGAGACGAACACGTGACGGTGCCCGGCCGACTGGCCGAGCAGGGTGACGATCTGCCCGAGCACGCGCGTCATGTCGTCGCGCGGGGTTTCGGCGGTCGTCGCCGGGGCAGAGGCAGCCGGGGTGGTCGCCGCCGGAGTCGGGGCTGCGGGTTTGGCCTTGCCGGCCGGCGCCGGCTTCGCCGCCACCGTCGGGGCCGGGGCAGTGCCTGCCGGCCGGACGCGTGCCGGCGGGCGGTTGGCGGCGGGTTTCGGGGCGCCCGTACCGTCGGTACCGAACACGTTGTCGCTCATCAGGCTCTCCGTCGTCAGTGCGCGAACACAACCGGCATGGTGGCGTCGGCAATGATGTCGCTGGTGGCGCCGCCGAAGATCATCTGCCTCAGCCGGCTCTGGGTGTAGGCGCCCTTCAGCAGCAGGTCGATGCCAGCCGCCTCGGCTTGGTCCAGCACGTCCAGCCCTGGGCCTCGCATCGACCGGGGCGCCTGGACCAATTCGGCGGCGACGCCGTGCAGCTTCAGGTAATTGACCAGGGCGGCGCCATCCGGGCCGGGCATAGCCCAGCCTTCGATCTCGATCACCACGGCGCGCTTGGCCGCGCGCAGCACCGGGAGTGTCTGCCCGATCAGTCGGGCGGTCTCTGTGCTGCGGTTCCAGGCTACCCCGACGATGTCGCCGGCTGGCCGGGTCCAGCCGGTGGGCACCAGCATGACCGAGCGGCCACCTTCGAACAGCGCGGTCTCAAACACCGCTCGCCAGTCGGTCTCCTCGGCCTTGCCGACCAACGTCAGGTCGAACAGTCGGGCCTGCTCGCCGATGCCGAACCGCGCCTTGAGCGGTTGATCGTGGAGCACGATGCGCTTGGCGCCGGCCCCCAGCCCCTGGATCCGCGCGCGCATCGAGGCGAGAGCGGTCTCGGCCTCACGCGCCAGGTCGGGGCCCTGGTCGGCGTAATCAATGATGCCGACGCCCATCGGGTCGACCAGCGGACTTTCGACGGGGCGCGGGTAGAACATCGCCACCACGCGGCCGTCGTAATGCTCTGCCAAGTGCGCCGCGACCTCCAGCGGTGCCTGGTCCACGCCGTCGAGGCCGAAAGGCAGGAAGACGTGTTTCATCGTCGCTCTCCTCTTTGCTCTGGCGCTCCCTTTTCATACTAACCGAATTCCGTGAAGTCGACACGCAAGCGGTCGGTCGCGCCACCCCGACGTTTCGTTGGCCGAATCCGACATCGGCGGTATTATCGCACCCTGGCGGTTGGGGGAGTGTGGGGCTGCCATGACCGGAAGGGCACCAAACAAGCTGCGCCGGCTGTCGCATATCGAGTTGGGCGAGATCATGAAGACGCATCAGGATTTTCTCCTGGGGCGACCGGGGGGATTGCGCGCGCAGCTCGTGCATCACGACCTGTCCGGCATGCTGCTGACCGGCGGCAACCTGAAGGACGCCGATCTCACGGGCGCCAACCTGTCCGATGCCGACCTGTCCGACTGCGTGCTGGACGGCGCCACGATGTTCGGCGCCAACCTGTCGGAGGCCAACCTCGAGGGTGCCCGGATGGTCGGGGCCGACCTGCGCGGCGCCACCCTGCGCGGCGCCCGGCTGCGCAACGCCAACCTGCACCGGGCCGACTTCCGCGACGGCTCGATCACCCGCCGCGCCAAGGGCGGCAACCTGACCGCGATCACCATGAAGCTTGGACCCACCCACCTGGAGCAAGCCGACCTGTCCGGCGCCAACCTTCGCGAGGCCGACCTGACGGCGGTCGTGGCGACCCACACCGACTTCACCGACGCCGACCTTCAGAACGCGATCCTTACCCGGGCGAACCTGCGCGGCGCCACCCTGGCCGGCGCCCGCCTGGACGGGGCGCGCCTGGACCACGCCGACTTCACCGGCGCCAATCTGGCGTTCACCGTGTTCGGCAACGCCTCGATCGAGACGGCGTCGCTGGACGGCTGCGACCTCTCGACGGTGCTGACCGACAAGCCGCGCGGGCGGAGCTTCCGGGACCTCGTTCCACCCCTGGCCGACGGGATCGCCGGCCACATGCGCTGGGTGTCCTCGGGCGGCACGGAGGGCGCGCCTCTGGTGCTTGACGACGTCGACCTTCGGGGCGCACCGAGCCTGCGGGACGCGGCGTTGCCCGGTCTGTCGGCGGAAGGCACGGTGTTCATCGGGCTCGACCTCACGCGCGCCTCGCTGGTCGGGGCGCGGCTCAAGGGCGCCGACCTGCGCGGGTGCGCGCTCAAGGGCGCTGACCTGCGCGGCGCCAACCTGGAGGGGGCGCGGCTGAACGGGGCGGACCTGCGGGACGCCAAGCTCGGCCCGCTGCTGTCGGGCGATCGATCCTACGCCACCAACCTGCGCGACGCCCTGCTGCGTCGCACGGATCTCAGGGGCGCCGACCTCAAGGGCGCCCGCCTGAACGCCGCCGACCTCACCGACGCGGTGCTTTTCAAGACCATCCTCGACGGCTGCGACCTCACCGGCGCCAAGATCGCGTCGTCGAAGACCTGACCGGCTGGCCATGAACGCCGAGCCCAGCCACGCTGGCGCCCTGCGCGAGCTGTACGCCGCGGTCAACGCCGTCTGGCGGCTCGGCCGCAACATGGTGGTCGCGTGGAGCTACTCCGGCTCGACCGTCTACCTGTGCGTGGTGCCGACCTATGTGGCCTTCGAGGTCGGCGAGGAGGTCGCTCATGCCTTCGGCAAGGACAGGTTGCGCGACGAGGAAGGCTTCCTCGACCTCTGCAAGGCGTTTGGAACACGGCCGACGCGGGTCGACCTGGGGGCGCCGATCGGCAAGGGCAGGGGCCAGGTCCCACCCGCCGCCATCGACCGGGTGCTGCGGCGCTACTCGGTCACCCGAACGCCGTTCCGGGCGGTCATGCTGTTCGACATCGTCGGTTTCTCGAAGGCCCAGCCGATCGAGCAGGTCGCCCAGCTGAACTCGCTCGAGTATTCCATCAACAGCGCCGACAAGCGGCTGCAATCGCTCGGACTGGACGTCGAGCTGGCGCGATCGACGGTCGGCGACGGGTTCTATGTCTGGAACCGCCGGTCGGGGATAGAGGCCGACCTGCGCACCTACCTCGCCTTGCTGCTGATCCTGATGGACAACAAGCGCGCCCAGATGAAGGGCGGCACCCGGTTCGTTCCGGTGCTGCGATCGGTGTTCTCGATCGGCAGCCACTACTCCTACCACCAGGTGGAGGGGCAGACGCCCCGCGGCTTCGAGTACATCGTCGGCGACGTCACGATCGCGCTGGCTCGCCTGATCGGCAAGGCCGAGGCCCATCAGGTCCTGGTCGGAGCCTTTGAGCGACCAATCGAACGGAACTCGCGCGACAGCCTTGATGCCCCGCTGTTCCTCTCCCGTGCCGTGGCGGAGTTCGGGCGGATCGACGGTCTGGAATTCGGGGGCGAGCCTATCGGCGCGGTGCGCTCGTTCATCACCGGCGCCGACCTTTCCGGCGGACGCTACACCGTCAACCGGTACACCATCCGGGACAAGCACGGGTTCGCCCACCCAGCCTTCAACGTCATGCTGCAGGCCCAGTTCGAGTCGGGCGATAGCCTGTTGATCGGACTTGGCACCGAGTCGCTTGTCGGCTTCGACGCCGAGACCACCGCGTACCGTATCGACGTGAAGCACCTCGCCAGGCTGCAGGGTCTGTTTCGGCCTTGATTCACGCGCCCGGAGCGGCAGAATCGGCTGGCGCTTTCCGGGGCATTTACTAAAAATTAGGGCGATCGGACGTTCATGCGCTCACTATGCGTCAAGGTGGTCGGTCCAGGCCCCAGTCGAAGCGGCAGGAAGACATGTTCGGAAAGAGCAAGACCAAGCCAGCGGCGGCCGCGCGGAAGGACGTGAAGTTTGGCACCGCGATCTTCGGCGAGGAAGAACTGGAGATCCGCGAGCTTCACCTCAAGGGCGTGCGGATCCCGAACCCCGGCGGCGGCAACATCATAAACGGCCAGAAATTCTTCTTCACCATCAAGCTCGGCGACGGCGACAGCGCGCCGACCTTCAAGGTCAACGCCTTCGCCATAGCGGCTTCGGAGAGCGAGGTCATCGGCAAGTTCGCCGACATGGACGACGACGAGAAGCGGCTGATCGCGCTGCATCTGAAGGCCCTGCGCGCCGGCGGCGCCATCGCCTGACCGTAGGCGGGGCGAGCGCCTGACCGGCGGCGGGGCGAGCGCCCCACCGATCAGCCGCGCATGCGGGCGCCCACCGGATCGACCGGCGGCTCTGCCAGAATACGGGCCTTGCGGCGCTCTCCGAGGATTTCGATGTCGAGCGGCGCCTCCATGAATCCGATGTCCAGATAAGCCAACGCCAAGCTTCGGCCGACCGTGTGGCCATAGCCGCCCGAGGTGACGAACCCGACTGTGCGGCCCTTGCTGTCGACCGGCTCGTCCCGCCAGGCGTCGGCGTCGGTGGCGTCGACCTCCAGCAGCACCAAGCGCCGCTCCGGCCCGGCGTCGCGGGCCGCGAGGAAGGCGTCGCGGCCGATGAAAACCGGCTTGTCGGCGATGAAGCGGTCGAGACCGGATTCGACCGGCCCGTAGCCCGGCGCGTACTCCCGGAGCCAGGCGCCGAAGCCCTTCTCCAGCCGGAGCGCGTTGAGCGCGCGGCCGCCGAACAGCCGCACACCCAGCCCCTCGCCGGCCGCCAGCAGGTCGACCAGCAGCGCGCGCTGGTGGTCGAGCGGCGTGTAGATCTCATAGCCGAGTTCGCCGGTGTAGGAGATCCGCGCCACCAGCGCGCTGGTGGTCCCGACGTCCATGCGCCGGATCGCCAGGAACGGGAACGCCTCGCGCGACAGGTCCTCGTCGGTGAGCCGCGCCAGCAGTTCGCGCGACCGCGGGCCGGCGATCGCGAACCCTGCCAGCTCCCGGGTGCGGTTGCGCAGGGTAACGCCGGTGTCCGGCGCGTGGTCGGCGAACCACCGCTGGTGCGCCTCCTGGGCGGCCGCCGAGCCGACGATCAGGAAGCGGTCGTCGGCAAGCCGCGACACCGTCAGGTCGCCCAGCAGCCGGCCGCTCGGGGCCAGCATCGGCGACAGCGCGGTCCGGCCGAGCCGCGGCAGGCGACCCGCCAGCACCCGGTCGAGGAACGCCTCGGCCCCCGGCCCCGCAACCTCGTGCTTGGCGAAGTTGGCGATCTCCAGGATGCCGACGGCCTCGCGCACCGCCCGGGCCTCGGCCGCGGTCGGCGCGAAGGCGTTGGAGCGCCGGAAGGTCGGGGTCTCGGCCGCGCTCTCGCCGGCCGGCGCGAACCACAGGGCGTGCTCGAGCCCGACCGCGGCCCCGAACACCGCGCCCGCCGATTTCAGCAGGTCGTAGGCCGGCGTGGTGCGCAGCGGCCGCGCCGCCGGCAGCTCCTCGTTCGGGAAGGTGATGCTGAACCGCCGGCTGTAGTTCTCCTGCACCTTGGCGCGGGCGTAGCCGCGGCTTGCGAAGTCGCCGAAGCGGGCGACGTCCATCGCGAAGATGTCCATCTCCGGCTCGCCCTCGACCAGCCACTGCGCCAGCATCAGGCCGACGCCGCCGCCCTGGCTGAACCCGGCCATCACGCCGCAGGCGCACCAGAAGTTCCGCAGCCCCGGAACCGGCCCGACCAGCGGGTTGCCGTCGGGCGCGAAGGTGAACGGCCCGTTGATGGCCTGCTTGATGCCGGCGCTGGCGAGCGGCGGGAAGTGCCGGAACGCCATGTCCAGCGACGGGCCGATGCGGTCAAAATCCGGCTGCAGCAGCTCGTGGCCGAAATCCCAGGGCGTGTCCTTCGGCGACCACGGGACGCAGGCCTTCTCATAGGTGCCGATCACCATGCCGCGGCCTTCCTGGCGGCTGTACAGCTCGGCGGCAAAGTCGATGGCGTGCGGCATCTCCTTGCCGCGCTCCTTGTTGAAGGCGACGATCTCCGGGATCTCCTCGGTGATCAGGTAGTGGTGCTCCATGGCCAGCACCGGCAGCTCGATGCCGACCATGCGGCCGACCTCGCGCGCCCACAGACCGCCGGCGTTGATCACCACCTCGGCGTCGACGGTGCCCTGCTCGGTGACCACCTTCCAGTGGCCGTCGGGCGTGGCGACCAGCTCCTTGACCGGGTTGCGCAGCACGATCTCGGCACCCTTGAGGCGCGCCGCCTTGGCGTAGGCGTGGGTGACGCCGGAGGGGTCGACATGGCCCTCGTTGGGGTCCCACAGCGCGCCAACGAAGTGGCTGGTGTCGATCAGCGGGTGCTCGCGCCCGACCTCGTCCATGCCGACCAGCTCGGTGTCCATGCCGAGCACCCGGGCCTTGGCGCGCGCGGTCTTGAGGTAGTCGAGCCGGTCCTTGTCGGCCGCCAGCATGAAGCCGCCGGTCATGTGCACGCCGCAGGACTGGCCGGAGATC
>Ga0208414_1000978_pt1 | contig 23830 bp, 27 predicted proteins | sample AntAceMetag02UKE_FD_184770 | JGI IMG/M metagenome (GOLD analysis project Ga0208414, IMG submission 184770) | Saline lake microbial communities from Ace Lake, Antarctica - Antarctic Ace Lake Metagenome 02UKE (SPAdes) (version 2) | ecosystem: Environmental > Aquatic > Non-marine Saline and... | reverse complement strand
CCGTTGGGGTGGGCGAGCGCGAGGATTCGTGGGCGTTTGGCAATGTTGTGACGGACTCATTTGTAGCTTCGACAGGCCTTAAGAATCGTTTATAGGATTGATTTTGTTCGTGTTCTGTGTGGCAAGTGTGTGGCCGCAGAATTTTATGATGGGATGCAATGAGCCATTACACCTGAGTGTGAGGCGCCATTGATATTGTTTAGGGACGTATTGAATACAACATGGGGATCGTTTGAGACTTTTTGGATACCCGATGAATACCAATTGAGTAACGTTTGGAGAAGGATTAGAGACTTTGATGCGTGGCTGCGTTCAGGCATCGCGCGCAAGATCGATTATGGCTCAGGACTACTCGACTGCCATGCAGTGAAATACAAAGAAGGGCATCCACAGTGTCCGCAAAACGGTCGTTTTGCGGACGTTTCGAAACAGGATGAAAAATTGGTATTGCCAACAAATTTTCTTGTTCTTGATGCTGTCTATAAAATATTGGTGATGATGATTTAAAAAACAGCAAGATAAAAGAAACTAGCAACTTTGGTCAATTTATAACTACGTAAATAAGAATAGGGGACAGAAAGACCAATTAATACGTTTGCAAATTGGGTTTGACAGAGCACAGTGCAACCCCTTGGATGCCATCATTAAATTGAATTACATGATTACATCTTCGAAGCCTTGGTCCCAGTTCCCTTGCTTTCAAGCGCTCATGGCTCGTTTTTTGAGTGTGGCTAAACTGACATCCCAGCCTTCACTGCCAAGCAGTTTTTCTTTGATGGCAGCGAAATCTCTAGCATTATGAAAGGTACCCTTAGACGTCTGAATCTTAGGTTCAATATTCATTAGTTCAGGCCAGTTTTCTTGAAATAAGGTTTATATTTCGTCTTGCATTCGCTGATAGGAACTTGTTAATGTTTCCGTGTCGGCAAGATCGACTAGCTTTTGAACAAGGATTGGGCCCGTATCAATTCCAGAATCTATCAGATGTATTGAAACGCCTGAAGGAGTTCCATCTAAAATTGACCAGGCATTTGGATCTGCCCCTCGATTGAACGGTAAATAGGAGATATGTAGGTTGATGAACCTCACTGGCCATGAGAGAACATCGGACTTAATTATGTGTTGATAAGAATAGCTTATAACAACACTCGGATTCAGCTGCTCTAGAATGTGTGTTGTTAAAGGTTCACTCCACTTTTTCACTTCATTTGTTTTCGCTAACCAGTCAAAAAGATGTTTGCTGCCTGGGTTATTAGTTAAAAATAAAATTTTTTCACTCATGTTTCCTATTCCTATGTATTCCGCTGTAATAGTCCTTGCCAATCTTATGAGTGCAGAAGGCATCTTGAATGCCGAAAGCCGTGCGCGTATGGATATGGCAATTGATGCAGTGAAGGCAGGCGAAGCACCTTTTTTGGTTACGTGCGGATGGGCTTATCGTGAGGATCTAAACCTACCAATAGCATACGCGATGCGTGATTACGCTTTGGCTGCTGGTGTACTCTCAGATCGTATTATTGTCGAAAAAAATTCACGCGATACAGTAGGTGACGCGGTGTTTACTCACCGCAACCTTGCTATTCCAAGGTCTTGGGACACTCAATCGTCTTCAAACACCGTCACCAAGCAGTCGAGAACTTCCTGCATGATGGTTGCCGGCACTTTTTCTACAAATTTAGCGTTGCGAGTGGCCCAGTCTAGGCTCTTTAATTGGTGTATGTGAACTGAACCATCAGTGCGCAACCCCTGCCCCATTAGCGAGACCAGAAAGCCAGCCTCTCTAGCCACATGCGCAACACCACCGGAAATCGGACACACCATAGCAAGCTTGAACTTTGCGTTAAACGACTTAGGCGACACCACTAGGCAAAAGTGATTACCAATCATTTCTTTGCCCGAAGCAGGGTCAAACTGAAGATGCAGAATGTCGCCTCGATTAGGCGTCAAAGCTCGGCCCCGACGGGCTGCATGTCGTCCCAACCCTCGACTCGGGTAGCGTTTGAAGGCGTGGCGGCCAGCAACTCTGCTAGGGTTTTACGTTTGCGGTTTGGCTTGACCTTTAGTTCGCTGCCATGGATGTCTACAGAAACGCATGAACCTGCTTCTAGGCCGTTTTGCTCAGCATAGGTTGCTGGGATGGTCATAATTAATGAACCACCTGATTTACGAAGGTAAGCGTTTAGCATGATGCACTCCAAATGTTTTATAAATATACAACATTAGATTGTTATAGACAATACCACGATCCCAAATAGATTTCTCTAATACTGAATAAAGGCTCTCGTGATCACCACAGTTTTTGATTACTTCCCGACGCACCCTAAAGCAATACAACCCGAGTCGTGTCAAGTGGTATTCCAAAGGCTGCGCTACGAACAATGATTAACCGAATAGCGATTCACGGCGAGCAGGCCTCCCCCCTCTTCGCTGCTCTATCGAATCGTGCTTGAGGGAAGTACACCCCTGAACATCGCCTTCAGCGAGATCGGTGCACAACGTGTTGAGCGAGTTCTTTTGTCAGCACACTATTGCCTGGCTGCTTAATGCAGCTGTATCGCATTGCTAGTAGCAAGCACCCCGTATGGGACGGCACGGGTGCCGCCATACTGGGCGGGCGTTGGAATAGTGCTGGGCAGCCCGTTATTTATGCCTCTGTTACGTATGCAAGTGCCATGCTAGAGGTGCTTGCCCACACTAACACGGGTAAAGTGCCACCATCTCATCGATGTGTCACGGCAAATGTGCCAGACGAACTTGAAATTACTCGCTTAGATATACACAGCCTACCCTTTGGCTGGGATGATCAAAACAGTACAGCGGCACAGATGGTTGGCGATGAATGGCTTCGAACAGGTCTTAGTGCAGTGTTACTTGTACCTTCCGTATTGACCAGAATCGAATTTAATGCGCTAGTGAAACCCACACATTCCGATTCAGGCAAATTGAAACTGTCGCTCAGCGAAAGCTACAAATGTTGGACAGTGCCGTTGAGCTTCAGGATCTTCGATCCCCTCCTGGCAACCGCCTTGAGCATCTGAAAGGAGATCGAATTGGGCAACACAGCATAAGGATTAATGATCAGTGGCGACTTTGTTTTGTGTGGAATGACACAGGGGTGCAAGCCGTTGAGATCGTGGACTACCATTAAGACCAAAGGGAAAAAAATGACTACCAACAAGATGCGGCCCATTCATCCTGGCGAGATTCTACGAGAGGAGTTTCTGGTCCCTCTTGGGTTGTCGGCCAATGCTTTATCGATGGCTCTGCGTGTGCCAGCACCAAGAATCAACGATATCGTAAGGCAACGCAGAGCCATCACGCCCGACACAGCGCTTAGGTTGGGACGCTACTTCGACACAACGCCAGAGTTCTGGTTGAACTTGCAGAGTACATACGACCTTAAACAAGCAGAACAAGCAATCGGCCAAACCATTCGCCAAGAAGTCTGCCCAATGGCCGTTGCGGCTTGATCGGATGAAAGGCGCGGCATGCTGGCATTGGTTTTTAACGCCAGCCTGACTGACTTTTGCTAATCATCCATGTTGAGCCCTGCGGACACCACAGTGAAATTTTGTGGGGGAACGAAGTCGTTTCTCCGAATTCACGCAAGGCCTTTATCCACGAGGCTTTTGTGTACGGTATCGGGTACGTATCGAGCACCACAAGCAGCTGGCTCTGAGACTGCCAGAACGCTTCTGTCAGTGCAATCAATGAGGCGGCAATGACAGGAAATGCGGCGCCGCGCATGACTCACGTTCGCAAAAATCAGTTGGTGAGCCAATTTCCTTCATAGGCAATGACGCCATCGGTAAAATCCCCACCAGCTTCGAGCACCAACAGGCCAGCGTCTACGGCCGGCCTATTCACTTCCACATTGGCAGCGGCAAGAAGGGCGAGAAGGGCGCGGCGCGCGGCCGCTGCATCAGATGGCTGTAATCCGTAGACCCTGAGCAGCACCCACACTAATTCGCACAGACACGGTAGTGCGACCGCGAGCAATCCGACGAAGCCGGCAATCGTTCCAGTTTGCCGAGCTGCTTTGAGCACGCCCCGGCCACCGGGCAGCAAATCTAGCTCGATTTTTTCTCCCGGCCTGATGCCGAGGTGTTGCAGCACTTCTTTTCTAAAAGTCACTTGTCCCCGTGCGGTAACGGTCAATGTAGCCATGGTGTCCTCGCAATCGCTTGAGTGATGCATTCGCAGTCATGCAAAATCACCTTACCGTCAATGCGGCACTGTAAAGTTTCGTGCCTTGTGTTGTTTTGACCGAGATGCGCAGCAAGCCCTGCTGCTCAGGGCGGGGAGGTCAGCGCAATCCGATAAACTATCGGTTAACAAAAGAATCCGATAATCGCCGTACTGGCCGAAGTACTGGCAGTCATTAACCCGGTTCGGGATTCCATATTCATCCGACAGCAAAGGTGGTAACCCATGAGTGAGCATTTTTATGAACCCAGCCAAGGCCACGGCCTGGCTCACAACCCGTTCAAAGCCATCGTGGCACCACGTCCCATCGGCTGGATATCAAGCTGCAACGAGAAAGGCGAGACCAATCTCGCGCCATACAGTTTTTTTAATGGTTTAAACGACACGCCACCCATGGTGATGTTCAGCACCACGGGCGAACGTAAAGACAGCGTCAACAATATTGAAGCCACCGGTGAGTTCGTGGTTAATTTTGTCGGGATGCACCAAGCTCGCCAGATGAATGAAACATCTGCAGCCGTGGCCAATGGCGTCAACGAATTCACATTGACCGATCTCGAATCAGTGCCATCGCGCTTGGTTAAACCACCGCGCGTGGCCGATGCGATTGCCGCGATGGAGTGCAAACTATGCCAAGTGCTGCCATTGACAGATCACAAGGGCCAACCGGTTAAGGGCTGGGTCACCATTGGGGAAGTCATTGGGATACACATCAATCAGCGCTTCATCAAAGATGGTCTGTTTGATATCACCGCGGCTCGCCCCATCGGTCGCTGTGGCTATCGTGGTGATTACGTCGAGGTCAAAGAAGTGTTTCAGATGTACCGTCCCACGTAGGTGAGTACGGTTGAATACTGGCGCTGCGCTGCAGCTGGGGTTGCGGTGGGGTTGCAGCTTGGGTTGGGGTGAGGTTGCAGATGCGGGCACATCACTGAGCACGCGGCAAGGGGAGTGCCGTCTTGTACCTGACCTGCTTGAGCGCGAAAGCTGACCGGATTTTTTCAATGCCGGGGATAGGCGTTAGCTGCTCCAAAATAAAATGCTCAAGCGCAGCGATGTTGGCCACAGCCACCCGAATCAAATAGTCACTATCGCCGGTCATGAGGTAACACTCCATCACCTCGTCGTGCTCGCTGATGCGCTGCTCAAAGGCCGCTAACGACTCTTTATCCTGTGACTTCAAACCGATGCTGATGAACACGTTTAAGTCCAGACCCAGGGCGGCGGGATTGGCAATGGCCACGTAGCGATTGATCACACCAGCCGTTTGCAGCGAACGCACCCGATTCAAACAAGGTGACGGACTCAAGTGAACCCGCTTGGCCAATTCGACATTGGATAAGCCGCCATCGTTTTGTAGTTCTTCTAAGATCTTTAGGTCGATGGCATCAAGTTTCATTTTATGCTCTATTTTCCACTTAAAACGGTATTTTATTTTGTTTTAAGGCGTTAAAACCAGTGATTCGAGATTAAAATTGGTGCTTTTGTGTCTAGAATCGTTTTTTACCTATATTTTTTTGACGGCTTAGACCATGAATGCTCCTATCGACCCCCGCTTGAATCAGTGGCTATTGCACGAATCCGATGCCGACCCCACTGAAACCAAAGAATGGCGTGAAGCATTGCTGGCAACCATCGCACAGAGCGGCCCAGAACGAGCCCGCTTTTTACTCGATGAACTCGCGCAAGTCGCCGAGTCCTTGCAGCTCGGGTGGCAACCACCCCTGTGTACACCCTACATCAATACGATAGGCGTTAACAAGCAACCCCCATTCACGGGTGACTTGGCTGTTGAAGAACGACTCGCGGCCATCATGCGATGGAATGCCTTGGCGATGGTGGTTAAAGCCAACCAAGCTTATGGCGAGCTCGGCGGGCACATTGCCAGCTATGCCAGCGGTGCCGATTTGTTTGAGACGGGTTTCAACCATTTCTTTCACGGTAGAGAAGGCCTAGATGAAGGCCAGCACCGAGGCGATTTGATTTTTTTGCAGCCACACAGCGCACCGGGCGTGTATGCCCGCGCCTTCCTTGAGGGACGGCTCACAGAGGAAGACCTCACCCACTTCCGACAAGAAATCACCGCCACAAAAAAAGGCATCCAAGGGCTTTCAAGCTACCCTCACCCGACATTGATGCCCAATTTTTGGCAGTTTCCCACTGGTTCCATGGGCATTGGACCCATCAGTTCTATCTACCACGCCCGATTCATGCGCTACCTCAGCCACCGGCAGGTGCTCGACTGCTCAAGCCGCAAAGTCTGGGGCATATTTGGTGATGGTGAGATGGACGAACCAGAGTCAATGAGCGCCCTGACCTTGGCCGCGCGGGAAGGCTTAGATAACTTGGTTTGGGTGGTCAACTGCAACTTACAACGCTTAGATGGGCCTGTGCGCGGCAATGGCCGCATCATTGATGAGCTGGAGCGTTTATTCAAAGGCGCGGGTTGGAATGTGATCAAACTGGTCTGGGGCAGCGACTGGGACGGGCTGTTTGCCCGTGACACCGAAGACGCCCTGATCAAAGCGTTTGCCAACACCGTTGATGGTCAGATGCAAACCTTCGCTGCCAAAGACGGGCCTTACAACCGTGAGCACTTTTTTGGACAGAACGAAGCCCTGATCAAACTCGCTCAAGGCATGACCGATGAGCAGATTGACCGACTCAAGCGCGGTGGACACGACTTGGTTAAAGTCCATGCCGCCTACACCGTGGCCGCCCAACACGTGGGGCAACCAACGGTCATTCTGGCGCAAACCAAAAAGGGCTATGGCATGGGTGCCGCGGGACAAGGAAAGATGACTACTCATAGCCAAAAGAAGTTAGAGCGCGAGGATTTGATCGCTTTCAGAAACCATTTCAACTTGCCACTGACCGATGAGCAAGCCGCCGCCTTGGATTTCTACAAGCCAGCACCGGACAGCGAAGAAATGCGTTACTTGCATGCCCAGCGTGAGGCCTTAGGGGGCTACTTACCGGCGCGTCAAACCACCTGTCAAACCGTTGCCGTGCCGCCACTAGAAAAGTACGCCACCTTTGCCCTAGAAGCCAATGGCAAAGAAATGAGCACCACCATGGCGTTTGTGAGATTGCTTGGGCAATTACTCAAAGACAAGGCCCTTGGACCCCGTATCGTTCCGATCGTGGCCGACGAAGCACGCACCTTTGGCATGGCTAACTTATTCAAGCAGGTCGGGATCTATTCCAGCCTTGGACAGCGCTATGCACCAGAGGACATTGGATCGGTACTCAGTTATCGCGAGGCCAATGAAGGGCAGATCTTAGAGGAAGGCATTTCTGAAGCAGGTGCCCTAGCCAGTTGGACCGCGGCAGCCACAAGCTACAGCGTGCATGGTCTGGCGATGTTGCCCTTTTATATCTATTACTCCATGTTTGGCTTTCAGCGAGTGGGTGACCAAATATGGGCCGCCGCCGATCAATGCGCCCGTGGGTTTTTGATTGGGGCCACTTCCGGTCGTACCACTCTTGGCGGTGAGGGCTTGCAACACCAGGACGGCACCAGCCATGTGGTGGCAGCCACGATCCCAAACTGCAAAGCCTACGACCCCGCCTTTGCTGCTGAACTTGCAGTCATCATCGATCAGGGCATGCAAGACATGCTCGTGGAACAGAAGAATCTCTTCTACTATGTCACCGTGATGAACGAAAACTATCCGCAACCAACCGTCGATATCAAGCACCGCGAGGCGATACTCAAGGGCGGTTATCTGTTCAAACATTTACCCGCGCAAAGCAAATCTAAAAAAGCGGCCACCAAAGTGGCATTGATGGGATCTGGTGCGCTCTTAAACGAAGTCCTCAAGGCCGGTCAAATGCTCAGTGAACAAGGCCATGACGTCAGTATCTACAGCGTCACCAGTTGGAGCGAACTGGCACGCGATCAAACGGGCTACGTCCGAGACTTGCTCGGCACCGACTCGGGTACCATCGTCGCAGTCAGTGATTATGTGCGAGCGGTACCCGAGTCGATTCGTCAACACGTGCCCATTAGCCGTCCTTACATCACGCTAGGGACCGATGGGTTTGGACGCAGCGACACACGGTCTGTCTTGCGTGAATTTTTTGGGGTGAGTGCCCAGCAAATTGTCGATGCCGCCAAATCATCTCGTACTTGATGCTTGCGTGCTGATGTCAGGGGTCTTAAGACCCCTTCTTCTCACGCTCGGTCAACAAAACTGGTTCGAACCCGTTTGGTCCGATAAGATCGGCTCGGAATGGTGCCGCAACGCCAGCCGTATCTGGATGGTGCCCGTCGACGTTTTAGACAACGAATGGCAGCAAATGCAGCACTTATTTCCAGAGTCCAACAGCAGCCGTTGGCCCAATCACACACTCACGCCTGAGTCTGTCACACCAGCACTCAAACACAGTGATCCCAAAGATTGGCATGTGGTGATGGCAGGCGTCCAAGCCAAACAGCGCTCACCCGATCGGGAAGTGACAATTGTGACTTGGAATATCAAAGATTTTCGTCGCAGTGAGCTGCGGCAACACGGTTTGAATTTGATTGACCCCGATCGATTGTTGAGCCTGTGGTGGGCCGCTCAGCCTCAAGCCCTTACGCACCACTTAGAGCACACCGTTGCCGATCTGGTGGCGAGCGGGCGACGGCAGGCCGAGCCGCTCGCGGCTTTTATGAAGCGCGAACGCCTGTTTCGCCTCTGCAAACTCTATCAAGGTCAGGCATCGACAGCGCCATTGACAGCACATTAACAGCGCCCTGAATCCCAAACAAAAAACTCAAAAAAACCACGCTAATCAAAGCGTGGTTTTTTAACTTCTTTAGACAAGCGCAACAACCGCAACAACCACAACAATCGCAACCTCGCGGCTAAATCAGCAAAACATTATTTATTCGGCTGGTTTGGTCTCTGTCGTTGCGGCAGCAGCTGCGGCAGGCGCGGCCTCGGCAGCCTTGTGTGCTTCAGAATGGGCGGCCGCTTCCGGTGACTGCTCTTCAATCCCGCCAATGGCTTTGATTGATAGACGCAGACGACCTTTGTCATCGGCTTCGATCACTTTGACACGTACGCTTTGACCCACCTTCAACACATCATTGATGTTGGCGATACGGTAGTTTGCAATCTCAGAGATATGCAATAAACCATCACGGCCAGGCAAGACTTGAACGATGGCGCCAAAGTCCAACAACCGCAACACACTACCGTCGTAGACTTGACCGACTTCGACGTCTGCCGTCAACTCGGTGATCCGACGCTGCGCTTCGTGTGCCTTATCCAGATCAGCGCTTGAGATGATGATGGTGCCGTCATCTGAAATATCAATTTGCGCACCCGTCTCTTCGGTCAAGGCACGGATGGTGGCACCACCCTTACCAATGACGTCACGGATTTTTTCTGGGTTGATCTTCATTGACAACATACGAGGAGCAAAGGCAGACAACTCTTGACGCGAACCGTCCATGGCTTCGCGCATCTTGCCCAAGATGTGCAAGCGACCGTCACGGGCTTGCGCCAGCGCAACTTGCATGATCTCTTTGGTGATGCCTTGGATCTTGATATCCATCTGCAAAGCCGTGATGCCTGCTTGCGTACCCGCGACTTTGAAGTCCATGTCGCCCAAGTGATCTTCATCACCCAGAATGTCCGTCAAAACAGCAAACTTCCCATCGTCGAGAATCAAGCCCATGGCCACACCTGCGACGTGCTCTTTGAGAGGCACACCAGCGTCCATCATGGCCAAGGCGCCACCGCAAACCGATGCCATTGACGAGGAGCCGTTGGATTCTGTGATCTCAGAGACCAAACGGATCGTGTACTGGAAATCAGCATGCTGAGGCATCATGGCAGCGAGTGCTCGCTTGGCCAAGCGGCCGTGGCCGACTTCGCGACGCTTAGGTGCACCGAACCGTCCTGCTTCGCCAGTGGCGAAAGGCGGCATGTTGTAGTGCATCAAGAAACGTTCGCGATAATCACCGGTAACCGAGTCAATGATTTGCTCGTCTTGCTTGGTACCCAAAGTAGCCACCACCAACGCTTGTGTCTCACCGCGAGTGAACAAAGCGCTACCGTGGGCACGAGGTAACACGCCAGTGCGAATTTCAATCGGACGCACGGTGCGGGTATCACGACCATCAATCCGAGGCTCACCAGACAGAATTTGCTGGCGCACAATGCGTGACTCCAAATCATGGATCACGTTTTCTATGGTGACCGAATCTGGCGCAGGTTTCTCGAGCGAGATGGCTTGCTCGATCAACTTCGCTTTAACCTGGGCATAGACTTCACGAAGCTGGGTCGTGCGCTCTTGCTTTTGGCGGATTTGGTAGGCTGCTACCAGTCCTTCTTGGGCGGCGGCTGTGACCGTTTCAATCAATGCCTCGTCTTTGGGTGCTGGCTGCCAATCCCACTCGGGTTTGCCCGCTTCACGCACCAAGTCGTTAATGGCATTGATGGCCGCTTGCATGCCTTCATGGCCAAACACCACACCACCAAGCATCACTTCTTCGGTCAGTTCCTTGGCTTCGGACTCCACCATCAAAACCGCCGCTTCGGTACCGGCGACCACCAAGTCCATTTGCGACTCACTTAACTGAGAGGCGGTCGGATTCAGGATGTATTGGCCGTCCACATAGCCCACTCGCGTGGCGCCAATGGGGCCGTTAAATGGAATACCCGAAATCGCCAGCGCCGCTGAGGCGCCAATCATGCCCGGGATATCGGGATCAATCTCAGGATTGACCGACAACACGTGGATAATCACCTGCACTTCGTTGTAGAAGCCCTCAGGAAATAGAGGACGCAAAGGGCGGTCAATTAAGCGGCAGGTCAGAATCTCTTTCTCTGACAAGCGGCCTTCGCGCTTAAAAAATCCACCAGGGATGCGACCTGCTGAGTAGCTTTTCTCAACGTAATCAACAGTTAGTGGAAAGAAGTCTTGTCCAGGCTTGGCTTTTTTTGCACCAACAACCGTGGCTAAGATAACCGTGTCTTCAATGGATACAACCACCGCACCTGACGCTTGGCGAGCAATTTCGCCTGTCTCTAGCGTTACTGTGTGTTGGCCATACTGAAAGGATTTCGTCACTTTATTAAACATTGCAATAGCTTCCTTACAAATGAAAAACCGTGACTAAAGCAACGCGTATGGTCGCCCTAGTCACGGTCAATTCATGGATGATCGTCCTGCGTAACAATCACTTACGCAAACCAAGTTTTTCAATCAACGCTCGGTATGAATCGGGGTTAATCCGCTTCAAGTAGTCGAGCAGTTTGCGGCGACGGCTAACCATGCGCAACAGGCCGCGACGCGAGTGGTGATCTTTTTTGTGTTCTTTAAAGTGGTCGGTCAACTCGTTGACACGAGCGGTGAGCAGCGCCACTTGTACTTCTGGTGAGCCCGTGTCACCTTCAGCACGTTGAAAATTTGAAACAATTTCTGACTTCTTGATATCTGCTACAGACATGAATAATCCTCTAATGACAGGCGCACAAACCGAGGTGTTTGAGCGTGATGGGTTAAATAACAGCGCGTAAACAAAGTACCTATTTTTGGATTTTTTTTCAGAGAATACTGACAATACAACAAGAATATTTGTAAATTCACTGAACTCTAACCAAATTATATCTCACTTTCAGTCACAAACTGACCGCTCGCCATTGGTTGATATTGTTGGCAGTTGTTAGCTAATGTTGACTATTGCTGGCCAGCGCTAGCCAAAATGCTGTGAGTTTGCCACACTGAGTCATACACATCCACAACCACCGAGGATCAACCACATGTGCACCCGTTTCGTAAGTAGCATCAAACCATTGACACTTATCGGAGCCATCGCCTTGGCAGGCTGCGCCTCTTTTGCCGACGTCAAACCCGGCACCCCTTTGTCTGAGGTGATCAGTCAACACGGCCAGCCCACCGTGACATGCCCAGAGGCCAATAACAACCGGAGGGTGGTGTGGACAGAGCAGCCTTCGGGCGAACAAGCGTGGGCCACTTCTGTGGACGCCAACAATCGCGTGGGCCCATTTACCCAAATGCTGACTGAAGATCAGTTTCAAGCGATCAATCAAGGCGATTGGGACATCACTAAGCTCCGCTGTCAGTTCGGACCACCCGCCAATGTTCAGCGATTTCAAGCTCATCCGAACGAAACTGTCTGGGAGTATCACTACCTTGGCGGTGCCGGCGATGAATATATGATGCTCTGGGTAACCGTACAACAAAGCACCGATCGCGTACTAAACTACACTACAGGCATGGACCCCACATTGAACCCGACTTTGACGAACAATTAATATGCGCAGACACTTAATCAAATTAGCAGCTATTTCAACGGCGTTCCTGGCGGTAGGTTGTGCGCAGATCAAGGATGTGCCTTCGGGCACGCCATTCGCTGATGTTAAAAAGCAATTTGGAGCACCGACAACCCTGTGTGAGTCGGACGGGCAAACGCTAAGGGCGGTTTGGTCTGGACAACCTTATGGCCATTTTGCTTGGGCAACCACGGTCGATCGCGAAGGCGGTGTTGACGGATTTGAACAGGTGCTAACCGACCAGTCATTTAAAAAGCTCGGTGAAGGTGTTTGGACCCCCGAAAGGGTACTGTGTGAATTCGGCCCACCTGTGGACATCAGTCAAGTAGGGTTGCCCAGTCTGTTAAAGATTGTTTGGTCGTATCGATATCGACAATATGGCGTTTGGTACTCGCTGATGTATGTCTTTTTTGGGACTGAAGGCGAAGAGGTCACCGAATTTTTTGCCGGGCCCGACCCGATGTATGACCGGGATTGGGTTTTATTGCCTTATTGATTGTCCTCAGGGGAATGGAATTTCATCTGCTTGGCGCGTTTGATGCGCCAAGCCCAGACGATCCAACCCGACAATCCATAAATCATAAATAGAGCGAAGAGCACCAACGGTGGGTCGCTCGAGACAAAAACAAACGTCGCCACCAATGCCAAGAGCGCCCAAAAAGGTACGCTGCGCCCCAGAGCAAAGTTTTTACCGCTGTAAAAAGGCGCGTTGGTAACCATAGCCACGCCGCCGTAAAGCGTCAAGCCAAACATCAGCCAAGCCAAGACCGTGGGATCTATCATCAAGCGGGCGTCTTGCACCAGCCAAACAAACCCGGCCACCAACGCGGCTGCAGCCGGACTTGGTAACCCTTGGAAGAAACGTTTATCAACAGTCGCAATCGTGGTGTTGAACCGTGCCAATCGAAGTGCCGCACCAGCCACATAGACAAAAGCGGCCAACCAACCCCAACGCCCAAGATCATTCATGGCGAATTCATAGGCAACCAGAGCGGGCGCCACACCGAATGACGTCATGTCAGAGAGCGAGTCATACTGTTCACCAAAAGCCGATTGGGTATTCGTTAAGCGCGCGACTCGACCGTCCATGCCATCTAGCACCAACGCCACAAAAATCGCAATCGCCGCCAACTCAAACCTGCCATTCATCGCTTGGACAATCGCAAAGAAACCGGCAAACAAAGCCGCCGTCGTGAACGCATTAGGCAGCAAATAAATGCCACGCCGACGTTTTTCACGTTCTTGCGGATCCGGCAAGGGTGTCGGTGCCGGGTTATGGGCTGGGTCGGGTTTTGTCATTCGGTAATTCGGCTAAAACTGTCGTGGTGGCGCTAACTTTGTCACCAATGGCAACTCGAGGCCTAGCGCCCAATGGCAGGTAAACATCAACGCGAGATCCAAAGCGGATGAAACCGTAGCGTTCGCCACGGGCAATTGCTTGGCCCACCTTGGCGTAGCAGAGGATACGTTTGGCCACTAAGCCAGCCACTTGGACGGCGGTAACGATCTGTCCCTCAGCGGTGCGGATCACCATCGCATTGCGTTCGTTTTGAAGTGACGCTTTGTCGAGCGCGGCGTTAAAGAACTTACCTGGAAAGTATTTTGTTTTTTGTACCGTGCCATCAACCGGTGATCGATTGCTATGCACGTTGAACACGTTCATAAATACACTGATCTTGAGTGCGCGGCGCTCGGCGTAAGGATCGTCGACTTCAGCGATCATGACAATACGCCCATCCGCCGGGCTCAGCACGGCATTCGCGGCAGTGGATCCTTCGCGCGGCGGGTCCCGAAAAAACTGAACCACAAACAAAGTCAAAAGCCACAACGGGATGGACCAAGCGATCGACCAAAAGCTCACCAATAGCGTGAGCACCACAATGCCGGCAATGAAAGGCCAGCCTTCTCGGGCGATGAGGGGATGAGGATATGCGGGAGTGTTCATGTCAACCAGAAGGTTAACCCAAAAAAGGGTGGCTCATGGGCAATTAAAAAACACAACCCCTCTGCAAGCAGAGGGGTTGTGTGACAAACGCGAACGTTTAGTTCTTGTTTTTATCAACCAGTTTATTGGCTGCAATCCAAGGCATCATGGCACGCAATTGGCCTCCAACCTTTTCGATTTGCGAATCGGCATCAATCCGCCGACGCGACATCAAGGTTGGCGCACCGGACTGATGCTCCAAGATAAAGCTCTTGGCGTATTCGCCTGTCTGGATGTCTTTAAGTGTCTGACGCATCGCTTGGCGCGTTTCATCGTTCACAATCCGTGGGCCCGTCACATATTCGCCGTACTCAGCGTTGTTGGAAATCGAGTAATTCATGTTGGCGATGCCGCCTTCATAAATGAGATCCACGATCAGCTTGAGCTCGTGCAAGCACTCGAAGTAAGCCATTTCGGGGGCATACCCAGCTTCCACCAACGTCTCAAAACCCGCCTTAATCAGTTCAACGGTACCACCGCATAAAACCGCTTGCTCACCGAACAAATCGGTCTCGGTCTCTTCACGGAAATTGGTCTCGATGATGCCGGCACGGCCGCTACCAATGGCGCAGGCATATGACAAGGCCACGTCGCGGGCAGCACCCGAGGTATCTTGGTGAACCGCCACCAGCGACGGCACACCGCCACCCTGACTGTAGGTGCTACGCACCGTATGGCCAGGCGCTTTAGGGGCAATCATGATGACATCAATATCGGCTCGGGGCATAACCTGCCCATAGTGCACGTTAAAACCGTGGGCGAAGGCCAGCGCAGCGCCGGCTTTGATATTGGCATCCACTTCGTCACGATAAACCTGACCGATGTTTTCATCGGGCAACAACATCATGACCATGTCAGCCTGCTTAACGGCATCGGCCACTTCAGCCACTTTTAAGCCGGCGTTCTCGGCCTTGGGCCATGACGCACCGCCTTTACGCAAACCAACCACTACTTTGACACCCGATTCATGCAAATTCAAGGCATGGGCATGGCCTTGCGAACCGTAACCAATGATGGCCACGGTCTTGCCTTTGATAAGTGACAGATCGCAGTCTTTGTCGTAGAAAACCTTCATCACAAACTCCAGATAGTTGTTATGTCTTGCTGTTGCTGTTGCTTGAATTAAAAAATCACACCCGTAGGACGCGCTCACCGCGTCCTACGCCGCACCCACCGGTGCGCACGGTTTCAAGAATGGCGGTTGGGTCAAGTGCATCAATGAAGGCCTGCACTTTTTCATGATCGCCTGTGAGTTCCACCGTATACGTTTTATCAGTGACATCCACAATATGTCCGCGAAAGATATCTGCCATGCGTTTGATCTCTTCGCGCTCTTTACCCACGGCCCGCACTTTAATGAGCATGAGCTCACGCTCAATGTGAGGGCCGTCGGTCAAATCTACCATCTTGACGACATCTATTAATCGATTCAGGTGCTTGGTGATTTGTTCAATCACCGCATCAGAGCCGACTGTTGTCAGCGTCAACCGAGACAATGTCGGGTCTTCCGTGGGGGCCACTGTCAAGGTTTCAATATTAAAGCCTCGCGCAGAAAAGAGCCCCACCACGCGCGACAAGGCGCCAGGTTCGTTTTCCATAAGGACGGAAATAATGTGTCTCACGAGATATCCCCTTATAGGTCTTCTGAACCGAGCAACATTTCCGTCAATCCCTTACCCGACTTGACCATCGGCCATACGTTTTCGGATTGATCGGTGATGAAGTCCATGAATACCAAGCGATCTTTCATCGCGAAGGCTTCTTTTAACGCACCCTCAACGTCGCCAGGCTTGTCAATACGCATACCCACGTGACCGTAGGCTTGAACCAAACTGACAAAGTCTGGCAAAGCATCCATGTAGGACTCAGAATATCGAGACCCATAATCAATTTGTTGCCACTGACGGACCATACCGAGGTAGCGATTATTCAGGCAGATCACCTTGGGGGTCAAGTGATATTGCTTGCAGGTCGACAGCTCTTGGATGTTCATCTGGATGGACCCTTCGCCAGTGATACACGCAACCGTGGCGCCAGGATTGGCCATCTGAACCCCCATGGCATAAGGCAACCCCACGCCCATGGTGCCCAGGCCGCCTGAATTGATCCAGCGCCGTGGCTTATCAAAACCATAATATTGAGCGGCCCACATTTGATGCTGCCCGACGTCTGACGTGATGAAGGCATCACCTTGAGTGATTTCCCAGACTTTCTGAACCACCGATTGCGGTTTGATGAATTGGTCTGAAGTGGCAAATTTCAAGCAATCTTTGCCGCGCCATTGCTCAACTTGCTCCCACCATTTGGCCTGTGCCGGTTTGTTGGGCGTGGTTTCTTTCAATGCCGCTTCATATTGCGCGAGCAATTCAATCAACACATCCTTGACGTTACCTACAATGGGTACGTCAACCTTGACGCGCTTTGAAATTGACGACGGATCGATATCGACATGGATGATCTTGCGCGGGGCCTGAGCAAAGTGCTTTGGATTGCCAATCACTCGATCATCAAATCGTGCACCAATCGCGAGCAACACATCACAGTTTTGCATCGACATGTTGGCTTCGTAAGTACCGTGCATGCCAGGCATGCCCAAAAACTGCTTGTCTGTCGATGGGTACGCGCCAAGCCCCATCAGGGTGTTGGTGATGGGTGCGCCAAGCAAACGCACAAAATGGGTTAACTGCTCGGACGCATTGGCCAAAATCACACCACCACCGGTGTAGATCATCGGGCGCTCGGCTTGCAGCAACATTTGTACGGCTTTTTTGATTTGCCCTTGGTGACCTTTCACCACTGGCGAGTACGAACGCATACTGACCTCGCCTTTGGGCGGGCCAAACTTGGTTTTGGCGACGGTAATGTCCTTGGGGATATCCACCAAGACGGGGCCAGGGCGACCGGTTCGGGCAATGAAAAAAGCCCGTCGAATGGTCTCGGCAAGTTCCTTGACATCACGCACCAAGAAATTGTGTTTGACACACGGGCGGGTGATGCCCACGGTGTCGCACTCTTGGAAAGCGTCCTCGCCGATGGCGTGGGTGGGCACCTGACCGCTGATGATCACCATCGGGATGGAGTCCATATAAGCGGTAGCGATGCCTGTTACGGCATTTGTGACACCTGGGCCACTGGTCACGAGTGCAACACCCACTTTCTCAGAGGAACGGGCATAGGCATCAGCCGCGTGCACAGCCGCTTGCTCGTGCCTGACCAAGATATGTTGAAATTTGTTTTGTGTGAAGATCGCGTCGTAGATGTAGAGTACTGCGCCGCCCGGGTATCCAAAGACGTGTTCCACGCCCTCTTCTGCCAGACAGTTCACGACGATGTCGGCGCCTGTCATTTCCATGATGTAAGTCCTTTCGTTACCGGCTTCGCCAAACCAATTGCAAACGTCTTGCCTGTTTGCCGAGTTCGCGTAGAGATCCACCACATGAATAGCGCTTTCAAGCTCACAGAGCCTGGCCACCTACCCACATCGCAATCCCTGCACGCCCTCACTGATTCGCTGGGCACGCACCCACTGGTGCTCTGGATTGAAACGGATGTGCCAACAGACCGCTTGTGGCGGCGTTGGCAACATTAATGAATGGTCGAAGGGTGTCTGCGCGTGTCGCGTATAACCACTCGACCCTTATTTGTCGGTTGGTAGCAATCGACAGTTAAGACGGCTAATGTAGCTTTTTCTGCCCTCTAGCGCAAATGAGCTAGAGTAGTGAATATGTTGGGTGCCCGATTAAACCGTCTGCAGCGATTTGTCTACAGCCACCACTTCGTGGGTGGGTTGAGGCGAGGTGCGGGCGTCTTGGTCGCGTTTCTCTTAGTGAGTGTCTTTGCTTCAGACCCCAGCGACGGCCTGATCGCAGGGCTCGGCGCGCTGTGCGTCGCCCTGATCGATCAGCCTGGCCCGGTCAAGGCTCGCCTGCGCGAAATGCTCGGCGGACTCACGCTAGGGGTTGCCGCCGTCGGGATCACGGGCCTGGCCTCACAAAACCCCCTGGTTTTGCTGGTTGCAGTGGTCGCCCAAGGCTTTTTCTTCTCTCTGTTTGCCGTCTACGGCAAGCGCGGCAGTGTGATTGGCATGGCCTGCCTCGTGCTCACCGTGGTGACCATGCACACCAGCTTCACCCCTCAGGAGGTTTTTTTCCACGTCTTAACCTCTGCCAGTGGCGCGGTCACCTATATCGTGGTGAGCTTGTTGAGCAGCCGTCCGCTACAAGTACGAGAAGAAGAACAGGCGCTTTCGGTGGCGCTCTTTGCCACCGCTGACTATGTGGCTGCCCGCGCTGATATGTATGAACCAGACGCCGACATCGACGACGGTTATCGGTGTTTGATTTCCAGCCAATCCAAAATGACCGAACAACATCAGGCCGCACGCGACATGATTCTGCGCTCGATCAGTCCCGACGCGCTGAAGCACTCACCCCGCCGAACAGCCGTCTGGAACGTCTTCATCGACATGGTCAATATGCTGGACATGCTGGTCAGCACGCACACCGATTACACGCTCATCCATCGCACGCTTGGGCACGCCGACATCATGATTTTTAGCCGAGATGCGCTGGGCAAAATAGCCCTGGAATTGGAGCGCATTGCGCTTGCCGTCACCCGAGAGAAGCCACTCATTCGACGTAATAGTGTCAAGGCAGAGATTCGCGCCATCGAATTCGAACTCGAAAAAATGAAACAAAGTGGCTTTGCCGACAATGAGCCTGAGGCTTATACCGTCTGTGTGCAAATTTTTAGACGGTTGCGCAATGTCAATCGCCAAGTTGAAAGAATGCTCGACCAAACCCAGTTTCCCGCTGCAAATGAGCCACTCAACCCAGCCCAGCTCGATGATTCCTTGATTGATTTTTTATCACGCCAGTCGTTTCACCCGCGGCTACTGACGAGTAACCTCAGGCTAGACTCGCCGCCCTTTCGGTTCGCTCTCAGGGTCACCTTAGCCATTGCCATCGGCTTGAGCATCGGCTTGGTGCTCCCCTTGATGCTACCCATTGTCGGCGACCATGGGTACTGGATTGTATTGACGATCGTGATCATCATGAAACCGGCCTTTTCCTTGACCAAGCAGCGGAACAATTCGCGACTCACAGGCACGCTCATTGGTTGTGCCTTGGCCTTTTTGTTGTTTGCGGCAACGGCTGACACCCAGTATCTCTTGATTGCGCTGGTGCTCAGTTTGGTTGCTGGCTTTGCATTTTTAATTATCAATTACCTTGTGGCGTCGATCTTCAACACCATCACCGTGTTGTTGGTGCTGCACTTTGTCTTTCCGTACACCGTCGATTTGGTCAATGAACGGGCCATAGACACCATCATTGGCTCAGTGGTTGCTTTCGGTTGCAGCTATTTTCTACCGTGGTGGGAGGCGCGCTCCTTGTCAAGCCTGTCTGAAGCAGCGATCCGCGCCAATGAAAACTTCCTACGCACCGGCTTGGCATTGTTCGAAGAAGACAAACAGGGTAAGTCCGATCAACGCCGTCCCAATGCTTGGCCTTTGGCGAGACGCAATACCTTGGTTGCCTTCAGTAACTTTGCCGAGGGCTTCTACCGCATGATGGGCGAGCCTCATTCGCGGCAACAGTTTGTCGCTGAATACAACCATCTTTTGATTCAGAATCACATTTTGGCGGCAGAAATTGTGGCAACCGTCTCCCAGCTGCGCGCGCAACCCGAGCGAGCCTCGGCCGCGCTCGACTTTATGGGTGTGCTCGACCAAGCCTTGGTCGAGCGTGATTTGGCAGCAGCAAGCCTGGCACCGCCGACCTTTGACAAACACACCACGCCTGCCGACTGGCTTTATCCACTCAAACAAATGCAGCGCGCCGTGCAAAGCATTATCCGAGAGTCGACAGCGATCCGAGCCCGTCCCCAATCATGAGTAACCTTCGCTGATCCCCATAACCAGACTCACCCAGTGAAAAGTTTGTGATTGGTATGTGCTTACTGTGCACTTGTTTTACCCACGCCCTAGCCTTTAAGCTGAGCCACCCACTTTCGAACAGACTGACCTCATATTGGAGAATGACTTGAAAATTGCCGACATCAAAGCCAACGCGTATTCGATGCCTTTTGTGAGCCCGTCGTTTCCAAAAGGCCCCTACCACTTTGTGAACCGCGAGTTCTTGATCATTTCTTACCGCACCGATGAAAAGCTATTGCGACAAATGGTGCCTGAGCCGCTGACCATTGACGATCCGATCGTGAGCTTTGAATTTATCCGAATGCCCGATTCGTCCGGATTCGGTGATTACACCGAATCCGGTCAAGTCATCTCAGTGGTCGATGAGCAAGGGCGTCGTGGCGCTTACACCCACATGATGTATTTGGACGATGAAGCCCCTATCGCCGCTGGACGTGAGCTCTGGGGTTTTCCAAAAAAACTGGCCAAACCCAAATTAGAGGTCGCCTCAGATACGTTAGTCGGCACGCTTGACTACGGGCCGATCCGTGTGGCGACGGGCACAATGGGCTTTAAATATGAGGCCCTAGATCTTGCCGCCGAACAAAAGAAGTTAGAAGAATCTCCCAACTATCTTCTCAAAATCATCCCGCACGTGGATGGCACTGCGCGCATATGTGAACTCGTGCGATTCCACTTGCAAGACGTCAAGGTCAAAGGGGCTTGGACGGGGCCAGCCAAATTGGGGCTGTTCGAACACGCCCTCGCCCCAGTGGCTGACCTACCGATCTTGGAGATCGTGAGCGCCAAACATTTGCTTTGCGATCTTACTTTGGGGCTTGGAGAGGTCGCGTTTGATTACCTAAAGGCGTAGGCACTGGGTGCATGGAGGGGATACCTAGTCAATGACACGTGGTTAATCACACCTGCTCAATCACACCCACCCGACAACACCTACTGTTCGGATCGACGGAACACCAGCTTATCCGCCGTCGACACGTCTGGGGTGTAGCGATAGCCTTCCACATCAAAAGACGTCAATCCTTCAGGCGCGTTAATGCGTTTTTCCACCACATACCTCGCCATCAAACCACGGGCCCGCTTGGCATAGAAGCTAATCACTTTCCAAGCGTCTGCTTTTTGATCTTGGAACACACATTGCACAATCCGGGCATTCAAGGCCTTGGTATCAACGGATTTGAAATACTCGTCCGAGGCCAAGTTCAGCACCACGGGGGATTTGTCTTGCGCCAATTGCGCGTTCAAGTAGGGCGCGATCTTTGCCCGCCAAAACGCGTAAAGGTTTGCACCGACGGGGTTGGCAAGCTTGGTGCCCATCTCTAATCGATAAGGCTGCATCAGATCTAGGGGGCGCAGCACGCCATAGAGTCCACTGAGAATGGCCACGTGATCCTGCGCCCATTCCAAATCCGCCTCCGATAGGCTGGCCGCCTGGAGGCCCTCGTACACGTCGCCGTTAAATGCCAGCGCAGCCGGTCGGGCATTGGTCTGCGTGAAACGCTCGGACCAACCGGCATAGCGGTCCACATTCAACTGCGCCAAGGTTGGGCTGAGCGACATCAACGAAGCCACTTCGGTCGCACTTTTTTTCTTAAGGACAACGATCAGCACCTTGGCCTGTGGCACAAACTGCGGGTCCGAGTGCAAGCTAGTGGGTAGGGGCGAGTCGTAGTCCAATTTTTTGGCGGGAGACAATAGAACTAGCATACGATGGCATCCATAAAACCTATCAATGTCTAAAGATAACAAACCTTTGGTGACTTTGAGCCCAAGACCTGACCCAACGCCCCGACCCAACGACCTTGATGTGTCCTGCGCTATGGCTGCAATGATTCTGCTACCATTACGACCTCGAGCGGAGAGGTGGCAGAGTGGTCGAATGTACCTGACTCGAAATCAGGCGTACGGTTTTCCCGTACCGTGGGTTCGAATCCCACCCTCTCCGCCAAGTACTTAATAAGAATGAGCCTACCAGGGCGTAGATAACTTTTACATACCAAAAAGCATACCAAAAAATACTTTCTTGTTTTTTTATCTGCGTCGGCAGCCATTGCTTCTTGCTCTGACAGAGAAGCGAGAGCAGTTAACCCAAAAACTAATTCCGGTTCAGCAATCTTAAACTCAGAAACGCTTACCCCACCACACCCCCACCCCCCTAATTTCGTTTGGGACTCCTACGCAGCATATGCAGTGAGTTTTGGACGAACAGTGGGGTTTTTCTTGCGATAAGGCAAATAACTACTCTGTCTAATGTTGGAAAAGAGCGACGCTAGGCACTCGTGACACACTCACGGTTGCATAAGGTAAATGATATTGCTGAAAAACGGGCAATATGCATAAATTTCGAAATAGTTACCACGTACTGAGAAATTATCAGCGATGTAACTAAGTATTCAAGACTAACAACAATTATTTTTTGTAAAGATCGTGGTCACATCCAGATCCGCTGTTTCCCATAACCAGCACTGGTCAAAGTGCTGCAAATTGTCAATGATTTTCACAACACCTGGCGGGCTTGCTTCCGTAACGCGCCACAAGGTTGATTTTGCCATCTACGCTTGCAACCCACCAACGCTTAACACGCTTGGCAAATTCAACTTTGGTTTGCTTACCTTCGTCATCAGTAACCCATTTATGCTGCGTGGGCGTGTAGTCTTTATTTGTTGCAAGTTGGGTTTGTTCATCTATCTTTGCCATCAACTTGCGACGACGCGCAGCGACTGGATTGTTGTTTTGAAGTGGGTTAAATGCAACGAAATTCAGTGTATCAAGTACAGTCATAACAGCCTCCTTATTAGCTCTAAGCATTGTGCTTTCACTGTTAGGTAGCTGTCATCCGAAGATTAATCGTCAGTATTCAGAAACTTTTCTAGCATCAGACTATCACCTTTGGACGGTACTGCTGTGTCTCTACCGATACTATAAATTGCACATTCAACAACACTTATTTTTACGTCAATCTTCTTCACTAAACGACTATCGTCACGCAGCTTCTCTATACTACGTGATGTAACCAAGCGAGGTAAGTTGCCAAGACTTGCATCAATTAAACTACCGTGCTCAAAGTCTAAATTTCTATCAAACCAAATCTGTAAGCTAGCATCAGCTGCGACAATTTCTTGCAGTATCTCTAGTGCATCTTCACATAAGCTTTCGCACTTGCTGTCCAATTTATATGCTGCAGTTTTCTTACCCTTTCGATGATAAGCATCAGAACGATTACGCATCATAATCGCCTCTTTCAATTTATCTTCGTAACGTTTCAATTCGTCTGGCTTGTCTTTTAGTTCTTCTCTAAACAGCTTTTGTGTGTCCCATTCAGCAGCTATTTGTTCGTACTCATCGTCACTTAACCAAGTTTGTAGCTGACTGTTTTGCACGTTTTCTCTACGCGTCAATCTGTGAGCAATA
>Ga0208414_1000976_pt1 | contig 23876 bp, 21 predicted proteins | sample AntAceMetag02UKE_FD_184770 | JGI IMG/M metagenome (GOLD analysis project Ga0208414, IMG submission 184770) | Saline lake microbial communities from Ace Lake, Antarctica - Antarctic Ace Lake Metagenome 02UKE (SPAdes) (version 2) | ecosystem: Environmental > Aquatic > Non-marine Saline and... | reverse complement strand
GAACCAATTGCGACCCTCCGAGCAAACTCGCAGATAGCCACCAGTCTCGCCACGGATCCAGCTATCCATATCGATCCACTTCTTAATCTCGCCAGAGCGCTTGCGATACCACGGCACATATTCGCTCAAATGCCCGTTGGACTCGGTCGAGTAGTAGCCGAATCGACGCATCATATCGATGCGCACTTTCTCCTGTTTCATAAGATCAGGATTACGCTCATAGGCCGCGAGCACCTTATGCGCACACTCCTTCCCCTTCACCTTCACTGAAACATACCACGTCTGGTGATTGATGCCCGCGCAGATGATATCCACGTCTTCCTTCTTTTGCTTCAACGCGGCGGCGATCTGGCTGTGCCCACCCTGAACGCCATGGCAAAGACCGACGCAATCCACGCCACCATAAACATTGGCCGCCCAAGTCATCATCGCCATCGGATTGGCATAATTAAGCAGCAAGCAATCAGGAGCAGCAACCTCACGAATATCGCGGCAGAAGTCTAAAATCGCCGCGATCCCGCGCTGGGCATACATCAGACCACCCGCGCACAACGTATCGCCCACACACTGATCCACGCCGTATTTCAGCGGAATATCGATATCGTGTTGAAACGCTTCTAATCCGCCGACCCGCACCACGCAAAAAACATATTTTGCGTCCTTCAAAGCCTCGCGGCGCTTCGTCGTGGCCGAGATCCGCGTCTTTAATCCATTGGCCTCGATGTCTGCGCGGCACAGCTCTGCGACCATATTCAGGTTACGCGAGTTAATGTCAGTGAAGGCGAACTCCACGTCGGCGAATTCCGGCACGGTCAGCAGATCCGCAACCAGTTTACGCGTAAAGCCGATCGATCCGGCACCAATAAAAGCAATTTTAAATGACATGGGTAAGAGTATAGAAGAAACGTGAACTAACGATGCGTATGCACCAAAGAATCAGCCCGCCTACTTAGAAGCAGTCAACACCCTCTCAAACAAATCACTGAGTTTTCCCTCCCCTCTGCGTGGGCAATTTCTACTTACACCCTTCCGGCATCCCACCCGTCGCCACTCGACGGAGCGGGGCATAACACTACGCCTTCAATTAACGGCGAGCACCACGATGCAACCGACTGGTCTTCTTAGGCACGGCCGGTTGAGCGTTCTCATCAAACAACGCCGAGTAAATATACTCGAATCCTTCGAGCTTCTTTCGCTCAACGCCTACGCCCATATAGCGCTCAATGCTCCGTGCATTTCGCACGTCATCTTCAGTCAGTAAAGTAAAAGCATCACCCGTGCTGTGCGCGCGACCCGTGCGACCAACCCGGTGCACATAATCTTCAGCGTTTTCCGGCACATCGTAATTCACGACATGGGACACTCCCGCGATATCGAGACCGCGAGCCGCGATATCCGTCGCAATCAGCATTTCAAATTTGCCGCTCTTGAAACCTTGCAAGGCTTCAACTCGCTCACGCTGGCTGCGATCCGAGTGCATCACTGCCGCGGTATGGCCAATCCGCTTGAGCCGCTGAGCAATCCGATCCGCGCCCATCCGGGTGCGGGTAAAAACGATGACGCTCTTGAAATCAGTCTGCTTGAGCAGGAGCTCGAACAATTCAAATTTCTGTGAGGCCACGACGGGATAAAAACCGTGAGAAACTGTTTCTGCTGGAGCGCGCTGACGTCCAATCTCCACGCGCTCAGGATTGTTCAGGGCCCAACCTGCGAGTTCTGCAATTTCTTTTGGAATCGTCGCAGTGAAGAACAACGTTTGTCGCGATTTTGGCGTCTGTTGCACAATCCGCTTCACATCGGGAAGAAAGCCCATATCGAGCATCCGATCCACCTCGTCGAGCACGAGAATATCGATATCGGCGAGTGAACAGTTTCTCTGCTCCAAATGATCGAGCAGCCGACCCGGTGTCGCCGCGATGATATCCATCCCACTCTTCAAATCTTCCAGCTGCTTACCATAACCCACGCCACCATAAATGATGGTGATCTGGAGATCAGTGAATTTGGCGTAAGTCTGAAAAGCTTCTTCGACCTGCAACGCGAGCTCGCGAGTCGGTTCGAGCACCAAACAGCGCAACTTACCATGACCTCCCAGTTTTTGAATAATCGGCAGCGCAAAAGCAGCTGTCTTACCCGTGCCCGTCTGAGCCGAACCAATCACATCGCGCCCCGCCAGAATCAACGGAATCGATTGGGCCTGAATAGCTGTAGGCTCGGTGTAGCCCTTTTCCTGCACACCATAGGCCAATGCATCACAGAGACCCAATTTAGAAAATGGTGTATCCATCGCGGGCACATCTACCGGCTCCGCTGGTTTCACTGGCTCGGTTCTAGGGTGCTCAAAAGTGTCATCCCGAGCTGGTCTCTCACGTTCACGTTGAGGACCACGCGCCCCACCGCGTTGAGACTCACTGCGCTCATTGCGGCCACCTCGACGCTGTTGCCCACCACGTGCACTGCCCTCACGAGGGCCACCACGTTCACTGCGCTCGGAGCGCTCGCCATGGGGTTTACGATTGCCGTTTGAAGGCGTATTGCCCGAGCGCGAACGTGCCGGACGGCCATCTTTTTTCTCGGAGGATTTCTTCTCACTCGAACTCGCTGGTTTCTCAGGAGTCGACGTGGTTTTGCCGCGTAGCTTCGCGATGATCTTTTTAAACATGTGTTGTAAAGGGTAATACCCGCACAGAATTGCACTGTATTGCAATCACGTATCCCGAGCCCACCTGATGGAGGCGAGGACTTGCCCTATCAACTTCATGTGACGTTAACAGACTCTTAGAAACCCTTCCGACCTCATCACAATCAAGCTCCTCTTGCTCATGAAACTACCCATTTACTGGATCGATGTCTTTACCCGGCAAAAATACTGCGGCAATCCCGCTGCGGTTATTCCACTCGAAAATTGGCTCGAAGATTCGGAAATGCAGCTCATCGCTTTTGAAAACGGACTCGCCGAGACCGCTTTTTTCGTCCCCTCGAAGTCTGGCCAGTATCACCTTCGCTGGTTCACGCCCACAGCCGAAGTCGATCTGTGCGGTCATGCCACCCTCGCGACTGCCTTCACTCTATTCCAACACCTCGGATCTGTTGGCGATCACATCACTTTCAACACGCGATCCGGCGATCTGCTCGTCAGCCGAACATCGGATGACCGGCTCAAATTGGACTTTCCCTCAAGGCGCGCGAAACCAGTCGCCACACCGGCCGCGATCATCAAAGGACTCGGAGCCGAACCTACTTACTTCGCACAGGCTGAGGCCAATCTGGCCGTATTCGCTACCGCAAGTGACATCCTCTCGATTACTCCAGATTTTGCAGCCCTAGCGACACTTGAACAATACGGCACCATTGTCACAGCTCCGGGCGACGACTGCGATTTCGTCTCCCGATTTTTCGCACCAGGAGTGGGCGTAGACGAAGACCCTGTCACGGGATCAGCACACTGTGTGCTCACGCCTTATTGGGCTGATCGTCTGGGCAAAAATCAGTTATATGCCAAACAGCTCTCTCAAAGGGGCGGCGAGCTTTGGTGCGAACTCCATAAGGATCGCGTGCATATCATGGGTCACGCTCGACTTTACCTGGAAGGAAATGTTTCGATTTAATCTCTCATCTCTGATTCTTAGGTATAACCATGAGCACTCCTCCAACACCAGCGCCCAACGATGCAATCGCCCAGCTCGCCGATATATTGAGTGAAAAAGATGCCAAAGATTTGGTGCAAACCTTCTTCGATGAATACGATGGATTATTTCGTAAATTGGCCAGCGGAACTCGCGAAGAGCAGCATATTGCAGCTCATGGTTTAAAAAGCAGCTCGCGTCACATGGGATTGGCATCTCTCGCCCAAAGATTTGCGGTCCTCGAAGCGCGACTCGAGAAACCGGATGGCACGGTGAATAGCAGCGACATCAATATCATAAACGCAGAATTCGAGAGGGCCGTCCCACCGCTTCGGAAATATATCCAAAACAAATAAGCTACCCCAAGGGACGATCAGCCTTTCACGATACCCGCTTGCACGCAGTAACGCACCAAACTGGCCACTTCGCGCACTCCGATCTTATCCATGATATTGGCGCGGTGCTTTTCCACGGTGCGCACACTGAGATTGAGTTCTGAAGCGATTTCCTTCGAAGACAGCCCACTCGTGACCAATCGAGCAATTTCGATCTCACGAGGAGTTAATGTTTTTGCCGCAGCGAGAGAGGGAGCAGAGGGAGGAGGTTGTTCATTCGGAGCCGGACGTGCAACCGAAGAAGCATCCGTCGATGCTCCCTGCCGTGGCGCGACATTCGCCGCGAAAAACATGCCGCCCTTCATCACAGATTCCACCGCTTGCAGCACATAACTCAATGGCTCTGTCTTATCGACAAATCCATGCACGCCTTCGCGAATTAATTGAGCAGGCAACTCACTATCGGGGTGTCCCGTGAGCACCAGAATTCTGGTCGAAGGCAGCTTCTCCCGAACCACTTTGATGATTTCGAGCCCATGCATCCCAGGCAAAAAAAGATCCACCACGATGAAACCAGGTTTCTGCTTGAGACAAAAATCGAGCCCGTCTTTTCCGTTTTCAAACTCTCCGATCAACGACAGGCCGGAGACTCTTCCTAAAGCCATAGCCAGCATCTGACGAAATACAGTTTCGTCTTCTATGATGACAGTTCTTAAGGACATACGCAGGCAGAAGACGACAACCGCTTGCACCTTTCAAGAACTAATGCTGATGGCGTAATCCCCCTGTGATTGCAGTAGCTCCATTATTCATTACCAGTTCCAGCCTTATGTATGTATCCACCGCTTCCCGCACCGCCATTGGTCTGGCCCTTGCGACTATCTACCTCACATGGGGAAGCACCTACCTGGCGATACGCGTAGCGGTCGAGACGATGCCTCCCTTTGCCATGGCCGCGATCAGGTTCATCATTGCAGGCACCCTGCTATATATTTTTCTCCGCTGGCGCGGTGCGGCCAAACCCACCCTCCGCCAGTGGTTTGATAATTCGATTATCGGCACCTTATTGCTGTTAGGCGGAAATGCTTTAGTGGGTTGGGCCGAGCAATTTATCGTCTCCAGCGTTGCCGCTCTCCTAATTGGCGTCGGCCCATTATTTATTGTCCTCACAGAATGGGCATGGCCGGGCGGAGAACGCCCGACCCGATTGACGATTGTCGCATTGCTTCTGGGCTTGTTCGGTGTCGCCTGGCTTGCCGCACCATGGGAAAGCCAAAGCGAAGGTGGGCTATCCCAGATTGGCGTCATCGCGATACTCTCAGCCTGTGCCTTCTGGTCTATCGGCGCGATCTATTCCCGACATACTAAAAATGGCGCCAAACCTTTTATGTCCGCGGCTCTCCAAATGTTGGGCGGATGCCCAGCCATAATAGTCGTCGGCTTGCTCTGCGGTGATTTCCAACGCTTCGATGCCTCTCAGGTTTCGCTGCATTCATGGTGGGCGGTAATCTACCTGATCTTTGTCGGATCGTTGATCGGGTTCTCCAGCTTTGTCTGGTTAATGAAAAACGTGTCGCCCGCTCTCGCGTCCACTCATGCTTTCGTCAACCCGCTCGTCGCCGTCGTTCTTGGCTGGTGGATTCTCGATGAACCTCTGACCGCACGCACACTCACCGCCACGGCTATTATTATCACCGCGGTAGCCATCATCTCACTACAGAAGAAGAAACGTGGTGATGTCGTGCCGCCTCGTCAGGCTGTTGCCGCCATCAAATCCTAAGCCACTCAAGGAGAGTTGCGGCATCGCGGAGAAAATTCTCGGGCTCATCATCTTTCACAAACTCCAACATCGCATAACGATCGCCGGGAACCTTCTGAGCAGCCTGTAAAAACTTCCGCCAACGCTCCACTCCGACAGACAACGCGCAGCGCTCCTTAACTGAATCCCAATGGTAAACATGCAGATGAGATAATCGCGGAGCCAACTGCCCAATCGCTTCCACGCAGGTCTCATCGTTCATTCCCATCAGTGGCTGCCAGTAAGTGTATAGATTGGCGTGATCTACCTCAGCGAGGAGTTGAATAGTCGACTCATTCGTATCGGTTAACGTCCCACCGTGAAACTCCGTGGCGACCCGCACCCCTGCGTCTGCCGCCAACTCCGTGATGCGACGTAGATCTTCCACGACTCGACTACGCCCCTCAGAATCCACGACCGCTGAGCCCGCCGGGCCTGCCCATACGCGGATTACCGGCGCACCCAATTCTAAGGCAGAGTCCAAAACATGCGAAAAAGGCAGCCCATCATCTTCGCTCTGATCCACCCGGTAATAACTGCCGTAGGCCGCGACCTCGAGCCCTGCTTCACGAGTCATCTCACCCACTTCGCGAGCTCGCTTTAAATCGCCATGGGGGACGTGCACATCGCCACCCCACTCAATCCCCCGCAGCCCAGCTTGGCGCACCAGAGCAACAATGGCTTCGGGTGTAAGTTGACGAAATGTGATCGAAACCAGCCCAGATGAGATCATGACCACACCCTGCTCCTGCTTCTAAAAACGCCAAGCCGCATTTGCATCTCCCAGCAGATTTGATCACCTTTACATTCCTCACCCCATGAAAACCCGTTTCCTTATCTCTCTCCTGTTGTTAGGCTTGGTCGGCTGCAGCACTTTTGAAAAAAGGTCTGAAGAAAAAGCCGCCGTTTTTGCGGCCCTAGATACTGAATCCCAGGATAAGCTTCGACAAGGCATGGTCGAGATCGGCTACACGACTGATATGGTTTACATCGCACTGGGAGCACCTGATTCCAAAAGCGAACGGACGACTGCCGATGGCAGCGATATAACTTGGATCTACAGCGCCTACTATTCGGAATACCGCGGCACGCGTAACGTCGGCTATAGACGGATGGTGCAATACAATCCCGTCACCAAATCTTACATCGTTTACTACGAACCCGTGCAAGTGGATCACTACGAAGAACGCGTGGAGGATCGGATCAGAGTCACCTTTCGCGATGGAAAAGTCTCCGTGATCGAAAAGGCAAAGTAAGTCGGTTAGGCGGTGCGACCGACCGCCGACTCCACAGTTGACCGATACGAGGGACACCACCCATGCTCACCGCTTATGGCTACCCCTGAAAACCGTCGTGCACACTGGCGGGCCAACCTGAGATTAATCGCGGGCCTCTTGTTCGTGTGGGCTTTTGTTTCGTTTGGTTGCTCCATTTTTTTCGTGGAGTTTCTCGACCAGTATGAAATCGGAGGATTCAAACTCGGATTCTGGATGGCCCAGCAAGGCTCCATCTATGTCTTCGTCGTGCTAATCGCTTACTACGCGTGGCGCATGAATCGACTCGATCGCAAATACGGCGTCCACGAAGACTGAAATTCTCAGCCTCCCCTTTCCCCCAACTCTACCCCAAAGCTTTCATGACTGTTCAGACCTGGACCTTCCTTATCGTCGGTCTCTCCTTCGCCCTTTATCTCTACATCGCGTATCGTTCGCGAGCCAGTTCCACCAGCGAATTTTACGTCTCCGGTTCGAGCGTGCATCCCATTCATAATGGCATGGCCACCGCCGCAGATTGGATGAGCGCCGCCTCGTTTATCTCGATGGCTGGCATCATCTCTTTCATGGGGCGCGACGGCAGTGTTTACCTCATGGGTTGGACGGGAGGCTATGTGTTACTCGCTCTGTTGCTCGCGCCTTACTTAAGGAAGTTCGGGAAATTCACCGTGCCAAATTTCGTGGGTGATCGTTACTATTCCCAATTCGCGCGCCTCGTCGCCGTGCTCTGCGCGATCATGGTTTCCTTCACTTATGTTGCGGGACAAATGCGTGGGGTTGGGATCGTTTTTTCGAGGTTCCTTGAAGTGGATATCACCGCAGGTGTGTTCATCGGCACCTTCATTGTTTTTTGTTATGCTGTGCTCGGAGGGATGAAAGGAATCACCTACACGCAGGTCGCGCAGTATTGTGTGCTCATCTTTGCCTACATGGTTCCCGCGATCTTCATCGCGATCATGATGACAGGGAATTTCATCCCGCAGATCGGTTTCGGCTCGGTCCTGAATGACGGCAGCGGAATCACCCTCCTCGATAAACTCGACGGCCTGAGCACCGATCTGGGTTTCGCCGCATACACTTCCGGAGTTAGGCCCACAATCGATGTCGCCGCCATCACGCTCGCCCTGATGGTGGGCACCGCTGGCCTGCCTCACGTCATCGTAAGATTCTACACTGTGCCTAGCGTGAAAGCGGCTCGTTCTTCCGCATTCTGGGCGTTGCTCTTTATCGCCCTGCTCTACACCACAGCTCCGGCAATTGCTGCGTTTGCCCGCACCAATCTTCTGACCACCGTCCAAAACGCTTCTTACGCCGAAGTGCCCGAGTGGTTTAACAATTGGGAAAAAACAGGCCTGATCAAATTCGAGGATAAAAACGGCGACGGCCTCATCCAATACTACAACGACAAGAACACCGATGCCGCCTTTCTCGCTCAGACAGAATCCGCCGGATGGAAAGGCAACGAACTCACGATCGATCGCGATATCATAGTGCTCGCTAATCCCGAGATCGCGCAACTCCCCAACTGGGTGATCGGTCTCGTGGCCGCTGGTGCGCTCGCCGCCGCTCTCTCCACTGCAGCCGGACTGTTGCTCGTGATCTCCACGGCCTTTGCCCACGACTTTGTGAAATGCTGGGCCAAGCCGGACATCTCGGAAAAAGGTGAACTCACCTGCGCACGATTTGCCGCCGGTGGTGCGGTCATAATCGCGGCTTACTTTGGCATCAACCCACCCGGTTTTGTAGCGCAGGTGGTCGCGTTCGCATTCGGTTTGGCCGCTGCGTCATTATTCCCCGCCATTATTATGGGGATCTTCCAAAAACGCATGAACCGTGAAGGCGCAGTGAGTGGCATGCTCGCCGGTATCATCTTCACCGCGACTTACATCATCTGGTTCAAATTTATCCACCCCGAAAACAACACTGCGGAACATTGGTGGTTTGGGATCTCTCCCGAAGGCATCGGTTCCCTTGGTATGATTCTCAATATTGTAGTGGCCCAGATTGTGGCCAAGTTCACGCCACCGACACCTGACAATGTGCAGGAAATGGTGGAACACATCCGAGTCCCCCGCGAATTACAATCCAAGTAATTCGCTCAAACCGCCGTGCCTGTAAAAGGCACCGCGGTTTCGCTCTTCAGGCCGCGATTCATCAGCGCATTCAAGGCGGCGGCCGGAGCTTTGTCCGCAAACAGAATCTCGTGAACCTCATGAAGAATCGGCGCATCGATGCCTCGAGAAGCACAGAGATCGGCAAAAGCCTGCGTAGTCAGGTAACCTTCAACCACAGTTTTGCGGTTGGCATTTAGTTCTGCAGCGCGAGCTCCTTCACCGAGCTCCTGTCCAAATTTACGGTTTCGACTCCAACCGCCGTGGCATGTCGCCACCAAATCGCCAAACCCACTTAAACCGTAAAATGTCTCTGGTCGCGCCCCGAGCCCCACGCCTACACGCACCATTTCGGCCAATGCTCTCGTCAACATCGCGGCCTTAGTATTATCGCCAAGTTTCAGGCCGTCACAGCATCCCGCCGCGATCGCATAGATATTTTTCAAACATCCTCCGAATTCCACGCCGGGTAAATCCTCACTCGTATAGACGCGCAGTTTCGAGCTGCTAATCGCAGTCTGTACCTCAACCAGATCGCTTGTTGGGGTCGCCGCCATGACCATCGCCGCCGGACGCCCCTGAGCTACTTCTGCCGCATTGGTTGGCCCGCTTAGCGAACCGACAGGGGTATTCACAAGCACCTCACCCATCACCTCAGACGGCCGTTTCTGAGTGTTTAACTCCAAACCCTTAGCGAGGCTTAAAACCAACTTAACTCCCGCAGCATCCGTGAGCAGGTCGCGTATACGGGCACACGTTTCACGCAGGGCCTGTGACGGACACGCCAGCAAAACGACATCGGCATCGCGCAAACATCCCTGTAAATCCGCCGTGATGGTCAAACCCACCGGCAATTCCACTCCTGGGAGGTAATCATGGTTCTCTCGAGTCTCGCACAATGCCCTCGCATGCTCCTCTCGCCGTGGAACCAAAGTCACCGGCTGTCCTGTGCCAACAAGATGCACGGCAAAGGCTGTGCCCCACGCGCCTGCACCTATGACCACAAATTTCATATCTTCACTAATCATGGATTTTCGCTCTCGGCACGGATTATTTTTACCCAGCGTTATTCAATCAAAGCTTCCAACCACAGGCACTGATGAAAAAAACACGTCAAAACCGCGATGCGAACCACTTGCTACTTGAAAACCTGTGACAACATTTCACACATAGATACTGTGTTGCGCGCGTTGAAAAATTTCTTCCACCGTCCGGCCATCCGCATGGGTATGGCAAGAGATCGCCATGGAAGCCTGCGCCATCCGCGATTCGTGAGCTTCATGGCTCAGAATAATCGCACCAAGCTCGATACGAATTTCCACGAGAGCGTCATTCGTGGCCGTCGCCTGCTCCGACATGCTCTGGTCTTAATCATCGCTGGTGGCTGCGCTTGGGTTGTATTGGAAAGCGCGAAAGCCATCTCAGTATTCTGACGCTTCCCAGTCTTGCCGAGAGCCCATCTGTTTGCTGTCATGTCACTCATGATTCTCCCAGCACGCCTCTTATCGGTTCTCGCTCTGCTTAGCAGTCTCTTTGTCAGCGGTTGTTTATCTCCTCCCAAAGTCGGTGAAATCACCGTCACGATTGTAGACTTCACCGCTCCTGCGCATGCACTTTCGCAGCCTCGTGCGGTCCTTACGCTGCGCTTCATTAACGAGAACTTCATCCCCGTTGCCTTATCAGGCTCAAAGCATAAGCTCTACCTCAACGGCACTTTCGTCGGGGAAATCGTAAACACCGAGGCTGTCGGGATCGCTCCGAGCAACATCAAAACTCATGATGTGACCATCTTCTTTGAGAACCTTGCGCTTGTGCGCCAGCTCGCTTCTCAAGCGAATCCAGTAGTGCGCTACCGTCTCGTCAATGTGATGGAATATCGGGAGAACGAGGAAAAGAGCTACCTCAAATCGGAGACCAATTCTACGATTGATCTCTCTTCTCTCGTCGGAGAATAAAAAAGCGACTCCCGCATTTGCAGGAGCCGCTCTCAGTGCAGGATGACGATGAATCAGATCGCCGTCCCAATTCTATCGGAATGAATCTCAGCGTAATCGTTAATGGTTACGCCGATCATGGAGACTGCCACGAATAAGGAGAAAGCCGTTATGAGGCTGGCGCCCAGTGCCAAAGCGACCGGAGCGGTGATAAGAACAAGGAGGAGATAGGTATTTGTTTTCATGATTGTAAGTGTTGTTGTCATGAAAACCCACGAGCCTCCTGAAAGTTGCAGAAAAACTTTTGGCCACAAAAAAACCGAGGCCAGAGCCCCGGTCATTTTTGCATAACAAACGAGCTGAGCTCGCGTTATCTCGATCTCATTTAGACGTGCTGAAGGCTTCGCGAAACGACGCTCTCAAATACTCTTTGTTCATCTTCGCGATGAAGTCGTGACTGATCAGTTTTGGGCATGCAGCCGAGCATTCGTATTGATTCGTGCAGTTGCCGAAGCCCAGTTCATCCATTTTCGCGACCATGTTAAGCACGCGGGAATCCCGCTCTGGCTGTCCTTGCGGCAACAGGGAGAACTGAGAAACCTTCGCGCTTACGAACAACATCGCAGAAGCGTTCTTACAGGCTGCGACACATGCACCGCAGCCGATGCAAGCAGCCGCATCCATGGCGAGATCCGCATTTTCTTTAGGGATCGGAGTCGCATTGGCGTCACACGCCGAACCAGTGCGCACACTGATAAACCCACCAGCCTGTTGAATCTCGTCAAACGCAGCACGATCGGTGATGAGATCCTTCTGCACGGGAAACGGCTTAGCGCGATAGGGTTCGACGACAATTACGTCACCGTCCTTAAAGCTGCGCACATAAGTTTGGCAGGAAGCGATCCCCTCGTGCGGTCCGTGCGGCTTGCCGTCGATGACCAGCGAACAGGTGCCGCAAATCCCCTCGCGACAATCGTGCGCAAAAGCTATAGGCTCTTGCCCCTGGCGTTCGAGGTCGTCGTTGACGACATCGAGCAACTCGAGAAAGGACATGTTGGGATTCAGATCTGCCGCTTGATAATCGACAAATTTGCCTTCGACCTCAGGGCCACTTTGGCGCCATACGCTGAGGGTGAGGGAAATATTTTTAGTGGAGGAATTGTTGGCAACCATGGTCGTGGGATTTATTAGTTCCGTAAATTATTTGTAGCTACGAGTGCTCATTTTGACGGTCTCGTAGTTAAGTTCTTCCGTCAGGCGGTTCGGCACATTGCCTTCTCCTTGGTATTCCCACGCCGCCACGTGAGCGAATTTTTCGTCATCCCGCAGACATTCGCCATCTGGGTGTTGGTATTCTTCGCGAAAGTGTCCGCCGCAGCTTTCTTCGCGAGTCAGAGCATCGCGACACATCAGTTCACCCAACTCGAAAAAGTCGGCCACTCGACCGGCTTTTTCGAGGGCTTGGTTCAGTGACTTGTCGGAACCCGGCACATTGACGTTGGCCCAGAACTCTTCGCGCAACGCAGGAATCAGTTTGAGTGCTTCTTCGAGACCTTCCTTGGTTCGAGCCATACCACAATGATCCCACATGATTTTACCCAACCGCTTATGGAAATGTGCGACAGTTTCCTTACCCTTCGTATTGAGAAGTCGTTGGGTAAGATCGTCGACAGCCTTGGCTGCTTCCATGAAGGCGGGCTCGTCGATTGATGGGGTCGAACCTGGCTTCAGGGCCGCGAGGTAGTTCCCAACCGTGTATGGCGCGACAAAGTAGCCGTCAGCCAACCCCTGCATGAGTGCGGAAGCACCGAGGCGATTAGCACCGTGATCCGAGAAGTTAGCCTCACCGAGAACAAAAAGACCAGGAGTGTTGGACATCAAATTGTAGTCCACCCAAAGGCCGCCCATTGTGTAATGCACTGCAGGGAAAATACGCATCGGAGTCTCGTAGGCCGATTCATCGGTGATCTCTTTGTAGATATCGAAGAGGTTGCCGTAACGCGCCCGAACGGTGTCTTCGCCGAGGCGGTTGATCGCATCACTAAAATCGAGATAGACGCCGAGCTTAGTCGGCCCCACTCCACGACCTTCGTCGCACATGCGTTTAGCGGCACGAGAAGAGACATCGCGCGGGGCTAGATTTCCGAAACTCGGGTAGATCCGCTCGAGATAGTAATCGCGGTCATCTTCCGGAATATCATTCGGATTCTTTTCGCAATCTTCCGCCTTCTTAGGCACCCAAATACGTCCGTCGTTACGTAACGACTCAGACATCAGAGTCAACTTAGACTGATAGTCACCTGAGACAGGAATACAGGTCGGGTGAATCTGTGTGTAGCAAGGGTTGGCGAAACAGGCACCCTTCTTGTAAGCGCGCCATGCCGCCGTGCAATTCGAGTTGCGTGCATAAGTAGAGAGATTGAAGACGTTGCCGTAACCACCAGTGGCCATGACCACACAATCGGCAGCGTGCCGGGTTATATCGCCGGTGATGAGGTTGCGCACCACGATGCCTTTGGCCTGTCCATCGATGAGGACGAGCTCGAGCATCTCGGAGTTGTTGTGCATCGTCACCCCGCCCTGGGCAATCATCTTGGAGAGTGCCGAGTAAGCGCCGAGCAAAAGCTGCTGTCCAGTTTGGCCACGAGCATAAAAAGTGCGAGATACCTGAGCGCCACCGAATGAACGATTATCCAGCAGCCCTCCATATTCACGAGCGAAGGGCACGCCTTGGGCGACACATTGATCGATGATGTTATTCGAAACCTCAGCCAGCCGATGCACATTGGCTTCACGTGAACGATAATCGCCGCCCTTTACGGTATCGTAGAACAGACGGTAAACGCTATCGCCATCGTTCTGATAGTTCTTCGCTGCATTAATACCACCCTGCGCAGCGATGGAGTGAGCGCGACGTGGGCTATCATGAAAGACAAAACAATCAACTTTGTAGCCCAGTTCGGCCATAGTCGCGGCGGTAGATCCGCCTGCCAAGCCGGCACCGACCACGATGACGTTGTATTTCCGTTTGTTAGCCGGATTGACCAACTTCATGTTGGCTTTGTAAGTGTTCCACTTGTCAGCCAAAGGGCCGGGAGGAATATTAGAATTTAAAGTGGCCATGTCGGTAAAGCGTTAGTGTTGAGCAATCATTTCAGCCGCTGCAGTGGTGCCTGCGGCAGGTTCGACTAGGCCGCTTAGAATCGCGCCCGGAATCGCCAAGTTACCCAGTAAATAAAGAATACAATAGAGAGCGACGGCGCGACGTAGGCAGCTCGCCCACTTCGCATTCCGCCAGCCGAAGGTTTGAAAGAGCGATTCAGTGCCGTGCCAGAGATGCACCGTCAACAATCCCACCGCCACCATGTAGAATAGCGAAACGAGTGGGCTCGCGAAACCGAGAAACACCATGGAGTAGACGTCGTGAACCTCTGTTCCGGCAGACGCGAGCGGGATACCGAATTCGCGCACATCATGTTGAAGCACGACGGGTGGCAGGTTCGACTTGAATGTCTCAGCACCGGCAAACCCCATGGTGAAGTGCGCCAAGTGATAAATAATGAAGGCCAAGACCACGATACCGCTCATCCGCATGTAGCGAGATGCGACGGAAGCTCGCAGCCACTTTTTCACCCCGTAAGCTTTTGGACCTCGTGCAGAGCGACTTTCCATCGTGAGAGCCACTGCAGCCCAAACGTGAATCGCTACACAGGCCAAAAGGAAGAGACGAATCGCCCAAAGGGCTGGTCCCAAACCTTGGAGAAAGTGAGCGTAGCCATTAATCTGATCCGGAGGGAGAAAGATTTGTAAATTCCCGACCAAATGGCCGGTTACAAACCCCACTAGGATCAATCCAGTGACCGCCATCAGGAATTTTCGACCGATGGAGGAGGTGAACAGAGTGCCGCAAAGAGTCATAGTCTGGGTGGAATGGGGAAATATCTCCGCGCTTATGCACGTGACACAATGACGCGTAGCGGGCGCCCCCAAACTTGTAAAGCGCGCCCTATGGCGAATTTCCCTAAATTAGCCCCTCTAAACTTGCACAGAAGACCTGCCTCCTCAGCGAGGCAGCGGCTTGAGTAGGGCAAACTTACCGCTCGCCGTCGGAGCGATCACCCGACGCCGAAAGGCATTAACCCGAATCCCCCCACCTAGCATTGCCGCCAGATTCGTCTCCAGATTGTCAGGAGCCGTTTCATCGGCGACGTAATGGAAATCCCAGCGGTTCGCACTCGTCTGCACTAGGCTGTAGTGCCAAGCCGCGAAACCTTCGGGCAGCGCAGCATCAATATCGTAAACCGACACGACCGAACCATCCGGACGGAAATGCAAATCACGCTCGCGGCCCAGTAAACGATAGCCAGTCGGCAATTTCTGAACGATATCGCCAGTGTGGTAACGCAGCAAAGGCATGGCCACGCGATCCCGCGTCGTCACGAAGATCTGAAACACGTCGGCCAGTTTCTCGCGCCAAGGCACGAGTTCAATGAATGCATTATCATCGACCACCTGAGAATCATCTTGAAATGCCTCTCCGACAAATAGGTAACCCGCCTCGGTTGAACCATAGAGATCGACTTGCTTACCTGGGAATACTTCCGCGATTCGCGCCCCATGCTGACGACTCGCCTTACCATAAGTCAGAATAACCACTTTCACGCTGGGGACAGTCACGCCGCGCTTCTGAGCCGCGCGAGCCAACAGAGAAAGATAGACGGGCTCGCCTTCGATCACTTCAGGCTTCGTCGCCTGCAGTTCCGTGACAATCCGATCCCATTCAGGCTCAGGAAATGAAAACGGATCACTCGAAAGATTCAAATAGACCGTGCCATCGAAATAACGATTCGGAAAAGGATGATCCTCGTAGGGACACAAGTTGCTCGAGCAACCAATCGGCGCGAGCACGCACTTGCGATAAGGTCTCCCGACGAACTGCTTGAGAATCGGTGACGCGAGATAAGCACGCTCGGTTTGAGCATCCCACCATCCCTCTTCCATCACCACTGTCATGGGCAGCTGCGTTGTGCCTCCCGTTGATTCGTATTCGTAGCGATTATCCTGAAAACCACGTTCTATTTCGGCGTAATCCTCAAAGAAAGCCTGTGGTCCCTGCTCGATGATATCTTCTTTCGAAAGCGTGGGCATCTCACGGTAGCAGGACCATTGAAGAGTTTCGTCATGCAAAGGAAAGCGGCGACCGTAGAGCGGACTGTGCTCATATATACTCCTGATCTCCTTCTCAAACGAAGGCGGCACGTGCTCCTGACCAGAGGTCGTGTCTAAGGTAGCTGTGGAATTGGCGAATACGGGTGCAGACATGGAAACTTACTTGGGGCAGGAAACTCGTCCCCACGGTGAAGTCAAACGCCGCGGTCCTTCAATTCTCGCCACCATGGCTCGAACATGAACAACGCATTAAGCACCAAACTGTGGGTAATCCCGCCATTACGGGCCAGCGCGAGCACTTCATTCACGGGCAGCTGTGAAACCTCGATCTCTTCGTCGGGATCCCACGCGATTTCAGCCGTGCACTTCGCATCGGTGACCATGATCAAGTGTGATCGATTACTCTGAAAGGCCGGATTGGGATCTACCGTGCCGAGCAACTGCGCATTTGTGCCCTCATAGCCAGTCTCTTCACGCAGCTCGCGGATGCCGGCGGTCATAAAATCTTCGCCGGGATCAATCACGCCTCCAGGGATCTCCAAGGCAAAATCATCGAGCCCATAGCGAAACTGTTTCACCAACACGATTTGATGATCCGGCGTCAGGGCGATCACGTTGACCCAATCCGGCGGGTTAAGCACGACGAAGTCACGTTCGGTCTGACGCACCGGATGACGAAACTTTATTTCATCCAAATCGAAGATGCGTGTCTTCGCCAGCGACCGGCTGCTCAATCGCTCCCAGCGTGATGGCGTATTTTCAGGTGAATGCATCAGGAATAAAAAAGCCTCCAAGATCTAAACGATCGAGGAGGCGTAAAAATGAAACAAGCAGACTTACTTCTTCGGCAGCTTGAGCGTCTGGCCAATCGCGAGACGATTCCAGTTCACTCCGGGATTCACGGCCTGCAGATCGCCCCAGGAAACGCCCTGAGCTGTCGCAATCTTCGTGCCCCAGTCTCCGGCCTTCACAATATACTCATTAGGGCCCGCGACTGCCGGAGCGGTTCGCTTAACAGTGTTATTCACGACCGGAGCCTTAGGAGCTTCGTTCAGCTTCGTGATTTCACCGCGAAGTTTGGCGAGTTCTGCGCCGACTTGATTGAAGGCGTCTTGCGTCGAACGCGTCAAAGCGCTCACGTCGCGAGTCACCTTCTCGCTCGCTGAGGAGGAAGTGCCGACTTGGGATTCGATCGTATCGAATCGTGCCATTTTCTCCTGCTGTTCCGCTAAGGTGCGGTTGACGCTGGAGAGCTTGATAGCGGAATAGCCGCCGAGCAGCAGCCCGATTACGCCGACGATTATCGCGCCGACCGGAAGCATGCTGTTATTTTCGCGAGAGATAGTATCCATGGGTAAAAGGTGACCTTGAGAACTACCCGAATCGCGCCTTGACGCAAGGATAGATTGTCGGTGCACGTCTCTGAGATACGATTATTTGCGGTTCAAATCTCCGCCACGAAGAAGGTTTTTGAAAATGAATGGTCACCATCATTGACAACCTTCAAAAAATCGTCCCCCTTAATCGCCTGTCGTCGGGGCGTAGCTTAGCCTGGTAGAGCGCCTGCTTTGGGAGCAGGAGGCCGGGGGTTCGAATCCCTCCGCCCCGACCATTATCCGCAGATAGTCGCATTCGCGACCTGCGGATTTTTTGTGGCTGCAAATCCAACTTACTCGCTGCCCGAGAGATTTAACCGGATAACCGGTTCAGCTTCCTCCGCCGTCTCCGCCTCTACGACATCTGTCGATGTAGCCGCAGACATCACAGGAGCCTCCTCGATCTGCAGAGCGATCACTCGCTGAGCCCACGGACTGGCAGGATCGATCAACATGATCTGGTCGATATGAGTCTTCACCGTCGCCGCATCATTATTTGAATGCGCCAAGCGGGCTAAATGGTAAGCAGCCTCAACACGCACGCCAGAGGCTACGTCTTCAGACGATTCCAAGACTTCCAGCGACGCGATGCCTTCAGTATTTTTACCGGCCATAATTTGCGACATTGCCAAACCAAGCGCAGCTCGATCAGCAAGCGGGCCATCCTCCAAAGCTTCAACCGCTTTACGATAAGACTCAATCGCGGCTGCGCCCTGACCGTCTGCATACGCAGCATCGGCGACTTGCACTCGAGCCACGGCAGCCAATTCGTGCCCCTCATTGTCATCGGCAAATTGCTTCAGCTTTTCAGGAGAGTCCGCCAACGCGTAGTCCGCTTGCACTGCCTGCATTTGTTGCCCGGCGAGATATTCTGTGACTCCCCGCCCAAGAATAACTACCACCACCACCACACAGAGCGCTACGATCACCGTGCGATAACGCTCCCAAAAATGGTGCAGCTTTTCTTCGATGCTGGAAGTGATAGGAGTTTCCTCACCAGAAACGGCGGGAGAATGGGGATGGTCTGAATTGCTCATACGAATGGTTTGATGCTGAAAAACCGTGACCCAAACAAACCCACCACGGCATGTAAATGCCGTAAAATAGGCTCATCCAAACGCAGCGGGCTCGATTTCCTCGCGCAAGACCGGGAATTCTAGCGCATGAGCACACCGAAAAGGTAACCGCCCGCGGCTATCCAATCACGTTCACATTACCCTTATACTTTTGAATCGGACGCACACCCATCTCCTCGCGGTTTAACGCATGTAGCCCCTGCAACGCTGCACGAGCACCTGAAATCGTCGTCATAATGCAGACATTATGAGCATAAGATGCCGCACGAATCGAATTCTCATCGCGCCTTGGAATCATACCACCGGGGGTGTTTACGACCATCTGGATATCTCCGTTTTTGATCATGTCGACCGCGGTGGGCCTCCCTTCGGAAATCTTTGCCAAGCGCGTCACCGGCAGCCCGTTTTCCTTGAGGATCGCGGCCGTGCCACTGGTAGAGAACAACGAAAAGCCCAAGTCGGCGAGTTGCTTCGCGAGCTCCACCGCTCCGGGCTTGTCGGCATCCTTCACCGAGAGAAATACATTACCCTTCACCGGCAGTCCTGGTTTTGCTGCGGCCTGAGCCTTGGCAAACGCGATCCCGAGATCAGCATCAATTCCCATGACTTCACCCGTGGAGCGCATCTCTGGTCCAAGAGTGATCGTCGAGCCTGGGAAACGGGCAAACGGGAACACAGCCTCTTTCACGCACCAGTGCTTGGGCGTCTGTTCCTTCGTATAACCAAGCTCCTTGAGCGTCTTCCCCGCCATCACTTGCGCAGCGAGTTTAGCCAACGGAATACCCATCGCTTTGGCCACAAACGGCACAGTGCGCGACGCGCGTGGATTCACCTCTAGCACGTAAAGTTCGTCGTCCTTGATCGCGAACTGAATGTTCATCAGGCCGATCACTTTCAACTCTTTCGCGAGCGCATGGGTCGCCGTGCGCACGACATCCAACATCGCGGCGGACAACGTGTGCGGCGGCATCACCATCGAAGCATCACCGGAGTGCACACCTGCAAATTCGATATGTTCGAGCATTCCGCCGATCACTGAAATTTCGCCATCGCTGATGCAGTCAACATCCAGCTCGATTGCGTCTTCGAGAAATTTATCAATCAGCACCGGCTTGTCCGGCATCACTGAGAATGCCTCGCGGATCACGGCTGCAAACTCGGCTTCGTTATAGACGATAAACATCCCGCGACCACCCAGCACAAACGAAGGACGCAGCAAGACCGGGAAGCCTACCTCACGAGCATAAAGCAATGCTTCGTCGACATTCATGGCGGTGCGATTGGCGGGTTGCTTGATCTTCAGCTTGCGCAGGATATTCGCGAACAACTCGCGATCCTCGGCGGCGTCGATGCTTTCCGGCGAAGTTCCGATGATATTCACACCATTCGCCTTCAAGTCTGTAGCGAGATTCAGCGGAGTTTGACCGCCAAATTGCACGATGGCTCCATCGCAACCTTCCTGCTGATAGATTTCTAAAACATCTTCCAACGTGAGAGGCTCGAAATAGAGACGATCACTCGTATCGTAATCGGTCGAAACAGTCTCGGGGTTGGAATTGACCATCACCGTCTCGTATCCGATCTCGCGCAGGGCGAAACTCGCATGCACACAACAGTAGTCGAATTCGATTCCCTGCCCGATCCGATTTGGCCCACCGCCAAGAATCATAATCTTCTTTTTGCCCGATGGAGGCATGATCTCATTCTCTTCGCCGTAACTTGAATAGTAATAAGGGGTAAACGCCTCGAATTCGGCCGCGCAGGTATCCACCAAGCGATACGTCGTATTGATACCAACCTCTTTTCGATGAGCTCGCACCGTTGGAAAATCACTACCGAGCAGATGCGCGAGTTGCACATCAGAGAAGCCAAACTGCTTGGCGCGGCGCAACAATTCCGGATCAAGTTCCGCCAGCTTTTGCTGCTTCAACTCAACTTCCATCTCATAAATTTCATGCAATTGATGCAGAAACCAAATATCGATCTTCGAAAGTTCGAAAACATCCTCAATCGTTAGCCCACGCATGAAGGCATAGCGGATATAGAAAATACGTTCCGTGTTGGGCGTAGCCAGTCTCGAGCGGATTTCATCCAGCTCAGGAGCCACATCCAAGCCATGCTTGCCACCGCCTCCAAATCCGGTCGCGCCGATCTCAAGCGAGCGCAGGGCTTTCTGCATCGATTCCTTAAAAGTGCGGCCAATCGCCATCGCTTCGCCGACTGATTTCATCGACGAAGTCAGTGTCGGATCCGCCCCCGGGAATTTCTCAAAAGTGAAACGTGGAATCTTCGTCACCACGTAATCGATCGTCGGCTCAAACGAGGCCGGAGTGACCCGTGTGATATCGTTTTGCAGCTCATCGAGTGTGTAACCCACCGCCAACTTAGCCGCGATCTTCGCGATCGGGAAACCCGTAGCCTTCGACGCAAGGGCAGACGAACGGGATACACGCGGATTCATCTCGATCACCACTTGGCGACCGGTGGCAGGATCAATTGAAAATTGAATATTTGATCCTCCCGTCTCCACGCCGATTTCGCGAATCACCGCAAAAGAGGCATCACGCATCAACTGAAATTCTTTATCACTGAGCGTCATCGCCGGGGCGACCGTGATCGAGTCACCCGTATGCACGCCCATCGGATCAAAATTCTCAATGGAGCAAATCACCACGCATTGATCCTTATGATCACGCATGACCTCCATCTCGTATTCCTTCCAGCCAAGGAGGCATTCCTCGATCAGCACTTCGTGCACCGGAGAAAGGTCCAGCCCATTGGCCGTGATCCCTTCAAACTCATCCTTATTGTAGGCAATACCTCCACCCGAACCACCCAAAGTAAATGAAGGCCGGATGATCAGGGGGTAGCCCCCAAGTTGAAGCGCAGCTTCCTTCGCTGCTTCCATTGTTTTAACGGTGTGCGAACGTGCCACATCGAGACCGATCTTCACCATCGCCTGCTTAAACAGTTCGCGGTCTTCACCTTTCGAGATCGCCTCAGGCTTAGCGCCAATCATTTCGACACCGTGCTTCTTGAGGATACCCTGCGCGTCGAGATCCATTGAAAGATTCAGCGCAGTTTGTCCCCCTAATGTGGGGAGCAAAGCCGAGGGTTTCTCTGCGATAATGATCTTCTCCAGCACCTCAACCGTCAGCGGCTCGATGTAGGTCACATCGGCAAACTCGGGATCGGTCATGATAGTCGCCGGATTGGAATTCACCAAAATGACGCGATACCCTTCCTCTCGAAGGGCTTTACAGGCTTGAGTGCCAGAATAATCGAACTCACAGGCTTGGCCGATTACAATCGGGCCGGCGCCTATGATAAGGATGGACTTGAGGTCAGTTCGTTTGGGCATGGACGTGGATTTTTACGAAGGTTGCGATCCCGCTCATTCGTCGCAAGCGGGAAGTCAATTAACCCGCAAATTTGCCTCAACTGCCCCACAAAAAGGGCAACGCCCTAGTCAAGTTGCGAGGTCTCAATCTTCAAAACCCGCGCCGCTGCGGCTTTGTCGCCATGACAAGCATGCAACACCATGTCACAATACTGGCTTTTCTGTCCGACAAGATACTCGTCTAGGCTCGGCCAGCTTTTCAATTCACTCAATCTCAGCGGCAGTTGCTGCGCGGTGATCAATCTGGCTTCTGAAGTGGAAACGATTTTCGAGATTACCTGAAACAGCTCCGTAAGATTGCCGGACCAGTGATAGGAAGTCAGCAGGGCCATCGCATCTTCGGTGAACTCCACCATATTCGTATCGAGGTGAGGATTAGCCGTTTGCACCGTGTAGTGCTTCACCAGCAAAGGAATATCCTCTGAACGATCACGCACCGCCGGAACCACCACGGGGAGTGATGCGACCCGATAAAACAACTCGTCATGAAATTTACCCTCATCGACGAGTATTTCCAGATCCTCGGTCGTCGTGCAGATCAATCTGAAACCCTGCGCTGTATTGCGCAACACGCTGACCAGCGCCTCCTGAATATCCATCGGCAGACACTGGACATACTGAAGAAAGAGAGTGCCGCCCTTGGCCTGTCCGATCCAAGTGCCTCCGACTCCGTTCTGTCCCAGAAGCCCCTCCCGGAAATTAGCGTCCGAACTTAACGAACAATCAATCCGCACCAATTGCGCTTCGGCATCCCCCAACGATTTGTGCAGCACCTCCGCCACTGCTGATTTCCCCGTGCCATTTTCACCCTGCAAGAGCACGGGAGTGCGCACCGTCGCGAGCTTCTTCACCTGATCGATCAGCTTGGTGATCGCCTTACTCTTACCAATGATTCGCTTCTCAATATCCGTCGTCTTGCCACCGGGAGCCAAGCCGCCCACGGCTCGCTCGTTCTGAAATTCTTTAAACTCGATTCCCCGTTTGAGGGTCGCGATCAGTTCATTAACCCGAAACGGTTTTGGGAGATAATCAAACGCGCCAAACTTGAGCGCCTGGATCGCACTTTCCGTGCTCGCGTAAGCCGTCATGATAACGATCACCGCACTCGGGTCGTATTGCTTCAGCTCTTTGAGTAGCGTGATGCCATCCATCGGTTTCATGTCGATGTCGGCCAGCACCAAATCGAATTTCTCTTCCTTGTAGCGAACCAATGCCTTCTCTCCATCTGTCGCAAACGCAGTATGGAAACCTGTCGGCTGAATAACGGCCTCCAGCATTTCGTGGATAGACAACAAATCGTCGACGATGAGAACAGATGGCATGGGACGGGGGACCTTTCCGAGAGGAGAAACTAAGTCAATTGCGCGGACATTCGCTGGTTATTCCAGCCCACCGGCCACCGCACCGAGTTTGAAAATTGGGAGAAACATCGCCATCACGATACCGCCCACCACGACACCCAAGAATACGATGAGCAAAGGCTCAATCAGAGACGTCAACGAATTCACCGTCGCATCAACTTCGACGTCATAGAAATCGGCAATCTTCGTCATCATCCCATCGACGTTACCCGTCGATTCACCCGCTTTGACCATATGTTTCATCATGGGCGGGAAGAAGGAGTTGGCGGCGAACACCTCGGACACCTGTCCACCTTGGCTCACATGCTTAGCCACATCTGAACAAGCATCCTCGATCTGCACATTATTGCTGGCCCCTGCCACAATTTCTAAGGTTCTCAAAATGGGCACCCCAGAGCGAATCAACGTCGCGTATG
>Ga0208414_1000971_pt1 | contig 23914 bp, 27 predicted proteins | sample AntAceMetag02UKE_FD_184770 | JGI IMG/M metagenome (GOLD analysis project Ga0208414, IMG submission 184770) | Saline lake microbial communities from Ace Lake, Antarctica - Antarctic Ace Lake Metagenome 02UKE (SPAdes) (version 2) | ecosystem: Environmental > Aquatic > Non-marine Saline and... | reverse complement strand
TCATCTGCGTGATATACTTGGATACCAATGTTTGCTGTAGAGGTTGCTTCATTAGCTACCATAAGAAATACTATTTCAGCTTCGTGGCTTTCAGGACAAGTAAATAATAACGTAGCGTTACTGGGACCATCAGAAGTACTGGCAGAGTTACCTACAATACTAGCAAACTTACTAGCTGTCCTGAAGTTAACGCCAGCCATCTACTTTTTATTTTTACGGTTGTCTACGATTTTTACTGCATTAACGTAGTTCTTTTTCTTAACTACTCCGCCATCGTAAAAACCCATAGTTGATGTTGTACCTCTTGAAGACATCATACCTTGAGGAGCACGGTTCATAGAAGGGGCATAACGACTGTCTTCTTGCTCAGGAGTAACAACTCCACCAATAGCATAGCTTTTACTCTTACGCATAATAAAATCCTTTAGATGGGCTAAGGGGGCCACTCTAAAGCAGCCCCCAAAGTTAATTTACTTAGTCTAGTAGGTCACGGTCTACTTCAGCTGCTGCGCCAGTATTACCCATTGGAGCATAAACTACAAAGAATTTATACGAACCAGCGGATGGTGCATTTGAGCCTGCAGTTAGTGCAGAAATCACCGTGTCAGCATTAGTTACGTTAGTCAAACCATTAACTGTTGTAACGATAGCGCCTGTTGCTTTGCCGGAGTTGATGTCACCTGTACCGAAACCGTCAGTGTCACCACCTGTGACACCGTAGGAAACTGCGTTAGCACCACCAACTGTAGCTGCTGCAATGCACTCAGAGCCTACGGCAAGGACTACGCAGTTGTTTGGAACTGTGCCAATATCATGCACTGATGCTGCTGTGAGAGAGCCGAATGCTAGAGTAGCGGTCTCAATACGAACTGTGGATTGTAAAGCCATTTTCTATGCCCCCTTATGCTAAGTTATATTTAGCAGTTACAAGAGCTTCTGGACGAAGAATCTTGCGACCGTAAAGATGCATACCACGAACAATGTCAGCAAAGCTGTCAGGGTCACGATATGTTTCGGTTTTGTTGATTTGCTCAGCAGTTGCTACAGCAGAATCATGACCAGCTACGATAGCACCGTAGTTAGCATTTTGGTTAGCTGTGCCTGTTGTACCAGAACCAGTACCTACTGATGGCAAGTTGCTTGAAGTATATACACGGAAACCGTGGAAGTTATTCAAGACCAAACCATTACGAAGGCCACCGGACTCACCGAAGTCTGCGTTGAAAAGACGAGAGTCTTCATCACGTAGGATTTCCATGAATACTGGATCGACTACCAACCAACGACCTTGGGTATCAACTTGTTGTTGGTCCAAGAGACGAGCCATACGGGAAACAACCATTGCTGGTGAAGCGTATGCAGTTGGAAGTGCAGTTGCACCTGGCAAACGAGCAGCTATGGGGATCGAGTGATCGCCAGCAGATACTGTTGTAATGTTGCCAAAGCTATCCTTACGAAGCTTCATAGATGTCAACAGTTCGTCTGTACCAGCAGTAGCTACAGCAACAGTACCATTTACTTGGTCATTAACAACGCCAGCTACAGAGTGCAAAGCAGACTGCTTATAACCTGCTAGATAACCCAAAACTTCTTGGTCGTACTGATCAGCCAAGCGGTAAGCCGCACGGTTGGTAGCAAGATCCATGAAATTTACGTGACTATGAGCTTCCTCAATGTCGTCCATTTTGAACGCAAAGTAGTTAGCTTTATCTACAACCAAAGAAAAATCTTCGTCGTCAAGATCTTGTGCTGTGATTTGTGTGCCACGAGCATAAGCGGATACGCTTACTTCAGGCTCTTTGATAATTTTTACTGTGTCTCCTTGAGAAGCAATTTCCCCGAAATAATCGGAGTTAGTTACGTCCCCGCAGACTGTGGACTTGCGGAATGCAAGCTGTACTTTTTTGGAGTAGATTACGGAACTAAAATTGCCATTGGGCAAGTTACCGTATCCACCGGATGATGTAAAGGCCATTTTCTTTTCTCCTAGAATGTTTGGCTTTAAGGCAAAGGTATATACGAGTCTAAGGTATACACCTCAACTCAGAGAAACTAAACAAGAAGGGAAGAGGCCAAGTTTTTTCTAGGGTGCGTTTGACTAACAGTCGGCCAACCATTAGCTTTACGGGCCTGTACTTACTTAGGTAGTTCTTATTCATATGTTTAAGTTTTAGGGGTTGTTGGGCAAGAGAGGTAGTCCCATAAGGGAGGCTCTTGTTCCTGCCCATAGTTATACGCCAAGTAGTAGCAATGTCAACACTTAACGTGCATTACCTGTCATATCGTAGATAAATTTACCATTGCGCATAGCTTTAGTAATTTCATCTTGGCGGTTTTCAAACTCTTTTGAAGACATTTTAGATACATCCGACTCACGTATTGAACCTGAGGAGTCACCTGAACTAACTTTTGTCTTAGAGCCCTTACCCACATTAGACGCTGCAGCTTTACGTCTTGCTGCATAGTCACTCTTAGTCATGCCATTGTCTGATTTGTACAGATCAATTACACGAATAACTGAATCAGGGTCGTCTATGTTTTCATAAAGAGCATCTTTAACCCACTTAGGTTGCACTTCCGCCCAGTTGTGAAAATCGTCTGAGTCCCTTAGTTTATTGAAATCAGAGTGTGCACTACTAATAATACTCTCTGCTTCCTTACGTTCCATTTCTTCTGCTTGCTGGTCTATTTTTTGTAGACGTTTCTCAGCACCGGAAAACATTTCTTTAGCTTTTTTAGCTGCAATAGTTTCTACGATACCTGCTACATCAGGATATTTTTTAGCCCAAGCTTCAATGTCCTCGTCTGACTTAGGTGGAACCAAATTAGTACGAGCAGATTTTTTTTCTGAGGAGTCTAGTTTCTCTTGCCACTCTTTTTCTTTTTCAGACATATGTCGTCTTAGATCGCCGTAGCGTTTCTTAAAAGACTTTTCTTCCGCAGATAAATTCTCTTCTTTAGATTCTTCCTCAAGTTCTTTATTATCAACAACCTCGGCTGTTGGTTCCTCTACGTCACCTTTTTGAACAGCCTCAAGTTTTCTAATTTCTTCTTCTTCTTCCTCTAGACGTTGACGTTTACGTTCGTGATTATATCCACGGTCAACAAAACCAGCAGTTTTTGGTCTCTCTATTGATTCTACTTCGGGCATATTTTTATCCTTATGTTGGGGTCAGCTTTATTGCCGAGTTGCCTTATTGTTATTATTATTGTTGAATTACCTAGTTAGTTTAACGTAAACCTAGACCACCACGAGAAACTGGCTGATCTTCAGAGTCTGCTTTAAAAAGTTCTTTTCCTAGAATATCCATTAAGATTAAACCTGCCTCTGTTTCACCTAGATCTGCTATAAGAATTTGTTTATCTTCAGGCAGAGTCATCAGTCTGTTTTTTACAAGTTTTTTATATTCTCTAAATTGCATATTTTTTCCTTACCAGTTTTTAGGGTTCCAGGATGAATTAGCCCAGCCACCGCCAGTACTAGAGGTAGTAGTAACAGAAACACCACTTCCACCGCTACTGGTGGTACCTGCGCCTGCACGAGCACTCTCACGTTCAGATACAAGGTCATTTAATTCAGAGGTCCAATCACCGTTTGAAGCTTCCAAAGCAGCATTAATATCTTTTTGAACAGCAGACTCGTTACGTCCTGAAGATGCAATGTTAGTATCTTTGCCGTCAGTAGTGTTTCCAGTTGTAGTAGTAGGGGTTGTGGATGTTCCCTCATTTCTGCCCCGAGGTCTCACTACATTACTACCGGAACTAACACTGAACACATCAAAAGGATCATCATTATTGTTTATTTTAGTTATCCCTGTTACATTTTTATTATCTGTAGTAGGAATACTTCCAACAGAAATTTCAATAGTTTTACCATCTGAAGTAGGTATAGATACTGTTTCAGCACCTGGATCTATTTGGTAGGAACCAGTCTCATCAGTATTGTCCGAAACCCAAGTATAACCCCGAGGAGCATTCATTTGTAAAACTCCGTTCCAGGCATCATCCGTATTAAACATATCCCTATTAAGACCCTCTCTATCTCCTTTAGAGCCGTAGTCAAATATTGTAGTATAGGATTTTATAACCTTATCTGCAATACTTTCTCCACTTAGCCCACCTGCTTTATCCATAGCTTTTGCAAGAAGGCCACCACCTTTAACCATTTTATCTGCACGAGCATTTAGTATGATAGCCTGGTCTGTATATCCACGCATAATCGCAACTTGTGCCGCTGCACGTATATTAGCAATGTCGTTTGCGTGAGTTACTTGTCTGCCTAGACCTGCAATTACTCCCACTGCCCCCAGCGCCGGTGCAAATAATGAAGCAATGCCAGCGTAGCGGAGCATATCTCCGGAGCTACCAAAATCTTCCCCGTAAGTTCCAAGACCTTCGGGTGATAAAGCAAAGAAATCCTGATTTACACCAAAGAAAGAGTCACTTCTATCTAAGTCTTCCGGTGCAGTAACGCTTTTAACAGTGACTGTAGGTGTATCCAGACTGACGGTATCGCCACTATCTACTTCACCACCTGCATCTTGAGTTACTTTTTGAGTTACTTTTTGTGTATCTCCATCTGCAGATGTAGCTTCTGGGCTACCCTCTAAATAAAAACCATCTGGGATTACCAGCCCGTTAAATATTTTCCCGTTTAAAAATGGGATAAGTATAGTATCACCGGCGGCATTCACATAGGTACGAACTTCTAAAGCACCTCCACCTGATGCACCTCCATAACCCTGAAACAGATTAGGTCTATTGGCAAATGATGTACTTGCCCCCCTAGGTGTCTCTGATGGGATAACTGAGCCTCCCTCATTATATCCCTTAACTACTCCTCCACTACGCATACGAACAGCTTCCATAGAAGTTCCAACGTATCCACCCTTAGCCATTCCGATACGGGGCTTAACAGTGTTCATTGAAACCCCAGCCATCTTAGCTTGAGGTGCAGCTGCAGGCTGTCTTACTTGAAGCTCTTCATTTCCAAATGGAAGTTCCATAGGTTTATTTTGTGCTACTGGCTCACCACCAATACGACCGTCTTTGTCCATTTGGTTTAGACCACCCTTGGCCTTATTACGAAGGTCTTCGAAATGTTTTACACCAAAGAACCTAACCACGTCAGCAGGTACAACGTACTCACCCTCACTTAGTTGCGCCGGTATATCGTCACGAACTTCTTTTGCAAGAGAGCCGGGGGGAATCTCATTACCGGAGACTGGATCATTTTGCACACCATCGTCATTTAACCCGCCCACTGCAAACATTTTCATTTGTCTATTCATGTCGTTTACTACGCCTCCTTGGGCAAACTGTCTTGGCTTTTCTACTTTGTATTTATCTACTAGTTCTGTAATATCAATTATTGTGCCTATTTTACTTGTACTGGTGTTTACACGAGTTTTTTCAAAACCTGGTTCATCGTCCATTACTGCTAGTAGAATGTCTTCATCTACAGTTCTTTCTGGCACAAAACCTACAAAGTCTTCATGTCTTTTGTATGGCAACTCTGCATTATATATTTTAACAGGGTAATTGTCCTGAAGCTCACTTAAAGACTTTTCTAGGTCAGTAACATACGTTCTGTAAAACCGGTCACCTTTTTCTTCTTGTAACTTCCTACCTCTTGCTAAGGCAATTCTTTCAGCTGGGGGTATGACTATCCTAGTTACATCAGACTGCGCTGCCTTAGCTATAAGTATTTTTAAAGCTTCGTCTACGGCTTGTTTATTTTTTCTTATTGGGGGAAGTCCAATATCGTTAGGGTTTGGGTAGGTATCAGAGATCTTTTTATTTGTTAGGTACGCTTGATAAATACTGTCTAGGTCTAAAGTACCTATTTCGTTATCTATTTTTTTATCAGTTAATTTTTTTTGTATTAACTCGTGGTAATTCAGCAAGGCAGTAGTTTCTTTAGGGGTATGAGTCCTTGAAAAAGGACGATCTAGTATAGAGTATATTAAATCTGTAGTTTTCTTACCGACATCAATTTCAAGTTCTTTAACTACACTTTTAATTTCTTTATCTACAGAACCAAAAGCTTCTCCATATGACACCATTCTAAATCGACTAAAGTCATCAGTAGCATTTGAAAAATCTGCATCAAATTTATTCTTAGGTCTAACAAAACCTTTAGTTAAAAGGTCAGATTGAATCTCCTCTACAAGAAGATAGTCTTCTCCCCCAATAACACTTAGAAAATCTGTGTCCTCAAAACCGCCATCTTGAGGGTCAATAATAGAACCTCTTACGTGGACAAGCGTATCACTATCGTAATGTTGCTCGTTTGCTTTAAATTTTTTACCTGGAAAACCAATACTAGTATCTATAGGTATGTCAAAATACTCTAGTTCTCGTCCACCTTCAAATCCAGCATCTTTTCCCTGTCTTTGATTACTTTCAAATTGTTTTGGTTTGTCCGATGCAATGTTTGCAACAGATTTAAAAGTGCCGCTTGTAATTTTGCCAGCACCAAGGGATTCTAAAAGTTCGTCTTTTGTATATCTTTTTCCAGGTTCTATGATACCCTCTTGCAGAGAAGTCTCAGGTATAGAGTCGTTCTTTTTAATTAAATTTAAAAACTCAGAACCTAAAAGACCTTTCTTAGGTATGTCTACAGTTTCTGCAAATTCTAGAATAGGTTCACGGAATAAAATAAGCTTTGTATTAAGGACGTCAAGGTACTCTTGTGGTGCTAGATCAAAAAATTCATCTATCTGAGAACTAAGAGATTTCTGACGTGGCTCATAAGTAGGTGGGTTAGAACCACCAAAAGTTCTCATAGAACCCTCTGGTACACTCATAGGAAGGGAAGCAACAGCAGCACTACCAGCTACCTCAAAGACATCGCCCAATGTAATGTCACCAAGAGTTTTATCTCCGGATACGAGATCACCGGGAATACTGATTGTTTCCCAAGCATCTCCTGCAGCAGTTTTTAAGAACTCTATTGTTTGTTCTTTTGATGGTGCGGTTGGATTAGCTAAGTATTTTTTAACTGCTGGGATAATATCTTGTTGTATCTTTTCTAGCTCTGTACGTTGATCTGCATCAGGTTTAATAAAGTATGTAGAGCCATCTATCTTAGACTTATACTCACGATTACCTAACTCATCTTGCCTGCCAGTCCACTCGTCACTAGGACCAGCACTCATTGGCCTTTTAAATGCAGGGACATTCTTAATAGACAATCCTTCAGGGGCTTTTATATCAACTGGGTTAGCTTCGGCAAACTTCTTGCTCTCTGCAGTCCAGCCTAAGGCTTCCTCAGTTTGTTCGGCTAAGCCACCTTTATTAAACAGCCCTTTGCCAGACAACCATTTATTAGCTTTCTGTTCCCACCAACCTCTTTTCTCAGATGGCAGTGGTTCACCTTGTTTTTCAAGCATGTCTTCAGCTGCTTTAAAAATCCCGGCATAGCCTGGTAAGTTTTGTTCAAAGAATAATCTAGTACTCATGTCGGCATCATTTACTCTGCCTTCTTCCAGATTTCTCCTTAGTTGAACTCGGTCTGTACTTGCTTCGTGATCTGATACAGCAGTCCTTGTATTTTCCATAGTACCTAAGCCAGTTCCAGCAGCAGGTATTAAGTTACCTTCTAGATCTACTTCAGCATCCTTGGAAACATCGTCCAACATTTCAGTTAGTTTTTCGTTTGGGCCTTTTTCAAGAGGATTGCCACCTTCTACTTTATTAAGTTCAATCTTTTCTAAAAGTTTAACTGTCTCTTCACCATATTTATTTTTAAAAAATTGTTTATCTTCGTTTAAATACTCAATTACTTTTTCTAAACCACCGTGGGTGTACTCGTGAGACCACACTGGATTCTTAGCTGTGTTAGAGTTTACAACAACAGACCCAGGTTTAACTCGCCCTACTATGTCTCGGTACTCGGCTCCAAAAGCTGCTTCAGGTAAAGTATCATCAATATACTCCTGGCTAGAGTTGTAGGGATATCTAATGCCCTCGTGGAGATCTGGACTATTGTATGCAGGTCTACCAACAACAGATTGATCTGGCTCAAAGCCAAGCCTAGCTAATGGATTCCAGCGAAGTTGTTCATCCATGTCAGCACGAAACTCTAGGTTACCAAACTTCCGTACTTGGTCTAAGGACTGTGCCTGTTTAACTGCAGCTGCTTCCTGTTTTGCTATACCTTCTTCATCAGACAGTGGGCGTGAACGAGGACGAGTAGAACTTAAACCTAATCCTTTAGGTCTAGGTTTGGGACGTAAAGATTTTTTAACTTCCACCATTTACTTTATCCCTCAGGTACTTAAACTTATTAAGACAAGCAGCGTGTCCTTGCAGACGAAACAAATCCTCAGAGCTTTGAGCTTGCTCCATTTGTTTGTGTATATCCCTAAGACAATCTTGTAGCTCTGCAAGAAAAGATTCCCACAGAGGTCTGTCATTTACTAAAGGTTTTAAGTTATGCATTATTGAATTGGACCTTGTCCTGTATTACCTGAGAAGCCCTGTTCTCCTGGCTGAGGGGCGGTACCAGTGCCTATAGTACCCCCTCCTGATCCACTGGTGTCTTGAACCTGTGCACCAGCAGGAGGCTTCTGACCGGCTTGCTGGGGCTGTGGAGCACCTTCAGGGGCAGGTGGTGGTGGGTTTTCTGCTCTAAAATCTTTTAAGAGTTCCGCTTGTAGCAATGCATCTGATTTAGAGTTTACAACTTTATCTGGGTCAAGATCCATAGACTTAGCAATCTCACGTATTACATAATCCATCTTAGCAAAGGGAGCTAGTACAGGATTCTGAACTACACCTAAGAATTGCATCAGTCGTTGGCTACGTACTTCATTAGCCATTAAACTTTCAGTACCCTCGGCCTTTACTTCCAGGTCACCCTTAATAGACTCGTCGTAATCAAACTGCATATTAAAATGGAAGAAAGCTTTGCCTAGTGGGTTCAGTAGGTAATCATCTACATTTTTTACTACGTTACGAATAGATCCATTAGCAGCAGACATAAGCATAGAAATGCCACTTGCAGTTCTACCTACTCCACTGACACCTGTTTGACCGTGGGCGAACGAAGGAAATCCTGTTGATTCATCTGCTAGTACCCGTGCTTTGTCAAACATCTGCATGTTCTCGTTGGATACATTCGGGAACTTAGTTCCAAAAATTGCTTGACCAGGTGCACCACCCTGCCTACGAAAAACTTTACCTGGATAGACGCTTAAGTCCTGTCCAGGAGTTAGGTTAGTTTCATCAACTTCAATAAGCATATTACCAGAAAGTGCAGCATTATCAACAGCCATCCTCATAAAGCCATTCATTAGCGTCTGACTGTCATCCATATTCTCGGCAATGCCTACACCAAATAGGCTGTAAGGATTTACTTCGTAAGGTACTGCATAGTAGGGTAGGTAAGAAGGTGTAAATGGATTCATTACTAGGCGTAGTACTTGCCCATTGCAAATCCAGACGTTCACACTTAGTTGAGCTACGCCCTTCATGCCTTTTGGAATTTCGATATCCTGTTCTTTTAAGATATCTGTATCTACGTAACCCCAAAACTCCAACACCTCAAAACGTTCGGAACGAGACTCCTGAGAGTCATCTTCCATAGCCTGCTCCCACCATTCTTTAGTGTAGTTCTCTCCCATTGAGACAGCCATCTCAAGGGCATTCTCCCTAAAAAAGGGCCTATTACGAAGTCCACGTAGTTGGGAACGTGACATCTTGTGACGTTCTACTACGTACTCAGCATCCTCCATACTTTGCGCATCTGGATCAGGGTAAAAATTCCAGATAGATACTGCAGAGGTCTGGGGGGTTGTTTTAAATAGTGGTTCATACTCACCGTCTTCAGACCACTTAGGGTATTCTTTATCTACAGCAAAGGGGCCTTTCATAACACCGGTGCCGAACAAAGCTGTTTCAAATGCTGCAGTTCTTAACTGTTTCCTAGCATCAGATTCTTCCAGTTGGTCATGAATTTTCTTTTCCATCTTCTTCGCAGCAATCATTGCTGGATGAAATTCAACTTGGCTTGGAGTTTTTGCAGGACCGGATTTTAGTTTATCCTCCACTGGAGATAAATAATCTTTGAGTGCACCTAAGCGATTTTCAAGAGACCTCTGAGTTTCTCCTGGTTCTAGACTGGGCATAGAACGTTGCCCTTGAGCTTTCTCTAGCTCAGGGTTGGCCTCAAAGTGGACTGAGTCCTCTACGCCATCTGGTAATATAGTAGGGTTAATGCTGATAGGAAAACGGTTAGCACCGAACAATACTTCTACAATTTGACCGTAAGCAGCTAGTACTTTCGTCTTAGTAACTTTAACAAAGATACGAGATTTCTCAGTAGAAGTAAATTGTACATCAGGACTGTAAAGACCACGGTAGTTTCTATATGCCCGAATCCAACGAGTCTCTTCCGTATTACGAGCAGTCTCTGCACGAGAGAATCTCTCTTGTACATACGTAACAATCTGACCAGCTTTAGGATCATGATAGTCTCCTGCATCCATATCCTCAACAGCAGAGGACTCTTCGGCATCCATCATCATCATTTCGTCTTCGAAGTCTTCTTCCATAGTATTTCCTAATAGCCAAATGTTGGGTCACTTATTTGAAACCCTGTGTTTGCAGCTGGGTTATAATCAAATAAACTACTTCTTGGTCTTGTCATAACACCGTAACGCAGTGCATCATATAGGTGATCTTCTGAGTGAGTATCTACATCCTCTGGGTTATTCTTATCTAGAGGAATAGAGGGAAGTTGGGAGATCAAGTTCTTACAAGTATTAAAGATAACCATACGAGGTTGTTCGGTAAACTCATCTATCTGAAGTCGCCTGTGTATTTCATTCTTTCCGGACACACGGGAGCCTTTAGATCTATCTGCCGGCCTCCACCTACAACCTTTAACAATCATCTGCTCTGCTAGTGATGGCCCAGTGTCCCCACGTTTGTGCCAAAGAGAGCTATCGAGTACACCGTAACGTATCTTTTCCCCTAACTCTGCACTTAAAATTAGATCTGCAAGATCAGTAGCTAAGACTTTCTTAACGTACATCTCACGGTAAATAATCAACTGCTCGTCAGGTGCTACTGCAATCCAGACTATACCACTGTAAGATCCGTAACCGTAGTCAGCTGCTCTAAACTTTGCCCAGTTGTGTGGGATATCAAATGGTTCTACAACGTGTACCCTGCGATTAAATTCAGGGAAAGCTGCTCCTTCATTAACGTCCCAATCTCCCTCAAGTAACTGTCTTCGTTGATGTTCTGGGAGTGACAGAAGGTTAGCTTCGTACATCCCGTTATCAGCAAGATAGGGGTTGTCAAACAAAGTAGCAGGGATAAACCTTCTTTTAAATAAGGGTTGGCCCTCTCTTGTATGACCCTTAGGCCAAGTAATAGTCTCCCCAGTTTCTGCTTCAGTAGCCCAAAAAGCTTTTCTAGGTGTACCTGGGTCAATGAATGTCTTCTTAACCCATTGATGACCTGGTCCTCCAGGGTTAGTAGTAGCTCTCATATAAAGAGGTAGGCCACTTGTTGAGGTAGAACGTAGACGTGACCTCATGTAGTTCCAAGGATAGGGCGAGGACCATTGTGTAAGCTCATCAAAGCCTATCCAATTAAAAGCCTGACCTTGGTACCGCATAACATCGTCATCTCTATCGAGGTACGACATCCAAAGTGTAGCTCCACTAGGGGCTACCCAAGTCTTATCTCTTTCCATAAACTTAATACCTGGGATAGCCCGTGGGTACAGTTGTTTAGATACGGAGATAAGTTCTCTTAATTCCTCTGTACTACGACGAACTAAAAGCATCTGAGCATTGGGGTTATTCAAGTATCGTACAGGGTCAGCAACCATTGCATACGATTTGCCGCCCCCAGCTGAGCCCCCATAAAGAACTTCTTGTTCGGTAGAAGCTAGAAATTCTGTCTGTGGCCCTGGATTAGGTTCAAAGAGAATCTCACGTTGTGCTGCAGCCACATCTATAGGGGCAGGCTTAACTTGCGCTGGGACTTTCTTCGACTGGACGTCTTTTTCCAAGTCGATTGCTTTCGAGCTTTTCCGCTTTTTCTGCTGCCTCTTTGTACCTTTCGGCGTAGAAGCGTTGGATTGAAGCTGCTGCCTTACGTTTATGCTCAATCTTAACCCTCTTAAACAAACCTACATGAGAAATGTATCTACCAGAAACTTCACTTAACCATGCAGATACCTCACGATAGCTATACTGATTTAAGTGTTTCTTAGCTTGTTCAAAAAGCTCTAGTTCTTCTGGGATTGGTAGTAGTATATCAGAGTCATCTGGGTCTTGTCTATACCCAAACGGAAGAAATCTTCCTACTCTGACTAGAGGTACCCACTCCCACTCACCGCCGATTTTCTCCGGCCTAGGTAGTTTCCAAGTTTTAGTTTTCATGCTCTTTCGGAGGCAGGATAAACAAAGGACTCTCAGTCTTCACTTCAATTTTGTCAGTCTTAACAAAACCAGCACGATCCATAAAGTCTTTTGCAGCTGCCATCTTCTCTTTGTTGCCCAAATCTGTGGGGGATCTCATTACTTGCATCATAGCCCAAGCTGCTGCTGGTCCACGGGTTGCAATAAAGTCTTTAGTTCTTTCAGCCACTTCGTCTTTTAAAGCAGACATAAGGGTAGTAGAAGACGTACCTTCGGCATACCCTGCAAGCTTTAGAGCTTTAACAGGGTTGCCTTCGGCTTCTTCAAACAATGCATCCAAGAATGCTTGTTGTTTTTCAGTTAGATTTCGGCCCATATACTCCCTGCCTTATTAGTTTTACTAATACAGTTATATCATACTATTGTTAATAGTGCAACTACTTATCTTTTTCAAGGTGTTTTGTAACCCCAACCTTGACCATCTTTAAATTTATTATTCTTAAAGCGGGACTGCATACCAGCTACTCTTGATCTGGGTAGCCCCAAGGCACTAGCCTCAGATTTTGTAAGTGCATGATATTCTGCAGAAGTATGAGCTGACATCCATGCAGCGCCTTTTAGAACAGGGGCTTTCTTATTGTAACTCTTTTTACGAGAGGCACTTGGCTCCTTGCGTGCTTTTAATGAAGCTTTGATTTCGTTATTTCTTGCTTTAACTTCGGCTGTTTCTGCGGTAGTGGCAGCTGGACGAGATCCACCAGAGGTAGGTCTTTTCTTAGGTCTAAGGGACTTAGATGGTGCGGGTGATTTAAGATCTTCTGCTGTTGCAGCAATCATAACCTTGCCATCCTTATTTGTATAATAAAGACTACCAGCTTTTTTAGCTGCAGAAATGCTTTTATATTTACTAGCACCTGCCTTAGCTTCTTTAGTAGAAAGACCCTTAGCTTTTTGATTAGAGTTAATCCAGTCCTTTAGTGACATCTTAGCCATTACTTAGTTCCTTTTTGAGTTGCTTTTACAGAAGCACCGCAGTTAGATTTAACTACTCCCCCGTGTTTATACCCAGATTTGTGATCCGAATCTTTCATCATGCTGCCATCGGGCATTTTGTGCATACCTTTTTTCATAGTGAGTCCACCTTCTGATGCTCTAAATTTTGCAGTTTTTTCTGCAATCTTTTTTGGTTGTTTAACGAATTGTTTACCTGCTCCTGTACCTTCACGTTTAGCTTTAGTCGTAGCTGCATACTCAGACGAGGACAAAGACTCCCTAGCCTTTTTAGGTAGGTACCTTTCGCCGGTCTTACCACTAGGCTTACCCGACTTAGTACCCCAATCTTGTTTAGTCCAAGACTTAAGACTTTTCTGTGATTTAGCTAGAGACATACTAACAACAATCACACCCTGAGTGACATTTTTTATTTAATAGGGCACACCACAGTCGCTTAATATATTTTATCATTTGTACCCGCCACCTTTTGCTTTATATTGTTTAGCTACCATCTGAGCTTTACGTGCAGACCACTGCCCAGGTTTACCACCTGAAGAACCAGCCTTTACAGAAGCTACAACTTTTTTACGCATACCGGGTTTGGTATAGTTACCCGCTGCATTTACAGTAGACTTCTTAGCCATTACTTAGTTCCTTTTGAGTTTACCTTAGTATACCTGGGGGGCATCTTGATTTATAGTAAATCCAGTGCCGTTCTTTATTATTATTCGTAGGGTGTTGATACTCACAGACTTTTACAAATGTTGCAGGTGGTTGCCCTTGGTAGAATACAGTAGCAAAAAATACCTGTGAAAGTAACCAAGTTACCATTTAACCTTATCTGCCCAGTAGGCTGCTGAAAGCTTACCCTTTTTAATATTCTTACCATGCCTAGCTTTAAAGCTTTTACGCTTAGCTTTCATGCGATCAGATTCACCTTCTTTAGGTTTACCTGCTGTTTTGGCTCCCTGCTCACCGAACCTGATGAGCTTAATGGTATCACCTTCTTTGGCAAGTACTGCGTGGGACTTCGTGGGATGCTTAGGTGTCTTTTTGGGTTTGTTGTAACCTTCAAACTTTTCACCTCTATACTCTACTGCCATTACATCAACTCGAAGTGGGGACCATCAATAAAGGGTCTACGGCTTTGGCTGCGGCGGAGATCAATGTACTTCATCATGGCATCTTCAGCAGAGCCAGGGTATGTACGGATATCGCCTTCAGACCAAGCAGCGCCCCACTTGATAGCAATGTCTAGTTCCTTTGCAGATGCTGCCATAGCATCACACAAGTCATCATAGACATTCAGTTCCCAGCAGCCTTTGCCATCAACATAGGCCATCAGGTCAACTGCCCGACCCACAAGGTGCTTAGACTTCATAGTCTGAGACTTACCTGCATCAAAAAGTCTCCGCTGCTCCTCCATAGTACGCATACCATAGATAACTCCAAAGTCTACTTTAGTAAGTTCAATAGCACGTTTAGTTACAGCTACAAGGTTTTCGTCTACGCCATCCATTTTGTCCAAGCTGCGTTGGGATAGTTTGAATGTCATTTTATTTTTTCCCTGTAAAGAATTTAGATACTGATCTCATACCGATGCTAGCACTTACAATACCACCTAAAGAATACTGGTACCAAGTAGGCATAGCCTCAAGAGAAGTAAAGCCAGCTTGCACTATTTCATTACCCCAGTCTCCACAGAATGCAAGGATAAGGGGGATACTAAAAAGTAAAGTAATCCACTCATCTTTCCAACTATTCTGTGTAGCATTGATGGCAGCTAAGTCCCAGTCAAGTTCACCAGTGGCTTGCTTAACTCGTATCTCTGCATTGGCTTTAGACACCGCTACTTTACCATCAAGATAAGTAGAGGCTAGTCCACCCACAGCACCTAGGAGTTGACCTATCACTTCTTTTCACTCCCTAGCCATACAGCTATAGTACCAGTCATAGCACCACTCACAACACTGACCATAGCACTTTGCTGCGTACTAAGTTCATCAAGGCTCATGCCCCACTCAATTACCTTTATGTACATTACCGTCATCACTAACATCATTAGCCGTGGCATAATCTTCCACGCCAGAAGTCTTTCCATTGTCACTGCCATTACCACTTCCCTTGCTGTCGACCTATAATATAAAGAACTAGGCCTAACCCAGCAATCCCAGCTATGACTATTAACCCACCAAAAAACCAAGTGACAAGTGCCTGCTTTAGCTCAGCCTGTCGGTATGCAGTCTTCTTGCGTTGAGCACGTACTCTGCGAAGAGTATCTTTATATTCCTGTATACCGTCCATCCCATAGGAAAACTGCACTAATGTCTCAACTTCTTTCCTAAGAGCCTGCATCTTTTTATGTGCTGAGAACGCATCAATAGCTTGCTGTTCAGCTGAGCCAGTGAGAGATGCAAATATTCCAGGATTCTTTGCTTTTTCAGAAGCGTAGTTTACATCTGATACAGCTCCCGCAAACTTAGAAAGTGCACTTGAAGCATCACGCCCAGCAAGCATTAAAGACTTTATGTTGCTTACAGCACTTGCTGCTATTGAGATAGCTGTAATTGGATCAATCATAAATTATAAAGTATTACTCCCAACCTCTTTTTCTTTTGGGTTCTAACACGTCCCTACTTTCAAGCATACCTTCTAAGTACATAGCTCTCTCCACATGGTCGAGTGTGTACTTAATCCCTGTATCTTGGTGAATTTTTTCTCTTACATAGAATACATCTGATCTTGGTATGTGTACCCTACGAAGTCTAGCTTCATCTCTACCTGCCAGAGCAATATAAAATTCCTCTAACACAGAGTCTGAAGCAAATAGTTTTGGTTTTGACATGAGTAGTTATACCTTTTAATTCTAATACGTCAACCCTAAAAGGAGACGACAAAGAATAATTTGTACATCTAGGTTGTACTTAAGTAATACTTAAGTATTACTCTAATATTATATTTCTTTATATATATAAAGTAATAATAAGTAGGTAATACTTAAGTATTACTTTAGTAATACTTTAGTAATACTCTAGTATATACTTAAGTATATTATATAGTACTTTCTGGCCGAGTGTCAAGGGGCAGATAAAAATAAATATTAATAATTATTACTTTTATCGACCAAAGGTACAGCAGATCTGTCGTATATCTAGTAACACCGCCGATTCTACCCCAGTATGCCATGAGAGCCACGTAGAGGCCGTTTAAGTAGGGGTAAAGTTCTTTTATAAGGAGACATACCCGAGTGATATTACCGTCATTCTACGGGGCTTACAGGAGATGTAACATTATAGAGGTATAATAGTACCCCAGAGTCATAAAATTTTACCAAATGGTCAAAGTTTACTGGTAGGAAACAAAGTTTAACGGTAGTAATACTGCTATTGGGGTGTATTACTATAGTGGTTAACAGATTATAAAATACCCCCCGCTGTCATTGTGGGTATATAAGTACGTATGGGGGTGGTGTGGCCCACGCCGGGGGTAATAATAGGGCAACACTGCTGACCTACTGGGGGAAATAGCAGATAATCTATAGTTAAGCTGCTGATATTACTATATTATTTACACAATAGAGTATTATAGCAGGGCTATGTTCACGATTTGTTCACGAGTATTGCAAGTGCGAATCGTTCGCAAGTAATATGTAAAACCTTAATGGGTCAACTGTACTGACCTATACTACTGTTCTCCTTTTGTTCCACTGCGTCTATTATAAGATAGTCTGCCACAATTCCGCCACAATACCATGAACAAAACCGGAACATCGCCGTAGAGCCTGATTTTAGCCCCTCCCATTGCCCTAATCAATTTTAGGCCACCTTCCCCCACAAAATCAGTGTTCCCCATTTGTTCACGGTATTCTTGACCATTTGGTAAAAAATTCCTTTATACTATATAATAGATAATATGTTCTCGTTTTGTTCTCAACTATCACGAAATGTTTCAGTCTGTAACAACTATCACCATTATTACTTGCGAATCACTCGCAACGAATCACTTATCTATCTGTTTTTATTAGATAATAATTTATTGGTTTAAATTTTATTCAATGATTTCAATGGGGTTTTAATCTGATTTGTTGGTGGTATTGATTGTTCATCGGATTTGACGGGGCTTAGTTCACCAGATTGATCCGGTTCAGACTAGGGCAGTGACCCACCGTTATTTGAAAATTGAATATAGTGCCATGCGATACCTAGGGATTGACAACTCTGATGATGGATAAGACTTTGCAAAAGTAAGTGTGGCCTAAAAATATTGCAAGCGGGTTCAGTATCGTTCCCGTGGGTGACAACTTTAAAATAAAAAGCGGCCCTAAAAATTCAGATATAAACATCAAAACACATACGCCCATCATATAGGTGGTAGTCTATGTGCGAGTTGGTGTGTCCTGCGAAAGCTACCCCTTAGATATATCAAGGGGAATTATATAGTGAGGGACTGCATGTGCCAACATGCAAAGCACATCGCATGGTGTGGTGTGTTTTGTTGTATGGCAAAAATGGAGAGATGCTATGACTATTAAAAATGTTGGGACTAATCATGTCGAGAAATTTGTGTCCAATTCTCGTGGTGCTGAGCTTGGTTTTTTCAAATCAAGTAAGCAAGTGCTTGAGTGCTTTGCTGATAAAAATAATCTACCTTTGTATCGTATGGCGGCATATGTGAATGGCAAGAAATTCGGCAAAAATAAAGCTGATGCTACCGGCAAGAGATTTGCTGCACCTTTGAAAAGAATACTTGCGATAGCATTGCCCAACGTCAAATTGATTTTCAAAGATGGTAAATGTGCTGTCGATATTGATGGTGACATTGATCCCGTGTTGATACTCAGTGCTATTGCTGCGCTTGAGCAACTGTGCATTGTAAAATGTACCATCAAAGATGAAAGATTTGACAGTGCTTTCCCTAAGCCTGAGGTAGCAGCAAAAGAATTTGATGCGGTGGCATGGGCAGAACGTCAGTTGAAAACTAATCCTAATCAACTTGAGGTGATGATCGCAGCGTTACAGGCTCAACGCAGTGGGTTGAAAGTTGCCGCATAAATACCACAAAAGATATACAGTAGCTAAGCACCTCATGTGAAAGCGTGAGGTGTTTTCTTGTGCATATCTAACAACATGAAAGGAATTGATATGAAATATACTGCTAAACAGTTGGAGGATGATGAATACCCGCAGGTTAAATTCTATGCGGTATTCACTGGTAAAAAATACTTTATTGATACAGTTACGACAAGCATAAAGGATGCTGAAAGAATGGCTATAACTATGTCAATGAGGTATCACTACAATGAATGTACACGAATACATTTGAAAGCTGAGGAGGATGGTGTTGATTTTGAGGGTGCAAGTATGGGTGACATACTTTGCTAATGGAAAGGAATTGATATGACTTGCATAGTAAAAGACTTAAATCAAATGAAACTCAATCCGGTGGATGAACGATACGTTCTCTGTGGGTGGTACGAAGTCGAGGCTGGGGCTGAGCGTGTGTATGTCCGTGGTAAAGACATGCGTGACTGTGTGACGCAGCTTGTGGAAGCTGATGCTGACTTCGGTCACACTGATGCTGAGCTTGAGGGCGGGTACATTACTGCTGACTATGATGTATCCAAGGAGGCAATCCATATGGCTCTGGAAATATCAATCAAAACTAATAGGATCAGGGGGTTCATGTAATGACTAGGCGTGAATACAAACGACAGCAGCGGTATATCCTGTGGAATGTGGTGATAGGTTTTGTCCTGTCGTCATCACTGTTCTTTTTCTGGGGCTATATATATGGAGTGTCTATACGATAGTATCAGCCTGTACACTTGAGGGTGTGCAGCGTGATACCATCGGGGTATCTAACAATTTATCTGAGGAGATAAAATCATGGCCAATACTACAACAACCCGTCCAACAGGTGTTTCACTTAACTTCACTGATGCAAAGTGGTTAGAAATCTGTGAGTATTACAGCAATCATACTGCACCTGATACAATGGCTCACTTTAATCTCGACATGAGTACTGCTTCAATGTCCAAGGCTTACAAAAGGTTTGGCTTTCTACCTAAGTCAGCTGCACGTAACCCTGATCCTGCTCGTACACAAGCACCCAAGGTACTGGCTAAGGGTAAGATGAACACTGTAATCAAACGTGGTGGGTACATCATGAATGGTAGAGTGATGTCTGCTACTGAGTTTGGTAAGCTGCGCAGTAAGCTAAGGGTAGGTGATACATTCAAGGTGGTCACTGTGACTGAGCACAAAGTAGGTATCATGGATGCCTAATTCGTAGCCCCATGCTTAATTGTGTGGGGCATTCTTTTGGAGGAAGTAAAATGAAATACACTTTAGTAGCTGTGGAATGTCCGACTGACTTCGAGCATGCCCAACTGGTTACGCAGTATAAAACGTATGATGTGGATGAGGTGGCAGTAGCTCACCACAGTACCTACGAGCTTATAGGTGGGTATGTTACACTTGATGATGGTAAAAAGTATTGGCTACATAAGCCACAGGACTCTGGCTTTGTCGTTAAGTCTATACCACTACCTAACGACAGTGAGAGTGACCTTGTGATACGTTCATGGGGTGACTGCGATAAGTATAGAAATAATAGCCTGAACTCTGATGTTGCATTGTTTAGGTGGATTGTAAACCTCTTTAAGTATGATGAAGATCTTATCTCTCTCTTGTCAAGTGAGTTTAAGTTGCGCAAGAGGTTGGATTGTTTTATGCCAATGCGTTCTAAGATTAGCCCTGGCAAGATCAGTATCTATAAAGATATTAAGATGTACATGGAGGACAGACAGACTGTCATGAAACCTGGACGTGCCTTACATTCCATGTTTCCAGAGCTTCAGCATAAGCAGATCATCACGTTAGGCGATAGCTTCCTTAATAAATTCTCTAAGAGGGACTTAAAATTATCTGTAGAGAGTGATAGGGATAGCTTCAAGCTGGCCTACTCTGGTGCTCAGGCAGCTACGGATAACATCTCTACCACATACACACGCAAGTCATCTTCCTCAAGTTGTATGAGGTATGATTTCAGCCACCTCAAGTGTCACCCAGTGGAGGCTTATGCAAGTGGTGACTTCCAGATTATCATCGTCAAAGATTCAGGTGGTTTCATTGCTGCTAGGTGTGTTGTGTTCATCAAGTCAGGCAGTGGGGTACCTCAAGCTGGGCCTATCTATGGTGTGTCAGAGCAAGCACTTGACATGATAGAGTCTCATCTGTTAGGTATAGATGCAGACATGAGCAGCCCCGATTGGAAGGGTGCTAAGCTGGTTGCTATACCTGAAGATGAGCATCAAGATCCGCCTACCAGCTTCATTGGCCCGTACTTAGATGTTGAGCCACGTTCTTTGGGTATCTCTGGTTGTGGCAAGTACCTCATACAAGAGCATGGTGGTGACATAGATGCCAATGATTATCAGGGTATCCTAGGGGTAGCCGATAATCAGTGCACCTGCTGCGGCGATACGGTACAAGAGTATGACACAATCTACTCAGAGTACTATGATGGTGAGTGTTGTGAGGATTGCTACCACCAGAATCACTTTTACTGTGAGTATGCACAAGAGTCCCAGCACATTGACGATGCCCGTACTGCCTATGCTATGAACCGCAACGGTCACAAAGAAGAACTTACAGTATCCTCTTGGGCTGTAGAAGAAGGTGATATGTTTGTCTTCACTACTAGCGAGGAGCACTGGCGCATTGATGATGCGGTGTACTGTGAGGCTGACGATGTTTGGGTGTCACCAGACTGCATGGATCAGTACTTTACCTCTGACTGGGATGAGGAACTGTACCAATTAGATGTTATGTGTGTCACAACAGATGGAGAGAGTGTCAGTAAGTATGAGCTAGACTCTGATAGTAATGAATGGAAATTAAACTCACAATGCTTGTGGGAAAAAGAAGAAGAAGAAGAGGAAGAATAATGTATAGCTTAATAGAGATGCTTCGTTACAAGAGACCTGAGGGTAGTGATACGCAGAGAGAGTTCTGTAACAGGTTCCTCGAACCTATGTTCGGATTACCTGACAGATACGGCAACTACCTACTAATACTAGGTGATAAACCTAACCTGTGCTTCACTGCACACCACGACACAGTGCATACAACTGATGGTATGCAGCAGTTACTTGTCGCAAATGATATTGTATCTGTCGCAGACACTACAAACTCTAACTGTCTAGGTGCTGACTGTACTACTGGCATATGGCTGATCCTTAATATGATTGAGGCTGGTATTGATGGTGTGTATGTAATACACGCAGCAGAAGAGTCTGGCTGTAAAGGTAGCAAGGCACTGATAAAAGATGACCCCGTGTGGCTTGACTATGTTGACTCAGTTATATCCTTCGATAGGTTTGGTGACACATCAGTGATCACACATCAGATGGGTGTACGTACTGCATCAGATGCCTTTGCAGAGTCCTTTGCTCTAGCACTAGGCATGCCTGAGTTGGTGAGTGATACTGGTGGTTCTTATACAGACAGTAACGAATACATAAACTATGTGCAAGAGTGCACTAACATTAGTGTAGGTTATTATGGACAGCATGGCGTAAATGAAACACAAGATCTAAAATATGCAGAGCTACTTGCTACAGCACTCGTGTGTGCTGACTGGAGTAAGTTAGTATTCGAACGTGACCCATCTGTAGTAGAAGATCTTTGGTACACCGGTAACTACGGCAGGGTGCACAAGCCTAACGAATCTAACATACAAGCTATGAAAGATTTGATACAGGATCACCCCCAAAGAATAGCGGAGTTACTCGACGAGTGGGGTATCAACTACTACTCCCTTATGGAGGAGGCTGGTGTCTGTGATAGTGGGTATTACCAAGAGCCTGTTAACCAAGATAAATATTATTATGCATACTGACAATATGTCGCACTTGACAGAATAGTCAAGCTCACCTATATAATATACTTAAGTATTACTAAAGAGATATACTTTATTATATACCTTAAATATATAAATACTTAAGTATTACTTTAGTACCCACCCTTAGCTCAACTGGATAGAGCAACTGCCTTCTAAGCAGTAGGTTGTAGGTTCGAGTCCTGCAGGGTGGGCCAAGGGGAATCTTATGGATGATCCACATGACGACTGTACACATTGGTTAGGAAAGATATGAAATACAAGGATGCTGTAGACAAATACTTTAATACAAGGCACTTCGCCTCACTCTCTGTCTCCTCCCAGAGGGGTTACGAAGCATGTCTCTCATCCTTTAGTCGTATGTCTGTTATGGGCAAGAAGATTAGCAACATTGATATACAAAAAATTAATGTTGTAATCTGTACTGAGATGTACGACACATGGGAAGCTGAGACATCTACATCAAATGCAAACCATAATGCTAGGGTGTTCTCAGTTCTCATGAATTACTTAGTGTCGTTGGACCTATTGATCCTCAACCCAATGGCTAGGGTACGCAAGAGAACCAGCACACCTCGTTCAGTTATATGGACTCACGATCAGGTGATGAAGTTTCTTGACGTTGCATTCACAAAGTTTGAATGGAGGAACATAGGTATGATTGTTCTTATGTGCTATGAGTGGGGTCAACGTCCTGTTGATATAAGAAACCTTAAGTGGGATGAAGTTGACCTCGATGAAAGGTTTGTCACGATCACCCAGAGTAAACGTGGTGCAGTGGTTGAGCTACCCATACCAGATAATATATTTGAGATGGTGACTGAGCAGAAGAAAGACTGGGACTTCCAACCATACGTAGTACCTTACCACAGGGCCTCAGACGGGTCTTACAGGCCGCTAACAGTTTATAACATGACAGCACTGCTGTCTGAGGTTAAGGCTATTGCAGGGCTTCCTGATGAACTGAGGGTGGGTGACCTACGTAAGACTGCGATAGTACAGATGATTGAGAGTGGCGTAGACCACCTTGCAATTCAATCTGTATCAGGTCATAAGAGTGTAGCAAGTCTTAACCCGTACAATAAATTTAGTTTAAAGACAGCCAAGTTGGCTCTAGATAAAAGGAAGAGAGTATGATTAACGCAACATACATAGATCACATGGGTACTGATCTGACTGTAGTTAATGCAGCGAGAGTTAGCTTCGGTAAGAAGAGTGTATGGGACACTGAACCTAGAAGCCGTGAAGTCCGTGATGGTAAGACGTACTACAAAGACTTCCCACCCCCCAATACCTTACTTAAGGGAGACACTAAGCTGATCAAGTACCTAGCCAATCATAGCCATTATAGTCCATTTGGACACTGCTTTGCATCCTTCCATGTCAAGGCTCCAGTGTTTGTAGCACGACAGTTAGTCAAGCATAAGTTCCTACGATGGAATGAGATCAGCCGTAGGTACGTGAGTGATGCACCTGAGTTCTATACACCAAAGGAATGGCGTGGTAAATCGGCAGACAAGAAGCAAGGGTCTGATGGTGTAGTAGATGTGGGTGACTGGGGTGATACTAACTGGGCATGTCTCACTGCCTACAATGATCTACTTGAGCATGGTGTAGCACCTGAGCAAGCACGCATG
>Ga0208414_1000962_pt1 | contig 24059 bp, 18 predicted proteins | sample AntAceMetag02UKE_FD_184770 | JGI IMG/M metagenome (GOLD analysis project Ga0208414, IMG submission 184770) | Saline lake microbial communities from Ace Lake, Antarctica - Antarctic Ace Lake Metagenome 02UKE (SPAdes) (version 2) | ecosystem: Environmental > Aquatic > Non-marine Saline and... | reverse complement strand
TAAGTTCGGTGTCAAGGATATTAGTTCTTTACCATTGATTTTTATTTCAATGCGATTTGATCGGTAACTAAACAAGAAATCACCAGCACTAATTTCTTTCTGATAACTTTCGAAAATTGCCTTGGGAATGTTGTTCTCTACCAAGGCCGAAATAGTGCTGAAAAGTGGACGTGTACCTTGTGCAGGATAAACTCCTTCTGCATAAATCATTTGAGTAAACCCTTTATCGAAGGAGATAGAAAAGTCTGTTTTCTCTTGTAAGTTTTTGTTGATAGCAGATAGTCTTAGATCTATCAAATCTTCAAAATTACTTTTGGAAAATGCAGGGTACAAAATCATATTATTACCCAAGCGAGCTATTTGTTCGCTCGTAAATCTTTTGTGGAGAGCCTCTTTTACTTGCGGCAGACCAATTTTCTTACTCATTTTACAAAAAGTATCGGCATCTATATCAGGATTTACATTGGAACTCATGGAATATGCCTCATCAATATTGGCGAGCAATACGACCATCGATTTCGAACAATCTAACTCTATCGGTTGGAGTCCTTTTTTGTATGTTTTGTTTAAAAATGAAATGGTTTCAAAGTGATTGAGAGTGAGTAGGTGTTTTCTCAAGTTGAATTCGCTTTCATATTCAGACTCTAGAAAAGAATAAATCGAGTCAACATCACTCACAGGAACAAGGGGCGGGTGGTTTTTGTCAGCATCTCTGTCATCCATTAATTCAACATGAAGTTTTATTCCCTTTACTACAATTCCATTTTCGGCAGTTACTCCTTCTGACACGAGGTACTTGAGTTTTCGGGACAGATCGTAAATTGAATCTAAAAAACGTCTGTAACACTCTACTCTTGGTCTACCGTCATCGAGTAAACGCCATACAATTCTCATCGATGATTCACTATTTTCTCGCCCATTTTCGTCTATGCTCCGAGCCTTATTAAACTCATCCAATACAAAAATGGCTGGAAAGGATTCTCTTTCAAATACACTGGTTAACGTGTCTTCTACAAGAGAGTTTCTCTCCGTAATTTCACCACAATCGAAAAAATAGGTTTTCTTTTTGAAGCCGATAAGCTCTACAAACCGCTGTACCAGGGCAGATTTGCCGCAACCGGTCATTCCAGTTAAGAAAATCTGAGCGGGTTTTGTTTGAAGGTGATTAAGCAAAAACCAGCTTCTGCTTAAATCTACCATTCCGTCGATTACTTGATCTAAAGAAATAAACTCAGTCTTTAGCTGAATTCGGGCTTGTTCTAAAACATCGCTTCTCATTTTGAATAATTCTAAGTCCATATCTGTAGTTTGAAAGTGTAAAACAAAAGATTCTATTCGCCATCAATTCGCGGTTTAAAAAAATACTTAAGACCAAAGGTGAATTAATGGAACAACCAGCGGTTCAGTCTTAATTAGATAGAGATAATCCATCACGTGGCTTTTGTAATTATACCAACTCCATTTGCAGATCAGGTTTCGCTTTCGGTGGAATTTTTCGAATTCGTATAGCTCGAAACCTTTTTTTGAACCCCTAATTATTCGTATTTCGAAAAAAGGACAAGAGATTTCTTTTTGACTATGGTAGCTCATATAATCATGTAATTTTTCTTTATTAAACCTGTCGAATACCGTCGTTTCTTCCTTCCAATCAAGTATTGTACGGCACTCTATTATGGGAGGAAACTGACAAATCTCTTGATGAACAGACAAAAAGGAATAAGCATTAAACAACAAAGTATCCTTTAAATCATTCTTTTGAATCAAATAATCTGGGTATTGCTCATAATGTTGAATGGCCCTATCCAAGTTATTTATAATGAACCTGACGTCAGTAGGCAGTGATTCCAGTTCACCTTTTGACCTATAAAGAGTACGCATCGTATTTGTTTTAGTCTTTGATAATTACCGCCGAATTACATTTAGAATCTGCACGCGATTTTTGATCATATCTGATAGGGCTTCTTCGGTTATAAACCTTGCAGTGTTTTGTTCCACATAACATTTCTGTTTTGTAAAACCACCCATACCGGGACTTGGGAATTGGTATCTATTAATTGGTTTTTGCCCCTTCTCCTGCAGGAACAAATTTCTTGTGCTCCAAATTGAAGCTATCCTTTTTTCATTTGGATTTAGCTGTACTCTAATCCAGAATTTAGTGTCCTTGACATTGACCCACAGAGCATTTTTTTCACCTCCCCCTACACTAAACCAAATCAAAACTTGAGTTTTATGTTCTCCAACCATATATAGGTTCTGATTCTTTGACGTAAAAGCAGGTGTAAGTTTCTTCACCAGCCATCTTTCTATTTCGACTAATGAAAGACCAAATATTTTGTGATTCCATTTGTCTGTTCCGTTTAATGCTTTTATCATTCTCTTGATTTTAATGAATTTCAAAAGTACAACTTTATCTTTATTGTTAACAAATATGTATCTTATTTATTTCAAAATCCTAAAAAGCATTAAATAATCAATCGTGAAATTAAGATAATACCAACTATTACAATAACTTAGAGAATTTCGATTCCTTCAATATTCAAACAACCACCCACGTATTTATTAACATATAACTCGAACAAATACTTCCAGTTAATATATCGATCGTAATTGTCAACATTATTGTAATATTGCATTATGGATGAAATTATTCAAAGAATTCATTTGTTAGTCGACAGCATACCTCTCGAGTCTCTATTATATAAATTAAATGAAATCTCTGAGCGTAAATGGATCAAGTCAGATGTCGAAAGATTAAAAGAGAAAGGAAAGGATGTTGGTTTATTTGACCTAATTGATTTAGAGAAAGCTCTTAACGCAAATATTTTTTCAAAACCAGGTTATTCAGCGGAAAATATTACACCGTCAGGAAGTAGAAATCTAGCAGGTAGATTTGCTAAAAAAGTTGACGGTGGGGATCTATTTCTTGAAAAAACTCGAGAGTTACTTTCAAAATTCTTTGTGGACAAGGAACTTCTTAAAACGAACCGAAAAACTGGTAATAGGGTTCCCACTAAAATTACGGATATAATCCAAAGAAACAGGTCAAATTACACGTCATTTGTTGCAATTAATAAAGATCCGAAAAGGGCTATACTTCATATAATGAACCTGGAGCATAAAAGCGTAAAAGAGGACAAGAATCTTAAATCCTATTTTTACTTCGCTCCAATTATACCCTACCCATATGAAGTTTTTTCTGAAGGAAGCGTAGAAGATTATTTACCTAAATCTAAATACAAAATTCTCATCCAAGAAGGTAAGGAAGTATTTTGTCATCCAGAAAATAAGTTAATAAAAGGATGGCCAAGAATTCTTCTAACTGATGAGATTATTAAAGATAGTGAAAAGACAAAAACTTTAGTAAATGACATAGCTAAAGTTATTATGCTTACTCAGTTTTCTAACCCTGAATCTGATTGATTATTGTCCCGTGAAACATTTTTTTTTATTTTCCAACGTTAGAAACATCATTCAGAGGGGTTTAGTATGTATCGAAATAATATCTTTTACAAGACTTTAGACATCAAAGAAACGTCCGAAACCAACGAGAACCTTCTCAAGACAGTTAAAGGTTCGTTAAAGTTAAAATATAAGGTTGGATACTATACAAGAGATTTCAGCGATTTGAGTGAAGATGAAAGACTTGAAATTAATCCAGACTTTGGTTTTATCTCCGACTTCTATGTACCGCAATATATTTTAAGTAAATATTCGATAAATATTAATTGTGATGTGACCGCAAGAGCAATATTTTCCGGAAATAAATGGAAAATTATTGAATTAATCAATGAAGATTTTAACATAAAAAACATGGACTGAATATGGAACCTTTATACGATTATATACACCAATTCTTTAATGATCAGACTCGATTTGAATTTCCATATGATAATAAGGAAATAAAACAAATAACTGATTCAAATGGCATTTATGTATTGTTTGAAAAAGGTGAAAAATACTTGGGTATGGATCGAATTGTTCGCATTGGAAGCCATGATGGAAAAGATCGATTAGTTAAAAGATTAGGCAATCATTTTAAATCAAAAAACCAAAGACGAAGTGTATTCAGAAAACATATTGGGAGATCTTTTCTAAATCAATCCGAAGATGATTATATAGATAGCTGGAATAAACCATTTAAGTCAATTGACGATAAGTTAAAGTATAAAGATCTTGTTGATCGTGAATATGAAAGTAAATATGAAGAGATGATTACTGACCACATTCAGTCTAATATGACTTTTACGTTGATTCCAAAAATTTATAATAAGGAAATAAGACATAGAATTGAATCTGGCCTCATAGCTTCTTTGAATCAATCTGATTCAAAATCATCATCCAAATCTTGGATTGGAAATTTCCACCCAGATTCTAGGATTAGAAACTCCAAATTATGGAATATTGAATACTTAAAAGATCCCCCATTAACTATGGACGAGTTTAAATTATTAATTGAAGAAAAAACTTAACTCTTAAATATAAAGAGAGTCAACCAATATTATTCTTTGACCACCATTTGGCTTTTTCCACTTATACTCATTTGACTCCATTTTACGGTATTGAGTTCTTTTGGAAATTCCAAACTTTGATTCAACTTCATTCATCTTCATCCAAACTCCTTGTTTATGTGTAACTGAATTCAGACTTTTTACTTCATCTTCAAGTGATTTAATTCTATTTTCAAATGATCTACACAACTGCTTAACCCTTTCTTCTATGATTTCATCAATAATTTCCATAACTACTTGTTTGTAGTTCTAGTTTTTTTAATAAAAAAGTTTAGAATTATTATTTAAATCAAACAGTTTTACCATAAAAACTAGGTATTGAATTGTTGTATTTAAGGGTTAAAGATTACTTTATATATACAATATGAAAGATCCACAAGACAAAGCCGAAGAATTATTCTTCAAAAACAATCATCTGAAAAGCCTCCAAGAATATCAGAGTAAACTCGAATCTAAACTGACTGATGAGAATGGAGAGTTTCTTTACAATGCTGACCCGGTTCAAGAGCTAAGATTACTTAACCTTTACCAAGAAATTGAAGATGTGCAAAAGGAAAAATGATATTCTTTACCAAGATAGAATTTGGTAATCATTATTTATTCTTAAATGCCAATTTTATTTCATCTGTAATGAACTGATCACCAAGTTTAGACAACTCATCGTCTTTGATATACAGATGATTGCAAATGAGAATAAAGTTATCTTTAGTCAATGGCATCGTGTACTTACTATTCAATATGATTTGAATTAGATTACTCCTGTTAATTCTATGAAACTTTTTGATAATCTCGTTACTCTGGTTTATGTAAGTTTCAATATTTTCACTTAATTCCCCCTCAGCCAATCTAATTCTAAACTGCGTTTTAATTAATCCCTCAATATTTTTCTTCTTATAATGCCTATGGGATAAGTTATTGAATAATTGAAGCATAGAAAACTCGCTCGTTTCTAAGGTTGCGTAAATCCCGTTAAGGTTTCGATCTAAATCTTCATGACCAGCCCAATCTTCTTTACATTTATACCTAAGATCATGTTCAACTTCATGCCATCCTTCTGATAGTACTGTTCTTAATTGAATCTCATATGTTGTATCTATTACATCAGACTCGTCGTCAATAATTGTCTGAACCTCATGTTTGTCAGCCTCCAAAAAATTAAAAGTTAGATTACACCTAATAGGTTGGAATAGATTAATTGATGGATTATCAGTGGAATGATGGTCAAAGTTGGATTTGCTTTTTAAATAATTATATACAACATCAACGTCATCTTGAAAATAGAGAGTAATTCTAATTCCTATTAAGTCAGTTATTTTGCTTCCAAGTTTTTTATAGTCTTTTGCAATAATTTTTTGTTCAATAGACTTACTCGATTTTACTCGGTAAAAAAGCCTGTACATAATGCCGGCCCTGTTCAAATCTAATGAGATAGAATCGGATATGTGTCTAGCAATAGAATCTAATCCTAGTTCACTTTTCATTTAGTTTTTTTTTGGTATTGTAGAAAGTTGAATTCCTGACTCAGTCAAAGAAGCGTTATCTCCTTTTGTCTTTATGAAACCATTTTTCTCTAAACTTTCAATAATTTTTGCAGTATCTGCCCTTTCCTCAGGTTTCATTTCTTTAATAAGAAATGAGATTTTTTTGATTCTCGGTTGATGGTTACTGTGTTTGTAGAATTTAGATAAAATTGTTGTTCTAAGGGGACTTTCAACATCAGCTGCTTTTTCATTCGTTTCAAAACTTGAAATAAATCCAGATTTATAATCTTCACAACCTATTAGGTGGGTGGTATTTAACTCAACACCTTCAACAATTATTAATTCACATTGCTCAAATACACAATTTACAAATGATGTGTTTTTGAAAGCTATAGGATTAAAAAAACATGAATCGAATGTACAATTGGAAAAAACACAAGAGTCGTATTGACCTTCTTTTGTAAACCCAATATGAGAGAGAGAAAAATCACTGAATGAACCATTACTGAAATTGAATAATATCTCATCTTTTAAGATATACTCTGTTATAATTTTTTCCTGCATTGAGAACCTATCAGAACCACCAATTTTATTCCATAATTCATTTTTAAGATCCTTAGATTGAAATTGAAATGATGTTGAAGCTAATTCGTACATATGAGTAGATACCTTCTCTACTTTTTTATCTTCTTGTTTAATCAAACCTTTCCCTATAAATGTTCCAAAAATGAAGTCGTTTATGAATCCAATTTTATTACTATTTCCTTTACGGTCTAATAATGCATGATCAGAAAGAGTATTGGCAATTTCGTCCATGGTTGGTCTTTGTGTTGGAGGATATAGCTTACGAACAGAATCAAGAAGTTCTCTGTTTTGTTCTTCAATTAAGAATTTGATCCATTCTTTTGATTCTGAGGTAATATCTAATTCCATCATTGCAACTGCCAAGTTTTCAAATATTTGGAGTTGATCATCTACATCCATTCTTAATTCTTGACGTTCTTGTTCCCTTTCTAAAATAGAATTAAAATATCGAGTTACTATTTCCTCTGGTGTTCTAACTACATCTGTAAAAACAGCTAGCGAAAGACTCCTCATAAAAGCTAAAAGAACGGGATTAGCTACATCTTTAATTGGTATATTATTTTGAGAAATGAGTGTTCGTTTTTCCTCGTCTAACCAATCTTCTAAAGAAGGAGGATTAATTAAATATCTACTTACACTAAATTCATTTGGGTTATTTTCAATCCATTCTTGAAAAGAATCTCCAGAGAAAATTGCTGTTTTTCGACCAGTCAATATAATTTTAGCATTTTCTTTTAAAAGATCGCCAATAGTGGAAAGCATTGTTTCCACTTGTTCGAAATCATCTCCTCCTTTGTCTTGCTCTTTGCTCAACAATTCATCAAAACCATCTATGATTAATGGGATCTTTCCAGTTTGGATTTCATGAATAACAAGTTTTTCATCGAGTAGCGAATGAAACTCATTGATTATTACATCATTTAAAATGTGCTTAAAAATAGCCGCTTTTCTGTCTCTTGATAATTCGGTGAAAATTGGAGCTAGCTTTTGCTTACTTATGCAGATCTCGTTTATTAATTCATAGGAAGTACAAGTTTTACCAAATCCTGCTGCCGCCTCAATAATGATCAACTGGGCTCCTTTAGTTTTTAATTTGTCTAATACATTTTTTGTGATTAATGCATTAGAATTGAATTCCTCGTTGTCAACTCGATATGGTACAGGGATGTATTCATATTTAACTTTGAGTAGGTCGGTTTGTTGTTGGGCAAATTTGGAGTACTTGCCACTTAATCTCTCGTTTAATTGGGTCGAATGAAAAAATGACTCAAATAGAAGTTCTTCAGCATCTGAAACTTGTGCGATAGGAACTTCCCTACAGGCATAGCCTGCTTTTGATAAATGTGAATGGATTTCCTCAAATTTTTCGTTTTTCGCTTCAAAAACGATATCGGCACCATAATACACTCCTTTACTAAGAGTGAAAATTCTAACATCATCAGTTGATAAAGTAGTTTTTAGTTCATACCCGTATCTTAGGTAAAGCTTATCTATCTGTTTAAAATCCACATTCTTGTTGTTACTGTTTCACAAAAGTTATTTCACATCCTTTACACAATCTCTTCACTTGTAGGTATTCATTTATATCATACCACCCACCAGTTTTCTGCCATAGATCTAACCCTCGTCCAAGTATAACTTTCCAACCATTATCCAAATTAATTGAACGATCATGGATGTTTTCTTCAAACTCATAAGAGAAGATGATTCCTATGGACTCTAAAGACAAAGACATTTGTTCAAATGCTTCTTTAGCGTTTTCGATATAATCTTCATTGTTGGATGTAACTAAATGAAGTTTTACTTCAACATCAGGTTCTTTTTTTTCTGACAGAAGTTTTGCAAATTCCATGAAGTTTCTAAGCTGATAAGGTAATCTAACATAAGGATCGATCACTTTCACATCAGTAGCACCAAGTAAATATGCTCCAAACAATAAATCATAGGAAATGCCAGTCTGATTGTCTCTTATTATCTTTTGACCACCGGTTAATTCAATTGATTTTTGTTCTTGAACTACCTTACCATTTTCACTTTTAGCCACTTCTTTAGTACTCCCTATTAGGTTTGGAGAGTTGTATTCTAGTACCTCAAGAGTTTCAACTTCTATATTCTCTCCTGTACTCTTAATTGTATAGCTAAAGTCTACTTCTTCAAAGGTTTCATCCATCTTCTGAAGTTGTTGTTTGACTCTCTTTCTGTTTTCTATTGCAAAGTCAAGTATTTCCTTTGCTTCTAACTCACTGAATTTGTTGTTTGGGTAGATTACCTTGATAAGACCAGCAAAAGTCTTCTCAATAGAGGTCTTATCTCTTGTGGTGATTGAATCAGATAGCTCAAAGTATTTAGCATAGTCATGGGTTCGATCTTCTTTTCTTAAATCCTTTAGGATCTCAGCTAAATAATCTACTATAAACCCATAATTGGATGTAAACATATCATTTCGAAGTTTCAAAACTTCCCAGCCCGGCAAATAAGCATGCATTCGATCAAGGAATGCTGTGTCGTAATAGTCTTTAGGTAATGCCTCGAAAAGGTCACTATGCTTGATCATGTATGGAACAGAATGATCAGTATTTCCAACAAATACCATTGAAGCGGATGCCCCGTAAACCTGTGTACCTCTAGAGAAAGACTTATTAGCCATGTAGTTTTTTAGAATATCTACAAGCCCTCTGTCCACCTTTTTGGTTTTACCAGCGAACTCATCATATGCTACCACATCCCAATATCCAACAAGACCAATCTCACCAGTACTATTGTTTACGAATAATTTTGCCTTTGACACCTCACCGCCAGAAATTAGCATTCCATGAGGAGATAATTCTGAAAAAATGTGAGACTTTCCAGTTCCTTTTGGCCCTAGTTCTATTAGGTTGTAGTTGTTCTCCACGAAGGGAACTAACCTCGTTAATTGAAGGAGTTTACTTCTTTTAGTGAACTCTTCTGGATTGAGACCAATTGACTGCATAAGTATATCAATCCATTCTTCAGTTGTGAATTTTCCTCGAACTTCTTTGTATTCATTTACATCAGCGTTAGAGATTTGAATGGGTTTTATGCTTTCAATTATCCAAGGAGATGAGTCCTTATCATCAGATGAGAAATATGCTAGAGTTAAAATACACCACACCCCACTAGAGAGTAATTTTTGGTGTTCTTTAATAACCGAATCTGAAATTGGAATTCTATTTAATCCAAGGTTTGCAAACGAAGCTTCATATTGATCTTTTCTATCGTTTAGTCTTACTGCGATTTTATCTATTATCCTATGAGATCCTTTTTCCCTTACAGTTGATTTAATGATTTGAGCTTCGTCTCTGTGAACGAAGTGTTTGGCTATAATATTCTTAACCGTTTCAACCCCTTGAATGATTGTTTCCTCGTCATCTGTAGCACAATACTGACCTAATAGGTATTCTAAAACGTAAGTAGGAACTATTGCATTTCCTTTTACCAATTTGGTTAGATCTTTCCTAACTACTTTGCCACCAAAGTATTCATTGAGTTTTATATCAAGTTCCTTCATAATCTAAAAATCATCAAAGTCGTTTGTAAATGAGATATTGAGCGTGTAGAAATAATCTTTGTATTCACGCCATTTGGTTGTGCCTTCCACTGGTTCTTCAAGTACCAACTTTACTCTTTGGTTCTTATACTTTCCACTGGCTTTGGCCATAAGTTGAAAACGATGTTTTACTTCTCGTTGTCTTTCACTGCCTTCGTTTATATCAAAATTGTACTTGAACGAATCGCTTAGTATTTCACCATCTTCGGCAAATATTGCAGCTCTAACTGTTCTTGGTAAAGTTTGATCAGTTACTAAATTCGATTGTATAAAAGAGACAGCAAGAATATTCGTTGTAATTCTATCAGTAGTTTTAATGATATCAATATCGACAGAGGATGTAGTGTCTTGCCTTTTCTTAGTGACCTTGATCAGTGGAATTACAATTTCTTGCATGGAAGCACCACCATGAACGAACTTAGATCCAGCACCTTTAACTCTAAGTCTGTTAATTGATTTTGGAATAAGTACATCTGCTTCTGATGCAATGTTTAGTTCTGAACTCTTAAATGCTCGAGTAGAAGCATTATTCGTTAAGTTTTTACCAATAACAAATCGTCGATTTTCTTTCCATGTATCACCCTTATGATTTGATTTACTAAAATCACTTTCATCCAATTCATTATGCTGATAGATGTATCCATGATCAGAAGTAATCATCATATTATTACCATTCATATTGGCAATTTTTTTCATCATATCCATTAGGAACTCAATTTCATCTTCTACAGCTTCAAATACCCTAGACTCAGTGGTTTTGTCATCTCCTGTTTTATCAATTCTATTGTGGTAGATATAGATTAAATCATTTTGTTTTACGAACTCTCTTCCTTCTTTAGCAGAGTTCATTTTCATAAAATCTTCGGCTTTTATTGCTGTGGATCTTACGCCCGAGTTTTCAGCCAAGATCTTTGATCTTCCTTGAATTCCGATGCTAGACATTCCATCTACTATAATTGAATCCGACTTGTCTTGAAATTCCAATGTTTTATGTGGTAGTAATGAACCCATACCCAATTGAGTATAAGTTGGAAGGCTAGCAACCATTGGTTCAATTGAAGATTCGTATCTGTTTTCGGATTGAAGTCTCTTACTTAAATCCAAACCATTCTCGTATCGTAGAGCATCAGATATGATAACGAATAGTCGTTGTTTCTTAGCCGTAAAAGGTTTTACATGTTGAGCAAAAAACCTGCTTTGACTGTTCTTTTCATTGGTCGGCCAAATACTTAAATCATCAATCACATTTTGCCAGTTATTATTGTATTTCAATAACCAATCATTTGAATAAGACTTTTCTACCTTAATTGAAAGTGCTGATAAAATCTTGTTTTGTTTCGCTTTTCGAAAACTGAATATGAATTTCCTATAGGCTAGATCCACCTTATACAGTGATTCACTATAGTTTTTAATTCCTTCATTGAATGAAGCGTATTTGGTTTTAGAATGGGATTTAATGAAAGAAAGTGTTTCACTGGCATGTTCTATACTATTATACAAATACTGTGATTCAGAATACCAAAATTTGTTCTCCCTAGTTTTTAATATTTGAATGACTCGATCATGGGAAATGGAATCATTTGATAATTGATTAACCAAATCATGAATGATTTTTCTGTCAACCAATTGAAACAAATCATCATTTACAATTTGCTGTAGATCTGATTGGTTTAAATTATTCTCTACATCAGTGTCACTAGCTATCTTCTCAGATATTACCCCAAAACTGTCTCTATATTGAATGGTGTCTTTCCAAAGAGACACTAACATTCTGGACTCTTTGGTTAATTCACTTGGAGAACCCTTAACGAAGTTGAAATTAAAGATCTCTAAAAGGAAATCATAAATAGATGGATCATTAGAAATATAATTAAACTGATGTTTAATCTTTCCCCAATAGTAAGAAGTCAGTTTATACCTTTCTAAATCTCGCTCTAATCGAGTATGACCATCTACATAAGCAGCACTATGAGCATGGATAAACGTATTCAGACTAACATAATTTGTATTGAAGACTACGGCCAACAGTTTTGAACGTATGTCATCATGTCCATCTCCATCACCAAGTAGTTCCTTTAGTTTAAGTCTTCTTTCTTTTGATTTAAAAAACTCAATATGTTCACTAACTAATTCTTTTAGGTGAAGACCCAATCCAATTTCTTGGAGGAACATAGCTTCTTGATCCGTATGAAAAACATGGTGTGCTAATTCTAAATCTAATAACCAATTGTCTTCATTGGCTGGTTTAGACCTATTGAAATAGAGTAAAAACTTCTGTTCGTGTTTTTTCTTGACTATTAAATGCTTCAATTCAAACTCATTTTGAAGTACTTCAACTTTTTCAACTCCCTCAATAACTAATTCATCATATTGATCCTTTAGTTCCGTTTTTTCGTCGTACCAAAAAACAACTCTGTGGTTTTCAAATCTTTTGATTAACGCCTCTTTTATTTTGCTCATATTATCTCTTCAGCATTAATCCAATCAAACTTTCTTACTTTTTCTTTGGTCGTTTTATCGTTCAGACCTTTTACTTCCTTAATGGCATTGCCAAACTTGTTGTAGTTAACCAAAACACCATCATCAAGGTCAATGGAGATTCTTTGTGTTGCGAGAGGGTATATCACCTCACGCTCATATTCGTCTAATTCAATAAGAACCAATTTGAGTTTGTCTTTTTCCTTTGCAGATTTAGTTTGTTCTGAAGAAGATCCTGTTTCAATTAAATGGTCAAGTTGTTCTAGCCGTGTGTTAAGCTTTTCTTTATACTCCCTTAAATAACCATTAAGCACTTGGTTTAAGGTATCGGGTGTGTATCTATGGAGATAAATTAGTACGTTAAAAGATCCTTTTGAGGACGAGAACATCCAATAAATGGGACGTTTTTTATACCTCTTAATATGGTCAGAATAAAAGTCTTTAACAAAGAATTTTCTTATGTCTTTTCCAATACACTCTTCAACAAAAGCAAGGTTTTTTTCAAAGTTATCTTTTCCGAAAGTAGCTTTAAGAAACTCATAAAAACGGCCAGCGATATCATCCTCAAACCATTCGTCATCAAGAATTGGAATAATGTTGTTTCTATCTGGTAGGAAAGACAGATCTGATTCGCCTTTACCCACTTTTTCTAAAAAGTCTTTAAGTGTTTCACCTAGGTTAGCGAGGATTAGATCTTCTTTGTCTAAGCTATAACGCCCAAACATACAACCAACCGCATAGTTAACAAACTGCTTGAGTATTTCTGCTTTTTGAAATACCAATTGCCCATTCTCAATCTTGGTTTCGTCTTTTAAAATTGTAATCTTTTCTAAAGCTACAGAAGGAGAGAGCTCTTCTTGTAATCCATAAATATTTATAAACTGACGGTTAAGTTCTTCCTCGTTTTGATGAAGTTGAAAGAATTTATTTTTCCAATATTGTTGGTAGAGATCTAAAGCTTCTTCTATGTCTAGGGCATTCAGACTCAGTAAATTATTGGATTTAAAGCCCCATGAACTAATCTTATTGTGCCAATCTAACTTTGATACTTCTATTAATTCATTGGTCACTTTTGAAATTGACTCAACACGATCATATTTAAGAGGTATCTTTTTCAAGTCACCCACTTGAGCATTTAATGTTGGGGCAAACAAAGCTAGTAATGGAGTTACAACTTTACTATTTAAAAAACCTAAAGTGAATATTAATGTATCATTTGATTGAGGAAAGTAACCTGGACTGGCATCGCCAGGAATTACACCTTCACTTTGAAATCTGAATCCCAATGAGCCGGAGGTTATTTTATTCCAAACTATTGCCGATTTAAAGTATAAGTGTTCACTAGGAATGATAGCTCTTCCTGTTGATTTTATTTTTTCTCCATTACTCCGCCAAATAACAACGGTATCAAGGTTGCCATACCATCTGCGAAAATTTCCACCACTATTCAATACAAACCATTTACCAATGCTACTTGTAGAATAATTTTGTGGTTCTTCAAATTCTGAATAATTTATCTCATACCAATTTCGAACGAATCTTGGTGAATCACCAGTTTGTAGACCTCTTCGTGTTACACCTTCATCTTCTAAACTATTATCGGACTCTATTGAGCTGATTTGGATTTCATTTAACCAATAACCTAAAAGGTTTCCATCTATTCTCTTAAAATCTATTTGATTCGCTTCAAAAAACCAACCGCAATTAGGACTCTGTATCGCTTCTAAAGTTCTGGGTGCTTGATTTGTCGACCCCTTAAAATCACTTAATCTAATATACGATCCCTTAGCTTGTTTTATATATTGATTTCTCAATGTAAATGTGCAAATAGGAACCGTTGCGCCATCAAATCCAGAATATTCTAATTGCACCAAATTGTTGATAAAGTGCATATCTATAATTTCTGTTCTTAGTTTTTCATAACTAGAAATAAACATCCATACGAAAGGTGTCATATATCCAGTTACCCCTTCTTCATTGCACAACTCTAAACACCTTAAAACAAAGGTGGCAAAAAGATCAGTTTTAGTTTCGGGCCAGTTCTTTTCTACATATTGTTTTAAGCTACCTTCCATTCTAGAAGAACTGATATAAGGTGGATTTGTCACCACACAATCGTATCGCTGTCCCAAAAGCATATACAGCTGTTTAACTTGTTTTTGCTGGTCTGTAAATAATGAACCTTCTTCAATTTTTATTTTATCAGCTTCACTTTCGTTAACTTTTATGAGAGAACCTAAAACGGAGGCATTGTTAAACTTATTGTCAAATTCAAAATCGCGATAGAAAGTGACATTGGGTTGAATTGATTTTTTCTCTACATGTTTTAAAAATCTGCGGTTTTTCTGTCTACCCTTCATCAACAATACAAAAGCTGATAATTGTGCTGCACGCTGGTCTATATCTACTCCAAATAAATTTTTTGTAATTATCAATTCTGGTATTTCAGAAGGATTGTATCCTTCTTCTTGATAAATTTTGTAAAACACATCAAAAGCATAAGCTAAAATATGGCCAGAGCCCATACAAGGTTCAAAGAATTTCACTTCTTCAATACTTTTACCTTTTCTTATTTTAAGTTGGTCTTTGTATGCCGGTTGTATATAATAATCTAGTTCCTCATGCACTTTAGAGTCTGGCTTAATTTCTGTCCAAAGTTGCCCCAGGGTATTATCTACCATATACTCTACAATCCACTTAGGAGTGAACAACTGAGAAGCTGGGGCAATTTCTTCTTTGGCGTATTTCTTTTTAGATCTGATGAGCTCATCGTTTAATTCAGAAATATAAAACTGGTACAACCAACCTATAATTTCTACTTCTTGGCAGTCTTCGGCAGTCATACCTTCTACCACATCTTGTACAATAGAGAACTCAGAAGTGAGATCATTAGGTAGCAGTAATTCGGTATAATCGTTTATTCTTTCAAATAGAAAAGGAAAAACAGTGTTGAGATGGTTACAAGCTCCCACAAGAAGATCCTTGTATGCTTCATTTTGAATATTTGAACTTGTTATTTTACCATCTAATAAGTCAAATACTTGTTGGTGATTTATACTTAACTCTCTTGGAATATTGCCCTGTTTAGCTTCATCTAATATTTCAGGTAATGAATACCCATCTTTTGGAGATACTATTCCTATTCCGAGAGGTTGATAATTGTTGGCGTCCATAAAACGCAAAGCCATTAATCTATTGAACCAAGTGTAAGCAACTTTTTCAATTACTTGTGCTTTGCTTGTTTCATTTATTGCTATTTGAAGGTTTTTTAATTCTGTTGACTTCTCCCTCAATTCGGCTGAGTCCGTCGTTAGTAAATACTCCAGTTTCGAAGTTACTTCACTAAGAAGTTTCCTTCTTGCATTTTGCGCGAATTTCTTGAGCTTATTTGTGTTCATTATAATTCAATTCTTCGATTACTATTAATATGCTCCTTCAACGTCTTACGGACGATTTCAATATATTCATCTACATCATCTTCGGTTTTCAATTCAGTTTTATTAAAAGTGACTTTCACGTTGGTTCGCTTTATATAATGAACTTTAGGTTCAGAAACTTCCCCTTCGTTACCTTCTGGCTCAGGGGTAGTTAAACGTATCATTTCGTTCAACTGATTTGTAGTGAGGCTGTTTGATACGTACGAACTTAAGTTTCTTATACTTCCTATATAACTGAGTTTATTGACTTTAGAAAGTTCATCTTCAAATGGAGATAAAATCTTTATTCTATCTTGATCTACAAGTGATTTAAACTCCTGTTTTCCCTCAATATTTTTAATTGAATTTTCAATGACTTGAATGGCTTTAGTTTTTTCTTCTTTTATTTTTTCAAGTACTTTTTTGGAAAGCGATTCCTTTAGCTCTTTTGCTTCTTTAATCGAGTTCCCTTTGTATGGGTAAGGATTACTTAACAATTCTTGAAGAAGTCCTAATTCTTCACTACCTACATAGTCGAAATTGGTAGTATCGCCTCTAAGGAGATCTTTTATAGAATTGTAAATTTTTGCCTGATCACCTTTTACGAATCTTTTTATTGGATCAATTAAATCTTCCTTAGTCTCTAGTAATTTATCCTCAAAATCAGAAAGGTTGTTGGTGTAATAAGTATAATCCTTGTTTGATAGTCTATCCAGCCATTCTCCGAAGTCATTTAAACTTGAAATAAAGGGGTATTGATTTCGTTGGATCAACAGTTGGTTAACCTCAATGGAAAGATCTTTCAATTTGTTTTTGAATGCTACTGCTATGTCTTTTGGTTCTTTAAATGAACACGACTCATTAAATGCATCTGAGTAAACTTGTTTAAGTTTATTTAGTTGTTTAGGGTCAATAATCGCTTGAGGTTCTAATAATGTATTTCCATAGTTAGAACTATTTAGCAAAGAATTTAATACATCTTCATTCTCTAGGATGTTTGAGTCTTTTTTGACTTCTATTTTCCCTCGTTTATACAACTTCCCTGTCACGTTCCAAATGGCATTCGGATACCAACCGTAGGGTTTTTTAGTAAAATGGGATTTAAGGTCGTTTAAAGAAGTTCTATCCGATTGTTTTTTCCTTCTTGTTATGATATTTAATATCTCAGATTCTGCTTCAGAAATGGTATTGTCATCAGATCCAAACAAGTCATCTTGTTTATTCCTTAAAGTATTTTTAATGGTATCCTCACTAAAATGTAAACTACCAAGCATTCTTAAATTAGGATAGACGGTCTTCACCAAATCTTGAAATGCATTAACCACTTTGGTTTTTCCATCAGATGATTGACCCATTTCACGTTTAGCACCATTCATAAATACAGTAGACTCAGCTAGTGATTTATTGGCCAATAGAATCAGATTTCTTTTCCTTTCAGCATTCTGATGTGCTTTATCTTGGAGAATCCTTTTTACCTCAATTCTGTTAGAAGTAGACTGATTTTGTTTTACATACTTGTTCGTCTTTAAATACATCCTCAAATCCTTCATGAACAAGGCATTCGAAGCAAGTCGCAGTTTCATTCCCGTACTACCCATGGTTTGAGATTGAAGGTAAGTCTCGCTATCATAATCTGAATAGTTTTCAGTTATAATTTCAATGGCGAGTTCTTTCTCTCTCCCCAATGTGATTCCATCTATTTTACTGGTAAAATCATAGTCGTACTTATTATCTAAAAACTTGATTTTATTGTTACTAATAATATCATCGAAAAAGATTTCTTTTAGCAACTGATTAATCGCTTGATCATCAATGTCAGTTGATTTTATCTCCTGTTCAACATCCTTTTCGTCATCAGTAAGAAACTCATACACATCACCATTTCGCTGAACGTAACTTTGGTTCTCAAGTGTGTTTAATGCTTCATTAATGTTCTTATTGTGGTTGTTTAAATCAATATTTATAGAGTCAATAAGAAGTACGGTAATATTTCTCTTCGTTGTTTTGAAATTTCCAAAGTACTTAACAAGGAATAGAGCTTTTAAAACCTTAATAGCAAACCGATTATCTAGGTTTCTTTCGGCAGTAATCACCATTTTTTGGATTTCACCTTTCAGTTCATTCCTTATTCCCTCATACATTAGATCGAAGCTAACAATGGCTTTATTGTCCAACTCTTCAATCTTCTGAATTACTTGTTGAAAGACACCTAACATTGATCGTTCACCAACAGAAGCATGTTTACCTTGAAAGGCATTGTGTGTAGATAAGGCTCTTCTACAATGTTGGAATAAATCAAATTGATAAGGCACAAATGGAAATTTGTTGCCGTAATCTTTATCATCTTTAAACCCCTTAAACTGAACGCCAGCCTCAGAAAAAGACAACAATGATTCTAGGTGCGATTTTTCCTTTTTGAAAATTGATCCTAACTCCTTTTGGGCAGAATCATTTTTACTTAATAACCTCTTTTCGATAACTTCATCAACGTTGGCTGAAGTAAGTGGGATTTTAATTTTGAATCTTGCTTGAATCCGAGAGAAATCATTTTGCTGGCTTTTGTTCATATCGCCAACTACGCTCTCCATATCTTCTTGTGATGTTACAAGTATCCATGAGTTACCCTTAGTTCTAGTCGCAAGAGTTTCTGCTATAGTTTGAAGATTCAACATTAGTTTAGTGTTATCACTAATATATTGACCAACTTCATCGACAAAGAAATTTAGTCTAAACCCTTTCGATTTTGTTTTTAAATATTCATGTACTCTTTCGCAGAAATCTTCAATGGATTGTTTTTGACGATCCTCAATATCCTCAAGAATCGTTTCATATTTGTTGGCTTTCGAGTCATTTAATTTGGCTAACACCTCGGCAATTGTATCTGTTACCTCAGGATCAAAATAATCAACCCTAGATTCTTCCCATGGTTTTCCATAAGACTTATTAAATTCAGATTTAAACTCTTTATAATGACCTTGTCTATCAACCCACATTTCGAACTCGGCCACATGAGGTTGGAATCCGTAATATCCTAAATGATCGAAGAAAACCTTATAGAATACTGATAGTATGGCATTAGCATCTGCCTTACTTGTTATTTGTGCTTGCTGGTCTATGTTAAACAAAATTGATTCAGAAGGAATTCTTGTTGCTGAAAGAACATCTCCTTTTAGCATTTCGTCATTCTCTATCTTCTCCGCGAAAAGATCACCACTAGAATAACCATCAAATTTTTTGTTCTCAAGAACGTAGGATAGAATTTTAAGTAAGTGTGATTTACCACTACCAAAGAAACCTGATATCCAAACCCCATTGGCACCATTATAATCATTGTAAGCTTGAAATAAGTCCCTTATTTTTTTGCCAATTTCATTGGTAATTACATATTCAGCAACTTCATCAGAAATATGATCTCTATCGTCGGCTTTAATTACCGTTTCAATATTTCTATTTATATCCTTTTCGAAAAATTCTTTGATCTTCATGACTTGGCTTCTATTTTATCAATATTAAACGCACGGTAATAATTATCATCCTTTAATAACCCAAATAAATTGAGTGAGTGTCCATTGTAATCACCAGGGAAGAAGGCAACCGTAGGAGCTTCTTTAGCAATGTTTTGGAGATTGTTCAGTACATTATGTGAACGTATGAAAGGGAACACTTGTCCTATGCCTGTAAGAAAATATACATCAGCGTTACTCTCGTTTATCTTCTCACTAACCTTGGGCATTAAAACTTGATGAATATTCAATGATGATTGTAACGCTTTCAGAAACTTATCTTTTGATTTAGATCGTTCTACTCTGAAAAGTCTTTCAACCCCACCTTTTTCATTAAGTATTTCGCATGCCAAATCATACAAGTTTAACTCCAATATAGAAACCCCTTCGGTATCAAGTTTCTTAATGAGAAGTTTAATAGAATTTTGAACGTCCAATTCTTTCTTGGCATCGTATGCAGCTATAAAAAAAGGAATTTCTCCACCCAATGACTCCTTACTTAGAAACCGTTTTGAAGATATTACTTCAAATAAATGACTGAATTTTTCTGATATTTCCATTACTAATTTATCTTTTGAATGTCTAGGTCACTGAGTAGAAAAACCTTCAACCATTCCTTATCTTTTTCTGTAACCACCTTAACAAGATTGTCATCCAATAACTGTGGTTGAATGATTTTCGTTTTTACATGATCGATTATACCGGCTTGTTCCAATAACTTAAAGGTTATTTGTTTCATTTTGTATTGGGTGACGTCGGTTAATGAGTCCATCTCGGTATGCTCCTCATTCTTTCTTCTGTAAAAAGTAAGGAATTCACCTTCTCTTAATTCATAATCAAAAACCAAGTACTTGTCCCTCACAACTTCAATAACAAATTCTCTTATAAATGAGTATGCTCTGCAAAGAGAAAGGAATGCAATATGTCGCTTCGTCTGAAGATTTGTATTCAAAAACAAACTCCTCTCATGTGTACTTAATAATTCAACCCTCTTTTTCAAATCTGAAAGAATACGATATCCAGTAGATGATTTACCACCACCTAAATCGTTTACCACGTCTAATTCATCCTTGAACTCATAATGTCTAATTACCTTTTCAAATTCGTTTAAACGTAGACCAGAACCAGTAAAGGAGAAGTTATATTTATCAGTTAGTACCATTAATTTACTATCTCTTTTACGGGTACTTCGAGTATCTCACTTAACTTATCCAAATGCTTCTTACTTGGAGAAGATTTACCCTTCATCCAATGAGATACAGTAACCTCACTAACACCAATTCTTGATGCCAAATACTTCTGTTTAATACCTTTCGACTTAATTATCTCTTTCAGCATGTCTTTAATAAAAATTAAAGTTTGTCTTCTCAAATATAAAGAAATAGTAAGGCCGTTATTATATTTAATTTTACTTTCAAGGTATGCCATGGATGATATTACTGAATGGGCAGATAGAGGAGAATATTTTCTAAAGAGTTTTAGTGTTTAAAGTTGTTATCGTTTTCTCTCAGCAATTCTTCAATTGACGATAAGTAAAAAATGTCCAGATTTTTTTCTTTGTTTTTTAGTCAAAAACACTTAAAAACGACTCATTTCTGATCAAAATCATTATAAAATGAAGGTTTTTAGATTTACCAGTAAATGAACCCACCAATTCAGGAACACATATAATAGATATAATAATATAGTTTATAGAATAATAAACTTTTGGGTTTTCACTGGGTATAACTGTATGAAGCAGTATAATCACCACCCTTGGTCAACAACCCCATTTTTATCCAATTCAGAAAATTTAAACTTACAAATCGGAGATCGATTATGGATTTCTGACTCATCCATTTGTAATGACATACTCTCAATTAATAATTTCACCTATTTAACCAAGGCTGGAAATAGTCACTCATTTCAACCATATACTGTTTTTACCAAATTGTTCAATTTTCTACCATGGCTTGATAAGGTCATTGAAGAAAGTAATCCAACATTCCTAACCATAGGTAGTAAAAAGTGGATTGAAATTTTCGGTAAATGGTACGGATATTATTTAGATTTACTAAAGGAACTGGATATCCTAGTTCGAGTTCCATATCAAGACGGGTCTTGGTTCATAATTGGAGAGAAATCCTGCCAGTATAGGATAACCAATAATTATAAAAACGCTAAGGATCTCCTACTAGTCCAATCAAATCAACCTTCAACACTAAAGTTGAAGGTTGGTAACAACCTCAATATTCATAAGAAGTTTAAGCAAGCTATTAAGAACTCAGAAATAGATTTCGATTCTTACCTAAAAGAGGAGTTATTGCGGTTAAGAAGAGGAGGAATAACTTCTAGTCAATTGAAGATAAGAGTTAATAGAATATTGGCTACTTATGGGAATCGAAAAATAAACAAGGGAGAAAATGTAGATCGAATCTATCACAGCTTTTCCAATATTTCTAAAACGGCTAGAAATCATCTCGTATCTCCAAAAAGTGAGAGATACCTTGAAATTGATGTTTCAAACTGTCACCCTATTCTACTTATTATTCTTTTGAATTCTCAGAATCTAGAGATTGATAAGTCTTATATTGATGATGTCCAATCGAATAACTTCTATGATCAATTTATAGGTGTGAAGGGAAGTTACCCTAAGTGGTTAAAGTCAATTAAGGTTTACAAGAAAGTTTATATAAATCTTCGAAATAGAGAGGAAGTTAAGCCAGAGGTCTTTAATGCCGTGTTGTTCGATTTTAAACCTAATCACCCATTAGCAGAAAAATTTAAGGAACTATATCCAATTACACACGAATCACTTTGTGAATTGGATAAGCGAAAAGAATTTACCATAGCTGGTCGATTACAAAACATAGAGGCAAGTATCTTCAATAAGATAGTACCAAAACATTCCAAACACTTCTTCACTCTGCATGATGCTATTTATTACACCGATGATAGGGATTCAGGAACGTTAAGAAAAAGGATCGGAAGAGAGTTTGAAAAACATGGTGTAAAAGTAAAAGTGAAGAAAGGAAAGTAAGATTACCAAACCATCATCCTATTGATAATTGAGATGTTATTCTCGATTATTATCAATAATTATCATTAATAAATCACATTTCATAATATTTCGTTATGATTCATAATTATCTGAATTACAGGTAAATAGTGCAGATATTTGACTCGTTCAAAAGGAAGTCGACAACTCAGAGAACTACATAATCAAGAATTCTAAAAGGATTGAATTCTTGATAATTATTTAATTAAAAATGTAGTGTTATGGTATTATTAAGTGTATTGAAAATTAGAGAAAATGAAATAACAAACAACTTATACTCAATTGACGATTTTGAACAATTTGTCGAGAGTATTAAAAGAAATGGAATATTAGAACCAATAATAGTTCATAAGGTAAATGATTACTATGAGATAATTTCTGGCAACCGAAGGTTCCGAGCAGCCATTAAACTAGGCCGAAATGAAGTTCCAGTTATTATTAAGACTATTCCTGAAATGAATGAACTTCTAATTGTAGATCACCAGCAACAGAGAATCAAAAAGAATTCTGAAATAATGAATGAGCTTAGAATTATTAAAGAAGCTTTTAATATAAAAAGAGGTAGTAGATCTGATTTGAAGGAAAAAGCAAAAAGAGGAAAAGAGAAGTTGAATCAATTAAGAACAATTCACACTAAAACGAAGTTGGATAGACTTAATCGGGCAGACACTCTTATTAATGAGATTTTCGAAGGGAATGAAACAATGATTGAAAAAGAGTGGAAAAAAATAGATAATGATGCATTGAGTAGAACTGTCAAAAGACTTCAAAAAATGAAGGAAAAGATTGATAACGAGAAAGTCATTGACGAGAATTTTGAAATTCATGAACCAAATTTCACCGTATACAAAAAGTCATCATCAAGCCTTGATGAGATTAAACCTGAGTCTATTCAGTTAATTGTTTGTTCTCCACCATATTTTTTAATGAGATGTTATGATAATGGTGAAAATGAATTAGGGCGTGAAGCTACTGTTGAGGAATATTGTGCAGATATGGCAGATCACTTCGATGATAGCAAGAGAGTTTTGAAAAAAAATGGTACTCTTTGGGTAAATCTAGGTGATTATATTAATGGTGATGGTTACTCAGCTGCACCGGAAAGGTTTCTCTTAAATATGATTGAGAAAGGGTGGATTCTTCATGATAAGATAAAGTGGATTAAAAACAATCCTGTTTTTACTCATGCTAATAGATCTGTTTTAGCAGATGAAGTTATTTATGTATTTAAGAAAAGTAAAAAGGTTCTTTATAATCCTAACTGGGTTAAGGATTATGACCTAAACGGAATCAAAATAGATTACGGTCACGTAAAACTCAGATCGGTTTTTGAATTTACAGGGAATACAATAACAACCAATGTCGCTAACAAGTAAGCACTAATGAGGCGTTGTAGGGCAACGGTTCATTATGCTTCCTGTTGCACCCTGCCTAGCGGTCAGTAGAAAATAATCAATTAAGCCTATGGGGTTTTAATGGGTTA
>Ga0208414_1000961_pt1 | contig 24061 bp, 17 predicted proteins | sample AntAceMetag02UKE_FD_184770 | JGI IMG/M metagenome (GOLD analysis project Ga0208414, IMG submission 184770) | Saline lake microbial communities from Ace Lake, Antarctica - Antarctic Ace Lake Metagenome 02UKE (SPAdes) (version 2) | ecosystem: Environmental > Aquatic > Non-marine Saline and... | reverse complement strand
AGCATATAGGGATGTTCGACTAAGTGGTTAGCGATTGTCACACCGGCGTTGGCCATCTCTTTTATATTTTCCCAGCTCATATAATTGGACTGCGCTGCGTCAATAGGCCCTGTGGTCACGAAAAGCGTAAAGGGAAAGCCAAATTCTTCTAGCATCGGAAACGCTGTGTCGTAAATTGATGAATAACCATCATCAAAAGTGATAGCGATAGACTTTTCAGGAATGCTCTGTCGACTCTGCAGAGCATTGACCATCTCACTCAGATCAATGACATGGAAATCATTATCCCTGAGGTATTCTAAATGAGCCCTGAAAGACTCAGGTGAAATACTAGTGGATGGCGGGGTATCAACAGCCACGTGGTGATAAAGCAAAGCTACACCGCTGGTTGCCGCTTCACTGGCAGTAAAAGCTGAAGACATTAAGAAAAAGCTAAATATTAGGCTGTAACGCGGCATGATTAACAATCGAATTATGCATGAAGAGCAAATAATAACTTACTTACAGTGTCTGAGAATAGCTCGGCGGCCTTTGGTATTGATGCATGGGCAAGGTACAATAACCGCCCCGAAAGGCCCCTAGGCCAATATAAACCCGTCAAGGGTGTCCGCCGAACTTGGAGTATACAATGATTTATTCTGGCACTGCGCTGCGCGTTGAGGAACTTCCTTCAGGCATCGCCCATCTTATTTTTGATCTGGAAGGCTCATCGGTAAATAAATTTAACCAACTGACATTAGACGAGTTAGGGGATGCGGTAGCTGCAATCGCCGATTCTGGCGTTAAAGCAGCGATATTTTCCAGCGCAAAAACTAGCTTTATCGTAGGTGCAGATATTACCGAATTTACAGCGATGTTTACTCAATCTGCGGAGGAAATTTCTGCATGGGTTGTTAAGGCTAATGCGGTATTTACTGCAATTGAAGATTTGCCTTTCCCAACAGTCGCGGCCGTGAACGGAATAGCATTAGGCGGTGGCATGGAAATGGCTCTCTCTACAGATTTTCGGGTTGCTACTGAGAAGGCTGTGGTTGGTTTTCCAGAGGTTAAGTTGGGTATATTGCCAGGTTTTGGTGGCACGGTCCGATTGCCGAGATTAATTGGTGCTGACAACGCTAATCAGTGGATTAGCAGCGGTGCTCACGTTGCAGCGAAACAAGCCTTCGCGGAAGGGGCGTTCGACGCAATCGTTGACGAAGAAAAACTCCTCGCAGCAGCCGAGTCACTGGTTCAGCAGTGCTGGGACGGAAAGTTAGATTTTACCGCTGCAAGAAAGCAAAAAACTTCCCCTTTAACTTTGCAACCAATTGAATTGAATGTCGCATTTGAAACAGCCCTTGGCATGGTGGCAGCGGCAGCAGGGCCGCATTATCCCGCGCCAGTCACTGCGGTTAAGGCTATGCAAAAAGCAGCTTTGATGAAAAGATCCGAGGCTCTTGCAGTAGAAAATGCTGCTTTTGTTAAGCTGGCGAAGACAGAGGTTGCAGCAAACCTTGTGCAAATGTTTCTGAACGATCAGTTTCTTGCGGGCAAGGCTAAAAAAGCCATGGCTAGCGCGCAAGTTGTTAGGCAAGCTGCTGTGCTTGGGGCAGGGATTATGGGAGGTGGAATAGCCTATCAATCGGCACTCAAAGGCACGCCGATTATAATGAAAGATATTGCACAAGCTGGCTTGGATTTAGGCATGGGCGAAGCCAATAAGCTTCTGCAAAAACAAGTTGGGCGAGGTAAAATTGACGCCGCTAAAATGTTTACTGTTCTTTCCAGCATTAATCCAACCTTGGATTACTCTGAAATAGACGATGCCGATATCGTTGTTGAGGCCGTCGTCGAAAATCCTAACGTTAAAAAAGCTGTTCTTAAAGAGCTTGAATCATTGCTATCCCCCGAGACGATCATTGCCACCAATACTTCGACGATATCAGTTGATGATCTTGCGACAGTATTGGCAAGGCCGGAAAAATTCTGCGGGATGCACTTTTTCAACCCTGTTGCTCTAATGCCGTTGGTTGAGGTCATTCGCGGCCAGCACAGTAGCGAAGAGACTATTGCGACCACAGTGGCTTATGCTAAGAAAATGGGCAAAACGCCAATCGTCGTAAATAACTGCCCAGGTTTTTTGGTTAACCGTATCTTATTTCCTTACTTTGGCGCTTTTTCGAAACTCATCCATGAGGGGGCGGATTTTCGGCAGATCGATAAGGTCATGGAAAAATTTGGCTGGCCAATGGGGCCTGCTTACTTATTGGATGTGGTTGGCATTGACACGGGTGTTCATGCTCAGGCGGTAATGGCGGCGGGCTTCGATAGGATGGTATTAGACTTTGAAAGCGCCATCGACAAGCTATACGCGAAGGGCGATATTGGGCAAAAATCTGGCAAGGGATTCTATTTATACGAAACGGATAAAAAAGGTAAGCCGCGTAAGCTTCCTAATCCGGAAATTGATGAATTGATTGCAGCGGTAAGTGGCCCGTCAAAAGCATTTGATGACAGTGAAATTCTTGAGCGCATGATGATTGCTTTATGCCTAGAGACAGCGCGCTGCTTAGAAGATGGCATCGTCGATACTGCCATTGAAGCCGATATGGGATTGGTCTTAGGTTTAGGCTTTCCGCCTTTCAGGGGAGGAGCACTACGCTATGTCGACAGTCTCACAGTAGCGGCATTTTGCGAATTAGCAGAAAAGTACGCACATTTAGGTGAGCTCTATCAGCCAACAGAAAAAATGAAAGCGATGGCCGCCTCTGGCGACACTTACTACTAAATTTTAGGAGAATACGATGTCTTTACAGCTAAGAGATGCAGTTATTGTAGATGGGATTCGAACTCCTATGGCAAGATCAAAAGGCGGCGCATTTAAACATGTGCGGGCGGAGGAGCTGTCTGCTCGGCTAATTAACGCACTGTTTGAACGTAACCCTAACGTGCATCCTGCCGATGTCGAAGACGTTATTTGGGGCTGTGTAAATCAAACCCTAGAACAAGGTTGGAACGTTGCAAGAAATGCAGCGCTAATGTCAGTGTTGCCACACACAACCTGTGCTCAAACAGTAAACCGTCTGTGCGGCTCATCCATGTCGGCTTTGCAAACAGCTGCTATGGCTATTCAAAGCAACAACGGTGATCAGTTTATCGTTGGCGGTGTAGAGCACATGGGACACGTCGGCATGACCCATGGTATCGACGTGAACCCTAAAGCCTCTAAATACATTGCGAAAGCTGCTTGGATGATGGGTGTTACCGCAGAGGTTCTTTCGAAAATGCACGGTGTTAGCCGAGAGCAGCAAGACGAATTCGCTGTGAGGTCACATTTTCTCGCTGACCAAGCTCGTCGCCTCGGAGGCTTCAACAACGAGATTGTGCCTGTTGAGGGGCATAATTCTGATGGCTTTAAAATGCTGATAGAGCATGACGAAACTATTCGCCCTGATACCTCTGTAGAGGGGTTGGCGCAACTTCGTCCTGTATTTGATCCGGTTAGCGGAACTGTTACAGCAGGGACATCGTCGCAACTTTCAGATGGTGCTTCAGCAATGTTGTTGATGTCAGCTGAAAAAGCAAAGTCTTTGAATTTAACAGTGCGAGCCAAAATTAGATCGATGGCCTATGCCGGTGTCGATCCATCAATCATGGGCTATGGTCCAGTGCCAGCGTCAAAGAAGGCATTAAAGAAAGCCGGCCTAACCATAGCAGACATTGACTGTGTAGAGCTTAATGAAGCCTTTGCAGCGCAATCGATACCCGTGTTAAAGGATTTGGGATTGTTGTCTATGGTAGACGAAAAAGTGAATTTAAAGGGAGGCGCTATTGCCTTGGGCCATCCGCTTGGATGTTCAGGCACTAGAATTACAACCACTTTGTTGAATAACATGGAAGACAAGGACGCCACATTTGGTTTAGCCACGATGTGTATTGGTTTAGGCCAAGGCATAGCCACAGTTCTTGAAAGAGTGTAACCGGACCAAAATAAATGAGCAGGGCATCAAAAGAAGATTTCCAGTTAAATCGTAGTCGTAAAAATTTGCGCCGAAATGTCGGTCACGCGATCGCCGATTACAATATGATCGAAGACGGTGACCTTGTCATGGTGTGCCTGTCTGGCGGAAAAGATTCATATGCGATGCTTGATATATTGCAGCACTTGCAAAGGTCTGCCCCTATAACATTTGCGCTGCACGCTGTGAATTTAGACCAAAAGCAACCAGACTTTCCAGAACAGGTGTTGCCTAATTATCTTGAAAAGGTTGGTGTTGATTACAAAATACTAGAACAAGATACGTATTCCATAGTGACGGATAAAATTGCCGAAGGTAAAACCTACTGCGGTCTTTGTTCGAGGCTGCGGCGCGGCATTTTGTATAATTATGCGGATAAAATTGGAGCCAATAAAATCGCTTTGGGACACCACAGAGACGACATTGTTGAGACTCTTTTTTTGAATATGTTTTATGGTGGCAAGTTAAAAGCAATGCCACCTAAGTTGCTCAGTGACGATAAAAGAAACGTAGTGATAAGGCCGCTTGCTTACTGTAAAGAAACTGAGATTGAGCTGTATGCTCAGCTGATGGACTTTCCTATTATTCCCTGCAATCTTTGCGGTAGCCAGGACAATATGCAGAGACAAAACATAAAGGCTATGTTGCAAGGATGGGATAACGAGCATCCTGGTCGTATAGAGACGATTTTTCGAAGCATTGCTAATGTATCGCCATCCCAACTTGCGGATCTGAATTTATTCTCATTCAAAGACCTTACTAAACAAAGTGAGACAAATGTGCCGTTGAATGTGGTAGAAGTTCAATAGACAGCGCACACGAAGCCTTTCCTTGTAGTATTTAGGTGTTAATCAGTCAGCTTTGGCATCAATCTAGCGTTTAGTGGTGATAAGAAACTACAAGTTATGGAAATACCCTATAAAGAACTGGCTACAGAAACGCTAACAGCAATAATTGAAGACTTTGTGTCCAGAGAAGGTACAGACTACGGTCATGAGGAATTTTCGCTTGAGACTAAAATTAGTCAGGTCATGAAAAGCTTAGAAGTAGGAGAGGCTATAGTAACCTTTGACGCTGAATCAGAGACTTGTTCGATATCGCGCAAAGACGTCGGGGGATTCTAGTCGTTGGAGTTAATTCGCTCAGTTTGATTTTGATGTTAGCGGGTATGGCAATCCATTTTCCAATAGAGGATTTAACTTCCAAAAGAAAGCTGTGATCTCCCGGTTCTGTTCTTAGGACTTGCTTAGCGAGCTCTTGACCGGCAATGGCTAGAGCATCTGCGACTTGCTTTAGTGTATATGAGTCTTAACATAAATTGGTCTGCAGCATGTGGGTTAGTGCAATACTCAATACAAGGTGTTGCCGATGGCGCGATAAGATTTTGGATCAGCAAAGCCAGTGAAGGATTATGGGATCTAATTAATTTGACCGTAAATTGGAGTGTTTCACGGTCAAATAGTTTGTCTTTATTCGGGACGTCAGTGCCGGCAATGAGTATGGTCATATTGAGCTTTATTAAATTAGTTAGATTAGTGCGTATAAGGTTAGCGACTTTATCAACTAAGTGTGGATCGGGCTCTGGTCAGTAACAACTATCAAAAAGTTATTAAACGATATGTCTAAAGAATTAAATGAAATAAATACATTGGATGAACAGGGGCAAACCACTAGTTCGGGGAGTAGTAATACCCCCGATGCGGTTCTAGATGCCAAGGGCTTGTATTGCCCAGAACCGGTGATGATGATTCACAAAAAGATTCGTGAAATTAATCCAGGTCAAACTTTGCAAATAATAGCGACAGACCCCTCAACGGTAAGAGATATACCAAAGTTTTGTGTGTATTTAGAACATGAGCTTTTGTATCAAGCTGAGAGCGATGGTGTTTTTACCTACCTACTAAGAAAAAATCCTAATGTTTGACTTCTTCCTTCATCGATTAAAATTTAGTTCATTATAGTGCCTGATCAACTGGCGGCTGAATCTCAGATAAAAACGGTTTATCTAATAGATGCTTCAATCTATATATTCCAAGCACATTTCTCGCCCTATATAGAATGCTATGATCGCGACAACAAAGACCTTTCTGCCGTTTATGGGTTCACGCGCTTCCTGCTGCAATTTATTAATAGAATTAAACCCACCCATATCGGCATAGCACGGGATGAAAGCTTGTTCAGTGGTTTTCGTCATCAGCTTTGCCCGAACTATAAATCAAATCGTGAATTACCCGATGAAAATCTTAAAACTCAATTGGATGCCTGTGCCCTTGTTTGTGATGCCATGGGATTGGCTAATTTTGCCAGTCGGGTTTATGAGGCAGACGATATCCTCGGCACATTAGCCACCCGTATTTCAAGACTGGAAAATCCACAGCGGGCAATATGCATTGTATCTAAAGATAAGGATTTGGCTCAGTTGCTCGTAAATGAGCGCAATTATTTATGGGATTTAAGCGGTAACCGCAAACGCAATCGACATGACGTGTTTAATGAATACGGGGTTTACCCAGAGCAGTTTCCCGATTACCTTGGTTTGGTTGGCGATAGTGTGGATGTTATTAGTGGTGTTCCAGGTGTTGGCCCTGTAAAAGCTAAGGCCCTGTTAGGTGAGTTCCCATCGCTAGAAGCTATTTACGAAAACCTCGGGGCTGTAGGAAATTTAAAGTTTCGTGGCGCCAAGAGTTTACCTTCGGTGCTAGCAGATAATTTGGCCAAAGCTCGGTTATCTAAAGTGCTAGCCACAATTGATTGTGATGTTTCAGAGGCCAGCGAAAGCTTTTCTACGACTGAATATGAGGACCTTAAGGCTGGCTTGCCCGACCAGGTAGGTTTTCGTAGCCTGCTGCGGGATCTAAACTTTCAACAGGCGGAGTCCGAGAGTCTTCTTTATCAGTTTGAAAAAGTGTTTAAGATAGCCTGATTATGCAGTAAATGGTTGATCAACTTCTGAAAGTTTAATGTTGCCGCATACCTTATGAAAATAATTGCTGACGCAAATTTAAAAGACATTGAAATTTATTTTTCTCAATTCGGGCAATTGAAGCTAATTCCCGGTCGCGAAATAAATGCGCACACATTAGCCGATGCCGACGCTCTACTGATTCGCTCAGTGACCAAAGTAGATAGAGCGCTGCTTGAGAACAGTCGCTTAAAATTTGTCGGTACCGCCACCAGTGGAACCGATCATATTGATCAAACTTACTTGGCCAATAATGGTGTTTTTTTTGCACACGCTCACGGTAGCAATGCACAAGCAGTCGCCGATTATTGCTTAAGTGCGTTTTTAAAATTTTCTAAAATCATTGAGCCCAAAGCTAAAAAGACTCGCATTGGTATCATAGGGCTTGGCGCAGTGGGTAGTGCGCTTGCTCGTTTGCTGCAGGCGATAGGGCTTGAAGTTTTAGCCTATGACCCTTTGTTAACTGAAAAGCAGCGTCAGCACGCGATTTCCTTAGGCGTTGAGTTTACTACAGTTATCGAGGAGGTTTTTGATCTAGAGGCGGTTTCAATACATACGCCGTTAAGTTTCGCTGGTAAGCATCCAACGTCTAATATGATTGGTCTGGCCTTGCTCGAGCGACTTCCTAAAGCTGCCGTACTGATTAATGCCAGTCGCGGTGAGGTTATTAAAGAAAGTGAGCTTCTCGCTTTTTTAGAGATGCGTTCTGATGTGTTGGCCGTATTGGATGTCTGGGATAATGAGCCTGAACTAAATCTAGAATTAATGGCCTTAGCGACAATTGCCACTCCCCATATTGCTGGCTATAGCCGCAGAGCAAAAACGCTGGCAACGCAAATGCTAGCCCAGGCGTTTGCTAAATTTCTGCATGGGGAGGCAGGGCAGTTTTCTAGACCCGATGAGCCTTCTCCCAAACAATTAGTGTTGAAAGATAAGTCTGCGTCTGTTGAAAACTTTGTTTCTTGTGCCCTTCCTATCCACGACTGGTCAGCAGAATTTAAGCTAAAGATATTGAATTCTTCAGACCGGGGCGATGCATTCGATAAGTTTCGAAAATCGATGGTTAATCGAGCGGAATTTTCAGACTTTGCAATCGAGACACCTCAGCTTAACCGTCAGGAACTGATGACTCTAAAAAACTTAGGTTTTAATCTGCTCTAATACGCTAGCAAAGCAGTTGCCGAGGCTCCATTAAGCTAAGTCCTAAGCTAAGTCCTAAGCGAAGGCCTAAGCTAAGCTTTAATCGAGTCTCTAGCTTAAGTCCTAAGCATAGCGAGCACCTTTGCAAATTTGTTTATAGCCATCTCTAACTCAGCTACGGTTGGTAGAAATACAATTCTTAGATGCTGCGTATCACTGATATTGAAAGCGCTGCCTTGCACGAGTAAGATTTTTTCTTGTTCTAGGATTTTCAGAACCAAGGCGACGTCATCGTCGATTTTATAGATCTTGGGATCCAGCTTTGGAAATAAATAAATGGCACCTTTGGGTTTTACACAGCTAACCCCGGGAATCTCGCTAAGTAACTTCCAGGTTATGTCTCTCTGAGCCTTTAAACGCCCCCCAGGCATAACTAAGTCATTGATACTTTGATATCCACCTAAAGCGGTTTGAATGGCAAGTTGGGCTGGCACGTTTGCACACAGGCGCATGTTAGTTAAAATCTCTAGTCCTTCAATATAACTTTTCGCGAGATGTTTCGGGCCGCTGAGCACCATCCAGCCAGACCGAAAACCGGCCAGTCGATAGGATTTTGAGAGGCCATTGAAGCTGGCAGTGAATACGTCCTCGCTCAGGGAGGCGACAGGTATGTATTGGGCATCGTCATAGACTATTTTACTGTAGATCTCATCGGCAAATAGTATGAGGTTATGCTTTCTTGCGAGATCGACTATTTCTAGCAATATTTCTTTGCTGTATACAGCCCCCGTTGGGTTGTTGGGGTTAATAATGAGCAGGGCTTTTGTTCGATGGGTAATCTTTGACTTAATATCTTCAATTGAGGGAAACCAATCAGCCTCTTCATCGCAGATATAATGAACAGGGCTGCCGCCACTTAAGGTTACAGCAGCAGTCCATAACGGATAATCTGGTGCTGGAATCAGGACTTCGTCACCATCATTGAGCAAAGCTTGCATGGACATGGTGATTAGTTCGCTGACACCATTGCCCAAATAAATATCGTCGATTTCAACGCCTTTAATATTGAGGCGCTGAGCTTCTTGCATAATTGCCTTGCGGGCGGGGTAGATTCCCTTGGAGTCGCTATAGCCTTGAGCATTGGCTAAATTGCGAATCACATCGTAAAGAATCTCATCGGGTGCATTGAATCCGAAAGGAGCTGGATTGCCGATATTTAATTTTAAAATACGGTGACCATCCTCCTCTAATTTCTTGGCGTGCTCGAGCACCGGGCCTCGAATGTCATAGCAAACGTTGCTTAGCTTGTCTGACTGCTTTATTAATTCCATTCCTGCCTCAACAATATATTTGATTTACCCAAGCCCTAGTGTCGGCCATCTGGAGACGAAACTATACGGCTAGTAGCTAACAAATGGAAAATTAGTCTCAATAATTATACAAAGCTGTGTCATCGGCTTACTGCGGGCTGGTTAGGTAGCATTTTAGTCTAGGCTTAACTCTCACGGATATATCACCTAACTATTACCTAAATACTACCTAACTATTACTTAATGATGATTTAAGCGTGCTTTGAATGATGCAATTCTACAAAGGGCTGGCGTGACAGAATCAATTTTTAGTCGAGGCTAAGTTACTAGTGCGTTATGGTTTTAAAAAGCACCCTGATTAAAAGCGCAGCTAAATAGACAGGTAACTAAATAAGCACCCAGTAAAGGGTTTTGCTTTCAACGAATAAGCAGCCAGTATAGAGTTTTGCTGTCAAAGAATAAGCAGCTAAGTAAATTGCTATTTGGATAGGCGCTTAAACAGCTAGCGGGATTGTAAATCTACGATAAAAGCGTAAAGGCAGATCAAGGCTAGAAAATAAGCGCGGCGAAGGGACTCATTATGCCCTCCGCAAAGGGGGGCTGAGTATGCCTTTGCCGGCAAATACTGCACTTGGGCACTATTAAAGGTGTTTGCAGCAACAGGATTGCAAAATTCAGTCAAGGATGTTGCTCAGCCCTAGCTGAACTATTATTGTTAGCTGCAATTAATTGTTGAGCGCCATTAAAGTAGAAAACTCCGAATTTCATCCTAAGATCACGGACTTCCAGCCCTTCATCGTCAGCCTGGAATTGCATTGCGGTTCTATTTATTTGCTGCAGCGCTTGCATCCCAAGTCTGTTTGCCAAATCGCTCAACTGTGCTGCCGCTTTCATGGATAGCCTGTTCAAGAGGACGCTTCTATCGGTGTAAACCTGCTTATGTCCCATTAAATTATTGCAGCCTGCATTTAAATGATCTTGTATTTTTTGACCAAAAAATTGCGAGCTTTCCACAAAGTCTTGGTTTTCTTGACCTGATTCTGCACTGAGTTTTACGCGGCTAATTTCTTGTTGCGCGATATCATGATGCCGCCATTCTTGGACTATCATTTAGGGTCGGGTATCTTGTTTAACGACGCTTTTTACCAGTTCATCGAAGCTTAAATCTTCGGAATCGTCTTTTCATGGTGATAGCGCGAGGGGCTTTGCATTTATGCCTTGGTAGCCCTCGGAATTTCACCGCTTATTGATGATTTTAGTCCTTGAGCTGGTTTTTAGTGATTCGAACTTTGAGCCTATAAGGTGGCCTTTGGATTGATTTCGTAAACACTTTAGGTGTCGCGATGAATTCCTGTCAGTAGGTTTATTTGGCTGGCGGATTGGTGCTGGATGCCGTGTGGAAATCTGCCATGGTCACATCAACATAGAGCGCTTTAAGCATCGCTATTAGTTGCCGGTAGGTTATCTGGAAGTGCAGCATCAACCCTACCACAGGGCGTAAAAATAGGCCGCTTTGGTCACAAATTTCCGCGCGGATAGTCCAAGAGTCAATCTAGACTTATGTTTCACGTAATCACTATAGACGCTGGAGGGAGTTTATCCCGCACCAATTCACCCCCCTTAACATTCTATTTCATTGGCTGTTATCGAGTTATTTGGCACAGGGGGAAAATCCCGAAGAAAGCCCTTCCAAAAGAATATTGGTTAGCAGCGCCGCGGCTATAAATTGCGCGTGATCGCCGGGGTGCTGTTAACAAGCTTATGTTTACAGGCTTGGGAAAGTAGGTTGAAGCTGAAGTGCTGTATTTAGAAAGGTTGAGTTAACAGGTTGAAGCTAATCAGCACTGTCGTTAAGGGATAAATGAGGTCATTGGTAGCCTTACTACATAATTATGAGAATTGGGCTTTTCCCGAGAAATAGAGCTTTTCCGTGCGCCTAGCAGGCTAGTCGTGAGAATGGAGATCAAAATCACAGGGATGATTACTGAAACCAGCCAGTGCAGAACCGCTGGAATACTCGCCAGTGCCGATAACTTGGAACACTTTTGCATCAACGAACACCTGCACTAGATCCACGTCGAGTTGCCCTTTTTTTGATTCGCTGAACAGTATATCAATGGCTTTCTCGTTAGAAATTGCCGGCTTGTAGGGCCTGTCAGAAGCTGTTAGCGCATCGTAAATATCACAAATGGTCATTATTTTTGACGGGAGGGGGATTTGATCCTCGGTCATTCCGTGAGGATAGCCAGTACCATCTAGCTTTTCGTGGTGTGCGCCAGCGATGATGGGTACATTGGCGAATTCTTTAGTCCAAGGTATGTGATTGAGAAAATTCTGTGTGTGCACGACATGGGACTCAATTTCTTTTCTTTCAGATGGAGATAAACTTCCTTTGGCGATGGAAAGTAGATCGAATTCGACTTTGGTGATTATCGCTAACTCTTCATCTTGGCTGTTGAGCCGGTAGCTATTAATTTTATCTAGCATGTCGCGATTATCTTGCTTCATGACAGAGGGTTCATTGACCTCTGTTATGGCGGTAAAAAAATCATCGAGCATCACCATGTCTTTAAGCAAGCCTACGTCTAAAGCATGAAACGCTACCTCGCTGAAATCACCGTTTTTATACATCTGTAACTGCTTACTCAAAGACTGAGTTCGCAGCCGCTCTTTGGCCAGTAAGATCCTGTAGTGAATATTCTCTAGACTTCCAGCAGTCAGTTTTTTCTCTTTGACCAGCACAGCTTCACGCACGCCAACCTTGCCAAAATCATGAAGCAGAGCAGCATATTTTAATTCTCGGATCTCCGCTTCGGTGAATCTCGTGTTGCGAAGTCGAGTTACGTTCGAAACGGATACAGAATTCGCGAGACCCACGCACAAATCAGCGACTCTAAACGAGTGACCACTGGTCGTCGGGTCTCGTTGTTCGATGGCGGCAACCGATGCGTTCACGAAGCCCTCAAACAAAGCTTTAATATCGTTCTGTAAAATTGTATTTTCTATAGCAATACCAGCCTGACTCGCCAAAGCTTGGAGCAAAACATTTATGTCGCTGTCAAAGGGCAGTGTATAAGCGGCGGCAGACTTTTCGTCGGAGATCTTAAGAGAGCGAGCTTTCTTTCGGTTAATAAACTGAAGTACGCCAATCACCGATTTTTGTTTATTGGTTAGCGGTATCGCGAAAATTGATTTCGTGCGGTAGCCGGTTTGCTGATCGAATGACTGATTAAATTTGTAGGGTACGGTTTCGGAAAGCTGATAAGAGTCAGGAATATTTAATTCGCTATCAGTTAACGCCACATAGCCTGCTATTGAGGACTCGTCTAGGGAGAACCGCATTTCCTCAAACGGGAATTCCATCGAATCATTTTGAGTTAGCTTAAAAACGAGATCTTTTTCATGGTCGTTGATTTCGTTAATTAAAAACAAAGAAGCCGCGTCGCAGCAGGCTATATTCTGCCCTTCTGATAGGATTTTTCTAAGTAGCGTCATCAAATCATCCTCAGCGGATAGAGAGATGCTGATGTCAGCCAATTTGTTAAGGTACCGGAAACTAGTGTCTTGCATCCTAGCGCGTTCGGTTTTCTCGCTTTTTAGAATCCACTGGTAGCAGGCCATTTCGATTAACTTGCAAGTTTGCCGATAGGGTAGGTCGCGGGTTAGGACTAAATCGGCATTAACGTCCATTGAATCTGTACATAGAAAAATGGCGTCTGGAAATTCGTCAACCCATTTCGAATATTCAAGATCTCGAAGAAGATGATGATCGAGTAAAATCAGGGCAGGACTGTAGCGCAGGGCTGTGGTGAGTGAAACTATTTCGGTGGGGATAATGAGTTTGGATTTTATATCGTTCCAAACTCGGCTGCTCGAATACCCCGGGCCGTAGCCAATAGTGATAGTGCGCTGGGATTTTGAATATGAATTCATGGTTTTTATGGGTATCAGTACCGATCCGCGCGAGTGTAACCTAAGGAATCATGTTAATCGAGAGTCTCGCTCCCGCCTCGGATACTGTGCTGGGCTGCAATGGCGTACCCATGCCGGTTAGATTCTTAGCTTCGCTAGATTGCCACTCAATTGCCGCCGCACTGCGCAATAGGTCCTTTGTGGCTGCTACCTACTAACAAAAAAAGAGTGCTGTTACGACTTAACACCCAATTGACTCTGAATCTGAGCAAGCAAGCGGGTAAGATTAGACTCTGCTTCGGATTTATAACGAAAGGGGCCTACGGTTTCGCCAGAATCAGTATCAAAGTACCATAGGTCTTGGTTTAAATAGACTTTATCTTCTGCGCTTGGGTTCGATTCGTCAGGATTATTTGAATTGGACATCGTTTGTTTCCTTGGCTGGTTTTTCTTTTTGGTTTTGCTAAATTTTTGGGTTTGCAAAGTATTGACGACGTTTGGGTAGTGAGTGCGCAATCAAAATTGGTATAACTTCTGATCAAGTATTACCAACTCTTTTTACGAAACTTACCTCCTGTTGTCCGAATGAGCAACTGGAAAATTTTCATCTCGCGATAATAGTGACAACACTGATTCAATGGTAAGGTAAAGAGGTCCTAATTTCTGATGAGTCGACAACATGTGCCCGGAACCTTATATGGAGGTCCCACTCAATTGGTTGCCTCCCCCCACTAACTAGCGGCCAATTACCTCGTTAACGCTGTTCTTTAATTTTAAACTCAGGCTACGCTGCTAAAAGGAGCAGCCTAGAGATTGAATCTCCTATTACGGTATGGGAGAATCACGCGCTTAACAGCAGCCTGCGGATTTGATTTAACTTATTGAATTTGCAGGCAATCAGAATCACACCATCGCCAGCACACACTTATCCACATGCGATATCCCAGATTGTGATGCACAGCGCTAATGATTAGAACTAACCTGAGGTGAGCGTCACCTAGGATAATTGAGGTCAACAAATGCAGGTTTCAGTTGAAACAACAGAAGGTTTAGAGAGAAAAATGACAATCGCGGTCCCAGGTGAGCAAGTGGACTCTGCGGTTAAAGCCAAGCTTAACGATGCGGCTAAAACTGTAAAACTTAACGGTTTTCGTCAAGGCAAGGTACCCTTCAAGGTTGTAAAAGACAAGTTTGGTGAGGGTGTAAGGCAGGAAGTTGTAGGAGAGTTAATGAACCAAACTTTCTACGACGCCATTAATGAGCAGGGCCTCAGGCCTGCTGGGCAGCCTAGGATCGAGGCGACTAAGTTGAAAGAAGGGCAAGACATCGAATTCACTGCTGTATTCGAAGTTTACCCAGAAATCACATTACCCGATTTTGGTGCTGTGGCGGTAAACAGCCTTAGTGCCGATATTAATGAAGCTGATGTAGACGAAATGATCGAAACGCTTCGAAAGCAGAGGCAGTCATGGCAAGTTGCCGAGCGTGCCGCAGCGAACGAAGATATGGTTAACATCGACTTTACCGGCCGCAAGGATGGCGAAGAGTTTGCAGGCGGCGATGCCAAGGGCAGTAGTCTGGTTCTTGGATCTGAGCGTATGATTCCAGGGTTCGAGACAGGAATAATAGGGAAATCTGCCGGTGATAATTTTATATTACCCCTTGAGTTCCCAGCAGATTACCAAAGCGAAGATTTGGCGGGACAGAAAGTAGAGTTTGAAATTACTCTAAACAGTGTGAGCGAGCAGGCGTTGCCAGCCGTAGATGAAGAATTTTATAAAAGTTTCGGTGTGGAAGAAGGTGGCTTAGAAGCTTTTAGAGAAGAAGTCGTCAACAACATGAATCGGGAAATGAAAACTGCAAGCCGTAATAAAGTCAAGACTGCGATAATGGATGCCATTATCGACAGTGTCGACATTATTGTTCCTGCGGCATTGGTCAAAGCGGAGACTGAGCAGCTAAAAACCCAAGCGCTCCAGCAAATGGGCGGCGGGGGGCAGAATCTTGACCCAAGCATGCTTCCTGATGAGCTTTTTGCAGATCAAGCTCGCCGCCGCGTTACGCTAGGTTTGGTGCTTGGTGAAGTAATAAAGGTTAAAGAGCTAAAAGCCGACCCAAGTAAGGTGCGTGAGGCAGTTGAAGAACTGGCCTCAACCTACGAATCGCCCGAAGATGTGGTGAATTGGTACTACAGTAATGATGAGCAATTAGCATCAATTGAGTCTGGGGTACTTGAAGATCAAGTTTTTGACCACATACTAGAACAAGCTTCTGTGACTGATACCAAGGTTAGCTATCAAGAGGTCATTAAGCCTGAGGAGAAGAAGACTGCAGATGACGATTCGGATGCAGAAATAGTAGATGAAAAGTAATAAGGGAACTTAGCGCACAAAAGCGTTAACTTCCGAGTCATCTCAACGCCTGACAGGCTACACTTTGTTCAGATCAACTGAACGGGCGCGCTGAAATAGAACTGGCCGCCCACTTTTAGATTTAAAGGAAGGTTACATGCTCGACTCGCAATTCGCGCCCAACGCAGCTCTCGTCCCTATGGTAGTGGAACAAACTGCCAGAGGTGAGCGGTCTTATGATATCTACTCCATGCTTCTTAAGGAGAGAGTTATTTTTATGACCGGACAAGTAGAAGACTACATGGCCAATCTGATAGTCGCTCAGCTTTTGTATTTGGAGTCCGAAAATCCGGACAAAGATATCCATCTGTACATTAATTCTCCCGGAGGCTCGGTCACCGCTGGCTTGTCAATATATGACACGATGCAGTTTATCAAGCCTGATGTGAGCACTATGTGTATAGGTCAAGCGGCTAGTATGGGAGCTATGTTGCTCGCTGGAGGCGCTGTGGGTAAGCGGTTTGCTTTACCTCATTCGCGTATGATGATTCATCAACCAAGCGGCGGGGCCCAAGGCCAGGCATCAGATATTGAGATACAAGCCAATGAAATCATAAAGATACGCAAAAGACTTAATGTGTTACTTGCAGCACATAGTGGGCAAACTGAAGAAAAAATTGCCAAGGATACTGAGCGCGACAATTTCATGAGCGCAAAAGAAGCTGAAGAATACGGTCTTATAGATAAAGTAATTGAAAGAAGAGTAGATAATAGTTCGAAGGCAGCTAGTTAATTCTAGTTACATGGCTTGCAGGCCTTGCAATTGATGATGGTTGCCTTCACTTTATCTACTAACAACTGGCCGCGCATAAAATCATGGCAGTTAGTTTAATCGCCACCGCTAAATCAATCGGTGGTACTTAATTAAAACTTTCGGAAAGTTAAAGACTTAAAAACCATATGTCAGATGATCGGTTCGATAAAGGCGATGACAACGGGAAGCTGCTTTACTGCTCATTCTGCGGGAAAAGTCAGCACGAAGTCAGAAAACTAATAGCGGGCCCTTCGGTTTTCGTTTGCGATGAGTGTGTAGACCTCTGCAACGATATTATTCGCGAAGAAATCCAAGAGAAGGAGTCGGAGACTACGACTCGGAAACTGCCTATTCCTGAGGAAATTAAAAACACCCTCGATGACTACGTGATCGGTCAAGAAAGCGCCAAAAAGGTGCTTGCAGTAGCGGTTTATAACCACTACAAACGACTAAATTATGATAAGGGTAAAGGAGACGTTGAACTCGGCAAGAGCAATATTCTTATGGTCGGTCCAACCGGCACTGGCAAGACATTGCTAGCTGAGACGCTTGCGCGGATGCTCGACGTTCCCTTTACGATCGCGGATGCCACAACCTTAACCGAAGCGGGCTATGTCGGCGAAGACGTCGAAAATATCATTCAGAAGCTTCTGCAGAAATGCGATTATGATGTAGAAAAAGCACAAGTTGGTATTGTTTATATCGATGAAATCGACAAGATATCGCGCAAATCCGACAACCCCTCAATTACCCGAGATGTTTCCGGTGAAGGCGTTCAGCAGGCTTTGCTTAAGTTGATTGAGGGAACTGTGGCATCAGTGCCGCCGCAGGGCGGTCGCAAGCATCCGCAGCAAGAATTCCTGCAGGTGGATACATCTAACATCTTGTTTATCTGCGGTGGGGCATTTGCAGGTCTTGATAAAATCATTCGCAACCGCTCAGATAAGGGTGGGATCGGTTTTGGCGCTGAAGTGCGCAGTAAATCTGAAGAGCTTAAAGTCGGAGAAACTTTGCAAGATGTTGAGCCTGAGGATTTGGTGCGCTACGGACTTATCCCAGAATTCGTTGGCAGATTACCAATGATTGCTACTTTAGATGAGCTGGACCTTGATGCGTTAGTGCGGATCATCCGTGAGCCAAAAAATGCGCTTACAAAGCAGTATCAAAAACTGTTTGAAATGGAAGGTGTAGAGATTCAGTTTCGAGACGAAGCTCTGCGTGCAATTGCTAAAAAAGCCCAAGAGCGTAAAACTGGCGCTCGTGGTCTGCGCTCTATAATGGAGGCGGTCTTACTGGATACAATGTACAAGATTCCATCTTTAGAGAACGTTAGCAAAGTCGTTATCGATGCGGCGGTGATAGAAGGCGAGTCCGAGCCTCTATTAATGTACGAAAATGTCGAGCAGCCAACTAAAACTGCTGCTGACGAATAAGCAAAGCTAGCCCTTGATTTATTGGGGCTGGCCACCATCTTCTTAAAACGCGTTCACTCTTATTAAAGGTAGTTTATGAGCAACCCTGCCGACATTCTAAATTTTACGAATTTCCCTCTTTTACCATTGAGAGATGTTGTTGTGTATCCACAAATAGTTCAGCCTTTGTTTGTTGGGCGACCTAAGTCAATTAAGGCATTGGAAGTGGCCATGGCAAGTGATAAGCAGGTACTGCTTGTTGCTCAAAAAAACGCAGCAGAAGATGAACCAGGCATTGATGACTTGTTTCAGATAGGGACCGTAGCCACTATATTACAGCTAATTCGACTACCCGATGGCACTGTTAAAGTGCTGGTGGAGGGTTTGGAGCGAGCACGCATTAAGAATGTTGTGTTTGATGTTGACCATTTTAAAGCTGAAACTAATGTCCTTAACTCAGAAGAAATCCCGGAAAAAGAATCTGCATTACTAATCAGATCGCTGCTTTCGCAATTTGATCAGTATGTGCAGCTAAGCAAAAAAATTCCGCCAGAGGTAATGACCTCAATATCCAGCATTGATGAACCGGGACGACTCGTTGATACCATCGCCTCTCACATGTCTCTCCAGTTGCAAGAAAAGCAGAATCTATTAGAGCTCGCTGGGCTACAGGCCAGAATTGAACACTTGATGGCGTTGATTGAATCTGAAATAGACCTGTTTCAGGTGGAGAAACGGATTCGAGGCCGCGTTAAGAAACAAATGGAAAAAAGCCAGCGCGAGTACTACTTGAATGAGCAAATGAAGGCCATTCAGAAGGAAATGGGCGAGTTGGAAGATGTGCCGAACGAGGCTGAAGAATTAAAACAGAAAATTGACGATGCTGGCATGCCTAAAGAGGCTAAAGACAAAGCATCTGCTGAACTAAATAAATTAAAGCAGATGTCTCCTATGTCATCAGAAGCTTCTGTTGTTCGCACCTATCTCGATTGGATGGTCAGTATTCCTTGGAAAAAGAAAAGTAAGGTTCGTGTGGATTTAGCGAAAGCTGAAGAGATTCTTGAAAATGACCACTATGGTCTGAAAGAAGTTAAAGAACGAATTATTGAATATTTAGCGGTCCAAAAGCGCGTTAAAAAGCTGAAGGGCCCGATTTTATGCCTGGTTGGGCCTCCCGGAGTCGGTAAGACATCGTTAGGTGAATCTATCGCTCGAGCTACAAATCGGAAATTCGTCCGCATGGCATTAGGTGGTGTACGAGATGAAGCAGAAATTCGTGGTCACCGTCGTACTTATATAGGTTCACTGCCTGGAAAACTAATACAGAAACTTTCTAAGGTAGGGGTGAAGAATCCACTGTTTTTGCTCGATGAAATCGACAAGATGGGCATGGATAATCGAGGCGATCCAGCATCGGCATTGCTGGAAGTTTTAGACCCTGAGCAAAATAATAGCTTTAATGATCACTACCTTGAAGTGGATTATGACTTATCCGAGGTTATGTTTGTTTGTACCTCCAATAGCATGAACATTCCAGAGCCATTGTTAGATCGGATGGAAGTTATTCGTATTCCTGGTTACACAGAAGACGAGAAAGTGAATATTGCCGAGCGCTATCTGGTGCCTAAGCAAATAAAAAACAATGGCTTAAAGAAAGGGGAACTAGCCTTTGATCAGGGCCCGATAAGAGATCTCATTCGTTATTACACCCGTGAAGCAGGTGTTCGTGGCTTAGAGCGCGAGATTGCTAAGGTCTGTCGAAAAATTGTTAAAGATAATTCTATGGGCAAAGAAGTCGATGAGGTTAAGCTCAGTTCTGAATTACTTGAGAAATACTCCGGCATTCGTAAGTATGATTACGGAAAAGCTGAAGAAGAAAATCAAGTAGGGCAGGTTAACGGCTTAGCGTGGACATCTGTTGGTGGAGAGCTGTTGACGATTGAAGCAATTGCAGTCGAAGGCAAGGGTAAAATCATCAAGACTGGATCGTTAGGTGATGTGATGCAAGAATCCATCCAAGCTGCGTTGACTGTGGTTAGAAGTCGTGCTGAGAGTCTCGGGCTAGCGCCAAGCTTTCATGAAAAATGTGATTTGCATATTCATGTCCCAGAAGGCGCTACTCCTAAAGATGGCCCTAGTGCGGGCGTTGGCATGTGTACGGCATTGGTGTCGGTGTTAACTAAAATACCTGTTCGTGCCGATGTAGCAATGACAGGTGAGATTACTCTTCGCGGTCAAGTTCTCAAGATTGGCGGACTTAAAGAAAAACTGTTGGCCGCCCATCGAGGTAACATTAAAACGGTTATCATACCGGCGGATAATGAGCGCGATTTGGCTGAAATACCTGACAATATAAAAGCCGAATTAAAAATTGTTCCTGCGCGCTGGATAGATGAAGTTTTGCAAGTGGCTTTGCAGTATCAGCCCACGCCGATCGATGGTGATAAAAAGCCAAAAGAAGCCGCAAAAGAAGATAAAGGCAAAAGTATTGACGAAAATCACATTAATACCCATTAATGGGGGCTCTCTGTATTGACAGTGGTTTCATGCAATTGGTATAAAGACTCGATAATACGCGGGGTGTGCACCAGTCCCCCAGCTCACTTTATGGCCGACTCGTTCGAAGCTTATTTTTTACACAGTTTCCGAATAAAGCTGTTAATTATTTATTCTAAACATTGGATTTTAACGGTAATTAGACGGTAAACCTAAGTGGAGTCCGCGCGATATATAAGTAATAAACACAAGTAATAAAAACCTAGTAATAAAAACGTCAAATTGATAAAAAAGGGGATAAAGTGAATAAATCAGAATTAATAGATGCAGTTGCAGCCAGCGCGGACCTACCTAAAGCTTCGGCGGGTCGTGCTATCGATGCTATGATAGATTCGATTACAGAATCTTTAAAGAAAGCTGAGCCAGTTGTATTGGTAGGTTTTGGAACTTTTGCTACCAAAGATCGCGCTGCACGCACCGGACGTAATCCACAAACTGGCGAACCAATTCAGATCAAGGCTGCGCGTGTACCGAGTTTTAAAGCAGGAAAAGCGCTTAAAGACTCTGTAAACACATAGAAAATGTTCAGGCTAACCGATCAGTTTATAACCGTGAAGTAATATTTTTTAGCTTCGTTAGACTGCTCAAATCCTAAACTGCATTCTAGACAGTAGAAATAGGGCGCATCTATGATGCGCCTTTTTTAGTTTCAGAAATGTCATTAGTTAAGTTAGGCAAGATCACATTAATGCTTAGCGTTTGGAAAAAATCATGCTTCAAAATATTCGAGATAATTCACAAGGTGTTATCGCTAAGGTCATTGTTGGCTTTATCATCGCTATATTCGCTCTTTTTGGAGTTGAATCAATCATAGGTGGTTTTATGACATCACCGCCGGTCGCTGAAGTGAACGGTGAAGAAATTACCGAAGCGCAACTGCAATCGAACACACAGAACTTGGTTGCTACCTTAGGGGGCAACATTGAGGCCCTTGATCAGGAGCTTTTAGAGCAAATTTCTCTTAATCAATTAATCGAAGAATTGGTTATGCGTCAGTTAGCAAAAGGCAATTCTATGTCGGTTTCAAGTGATAGAATTGATCGCTCAATCATCCAAACCCCATCCTTCCAACTTAACGGCGTGTTCGATTCTAACTTAGCTGTTAGAACGATGAACAGTCAATTTTTGAGTGTTGCTCAATATAGAGAAACATTGCGCGGACAAATGCTGATGGCGCAGGTTGCCAACGCATACGCCAGTTCAAACTTCGTCACCGACGGCGAGTTAAATCGCCTAGTAAAGCTGTCCGCACAGACTAGAGATCTTCGTTACCTATCAGTAACCATGGGTACTAGGACATTAGACACAGCAATAAGCGATGAGCAAATTCAAAGCTACTATGACGATAACCAAGGACTTTTTGAAGAAGATGCGTCTATCGTAGTCAATTATGTCTTACTGGATAAGAGTATAATTTCAAATGAGATCGCTCTAGATCAAGGTGCGTTATTAGCTAAATATGAAGAAGATCGCAGTCTGTTTGAAGGCTCTGCGGAAAAGCGCGCTGCTCACATCTTGTTTGAGATAAATGGAAATTTGACCGAGGCTGCAGCGCTAGAACTTGCCGCGAACGTTAGTGTGCGCTTGGCAAATGGTGAAGAATTTAGACGCCTTGCTTTAGAGCTTTCAAGTGATACGGCCTCCGCTGAAGAGGGCGGTGATATTGGCTTTACCGATGGCAGCGCGTTTCCTCCAGAGTTGGAACAAGCGCTAAACGAGTTGGCACTGAACGAGGTTTCCGGGCCAGTTATAACTGATTTTGGCGTGCATTTAGTTAAGTTGACTGAGGATAATGAGAACGTCTACCAATCTTTCGAAGAGCTTTCAGAGCGTCTAGAACGTGAACTTAAATCAGCAGAAGTGGAAGCGCTGTTCGCGCAAAAGCTAGCCGACCTCTCAAATCTAGCTTTTGAGACTGCAGACTTAACTCAGATTTCTGAAGAATTAGGTCTAACAGTTCTTCAAAGCCAAGCATTTTCCCGAGATGGTGGGAATGGTCTTTTCGCAGCCGCTGCTGTTATAGACGCAGCATTTTCAGACACGGTGCTTAATGGTGGCAACAACAGTGATGCTCTGGAGTTAAACGATTCGCAGGCCATGGTTCTGCGCCTAGAGCAATTTAACGAAGCCAGCATATTGCCGCTTCAAGAAGTCACCGGTGAGATTTCTGTCAATATTCGTACCGACATGGAACGTGACGCAGCCGCTGCGCTCGGAGTAGAGCTCTACGCTGCAGTAAATGATGAACCTCTATTGACTCAATTGTTAACTGATAACCAACTTGCCTGGGTAGACGCTGCCGCTGTTGACAGAAACGGTTTTAGTGTAAACCGTCAGATTCTCGCGGAGGTGTTTGCAATGCCAGAGCCTGCAAATGGCCCTGAGCGATCTAGCTTGACCCTCGATAACGGCACCTTTGTGATCGTAGAATTAATTCAGGTAACACAGGGGAGCGTAGATTCTATTCCTGAAGATCAGCGCGATAGCATGATAAACCGAATGCTGAGTGATCTCGGCAACAGTGATTTTCAAGCTTTTCTAGGGAATTTAACAGAAAGTGCAGATATTCAGTCTAGGTTGGCCGACGAAAGTTTCTAATTAAGTTTCTTAGAATGATTTTTTAGACTAACTGGAATGATTTTTAGATTAAAAAGAAGGCTAGTTCAGCTGCTGCTGTCCTAGCCTTTTTTTGTAAATTGACTAAATAAGCCAATGATTTTTTTGGAACATAATTCGCCAGCGCGTGGGAGCTAATCTAGCACTGACCTAGCTTCCCTAAATGGTGTTTAACTGTCCGCTACGTCGTTTAGTGAGCCCATGGCAGTGGTATTAAAACCACCATCAACATAAAGAATTTCTCCGCTGATACCGGACGCCAAATCTGAGCAAAGAAAAGCCGCTGCATTGCCAACTTCTTGTATAGTCACATTTTTTCTTAACGGTGTTTGAGCGGCATTGTGTTGAAGCATTTTGCGGAAGCTTTTAATACCCGATGCTGCAAGGGTTCTAATAGGTCCGGCTGAAACCGCGTTCACTCTTATTCCCTCTGGACCTAAACTAGCTGCTAGATAGCGTACGTTTGCTTCCAAGCTGGCTTTGGCAAGCCCCATAACGTTGTAATTTGGCAGGCTACGATTTGCGCCGAGGTAACTCAAAGTTAACAGAGAGCCGTTTCGGCCGCGCATGATGTCATGACCGGCTTTGGCAAGTGCTACCAAACTATAAGAGCTAATCTCATGAGCGGTTAAAAACCCCTCGCGAGTGCTTACGTCAACGAAGTTACCGTCAAGTTCATGAGCTGGGGCATAAGCAAGACAATGAACAATGCAATCGAGACCATCCCAGTGTTCGCCTAAGGCTGAAAACAGTTCTGCTATTTCACTGTCATTTTGGACATCGCATGGAAAAATGAGCTCAGAGTCCCAAGACTTTGCAAACTTCTCTACTCGATCCTTGAGCTTGTCGTTTTGATATGTAAAAGCTAGCTCGGCGCCTTCTCGGTGCATAGCTTCTGCAATTCCAGAGGCGATGGACAGCTTGCTAGCGACCCCTAAAATCAAAACTCGCTTGCCTGTTAAAAATCCCATATGACTTTCCTTTATCCTA
>Ga0208414_1000958_pt1 | contig 24086 bp, 26 predicted proteins | sample AntAceMetag02UKE_FD_184770 | JGI IMG/M metagenome (GOLD analysis project Ga0208414, IMG submission 184770) | Saline lake microbial communities from Ace Lake, Antarctica - Antarctic Ace Lake Metagenome 02UKE (SPAdes) (version 2) | ecosystem: Environmental > Aquatic > Non-marine Saline and... | reverse complement strand
CAACGTGCTCATCAATCGATGATGTGGTCGCCCAGCCGATAGTCGAAAGCTGATGGAGCATCAGCAAGGACTGGGCCTGCCAAGGCGGTAGCAATCAAAAGATATGAACTGTCAAACCGCATGATACTTCTCCACCCGTGGCCGCTGTTTCGTTCGAAACCACGACGCGTCTGCACGCCAATGTGCCACCGCCACTTCGAAGTTTTGTCGATTATTGCGAAAGACTACCATTCCATTACGCAAACCTGTTTTGTTCAGTAACAACACACAGTCGTCGTTACCACCGTATTACATAAGCCATTGCATGCATTCACACGATTTTGAGATTGGAGATAGTATGTGGCGTGAGGAGAGCAGGTATCGAATTTAACTACAAGATCTCGGATAATTGCCGGCCGGTTCAGCGACACCAAGTTTTCAAATAGACAAATTATAAATAACAGCCTTGACCTAAATCGGAGAGCAATCAGTGACGATCAACATAGAGAATTTGAAAAAAATATGCGTCATTTGCCCGCCATCTGCACTTGGATTAACCGACCCCCGTCTTCCGGAGACAACAAAAGCTGGGACCCATCAGCGAGCTTGACATGGCTTCCTATCGCAACGTCCTTGCCGCTGGTTACATCCTTCATACCAGGCATCCCCTCGTTGACAAGATACCACTCGCCATCATGAAGTCGGAAATAGCCCACACGTTGCTTCTGGTGTGCTGCCAGGTGCTCGTTTGGAAACACTGTACGGCTAACATGCCACGGAAAAAGTGACTGGCCGTCCCAAACCATCACGCGATGGTCGTCCGGGCGGAAATTTCCCTTCGCACGGCTGGAATATAGGTTTAATACCGGCAATTTACCGGTGTACGGGGTCCGGCAGTGTGGGCAGACAGGACTTGTGGTATTGTCAAAGACAAACCAACCCATTTCACATTTTGCCGTGCAGGGCTGGATCATGTCCAAGGTACGCACCAGCGCGTTTTCCCATTCTGCGGCAGACGGGCGCTTTTCTGGCTCGTGCAAACCCGTCACAAAGGCCTTGTCGAATAGCACCTTAAGGAGTGGCCCTGCCATCGCGTAGGGACGCTCTTCTGGATCGCCTAAAGGCATCGACTCCGGGCGTAGATCGGACGGGCGGACCCGATTTGATACATCCGTGGGATGCTCCACGAATAGAGCCCATTCCCCCATACCCAACGCCTCATCCTTTGTCGGATCCGGATCAAAAACCTTTCGGCCGCGGAGGGGGTGTCGGAAGAAAAGGTACATGTAGATTAGGACCGCGAGTGCATGCCGGTCCGTTGTCCGCGAAGGCAGAATCCGGTTTGGATCGTCTTTTGACAAATGCTGGGACGAAATCACCTCCGGTGCGATGAAATCAGGGGTACCAACCACGTCGGGCGGATATTTCCCCGGCACGACAAGCCCATCGATATCAATGATACACGCCTTGCCGCGAGTAGGATCAATGAGCACGTTCTTGTAGCTCAAGTCCGAATGTGCGAGCCCCGCCATGTGCAGGCGGCGCACCGCGCGGGCAACCGCAAGACAAATCTGCAGGTGGTTCAGCCAGTTTCCCTTCTCGCGCGGGTCAAGGTATTTTTCGCGGTTCGAGGCGCTGGTAAACCACTTTGCTTCCTTATCTTTTCCGCGAATATTCAGCATGTCGTCATTTTTTGAGCCATGCTCGAAGAAAAAATGCGAAGCATAAAAAGGAACCACGACACCAAGGCGGCCATTGTGTTCAACCATGTCCGTTGGCCAGCAGAAGTAGTCCCGCCAGAAATCACCACCCTCCTTGCCAAAGAGGTTCTCGCGATACCGTCCCGTGATCTCCTGGATCCGTTCGCGTAACGATGCATCAGGCGAATCACGAAAGAATCCAACCACGTACGACCTGTCCACCGACACATAAATGTCCTTCATTGCTCCCGAGGCGATCACCTCGTCCCTGAAGGTGACGGCATTGCCGTTTGCCGAGGTCAGTGTGACAATGCTCATCGCACCCAAGCCCCACCCTCTGGCTGCACATCGAGGCCACTCTCGTCCTTCGAAGACGGCAGGCTCTCGATTGAGTCAGCCTGATGTCTTCCCCGTTCTGTTGAGCCGTCTACTGCTCGATCCGCTTGGGGCTCGAGCAACAGGATCGCCAGTGTCCGGTCATCATGGTTGCCACGCGACCAAAAATCTATCCACTCCGACATTTTCTGCTCGAGTGCCGCCTCACCAGGGCGCAGGTCCACCGTGCTGAGATCCTCGCGCCAGAACTCAGCCCAGGCATCTGCGTCGGCAAATATCGCTTCTGTTGGGAATTTTGGATCCGTAATGCCGTCTGTCATAGCAAAAGCCGCAGTAAAGCGATCACGCACATCCACGAACACTCGCCCCTCCAGATTTGCTCCTTCCGCGAACTCAGACTCCGAAAGAAACCGTGTTTGCCCAGCATATTCCCCAGAATCCGGCCGGCACATTACGCGAACGCTTTTTGCCTGGTCATCCCAAATCGCCGCTCCGCCATCACCCACGGAAAAAGATGCGGTTACCCAGCGCATAGCGATCTGGCGGGACACGAGGATAACAATCGTGGTAGCAAACGCCCCAACAGACTTTTCCAATTCCTCCGCCCGACGGGAAATCGCTTGGGCAGCTTCTAAACCAGCCCCAGGAAGAATGTCGCAAAACTTTCGCCGGAGCTTCACTTCGAGATCTTCGTCGGCACATGCGATAACGTTTTCGATCTCTCCAAGTGTCTCTCTCAACCTACTGCGAAGATCATTCATGGCGAATTCGCATGCGATGCGGCTACCTTCACGGCTTAGCGGCGCCGAGCCCGCGCCATCGGCAACTATCATTATATTCCAGCCGGACTGCGCATCTGTCTCAATCAAGAAGTGGTCGTCTCTATAGCCGCCATCCTTGGCGTGAGAGCGTCCGCGCTTGCTTGCTGCTACCATGAAGGTGGGAGCTTCAATCTTGCAAAAAGCTTCGTCTGGTTTGGCATGAGGTGCGTCCTGGTCTGACGGTATACTAGTCCACAAATCGCGTGGGTCGGGAATGATCGACACTCGGACATTGAGCTCAACCGCTTTATCGCCGCGACGCGCGGCCACGATCAGCACGTACTCGCCTGCTAAAAGTTTTTTTCCCGAGACATGTCCCTCTTTTGAGATGATCAGGCCCGAACCGCCATCGCTCTTAGTGAAAAATGAATCATAGCCATCGATTTGTGCCGCATAGTCCTGCGAAGCGCGGCCATTTTGGAGGTTCACTCTTGTCGGTTTCGGACCGGGGTCGCTCCCAACCTTTGGAATTCCACCTGGGCCATAGATCATTTTTTTATCCTCGACGCGGCTTTCACCGATTGCCGCTGCATGCTTTCTACTTGAATGGAGATTCTGCGGGTCATCTGTTGCCCGAGGAGCTTCTGTAGTTGTTTTTGTACGGTCGATAGCTAAATCGGTGTCGTGCTTAGTGGCCCTGACCGAGTTTTTCACTCCATTGAAAAGTTCGTTCAACACTGGCGTTTCCGATATTGTGTCGACTGGCGTTAAGTATTCAACGGCCTGCTCCACAGTAACGACATCCATCTGTACTTCCACCGTAGTCACCGGCGCAGATGTCGGGTCCCCCCACTCCGCTTCGTCCTGCAGCGGCTCGGCTGCGGTGGGGTAAGCCGCGTCATCCGTAGCGGGTGTCAGGTTCGGAGGTGTAAATCGCGCGCCCTCTGCAGTGCTGAGGTCCTCGCAGCGGGACTTTGCGCGGGCTAACAGCAGAGAAACAACTTCGTATTCCTCGCGTGCCAGCCACGACATGTCGGATAGCTCTGATTTTTCAACAAGATAACCGCCTTGCTCCAACACTAAGCGCAAATGGGAAATTGTTAAATCCTCGAAAACCCGATGTGCCAACCTGCGATCTGCCTCGCTCATCCACGCCCCCGACCAATCTGAAAGCCACCATGAGACCCGTCGGACGCCCCATACATACCGTCCTTGCCACACCAAGGACAGAGTGCGGCACCGTCGCCAGAAACACAGTGGATACCGCCACACGAACAAACCGCCATGCCAAACTGAGCCTGGCAATGAGGACAGGATGGTTGGCCGATCAGGTCTGTCGAAGGAATGCTCGCGCTGACCACCTCTCCGTCCGAGAGCTCGAAATAATCCTGCTGAACCGGCAATGCCGTTTTCAGTACGTAATCCCGCGTTGCAAAGAGCTCAGCGAGCCTCGGATCTTGCGCGCCCATGCGATTAAGATGTTTTTCATATTTCACCACATAAGGCGCCTTGGAAATACAACACTTACCGACAAATACTGCGTAACGATCATCAACATCAGCAAATGGCAGACTATTTGCGCCCTTACCCGCAACATCATCGTCAAGTTTCGCGAGGGAAATCCCGCCGCCGGACGTCACGCTGCGCGTGGAGGCTTTAACCGAATTTGTGATCCAGCCGATGAACTTACGGAAAGATCCGTGAGCGGTGTCGTCAAATTCGAGCACCTCTTCAGCCAGTTCATTGAGAACCGCCTTGTCAGCGCCTCCGCCAATGGAGATTGCAACAAGTGCTGCGCGCGAAGAATAGTTTCGTTTCCAGCGTTTAACCTGCGCTGTAGGGTTATCCGTGGGGACCCCATCGGTCATAAGGAAAATAAGCGGCTTCCAATCTCCCTTTTGCTCTGCTGAGCTCGGAGTGACGTTGCGATCAATTTCATCCATCAAGTGGGTCAATGCCGCTCCGAGGCCCGTACCGGCACCCACTGGAAGATGTGGAGGTATAAATTCGGTCAACTCCGTCAGAGGTGTAAGAGTACGCGGTCTGCCTGCAAAGGCAATCACACTCAGAAAAGCCGTCTCGAGAGCATAGGGATCGCTCATCAGGTCCGCCGTGATGGTGCGCATGCCAGTTTCGAGCTGCGTTAGCGATTCTCCGGCCATGGACTCCGAGACATCGATTAGAAAAAAAATTGGAAACTTTCGCATGTCAGATCACCACGTTTATTTCCGGCGGAGGAGGCGGCAATTTAACGGCGCCAGCCGCTGTACCTAGTGACTTGTTGCCGCCGGCGATTACTTCACTTACCCATTTGAAGAGGCTGGTAAAAGCGGAACTATCCATCGTGTCAAGGCGTACGATATGATCGCAGAGTAACTTAAGGTCTTCTTCTCTTGCCTTTGGACCGGCTGCACAGCCAATGATACTGGCAAACCCCATGCCTTTCATCTTCGCACATTGTTCCTCATAGAGCGCTGTGTCTGAAGGCTTGCCGTCTGTCATGATGAAGAGATAAGGAGCCCAGTCGCCCTTTGTAGCATCCGACCCCTTTGTGACCTGGCATGCCACGTCGCGGCATAAGGCCTCGAGTGCTGCGCCGAGATGGGTTGGGCCAGACCGAGGTGTGGTGATCGTGGGCAGCAAGACGTCTTCGAGAGGTGTCAGTGGCACGATAGTCTTAGCGTCAATATCGAAGGTCTGGATCTGCATGTGCACCGTCTCGAGCGCATAGGGGTCTTGGCGTAGACCCGCAATTAGGGTTTCCATGCCGGCATTCACAGCCTCAATGGGCTCGCCTTTCATCGATCCGGAAGTATCGAGAAGGATATAAACAGGCAGTCTTCTCATGCAGCATCTCCAGGTTTCTTAAGGTTCACTCCTGCTGGCATTGGAGGCAGGTCCTTGATCCCACCAACTTCTTCCTTACCTAGATCGATCCGGCGTGACGAGGTGGTGATCGAAGCGGAGACCCATTTGAAAAAAGCCGCAATCGTATTACTGTCCGCAACATCAAGCAAAACCACAGCCTCGGATATCTGCTCCAAGATATCGACCTTTGCGTCTCGGCCAGCAGCGCAGCAAACGATTAGGCCTGGCTTGACCATCCGCAGCGCATCGGCACCTTCTTTCCAACTGTCCGTTGGGGCACCATCCGTCATCAGGAAAACTAGTGGCTTCCAGTCTCCCTTCTGATCGGCGCTTGTTTTCTTGACTTCTCGTTGAATACACGCTGCCGCAAGGGTCAAGCCCTCCCCTAGCGATGTGGTGCCCTTGGCCTCGATAAGCGGCGCTTGGAAATCGGTAAGTTCCGTTAGTGGCGACACCTGTCTGGCATCAGTATCGAAGGTAATCACACTGAGAAAAGCGGTCTCAAGCGCATAGGGATCCTGGCGAAGGGTGCTGACCAGCATATCCAGTCCGTTCTGCACCGCTAAGATCGGCTCACCGTACATTGAGGACGAAGTGTCGAGCACCAAGTATACAGGCAGTCGTCTCATGTGTTCTCCTTTGGCACCCTATGGAACGGCATTTCAGGCCATTCTACCTTTTAACCTATCCTCGACATCTGCAAAGGAGCGGTCGATGGCATAGACGGTCGACAATTCCTGCCGGTACCTGGTTCTATCACCCTGATCACCAAAAGTCAGCGCCAATTCGTAGCGTGCCAAGAGTACCATATCCTCAGGCGTCTCATTATCCTTAATAGTCGCCTCGTAAGCGCTGATTGCCTCAGTATAGCGATCACACCGTTCTAATGCGCGGGCAAAATAGAAGTTTCGCGCCCAGCCAAGCGATGTATCAGGCGGGATGCGTTCGAGGAGCTGCGCGAGATCGCTCATTTTTATCCACCGACCATCATCCACCTCGAAGGCGATTTCGGCTAACGACAGAGCTACCACGACGTCTTCAGGAAACTCGAGGAGCAAAGATTTAAGTTCATTGATTGCCGTTCCCAATTCTCCCTGCGCTTGCAGGGCCTCGACATAAGCCAGGCGCGTAGCGCGCGGGTTCGGACCGATGTGGGCGGTGACTTCGGGTGTTAGTGGCAACGCAATTTCAATCGTCACACCGTTTCGATCTGTCAAACGCCCCAATTCAGATGACGCACACAACGCTGTTTTCAACGCCCCGGCCGCATCAGCAAAATCACGTTTGCGGAGAAGGATGACCCCACGCAGCCAATCAGCATCCGCAGCTCCATTTATGGCACTCAATATTCTTACGGCACCGGTCACATCCCCGGACTGAAAGGCCACGACCGCGCGTAAGAAATCGCGATCTAGGTCAGCCTCCGCCAGATCGGGATTTGGACGGTATTCAGACGGGTTTGACGGTGACGCCCCATATGTTTGTGCCTTCGTCGAAGTCTGGCGGGACTTCGAGTTCGTGCCATGCTGGACCGAGTAATGCAGCCCGGTTCCAGGCAGGCCGACAGTGGTACGCTGACGCCCACCAAGACCAATGGTATGCTTCAATCCCTGCGGACCAAACGACAGCGACGGCCCGGACTTACTCATGTTCAGCGTCACACCCGGAAATATTTTCTTCCTCGAGAAAAATCTGAATGCCATCCTGCGTCCTTTTGTACATTAAATCGGTGAGCACGCCCGATGCTGAGGGTTCTACACATTTACCAAAACGTTAACGTAACTATTCATGCCCGCCCACGCGAAGCGCTCAAGCAACACGCGTTTTTCTTTGAAAACCTGCCCGCCTTACAAGCTTACAATGAGCTTCAGCCACTTACTCCCAGCCAGGGGCTGATACTCGCCGCGCTTTGGCTATTTCAAACCCGATTGATTGACGTCGATGCCCGAGCCATAGGCGCAACGTTCCTATCCTCGAGCAGTTCGAGTTTCACTTGCTGCCTGCGCGCCATTTGAAACCCCACCGATAGGCACGGTCCATAGGCTCATGACCAGAGAAAAAGGTCACTTCCCGGCTCACCTTAATCTGACCACCATCGTTTACTAACGTGGCCACCGCGCACATAGTATCTCTTGAGGACGTGCCAAGCTCGTTCATGCGAACTTCAACCTCGGGCTGCCCAGGAACCATCAGACGGATTGCGCCGTCGGTCTCCTGCCAATTGGCCACACCCTCGTAGATGAAAGCAAAGATTAAAACGCGGCTGATATGTTCCCATTGATCTCCATTGATCTCCAACCACTCACCATCAGTCGATGCACCGCTGCGATCATCAGCGCGAAGTCTAACGAAAGGAAGTTGGTGATAATCCCCAAACATTTCTCCAAGCGCCTGTACAGCGGTCTTGCCACCTTGCTTGAACTCGACGAACGCACCCACGTCTAAGTCGATACCCTTGGCACCCATGCCAAAGAACCCACCCGACTTCTTCTGGTTCCAATTGAGATTTACCAGAATCTTTCCAAATTTTCCGCCATCCTTTTTTAGGGAAACGGTCCGCTCATTCTTTGTCAGGGATACCTTGTTGAGATTTACAGGCTTGGATGCGGGCGCCGGTGTCGGCGCAGCGGTGCGAGGAGGCGCGATTGCGGGTGCCGCCACCTCGACCCCGAAATGCTCCGCCAGGGCCTGCAGGCCACCATTAAAACCTTGGGAAACGTTTCTGATCTTCCACTGGCCATTGCGCCGGTAGATCTCGCACAGGACAAGCGCAGCCTCGGAGCGACCCGCTGTCTCGACTACAAGGCGAGGACCGCCGGCAACGCCGACTGTCATTCCTGAAATATTCGCGAAAGCGCCGTGTTCGACGACCGCGTTGATCACGATCTTTTCGACTTCCGCACCAATCTGCGCGGTGTTGATCTCAAACCGTTGGAATAAACTTGACGACGATAATCGAATGGCGCCATCACCAATTTCGGTTTGGTTGAAAAAACACATGTCGCCATCGCCGCGCACTTTGCCGTCCGCATATAGTTGCAAGGCAGTGACATCGATGGATACACCAGCCGGAATGCTGATTTCAATCGTTGCCGTGATGGATGGAAGCGGTGCGTTGCCTCCCATGGCGATCTCACTCATCAAGGGTCTCCTGCTTCAAGTGTTTTTAAATATGTTTATGAAAATAAGCAGGCCCGCAAGGACCTGCCCAAATGCCTCAACAGCTCTTAGCTGACGTTTACACCCATAGATCTAGCTAGTGGCCCAAGGCCACCCTCAAAGCCAGCTCCAATGGCCTTGAACTTCCATTCGTCATTATGCCGGTAAACCTCACCAAAAATCATGGCAGTCTCAACGGAATAGTCCTCCGAAAGATCATAGCGCGCTAACTCCTTACCGCTATTCTGATCAATCACACGCATAAAAGCATTAGCAACCTGGCCAAAGTTCTGGCTGCGGGTGGCTGCTTCATGAATAGTCACTGAGAAGACCATTTTTTTAATGACAGCTGGGACCGCGTTAAGTTCAATCTTGACCTGCTCATCATCCCCGTCACCCTCGCCGGTCAAGTTATCACCAGTGTGTTCCACCGACCCATCTTGGCTTTTGAGGTTACCGTAAAAAATGAAATGCTTGTCGTCGATCACCTTCCCATCGTCACCGCACAAGAAGACGGACCCGTCAAGGTCAAAAGCGGCGCCATCGGTGACGCGCGAATCCCAGCCAAGTCCAACAGTAATCTTGCTAAGTCCCGGTGCTTCTTTGCTCAGGGATACGTTACCGCCTTTTTTTAGTGATACAGCCATTTTTATTTCCTTATTTGAGATTGAATGTCGTATTCAAAGATAGTTTCGCCGAGATGCATATTACCCCAGAGAGTGACAACGTTAGCTGATGTTGACTCCGTATTGAGCACACATTGCGGCTAGGCCACCGCTATACCCTTGTCCGACCGCACGGAATTTCCACTCACCGTTATTTCTGTAGAGTTCTCCAAAAACCATCGCGGTCTCGGTGGAGTAATCTTCGGTCAGGTCATATCTCACTACTTCTTTGCCGGTCTTATCATTCACCACACGAATGAAGGCGTTTGATACCTGCCCAAAAGACTGGCTCCGCGCCTCGAAGTCATGGATCGTAACCGTGATGGCAACAGTCTGCACTGCGTCTGGGATCTTGCTCAAATCGACCTTCAGTGCCTCGTCGTCGCCATCGCCTTCGCCGGTCCGATTGTCACCGGTGTGTTCAACAGAACTGCAGGCTGACTTCATCTGTCCGTAGAAGATGAAATCAGCATCGCCGCTGACCTTGCCAGAGGTCGAAAGCATAAATGCCGAGGCGTCAAGGTCAAATTCATTACCATCCGTCTGCCGCTCGTCCCAGCCTAAACCGATTAGAACATTAGTCAGACCAGGTTCTGTTTTTGTGAGTGACAGGTTTTGGCCTTTTGAAAGCGTGAGTGCCATTTTAAGTCCTTTCGTAAGATCAGATTATCATCAGCCGTCTATCTAAGAGATTTCCAGCCTGCATATTCCAGATCAGAATATAAGATACTGGGCCGCAGTAAACGCTATATAGCTGAGGGACATTCCAGCGCCAACAAGTCTTCCGATCCGGCCCGTGAACAGCAATAAAGCAGCGAATATGAGTGTCACGCCAATAACCATGGCGAGGTCAAACTGTGCAAAACGGCTATCAATAACGAGCGGTTTTGCAATCGCAGAGAAGGCCATGACAGAGAATATGTTAAAGATATTCGACCCGATGATGCCGCCGACGATCATGTCAGACTGGTTTTTTCTTGCGGCAGCAACACAAGCCGTGAGCTCTGGTAGCGACGTCCCAAACGCGATCATCGTCATGCCAATCACCGCCTCAGGCACACCTAGTGCCACGCCACCTGCGACTGCGCCCTGAACCAGCAACTCAGAACCAACCAAAAGGGTCATAATCCCAAGGGCGAGCATCAGGCCCGGTCTTGATGTTCCGACGTCTTCTTCGTCATCGTCATCGCCTACATCCAGCTTTGAGGCGCGATATTGATAGATGACGTAAATTACTATTGCAGCCAGCATTGCGAAGCCGCCCCAACGCGGCAATAGCCCATTCAGCACAGCAGCTGTCATTGCGGCTGTCGCTATAAGCATGACTATTGTGTCAACGCGCACCTCTGTCCGTGAAAACACAATCGGGGCGATGATAGCAGAAACACCAACAACCATCAGGACGTTGGCGATGTTCGAACCAATCACATTTCCGACCGAAATACCGGGAAATCCAGAAAGGTTGGCGTTGATAGACGTAAAGAGCTCCGGTGCCGATGTGCCGAAAGCAACGATAGTCGCTGCGATGAATAACTTGGAGAGGCCAGCTTTATCAGCGATGATCACTGCATTATCGATGGTCCAATCACCACCTTTGACCAAAAGATATACACCAAAGCAAATCGCACCGAGTGCAATTACTACCAGTTGGTAGGATTCGAGTTCGTGCATAGCGCTTCCCGTCAGTAGGAGATTACAGGGCCTTACGACCCAACTACAACTCAGTTGTTATAGAGAATTTATAGATCAAAATCGGCAGGATTCAGGCCCAGCTCGCGCGCAATTTCGGACACCATCGCCTTCTCTTGTGCATCGAAATCGCCGTCGGCGGCGCCAATTGCACAAACCACCCGGATTAAAAGCTTGGCCTGATCTTCGTTGGCCTTGATCTTGGCAATTGTCTTGAGGGCGGATGCCTTGCCGATGGTGTGATCGAATTCAAAATCCGAGGCCGCCTTCTGGAACACCTCGATGACCTGTCGCATCTCGAAATGCTTCAGCTCATCTGCACGTTCAAGAAACCCCGCCATCTTCTGCTTTTCGGACGCATCAATGTTTCCATCAGCAGCAGCGACTAGCGCACAGCCACTCACAACTGCTTCCATAAAGGCCCGGTTCTTGAATTTTGACGCCTCTGCTGTCAGTTTTGACCGTGCTAGTTCCACGTTCTGTTTAAGCCAATTTAACATATCATACTCCTTAAATTTCTGCGGTTGCAGCTCCGACAAGTTCTTGAGCCGTGCGCCCGTTGGTCGGGGTGCCGTGCGCGGTCATCTGCCAGCCTGCGGATGTTTTTTCCATAGACGCCATAACGACTCCGGTATGACGTCCTTTTTCATTCAGTGTATACCGGCAAATCTCAGCTTTTGAACTGTCGTCTACGAGCCGCGCAAATGCGTTGTCTACTTCGTCAAATGTCTGGCCACGAAAGCTGTTTACGGTAAAAACAAGATACTTCGCACGCGAATCAAGGCTGCTGAGGTCGACGTAAATTGTCTCGTCGTCGCCATCGCCTTCACCGGTCAAATTGTCACCACTGTGCAGGATCGATCCATCTTTCGACTTCAACTGCCGAAACCATACCAGATCAATCGACTCCTTGTTTTCGTCGAACACGATAACCGATGCGTCCAGATCGATCTCTTCGGCGGCTCCGCCACCCAGCAAGCTACCAAAAAAGCCCTTTTTCTTTGGCTGAGCCGGGTCCCACCCACAGCCCATGAAAACTTTGGTCAAGCCAGAACTTTTCTCGAGAGATATTGTCTGTCCTTTAGATAGCGAAATGCTCATTATGATCTCCAAACCACAAATATCGGTTTGTGTATCGTATGCATCGAGCGTAACATTTCAATCCTCTCTATGGTAAAGTCACTGAACTAAACCTATGGAATCGGCCCGCTGGTTTATCGTTGCTCGATAATCCTCGCGATTTCATCATAGGCTGCGTTAAAGCTTGCAAGCCGGCCGTTCGCCAACTCTATCATCACCCTGGGCAGGCCTTGGGCGATCAGCTGGTCGGGATGGTTGTCCCGCACTAACTGCTTTCTTGCTAAACGCAGGCCTTCCATCGACACATCGGTTTGCACGCCCAAGATGCCGTAAGGGTCTCGCAGTTCGAGCACGTGACGCGCCCGCAAGCGTAGATAAACTCCTTCATCAAGACCGAAAACTTTTGTTACCTGCCTAAGAAAGAAATCCTCTTTCGGATGATATTCTCCATCTGCCATAGCGATGTGAAAAAGCCCGTCTAGGACATCCTCCCGCAGCGTATCGCCAGCAGGTGTTTTGGCCAGCGCTTTTGACAGCTGTTTTGCGTAGGTTTTATAACCCGTCGTCTCTTGTCTGCACAGATTGAAAACCCGTGCTGCGTTTGCTTCTTCTTCCGGAGGAATGTCGAAAATTCGACGGAACATGGTTACCTCGTTGCGGGTTACCGTTCCGTCGGCTTTTGCCAGCTTGGCCGCCAGCGCAATAAACGAGATTGAAAATGCAACGGTATCTGTGGGCGGGCTTGGTTTGAACGATTGCCGCAGCAATTGTGTGCCTGTGTCAAGAAATGCCAGTATGCGCTGCCAGATGCTTAATTGGCTCATGCAGAAGCCGCCAATAGAGTGTGCCTGTCAATACCACAATGCTCTGACCGGGCAAGAATACGGTGGGCCCAAGCCATATGGGTGGAGGGTTCGCACATCACTCCACCAATCTGGAAAACAGCGCTTGCACGGTTGTCGAGGATTGCTCTGGCCTGTTTGACTTCGGCCTCTGCAACGCGGAATGCCGCAAGAATGTGGCTGACCTGTGCAGGATGTATTGCGGTTTTTGATACAAAACCCGCCGCAACGTCTTGTTTGACTTCGCGGTTTAACGTGTGGATGTCCGTTATGATGTCAAATACCGGGGCTGCTACGGAATATCCACCCGAGATCAACATGGAGGAAGCCATCGACAAAACCCAGGCCAGCGGTCCTTCCCAGGACGTGATCCCTTCATGACGTCTGAGCGCCATAGCGGAAAGCAAATCGTTCCCGCCCAGTCTGATCGCTGCAATCCGGCTTTTGTGGTGATCATCAAGTACATCGCGCAGAGCTCTGATCCGGCCAGGATCAAAAAACTGCGCACTCTCAACCGTCGGCATGATGCGCAGATTTGCGGTAGTGGCCAGATCGAGCCAGACAGCAGCTGTTTCAGGAATGATTTTGGGTGCAACAAACCCTTCGATCTTCTCGATCCCTGGAAACTCCGCCAATTGCAACGCCATCTCTAGCGAGCGCGGGCGGACAAAGATCCGAGTTCTAGAGTCAACCGCCGAATGTTTTAACAGGTTCTTCAGCGTGGCTACCCCGCGCGCGACATCACCCTCTGCCAAGGCATCCTCTAGGCACAAAACCACCGAAGGCGACGGAAAATCCGCAGCTCCACTAAGATAATCCGGCACCCGATGATGAATGATCGGCATATAGAGCGTTGCACCGAGCGCGTAAGAGGAGAAATCGAACTGCATTACGCTACCTTTTCGATCAACGTGAGTGCGCGGTATGGGCCTGTCAGCGCCGCATCTTCCACTATGTCTATACCATCTGTTCTACACAGATGAACAAGTGCTGCAGTATCGGGGTCGTTTAGGGAGCGCACAAATACCTGTTTGGGCCGCCGCCGCAGAACGGCACGCGTAGCCTCTGCAATGCCCGGCTTGATGCGGTTAGGATTTGCTACATTGAACCTCGTGGCAATATTGGCGACGCATGCTCTTGCTTGTTCCTGCAATGCTGCTGTGTTCACCTGTTCAGGCAGGGCACCTTTGGCCCCGCGATACTGGGCTGCCAGCACGGTAATCTGGTCAACAAATGCACACGACACGTCGATATCGCGCAGATGCCGAACAGGGATCGATCCGTGAAAATCATACGCTCCGATCACATCGCGGTTCAGTATTGATCTGCTGATCAGGCCAGAGACATTCGCCCCCAGGATACCCGAAGGAATTAGCCAGTCATCCTGCGAACCTGACAGCGTCGCGAACCCGCCGGGATCTGCCAGCACGACAAGCTCGACGCCATCGCGGCCCGTCAGATCGCGCCAGGATTTTTGCAGCTCTGCTGCAATTGCACCTTTGCCGGTCCAGCCGTCCACGAACATGATGCCAGCCACATCGCGTTTTTCTAAGATATAGGCGATGGCATTGCCATCGAGACCACGGTCGCGAATGATAGAGATGCCGAAATGGTGGCATTCGACACCAAGGGTTATTAGCTCACGCTGTAACAAAACGCCGTAAGGCACACCTGCGCGGACCAGCGAGCACAAGGTGATTTGTTGCGGCAGCGTGCCTTGTATAATCCATTGCGCGATCTGGCGGGCCATAGTGCAAATCTCGCGGGCAATCCGGTCCACACCTGCAGCACGGGCGGTTTCGAAAATTTCCATATACCGCGCATCCGGCCTGCGCTCATCTGAGATCATTTCGGAGTAATGTGCGGCACCGCTTTGAATCAGCCGCTCTTTGTGGGCAATGTCCGTCGGGGCGATTTGGACCGGCTTGAGCAAAAAAGTAACATCATGCGGAGCATAGGAGCCCTTAATGACTAGGGGCGTCTGCGTCATTCAAGGGCTCCAAGATGCAAAATGTCACGGCTGATTTGCGATTTTCTCGGTATTACCAGCATATCGCATGTCGCCATAAAGGGCAGATCTGTGAGGCTGTCCCCCATCCCGAAAACGGGAAGGCGACCATTTTGTAGTAATTGGGCGGACAGGTATTCGACCGCCAGCTGCTTGGATATGCCCGCAGGGGTAAAAGACAGGTTGTTGTCATTGCGGTGCCTGACCAGATGCGTCCCCGCGAGCGCACTTAGGCCTCCTTCGACATCGTCGAGCGCTTTCGCACCCTCATTTGATTTTACGCAAAAATAGTATCCGGTGCCGAATTCCTCGACGGTCCAGCAGCGGTAGCGCCCAGCGGGGCGCTGTCCAACAACGAAGCCGATCATCGCATTGAGAACATCCTGCGCCGCAATGGCGTGCTGCGTGGTTTTCTCAAGCCATTCCTGATCCGCAGTGCCGTCAGGCATCAGGATCACGGCACCATTGGAGCAGATGCGGTAATCAGCAAACGGCAAGGTGCAGCGCGACAGCGCCTCGGTTGAGCGGGCGGTGACGGGAATAAACCGCGTTGAGCTAAGCAACCAATCCATCATGACGGATTGCGCCTCTGACATGTAAGAATGACTTCCGTTGATCGCGTCAGACGCCAGTCGTTCGGGATCTGGCACCCTCTCCATTTTGCGGGCGGTCTGAAAGATTGTATCGTCAAGATCACTGAAAATAATCGGCTTTTTCATGCGACGCACCGCCCGCCGGAAAAGGCAGTGACGGTGCCGCTCCCGTCGACAACATCAACGCGGCCCAACCAGTTCACAAGTTTCATAGGCACGCCATCAATGCCCGTTTCCGTGAAAAGCAAGATCCGGTTCCACTCGGAGGGCACTACGTTGTGCATGTACATCCAGAAACCTTGCCCATAATGGTCGGGAAACGAGAATTTATGCCGGATCGTCTCGCCCTGCAGGATCGGAGATCTTGTTGTCGTTATGAAGCGCGTATCGTGACCTCGCAGGCTGAGGGCCTCTGCCGCCAGCATGGGCTGCCAGACATGCTCACCCGCCCCCACAACCAGCACTCTGTCACTTTTGTCAACGGGGGCGAACCCCGCCGCTTCGATCATGGTCATGATATCCTCACCTGACTGGCGCGGCGTTGAAGCGGAAATTCCTGTACGTGGGGCCATGAGCCGCTGTGAACGATCGGGTGTCCATGGTGGGCAGTTAGCTGTGCAATTTTTTGGAAGACCCGGATGAACCCAGTCCTTTTTTGGGGTCCAGTTCCACACCCCTTGTTGCAAAGAGACACAGCGAATCTCGGCATCGCCGAATATCCCTTGTACGGCTTGCGCTGCGCAGCCATTCGACCAATCCGTTAGTGTCACAAGAATCACTCGGCCAAATGTCAGCCCATGGGCCTGCAAGCCACGCGCCAGTTGTGCAAATGTCTTGCCAGTGGTGGTCTCATCATCCACCAGCACCAGCGTCGCATTCGGCCCGTTCTGCACCACATCCGCATCGGGGTGCAGAATGATATGCTCGACCGCGTGAGAATGGCTTTCCTCAATCTTGAACCAGTCCTCCACACCGGAGGGCGAAAACCGCGTCGTGGTCAGGTAGCCCATCACACGGTCGCACTGCGCCATACGCATACAATCAAAAACACCGGCGCCGATGCCCACAGCAGTTTCAGCAAAGCCCATGACAAACACAGGACCCTCCAATAGGTGAGTTGAGACCCCTATCGCCAGTTCCTGCAAGACAGCACGGTGCTCGGCAGGATGCACAGGAATATGTCTGCCCAATATTGTTGAAACAAACAGAAATGCGCGTTTGGGGTTGATACGCTCCGCAATAAGGTAAAGTTCGTCCCGCGCAACCGTCGGCGCAGTTAGTGTCAACGCACCCGCTTCCAACTGGAAAGTGCGGCGGGTCTCTTCTCGTTGTTGCGGTGCGTATTGCATCAGTAGTCAGTCTTTCTTTGTGCCGCCAGTGCCAAGGAAATCATCAATATCGCTGGACTTTTTCCGTTCTGCATTCCGGCGCTGTTCGGCCGCTGTTTCTGCCGCACTCGCGGCCTTCGCTGCGGCTTCTGCACGCTCGGCCTCCCGCATACTGCGTTGCTCACTGCGGGCTGCCGATATGCGGCGGACCCTGCGCCAGGTGAAAAACCCGAGGAGACATAGCCCCACGATTACTAGCGTATTGAACACAGGGATATGGCGATAACCCTCCTCGACGGGCCAGGCCTTCACGGCATTAGGAAATAGCGAGAACAAGGGGACGCGAACCCCATAGTGCCTCAGGGCTACAAGTTGCTTGTCGGCAGCAAGCGATTGCACCTGTGCTTGAAGGCTAGCCGAATCGAACTTAAGATAGAGGAAGTTATCCTCATTGCGGTAAACACGCGGCTGCCCGTTAGGGGTTTCCATCTGAAGTTGATAGACGTCCCGCGTTCGCTGTTGTCCAGCTTCATTGACCCCTTCATCAACACGCTTGATTTCGACACCAACCGCCCTCACGACATCAACCTGCGGCAGCCCATAGGACAGAGCCGCTGTAAGGATGAGCAAAAAAATAAGGAGCAGAAAGTTCCGGATGGCTGCGAATTTTTTCATGTGTCAGCGCCTTATGAATCGCACTCGTTGTTTTCGTTTTTGAAAGTGTCCGTTGGATCTACCAAGTTTCACCAAGGGTTTCCAACAATATATAAAAAGCGCAGCCGAGCTTTCTTTCAACGATGCAACCGCCTCCTGTGCAGCGCACGAAAATCATTGAAGGCGCAGTGGAGACGGCTAAGGTCTCCCACATGAGGAAACGGGATCACATGCGCGCGTTCTTTAGGCGCGTCATAGTGCTTACAGCCTTCGTTACGCTGCTTTGGGCGGTTCAGGTCGTCAACTGGATCGTGGGCTACGGCTTCAACCCAGCTTTCGGTTTGATACCCCGCCAAATCAGCGGGTTGGATGGCGTCATTGCAATGCCTTTCTTGCACGGAAGCTTCTCGCACCTTATGGCCAATACACCACCGCTATTTGTGATGGGTGGGTTACTAGTGGCCACGACCACACGGGCCTTGCTGCCTGTTAACGTAGTGGTGATTGGCCTCGGCGGCGGCCTTGTCTGGCTGTTCGGAGGCTCCGCAATCCATATCGGTGCGTCAGGGCTGGCTTTCGGCTGGTTCGGCTTTCTTGTGACACGCGCCGCGGTGGATCGCTCGCCGATCACGCTGGGCGCAGCACTGCTGGTCGGTGTCCTGTATGGCTCCATCCTCTGGGGTGTTCTGCCAGGGCAACCTGGCGTCTCCTGGGAGGCCCATCTGTTTGGCGCTATTTCAGGCGCCACTGCTGCATTTGTGATACGAACACACGTCCATTCTCCGCGTATCAGCGACATCAATCTGGAATGAAGCAGAAAACTCGGCGCATAGTTGCCTGATGACTATGCTGGCATGCTGCGGTGCGGCTTTTCTAGACTGGTCAATCTTGACTACGGAAACGCAACCATCAGGTCGTAAAAAGCTATTGAACTGGTCATCCCACCGGAATAAAACCGCCGCTTTCCGGCAGAGTTCGACCGCGACACCTACAAATGGCGTCACCGGACCGAACAATTCTTCGGAAAGCTTTAGGAATTCAGGCGCATCGCCATGCGATGCTGCAAGATAGACAGCAGTTCTTCCCCATTCATCGCTATCGACGCAACAGTCATTCGTCTACCCTGAACGTCCACAGGATCCAGCCACTTTTATGGCGGAAACTACCAGGCCTTTGGCAGCTGAGCCGACATACAATCATAAACTTCTATGTTCAACTGCCTACAGCAAGTCTATGCACTAGATTGCCCGGAGTTGGGCAGATCTGGATCAAAGGTTGAAATGTTCCCAGACAGGCGAGGCAAATATTTTCTTCATCGTTCCTTGGGCGCCTACATTAGTCCAAAGAATTTATTTCAAGCGGGACCTTCATGCGAATCCTCTTCAACCACCACATCTCCGGCGCCGCGGACACGATCGAGTTAATGCGGCGGGCACGTCCTGACGTCTATGTGATCGCCGCCCATGAGCGGACGGACACGCCGATCCGGCTGGCTGCAGACCGGTTTTTGTCAGAGCCGGCCTCGACCCAATCGCTGAACCCGAACGCCTACGCGGAATGGCTCCTTGGGGTAGCGGTAGCGGAGCGGGTGGAGTTAGTCATCCCTTACCGGCGTCGCGATGAGCTGGCTAAGTTTCGAGACCAGTTCGCCGAGCGCGGTGTCCGTCTACTAACCGCCTCCGACGAGCCGACCATGCAGTTTCTCGAGGAGAAGCCCGACCTGCTCGAACGGATGGAGCGCCTTGGGGTCCCGATTACCCCGTTCCGTGTGTTCACCGGGCTTACCGAGTACGAGCAGCTCCGGGCGGCCGGCGCCCCCTTCCCTGACCATCCTGGGGATCTCTGCGTCAAGCCCGCTTCCGGGATTTACGGAGCCGGGTTTCGTATCCTCCGGGAACAGATCGGGCTTGGTACGCCTCTCTCCGCCCTATCGAGCCTCGAGTTGGCCGATCCCGCCTTCCGAGCGATGCTCGGCGCCCTCCCCGGTGCGGAACGCATGATGATGATGCCACTCCTGCCCGGCCCGGAGCGGAGCGTCGATTTTGCCTGTCTGGATGGGCACCTGCTCGGGACGGTGACCCGCTTGAAAACGCTGACCTCCCAGCGGCTTCATCACGACCAAGCGGGGGAGGACCTTGCCGCGTTGGTTGCGGGCACGTTCCGGCTGACTGGAGTCCTGAACCTCCAAACGATGGAGGACGCGTCCGGGATGCCGCGGCTCCTTGAGGTGAACAGTCGCACCTCCGGTGGTATAGGGATGACCGGCCTTACAAGCGTAAATTTGCCAGGTCTCCTCCTAAACGCACTCCAAGGTGCCGTCACAGATTGTCCGGCGCGAACCGATAAAGAAGTTGTAGGCGGACGGCGGGAGGTGTTTTGGCCGACATTTGACAACTGGTATGATATCTGACGTCAAGATCTCTTGATTGCGCCAGTCGATCAAGTAATTTTCGGCTTCTTTGCAGGAGGTCGAACAAGCGCTTTAGTCTGGTAAGATAGGGCGCGACCCCGGATTTTGCTGGTTTGCCGGCTAGATTTTCAGCACTTGAAACAAACTTACCCTGCCGCTTTCGTTCAGTTTTGGCTTGGGTAGCAGTCACGCGCATAGGGGTGGCGCTCGCTATCGGGGGATCGCGGCGACGATGGTGCGTACCATCGAGCCGGTGACGGCCACCTCGGCCAGTTGGAAGATAATTGCACGGGCACGGGGTATGACGCGAGCCCAGATTTTAATCAGCTTAAACTGGAGGCTGGTCAACGCCAAGTTGACCATTGTTTGAGGCAGCTTGATGCAGCGCAAGAAGGTTCGCGGGTTGTTAGCCAATGTGTGCAATTGCATCCAGACCTCGTTGTCGCGGATCTTCCTGCATGACAGTTTCGTCCAGTAAAAGGCCTGCCTGTCTTAATGTACTATTCGGCAGTGCCTTAGCGTCAAAGTTTCATGTGTAAGAAACTTTTTGGACCTCAGTCGCATTTGTATCACGTGGGATTCGAACCAAAAGGTGGACATAATAAAATCAATGACTTACGCCCCAGAGAACGTTCGATCCTGGTCGCGTTCCCTCCGCCACTTGCCCCCGCGAAAGCGTTCTCCCGATCCGGCTGCGGCCGGATTTTTCCGTTTTATTCGGGGGTTATGCGGGAGGGGCTGAGCACTGGCACTGCCGCCAAAAGCCCCGGTAGCGGTCTCTCAGGGCCGATATTCTCCGGACCTGTTGCCTGCGGTGATTTGGTGAACTCCGCCCAATTCGTTGAAAGATAATGATTTTCTTCCGCGCATAGACTGTTGTGTTTCGAGAACCCAACCGGGCAGCGCCCGGAACCCACATCCAAATTCCGTCAGCCGTTGAACCGGTTCTCATCGCCCTTCAGTTGTTGAATCTGCTCATCGAGGTCTTCCAGAGAAGGGAGCGGCTTAGGTAGCGTTTCAAGGTATGTCGCGAGCTGACCATATGGCTTGCCGAAAACGCCATCTCGCTGGATGTCGAGAGCGCGTTCTGCGACACTGATCCAATATGCTGCACGAATTTTCTTCGTCTCAGCTGGGTCGGACGTTACCTCATTTTCCTCTACGTCAACATAAAGACCGCCCTGACGCTCCACCTCTGCTTTGCCGGTGGCTGATGCGACAAAGACCTTTCGGACCCAGCGCAGCTCAATGCCCAGCACCAGTCGCTCTTCCTCCGAAAGGTGGTCGTAGCCGGGAATCCTATGTCCCAGGAACCAGAGCAGGATGGCTTCTGGAATGGGTTCTTGTAGGAGCTCGTCGAAACTCTTATCCCCCGCACACCTCTCTTCGAAATGGCGCTCAATGTCGGCATCCAACTTGGGGAGAGAAAGCCCATATTTTTGAAATAGAGACGCAAACAATGAGAAAGCCGCTACTTGCTGCCTGAAAACGTGCCAACTGGGCGAACCTCTTCCCCTTGGCTTGGTCCACCCGAGTGATAGACGCTCACCTTTCCCGGCTTCTTCAAATGCCAATATTGCAGTAGCGAGGGCGGTCCCCGCGCTTCCTCGTTCCAGCAGCAGGTGAGCATCCGACACAAGACGTTCGACATTTGCGACGATCGCGAAATAGCGGCGATCCTTGGAGAAGTCGATTGTTTCCGTCATTCTTCCGCCTTCGTGGCTGTATCAGTGGCGGGGTCCAGCGCTTCGTGGATGAGGGCTTCGAGGAGGCGGGCACGAGCGGCCTCACGCTCGGTGCAGGCCGCCTCCAACCGGTCCAATAGCGTCATCAACTCGTCGACCTTCGCCTGTATCGCCGGGGCGATTAGCGGGACAGGGACTTCCGCGATCCGTCCGACCGAGAGCGTCACGTTCGCTGTCCCGGTCATGCGGGTAACCAGCAGTTCCTCTTTGAAGGCAGACAGATACTCATAAATGAAGCGAGCGGAGACCAGTTTCGGATCATACGGGAACACTGCGGCAAGAATTGTGCCCACCGCGAACTTCCCTTCCTGATAGTGCAAACGATTGAGGCTCGCGTGGCCATGGCCTGTTGAAGACACGAGGGGGATGATGGCCGCCGCGCCCTCGAAGTCGAAATGATCGCAGCTTGTACGCTCAGCGCCAGTGACGACCAGTGGGAAGGGTCCGGGTTTCGCCTGCTTAATGCCGGTCAACCCCTTTTCAATCCGCGCCAAGCTTCCGAGACGCGTGAAGCGATTTGCGTTCGGAAATTCTTCTGGGAGTTCGTCTTGCTTCACTGGCTGAAGCTGCTTCGGCTTCGTAATTGCTCGGCGTTCGAAAAGGTCCGCCTTCACTAGTTCCACCGCACGCATCATCTCCCGAGGGGAAAGATCAGCGTCCTCTGAGCCGAGTTTTCCTGCGACGGCTAAGGCAACCGCTACTTGGCGCAGCTGCTGTATGCGCGCGGGGTCCTCACCGATCATCGAAAAGGCATGCAGCAAGCGATCCGTGTTCATCTTGCAAGCGCCTCGGAAAGGATTGCCTTCAACTGGTTTCGGATCGCGGCAACCTCAGCCTCGGCGTTGGTCAGATCCTCCAGCAGCGTCTCGGGGTCGCCGTGATCCTCGGCTGCGGTGTGGGGGTTCTTGATGTCGAGGTTGTAGCCGCGCGCCTTGACCTCCTGCGCGCTGACCTTCCAGGCGCGCTTCGTCTCCTCCCGCCCCTCACGGCGCGGCCCGCCCCACCAAGCTGCGCAGTCGGCCAGATGCTCCAGCCGGATGGGCCGGGTCATAGAATAGGCTTTCTGCCCCTCCGGCACCCGATGCTCCCAAAACCAGATGTCCCGCGTGGGCGCGCCCTTCTCGAAGAACAGCAGGTTGGTGCCGATCGAGGCGTAGGGGCGGAAGACCGAGTTCGGCAGGCGCACAACGGTGTGGAGGTTGCACTCCTCCATCAGCGCTTCCTTTAGCCTGGTCTTGACGCCCTCGCCGAAGAGCGAGCCATCAGGCAGGACCACTGCCGCGCGGCCGCCCGTTTTCAGGAGGCGGATGATCAGGGCGAGGAAGAGGTCAGCGGTCTCGCGGGTGCGGAAGTGCTGGGGGAAGTTGGACTCGATCCCGTCCTCCTCGCGCCCGCCGAAGGGCGGGTTGGTGAGTACTATGTCCACCCGTTCGGAGGCCGTGTAACTGATGTAGGGTCGGGCCAACGTGTTGTCGTGGCGCACGAAGGATGGGTCCTCGATGCCGTGCAGCAGCATATTGGTGACGCAGAGCATGTGGGGAAGTTGCTTTTTCTCAACAGCATGCAACCCTGCCTGCATCGTCTCGCGCTGCGCGGGCGTGCGGACGTATTTCTCTTCCATGTGCCGGATGGAACATGTGAGGAAGCCGCCGGTGCCGCAGGCTGGGTCGAACAGCGTCTCGCCCGGGTGCGGGTCGATCATCTGGACCATGAAGGCGGTGACGGCGCGCGGCGTGTAGTATTCGCCCGCGTTGCCCGCCGATTGCAGGTCGTTGAGCAACTGCTCGTAGAACTCGCCGAAGTGGCGGCGTTCGTCGAGGTTGTTGAAATCAACCTGATTGATCTTGTTGACGACCTGCCGAAGCAGCTGGCCGGATTTCATGTAGTTGTAGGCATCCTCAAACACGTCGCGCACGACGCGGCGGCGGTCGCCGGGCTTGCCGGCAATCTGGAGGCCCTTGAGCGTCGGAAACAGCTCGTCGTTGACGAAATCGAGCATGGCTTGCCCGGTAATCCCTTCGGGATCTGCCGCCCAGTTCCGCCACTGGAAACGCTCGGGGATGGGCGAGCGGTAGTCGTCGCGCGTGATTTCGAGTTCCTGGTCCTGGTCGTCAATGATCTTGAGGAAGAACAGCCAGGTCAGCTGGCTGATGCGCTGGGCATCGCCATCGACGCCGACGTCCTGGCGCATGATGTCCTGAATGGATTTTACGGTGGTGCGGACGATCATGGTTCAGGCTGTCTCCTGGTAGAGCGCGTCCTGCAATTC
>Ga0208414_1000955_pt1 | contig 24172 bp, 16 predicted proteins | sample AntAceMetag02UKE_FD_184770 | JGI IMG/M metagenome (GOLD analysis project Ga0208414, IMG submission 184770) | Saline lake microbial communities from Ace Lake, Antarctica - Antarctic Ace Lake Metagenome 02UKE (SPAdes) (version 2) | ecosystem: Environmental > Aquatic > Non-marine Saline and... | reverse complement strand
GAAGGGCAGTGATAGGTGGCGGGAATATGACTTTCCTCCAAATGGTGCTGAGTTTGAGTAATGTAGTAACTAGTGCTTGCTGCAGGGTTCCAAGTTGCGACCGTGAAAATTACCTTGTTTGATCTATTGGTTGATTAGTAATTTTTCTCATGGGTCGGTAATTGGAAAGTGTATTTAGAGTCCAAAATATATTTAACTGAGCGTTGTAGAAATAAAACGGCCAAGTCTTTAGAAAACGTATAGTACCATCTAGATTATTTATCCTTAGTTTTACTAGCTCAGACTTGACGGGATGAGTCTCCAGCCTGCCAGCTATGGGCTCGGCATGATAGAGCAGCGCGCTTTTTTTGAATACTTCGTCAGGAAGACTATGTGCTTCTGCTAACTGTCACGTATACCCAGCTTTCGTAAGCGGTTAGCAATCGCTGTGTGCGACAGGCCCAAGCGGCGCCCCAACAATCTCGCACTGGGGTAATCTCGATACAAAACTCCCAATAGTTCTCTGTCAACATACTCTGTATATTCCCTATACCCCAACTCCACAGCTCTGAGATCCAAAGTCAAATTTAACCGGCCATCCAGTCGCTTGGCTTCAGGCAGTTTCAGGTCCCTACGAGAAACCGTTCTGGATTTTGCGAGAAGCATCGTTTTTAGTAGGACCGTCTCCAGTTCGCGCAGATTCCCTGGCCAGTGATATTCGCGCAAGGCCTTGCGCGCAGAGTCATCAAGGTCCGGCATCGGCTTGTCCGTATGTTTGCACACCATATCCAGTACATCTCGTACACAAGCATCCCAGCCATCATGGCGCTCCCTCAACGACGGCACTGGCAATCGATAACCACCGAGAGTACGCCGAAGCTCAGGTATGAACCTGTCCTCTGTGCCCTCTTGTACCGAAACCATCAATCTGAACGATCTGTTCGAGGCCTCCCATTCATCATTCAATTGTGCCAGGCGCATCTGGGCTTCGATTCCCAAGCGGTGAACATCGGTCAGATACAGGGTGCCCGTGGAGTCCCGGTTACTAAGAGTAACTCGGTTCAGGTTCTCTAAAAATTCTATGTCACCAGCACTAGTACAGTAAATTTTGCGAAATGGCTGAGCAGCTTGATCGGCAACCATATGGCAAGCCCTTGCCAACCGCTCCTTACCCACTCCCTCCTCTCCACTGATCCACAACGGGACGTTGAGTCGAGCAAACTGTTTAGCTTGCTCTACCAAGACTTTCATGGCCTTCCCATGCGGGTAGAGTGCTCCGAACCCTCCAGTCAACAGCTTTCCGTGTTCCGGTTCGCCTTGTTCCACGAGCAACATTTCTTTTAGTGCAATGACTGCGCCGGCCAGAGACGCTTCAGGATTGTCCGCAATAACGTCATCGGCATAGATGGGCGTGATATCTGCTAACCAAGTCTTACCATTTATGACAAGGGGTAATGCACTAAAACGTGCATTGTGCCGTTCAATCATGGGCATTAAGTCAACGTTGTGGACGCGTGTCTGCAGAGATAAACCGGGGACTTCATCCACACGCTGACCGAATGCTTTGGCTGCTGCCCGGTTCGCCGCAATGATGCTGCCTTTTGTGTTGATCGACAGCACCGGGTGATCCAAGGCGCTCAGTAATGCTTTCAGTTCACTGTGCCGCCGCTCGCTGGGCATCAGGGAAATTAGTCGCACCCGGCGAACGCTAGGCAGCTTTTCAATCATAGATTTTACGCTGACATACTGGATCTTCAGCATGCCCGGAGCATAGAAATAGATCGCATTACCATCATCGCCTCCCACCTCACCCTTGGCCAGATTTATCCGGAACTCCACGAGGATGCCCATAATGCTGTGAAGTATTCCCAACCTGTTTTTACAAATAACTTCAACTCGCATGTTTGCTCCTTTAAAAGCAATCTTGGTGTAAACAAAAGTTTACGCTTTTTTCAGCTAATCGTCCGCTTTTACCTCTCCTCAGCAGCCCCCTCTATTGAAGGCATACATCCTCAGAAACAATACTGTACTGGTAAAAATGACCGATGCCAGATTTGCATCCGGAAAAATAATAAAGCCGTCAACGAGACCAACAATGAATACAGTCACTAGGAACTTTGAATCATATTCTGTAACACACCCTGAATTCGACTGGCACCGAATCACCCGGATTCTGCTCCAGTCACGTAGCATCGACAACATCGAAGAAACCGAGTTGGTTCCAGCCAAACTTGTGTTCAACCAGTTTTCCGCACGCGGCCACGACCTTGCACAGATCGCACTCGGGTCTCTGCTCACTCATCCGCATGATGCTGCCACTGGCTATTATCGATCGCGGCCATTTGTACTGACGCTTGGACTGGAACTGGAAGATGCGATTGCACCTTGCATGGCAAAGGCCGGCGGTTATAGCGATGGCCGTGATATCGGAGTGGTCTGCAATTATCCCAACCCAGAAAGAAATGGTGCCATGCTTTTTCCCATGTGCGGCGGTGTAGGCGCACAGTACTCGTCGATTTCCGGCTGGGCACAATCAATCCGGTACCATTGTGACGAACTGGGTGACGAGAGCTATAGAGGTGCAATCGGCGTGTCCATGGGCGGCGACTCCTCGATGTCCACAAATGGGTTCTGGGCTGCGCTTAACATTTCCACAACCAATCGGCTTCCCCACCTGTTTTTTATTGAGGACAATGGCTACGGGATATCGGTACCGCAGACCGTGCAAACGCCTGGCGGGGATCAGGTCGCCAATCTCGCCTCATATCGCAACTTAAAAATCCTGGATGGTGACGGCACAGACCCCGAAGTGACTCCGCGGTTAATAAGCGAGGCGGTACAGCATGTCCGATCTGGCGAAGGCCCATGCCTGCTGAGATTGAAAGTACCACGCCTGTGCGGACACACCTTCCAGGACACACAGAAGTACAAACCCGAGACGCTGATCGCGGCCGAACAGGCGAGTGACCCCTTGCCGAAATTACGTAAATTCCTCGCTGACACGAACATCATCAGTAAAAGCGAGTGGGACAAACTGGAGATTGACGTCAATGATGAGGTTCGTTCAGCGGTAGAGCGGGCAAAACAGCGCCCAGAGCCGGATATAGCACGCGTCACGCGATACGCATTTGCTGAAGCTGGAGCGGATGGAAAGCCGGAGATTCAACTTCGCGGAGGGCTAGCAGCAGACGGGCATGTCATGAGCCCTGGTAACGAAACTCCGTCACCCACCGGCCCCCGGCTTAACATGCTCACTGCAATCCGGACTGCTCTCGATCATGAGTTGTCCATAAACCCTCGGATGATGGTTTTCGGGCAGGACGTAGGGCCCAAAGGCGGTGTTCACGGCGCCACTCTGGGGCTTCATGAAAAATACGGCAGCCGTCGTGTCTTTGACACCAGTCTATCTGAGGAAGGCATCATTGGCCGATCCATTGGACTGGCGCTCTCGGGTCTCTTGCCAGTACCGGAAATTCAATTCCGCAAGTACGCGGAGCCAGCAGCCGAACAACTTTCCGATACCGGCATCATGCGGTGGCGGACCGCCAACCAGTTCGCTGCGCCGATGGTCGTCCGAATTCCTGGTGGCTTTGCCCGCCGCGGCGATCCGTGGCACTCGATGAGCGATGAGGTCGAATGGGTACACAAGGTTGGCTGGCAAGTCGCTATGCCATCCAACGCTGAGGATGCGGTTGGACTGCTGCGCTTTGCACTCCGAGACAACAACCCCACCATTTTTTTCGAACACCGTACTCTACTTGATGATGCGTGGGCACGGCGCCCCTACCCCGGCGATGATTTTATCGTGCCATTCGGAAAGGCTAGGACACTCTATGAAGGCTCTCAACTGACGATTGTAAGTTGGGGCGCTATGGTGGCTCGGTGCGAAGCGGCTATGAAGGAATACGAGCTGGAGCAAGACCTGCAATCCGACGCTAGCAAGCCCGGCCGCATAGAGCTGATTGATCTGAGAACCCTGCAGCCATGGGACAAGGACTGTATTCTTGAATCTGTGAAGAAAACTGGGCGCTGCTTGATTGTCCATGAAGATAACCGCACTGCTGGGTTTGGCGCAGAAATCGCCGCAGTACTGGCTCACGAGGCGTTCTTCGATCTTGATGCTCCGGTAACCCGCATCACGATGCCGGACATTCCGAGTCCGCACAACATCAACCTCCTCAATGCCGCATTGCCGTCAGTTGAAACCATTGGGTCGAAAATCATTGACCTTATTAAAATATAAGAACAGCGGAGCTATCAATGGAAAACTTGAGTGAACCAAACAATTCTGGCCTTGTGGACGTGACCATTGAAAGCGGCCAGATCGAGGGCACAGCTGCTCGCTTTTCACAATGGCTGATCGAACTGGGGGCTTCCGTTAAGGCTGGCGACCCTCTGCTTGAATTGGAGACCGACAAGGTTGCCATGGAAGTACCTGCTCCAGCTGACGGGATACTGGTCGAAACGATGGTCCTGCATGATCAGGAAATCACTCCAGAATCCGTACTTGGGCGCATACAGACAGACTCTTCGGGCAGCGCCTCAGCCACTGGGCAACAGCCATCGTCCACTGAAAGAAGCCTTGCGCCAGCGCCATCACCGGACGCTCCACAACAGGCCTCTTCCAATGCGTCCCTCAACACAGGAACAGAAGAACGCAGCCTGATTGGTCCTGCTGTACGGCGCCTGCTCCGAGAACACAACCTCGATCTGGACAACTTATCGGGATCAGGGCGCGGTGGACGTGTCACGCGTGGTGATGTCCTGCGTTTTCTGGAGTTGCAGGCACAACCATCCTCACCTGAGACGAATCTATCCGCACGCACAGAGTTTCGAAATCGCAGAGTTCCGCACACCAGCATGCGGAAGGCCATTGCCCGACACATGGTAGATAGTCTGCTTGAAACATCTCCACACGTAACCAGTGTTTTTGAGATGAATATGAGCAATGTGATCGAGCACCGGCGATGGCATAAAAAGGAATACGTCGAACAAGGGATCAACCTGACATTCACCGCCTATTTTCTTGCGGCTTCGGTCGCTGCCATACAGGAAGTTCCAGAGGTCAATGCGCGTTACCATGATGATCATCTGGAAATTATTGAGGACGTGAATATCGGTGTCGGTACTGCGCTGGGGAACAAAGGTCTGATTGTCCCGGTAATCCCACAGGTACAGGATTTGTCGCTGTTCAAGATCGCACAGGCTCTCCAGAAGCAGACTGAGAAAGCCAGATCCGGTAAACTGACCCCAGCAGATACGCGCAATGGAACTTTCACCATTTCCAACCACGGGACCAGCGGCAGCCTGTTTGCCGCGCCGATCATCATCAACCAACCACAGGTAGCAATACTTGGTGTCGGCAAGCTCGAAAAGCGGGTAATTGTCGAAACGATTAATGGTGAAGACAAATTGACAATCAAGCCGATGTGTTATGTTTCTCTCAGCATTGACCATCGCGCCCTAGATGCCTATCAAACCAATCGTTTCCTGGCACATTTTGTACGATCTATGGAAGAGTGGGGGCAATAGCTACTGAAAACGCGTACGAAAAATGCCCGATCATACAAAAATGATCGGGCATTTTTCGTCTACGGAACTCGATAGATGGTAAGCGCAGTAGCGTCTCTGACGCACTCTGAGATAATACAAATGCGGGCACTATGCTCAACCGGTAAGCCGCGGATATGATCAGAGAATCAAGCGAACTGTGATGAATGTTAAACCGACCAGAACGAAAAATATCAGACCAGCCCAGCTCAGCAGGTACATGAACCTTCCCGGTTTCATGCCGTCGGGAGTGTGGTTTGACATGATCAACCGGAAATTCAGGTATCCATATATGGGTGCTGACAGGAAAGCCATGATTGTCACTACATCTATTAAACCAGTAAGCGATTGCGCAAACAACATGATGATCATCAGCGCACTCAGGCAGATGAAAGCCATCCAACCGAGATAGAGCCAAGACACCTTCTGGACACGGGATTCTACCAACTTGGCACCCACTGTCAGGGACCGAGAGTAACCGTCAATTACAGTAAGTGTAGTAGAGAACATCGTTGCTAGGGCGGCTACCGCAATCAACGGACCAGCCCAACTGCCAAGCAATTGCACATATACCTCAACAAATTGCGTCACAAAGCCACCGCTCGAGGCAGGCAAACTGACTCCCGTGCCGTACAAGCCCAATGCGCCAAGACTGAGAAAGGCAACTGCAAGCAAGGTACTGAGACCATAACCCACGTTGAAATCAATATGACCCTCATATTTTGTAACCTTACGGCCACGAGAGACACCTTTGGCCTGTACCCAAAGGGATTGGAATACCGACACTTCGATCGGCGCCGGCATCCAACCCATCAACGCCACCAAAAAAGCAAGTGAGCTAAGTGTCCATGGAGTAGGTGCAACAAAATTCGGCGCCTGTACCGGTTCGCTAAAGATGGCTCCCACCAGTGCTACCAAGGTCGCCACCGCCAGGAGGGCCATTATCGGTTTTATAGCCCGGTCAAGTTGACGATACTGACCACGGATCAAAAGCAGCACACAAATCGCCATGACGGTCGCGGCCCAGGCTGACTGTGGCACCATGTGTCCGAGAAAATGCTGCAAAATTGCAACCGTGAGGAATGTTACCGCTGCTGTGGAAGCCACAGCGGAAATGACCGCAAGAGCCAGAAACAGGTAGAGAAACCCCTTGCCCATACGCTTATAGCCATCAAGCAAATTCTCACCGGTAGCTATCGCGTAACGGTGGCCATACTCAAAGAATGGGTATTTCAACAGATTGATCAGCAGAAGAAGCGCTAACAGTTGGAAGCCGAAATCGGCACCGGCCCGGGTTGACTGAACAATATGAGAGGTACCGACCGCCGCCCCAGCCATCAACATGCCCGGGCCGACGTACGCCCAGAGCTTTCTCCAGTTCAGTCCTTTACTCTCCTGCTCGATCGCTTCCGGGTGTGAAGCCTCTTTAGTATTCATATTATTGCCTCATCTCGATTAACACGCATGACACAATATCAGCGCTGACTACATGCCTGCTCGGCGGTGACTTCTGCCTGAAATTGGCCCAGACGTTCCGGGGCTTTCGGACTCAGGACCCGACGACAAGCAGCCAGCAAGAGCGCGCAAGGCCAACTAAACCCATCGCAGCCCCGCCCCGCGAAACGCGCCGGTAAACCACTGTTTAAACCTCTGAGTCGAACGTCCCAAAACCAAACTCATTCCGTTAAAGCCCCTTCAGCCATTTAAATCTACCAAGAGGGGAAATTATCCGCCGAAGGTTCTCAGACTTATGTGACACATGTCAACCCAGCGCGGCAGTGGTTGCGTATCACCCGGGAATATAGACTTCGGCGCTTTGGCTCCGAGGAGGTAACTTATTGTGGATAACAACCTGCCAAGAAGATCGGAGCAAAGTAATGACGTTTCAACTCAGAACCGGCGGGCCGAGCCGAGCCGGCTCGCTAAGGCATACAGATCTGGTAAATTCAGCATGGTACTGACAGCGGGTATTGCTGCCGTCATGGTGAGCTGATCGAGCCCCACCGATGCGGCCATTTACGCTTACCTTCAGACAATCGCGCCGGTGAGGTCTGCGCGGCCGGAGAATGATCTCGATTTCCCATTCAATCAGCGCTGGACCTTGGGTCTCTGGAAAGCGGTGTTCCTCGACGATAGTCGCTTTGAGCCGCAGCCGGAGCAATCGGAGGAATGGAACCGCGGCGCCTATTTGGTAGAGGGGCTGGGTCACTGCGGTATGTGCCATACACCGCAGAATTTCCTGGGCGCAAGCGATAATGGTCTTGCAATGACCGGTGGAACCTACATGGCCCACGTCGAAGGGAAGCTGTCGGCTTGGTCGGCGCCTAACCTCACCTCAGCGGATAGTGGTCTGGCAATGTGGTCTGTCGATGATATTACGGATTATCTGAAACTCGGCGTTAGCCATCGCGCTGGCGTATTTGGACCCATGAACAAAGTGGTGGTCAATAGCACCCGGCATATGTCGAGAGAGGACGTGTATGCGATGGCCGTGTACTTGAAGAGCTTGCCGGCTAATTCTCGGGACAGCGGTGAGCCCGCAGCGGCGGATGTCTTGCGGGCAGGCTCGTTACAGTACGACATTCACTGTGGCAGCTGCCACTTGCCGACAGGAGAAGGAGCCCCAGAACAGGGCCCTCCGTTGATTGGCAGTCCTGTGGTTCTGGATGCGGATCCGGCGTCGCTGATTAATATCACCTTATACGGAGCTCAGACACCGCATATTTCCCCATCGGTTAAATGGGAGTCAAGGAAATGGATACGTATGGAACGTTTCGACAATAAATTGGATGATGAACAGGTTGCAGCTTTAATAAGTTTCATACGCGGGACGTGGGGACATGAAGCCGGCGCAGTCACCCCGGAACAGGTCGCGCAGCAGCGCTAACTAATCCCCATCCAGAAACGTGTAGTCTATTTGCCGCGCAGCGGCTTCTTTCAACAGGATTCAGGAGTGATCAAATGAGCCCAAGGATCCTATTATTTAGCTTGGCGATTCTAACGGTTGGGTGTGCTAACCATAATTCCGCGTCCGAAGCGGCTGGTGAGTCGAATGTGGGACCTGCTCCGCTTCTGTACGTATGGGCTGGCGATCTCGACCAACGCCCAAGCGATACTGATTTTCTTGCCGTGGTAGATTCAGATCCGGATAGTCCATCATACGGCGAGGTTTTGGCCACTGAACCTGTCGGCGCCGTTGGAACAAACCCCCATCATACAGAGCCGTTAGCTCCGACAGGGGGGACTTTGTTCGCGAATGGATACGACGCCGGAAGAACATTCCTGTTTGACTTGTCTGCACCAGAAAAACCCCATCTAACGGGCGAGCTCGCTCCTGTTCCCGGGCTTGAGTTTCCTCACAGCTTTCTTCGTCTTGACGACGGGGAGCTACTTGCGACGATGCAGTACGGCGACGGGAGCATCCCGGGAAATCCTGGAGGGCTCGCCCGGTTTGATTCAGAGGCCAATTTGATTTCCATCGCAAGTGCCGCAGACCCAGCATTCGAGGGCGAGCAGATCCGGCCATACTCTGTCGAAGCGATTCCGAAGTTGGACCGGGTTGTTACGACCAGCCGGACAATGAACATCTTCACCGAGCAAGCCGCCGACCTAGTCCAGATTTGGAGGCTCTCAGATTTGGTTCTCTTACGTACCATGCGCGTCCCGAGAGTCGAGCCGGTCAATGACCCCGAATGTGTATTCGGCGTCGGAGACATGTGTGAGGCAGGGCAGTACCCTGCGGAGGCTCAGCCGTTTGAGAGCCGCTTGATGGATGACGGCTCTGTGCTTATGAACACCCTAATGTGTGGTATTTACCGTATTAGTGAGATCGATACCAATGAGCATAGCATCGAGTTGGTGCTCAACTATCCGGATTTGTACGGCTGTTCGGTACCAACGATCATTAGCCACTACCTGGTGCTGCCGGTCATGTTCAGTGAGACAATTCTGGTGCTTGATATCTCAGATCCAACCGACATCAAGGAAGTCAGCCGATTCGATACGGCGGGTTATCAACCGCACTGGGCTGGATCAGACCCTGGTGGATCCCGAGTCGTGATTACATCGTCCGGCACGGCGCCGACCTATACCGTACTAATGTTCGATTTTGATCCTGTCAACGGTCAGTTGAGACTCGATGAATCCTTTGGATCGTCCGAGTTTCCGAAAGCAGGGGTTTCGTTCTATCGGGACTCCTGGCCTCACGGTGAATCCGGCACAGCCATCCCCCATGCCGCAGTGTTCGGGTATCGGTAGGACCTGTCTAGTGCCTGCCCATGAATTGTTCTTATCTACTACGAGATGCTCGGCACGGCATTTTCCCAGCTTCCGGCGACGGGAAGGGGCGCGCCCTTCCTTTTGCAGGGTACGCAGTCTTTCACGTTCGGCTCGGTGTAGTTGCATAAGTGGATTTCTTTCAGACATAACCACAGTCGCTCTCAACAGATTTGTGCGAAAACCAGACTGGTATCAGGAAACGAATCAGGTATTCAGGGGTTTTATCCCGCGGAAACCTGTAGCCCTCGTGGCAGACGGCCGCCGCCATGAGTGCCTCATCGTGTTAAAGGCTTAAAACGCTTGACGCCAAGACCGCTCGATGCGCATACCTGGCCTACAAAAGTCTTGAAAAGGTCTCAAGCCCCAGAATCAAAATGCCGAGACATAATCTCCTGAGATGGCCATTGTCCTGTGGACCGCACGCTTCTAGACGACTGATTCACCTCCAGCAAAGCGATTGCAGAGGCCCCAGCTCAAGAACTCGGCGGTCGATTTTGGACAGGTTCTCATCTAATAGCGCCTCCGACAAAAAGTCATGATGTTTTGGTTATGCGTAAATTCGCAACAATAAGCATTGGCTATGCAAGTGGAGTCGTATTTTTAGCATAAATAGCAAAAAAAATTCCGATGTATTGCATTACTATGGCTCCATAAGAATGACAATATGCCTCTGGAGCCCTGTATGCAATCCAACCTTCCTCAGCTGAAGGACGTGTCTCTTAGCGATAAGTATGAACTGTGCAGCGGTCACGCCTACATGACCGGTATCGAAGCGCTCGTGCGGCTGCTTATTTTACAGCGCCTGCGGGATGAAGCTCGCGGCGTGAACACCGCTGGTTTTGTATCCGGCTATCGGGGCTCGCCCCTTGGTGGTTTGGACCAGGCCATGTGGAAGGCCCAAAAATACCTGGACCAGCATCAAGTGAAGTTCCAGCCCGGCGTGAACGAGGACTTGGCCATGACCGCAGTGCGGGGCACCCAGGAAGTGACTATGTTCCCGGGCGCACTCTATGAAGGTGTATTTGGCATGTGGTACGGCAAGGGGCCGGGACTCGACCGCAGTATGGATGCGCTGAAGCACGCCAACGCGGTGGGGACCTCGCAGTTCGGCGGCGTGCTAGCGGTGGCGGGGGATGACCACGGCTGTAAGTCCTCCAGCTTGCCTCACCAGTCCGAGCATGACTTCATTTCCGCCATGGTGCCGATACTGGCGCCGTCCAATGTGCAGGAGATTCTCGATTACGGCGTGCTGGGCTGGGAGATGTCCCGCTTTTCCGGCTGCTGGGTCGGTTTCAAGCTGAGTACGGAAGTCTGCGACTCCGCCGCCTCGGTGGATATCGACGCGGAGCGCATGCGGGTGCGCCGACCGGAGAGCGTGGACTTGCCGCCGGATGGGGTTCATGCCCGCTGGCCTGACTCACCCATGGATCAGGAGCGGCGACTGAACCGCCACAAGATCTACGCTGCGCGCGAGTTTGCCCGCGCCAACGATATCAACCGAGTAGTTAAAAATAGCAGCAAGGCCCGCTTCGGCGTCATTACTACGGGTAAGGCCTATCTCGACGTACTACAGGCTCTAGACGATCTAGGCATCAACGAGACGCAGGTGGAAGCCCTGGGCATTCGGATCTTCAAAGTGGGTATGCCTTGGCCGCTGGAACCCATCGCTACCCATGAATTTGCTGAAGGCCTAGATGAAATCCTAGTGGTGGAGGAGAAACGAAGTATTATCGAGGATCAGCTCACTGGGCAGCTTTACAACATGCCGGTAGAGCAGCGCCCGCGCGTAATTGGCGAATTCGATGAATACGGAGAAGTGCTGCTCGGCAATCTGGGGGAATTGACCCCGGCCACGATCGCGCGCGCCATCGCCAGCCGCATTTCCCGCTATAGCCAAAGCGACGAAATGAAACAGCGCTTGGACTTCCTTGCTTTCAAGGAGAAAGCACTGGAACAAGCCACGGAAACTATTGAGCGTACGCCGTATTACTGCTCTGGCTGCCCACACAACACGTCCACGGTCGTGCCGGAAGGTAGCCGCGCAATGGGCGGTATTGGCTGCCACTATATGGCTCAGTGGATGGACCGCGAAACGGAAACTTTTACTCAGATGGGAGCGGAAGGGACCACGTGGATTGGTCAGGCACCTTTCACCAGCAACAAACATGTCTTTCAGAATCTCGGTGACGGCACTTATTTCCATTCCGGTTTGCTGGCCATACGTGCCACGGTTGCTGCCAGAGTGAATATTACCTATAAGATTCTCTACAATGACGCTGTGGGCATGACCGGTGGCCAACCGGTCGACGGCGTGCTCACCGTTGCGGACGTCGTGCGCCAGGTACACTCCGAGGGCGTGCAGCGGATCATGGTGGTAAGCGACGAGCCCCAGAAGTACCCGCGAAATTTTCTGCCGCCCATCAGCGGCTTGACTGTGCACCACCGGGACGAGTTGGATGCGGTGCAGCGAGATTTGCGTGAAGTCGGCGGCACCAGCGTACTGATTTACGATCAGACCTGCGCAGCGGAGAAACGCCGCCGGCGCAAAAAGGGCCAATTCCCCGATCCGCAAAAACGAGTGGTCATTAACGAAGCAGTCTGCGAAGGCTGTGGCGACTGCAGCGTTCAGTCCAATTGCTTGTCCGTGCTGCCAAAGGAAACCGAATTCGGGCGCAAGCGCAGCATTGATCAGGCCTCCTGCAACAAGGATTTCAGCTGCGTTAAAGGTTTTTGCCCCAGTTTTGTTACCGTAGAAGGTACCGATCTGCGCCCTGCCCAGACTGCGGCAGCGGCAGATACTCGCCCACCGGAGCCGGACCTCCCCTCGTTGCATCGGCCCTGGAATATAGTGCTGACCGGTATTGGGGGCACGGGAGTGGTGACAGTCAGTGCGGTTCTCGGCATGGCAGCACACATTGAGGGCAAGGGTTGCTCCGTGTCCAACCTAAGCGGTATGGCCCAGAAATTCGGCCCGGTGATGAGCCATGTGCGCATCGGCTCAAAGCAAGAAGACATTCATACCCCCCGCGTGGCTGCGGGCGATGCGGATTTGCTGATGGGGTGCGACTTGGTGGTGTCCGCCAGTGATGAGGCGCTTGGGAAGGTGAGCGTGGGCCGCAGCCACGCGGTGATAAACGACTTTGAAGCGCCGACTGCGGGTTTCGTTCAAAACCGGGATATGGTATTTCCCGCCGCCGCAATGAAAGAGCGCATAGCGCGGGAAAGCGGGGAAGGGCTCGTTCACTTCGTGGACGCTACCCGCATGGCCGGAGAGCTGTTGGGAGACCCCATCGCTGCCAACATGTTCCTTATGGGCTATGTCTGGCAGAAGGGCTTGATCCCTATCTCCCTCGCTGCCATTGAGCGGGCCATCGAACTGAATAACGTAGCGGTACGCTTTAACTGCGATGCATTTGAATGGGGCCGTCGTGTGGCTCATGATCCCTTGGCCAGCAGAAGCAAGGCGCCGGTGGAGATGGATTTCAAACCGGAAACCGCGGCGCTGTCAGTACTTATCGATCGTCGCGCTGGCTTCTTGGTGAGCTATCAGGACGAAGCATACGCGCGCCGTTACCGCGAGTATGTGGAGTTAGTATGCGAACAGGAAGAGGCGCAGTTCGGCAGCGCCCGCGACATGGCCTTCAGTCGTTCTGTGGTGGAGGGCCTGTTCAAGCTCATGGCCTACAAGGACGAATACGAAGTGGCCCGGTTGTATACGTCCGGTGATTTCAGCCGTCATCTGGAAAAGCAGTTTGCCGGCAAGCCACGTCTGACCTTTCATTTGGCGCCGCCGCTAATCTCCAAGCGGGACCCCCGCACAGGGCATCTAAAAAAGCAGGAATTCGGCCCTTGGATAATGCCGGTTTTCAAATTGGTCGCTAGATTGAAAGTCCTGCGTGGCAGTCGCTGGGACATTTTCGGCTACACTGCCGAGCGGAAAATGGAACGGCAACTGGTCGAGGAATATCGAGCGTTGATCGTAAGTCTACTGCCGGACATTCAGGTCGGTAGCTACGACGCCGCGTTGGCGCTGGCGAAACTCCCGCAGGACATTCGTGGTTTCGGACATATAAAGGAAAAAAATGTGAAAAAGGCGCAGCAGCGCCAACAAACGTTACTAGCGCAATTTAGGGCCAAGGAAGAAAAGCCTGAGCCCGTGCGTTTTGTAGAGGCAGCAAGGTAGGGAAAACCCTGCATCGTCGGATCAATTTAGGGGACAAGCGCATGCCGAAGGTGGTCGGAGAGCCAATGGCAACATTTCCGGCAATTGTGCAGCTTCCGACCTTGCAACAAGAGTAGAGGGTGTGATGTTTTCTTTTAAGAGTCAAAAATCAAAAATAGTGATCAACAAAGAGAAACAACCATGAGAGTAGATTATCGTCAATTGAATTTCGGTCTTAGTGAAACGACTGACATGCTGCGCGATCAAGTTAATAGCTTTGCCTCCAACGAAATTGCGCCCCGGGCAGTAAGCGTGGATCGCGAAAACGCCTTTCCTAATGAACTCTGGCCGAAGATGGGCGAAATGGGCTTGCTCGGCATGACCGTCAGCGAAGAGTACGGCGGCAGCGATATGGGCTACTTGGCACACGTAGTGGCGATGGAAGAAATAAGTCGTGCTTCCGCATCGGTGGGTTTGAGCTACGGCGCGCATTCCAACCTCTGCGTCAACCAGATCCACCGCAACGGCACAGCGGAGCAGAAAGCGCATTATTTACCGGGCTTGGTGAGTGGCCAGCAGATCGGGGCCCTTGCCATGAGTGAGCCTAGTGCCGGTTCCGATGTCGTGAGTATGAAGCTGCGTGCTGATAAGAAGGGAGATCGCTACGTTTTGAATGGGAGTAAAATGTGGATTACCAACGGACCCGATGCTCACACTTATGTCATCTACGCGAAGACGGACAGCGACAAAGGTCCCCACGGCATTACCGCCTTTATTGTGGAGCGGGACTCGGCCGGTTTTTTCCAGGGCCCTAAGCTGGACAAGCTGGGTATGCGCGGCTCGAACACCTGTGAGCTGATCTTCGAAAACGTCGAAGTGCCAGCGGAAAACATACTGGGTGGTGAGAACCAAGGTGTGAAGGTGCTCATGTCCGGTCTTGATTACGAGCGTGTCGTGCTGTCGGGGGGACCGACCGGCATCATGCAGGCATGTCTGGACATCGTCTTGCCCTACGTCCACGAGCGGAAGCAATTCGACCGATCCATTGGTGAGTTTCAGCTGATTCAAGGCAAGCTTGCCGACATGTACACCGAGCTAAACGCGAGTCGTTCTTACTTGTACGCAGTCGCCGCGGCTTGCGATCGAGGTGAAACCACTCGCAAGGACGCAGCCGGCGTCATCCTTTACGCCTCAGAGCGAGCGACTAAGCTGGCCTTGGAAGCGATCCAGATTCTGGGTGGTAACGGCTACACCAATGAGTATGGCGCGGGTCGCCTGCTGCGTGATGCCAAGCTTTACGAGATTGGTGCTGGAACCCAGGAAATTCGCCGCATGTTGATTGGACGTGAGCTGTTTAAAGAAACGCAATAAACCGATCATCAGCGGAAAGTACCCATGCCATTCAAAGGGGTCGATCGATTAGCCCCATTTACTAAACGCGAGTAAACATGACGACGCTTAAAAGTAAAATTCAAACTAGCTCTCCGGAGTTCCGTGAGCGCGATGATTTTCATCGTGAGCTTGTAGGTTCACTCCGCGACAAACTCAAACAGATTCACAAGGGCGGAGGAGAGATAGTACAGGAACGCCACCGCGCCAAGGGCAAACTGCTGCCCCGCGAGCGTGTGAACCGTCTTCTGGACCCCGGTTCGCCCTTTCTTGAAATCGCGCCCTTAGCGGCTGAGGGCGTTTACGACGATGACGTGCCGGCCGCCGCCATTATTGTAGGGATCGGTCGTGTGTCCGGCGTGGAATGCATGATTGTGGCCAATGATTCCACGGTAAAGGGCGGTACCTATTACCCGATGACGGTGATGAAACACATTCGTGCCCAGACCATTGCGGAAGAAAACAGGCTGCCTTGTATTTATCTGGTGGACTCGGGCGGGGCCAACCTATCGCAGCAGGATGAGGTCTTTCCTGGGAAAGAAGACTTTGGCCATATCTTTTTTAAACAAGCCAATATGTCGGCGCAAGGCATCCCCCAGATTGCCGTTGTTCTCGGCTTGTGTACGGCGGGTGGCGCCTATGTTCCCGCCATGGCCGACGAAAACATCATGGTGCGGGAGCAAAGCTCTATCTTCCTTGCCGGCCCACCGCTGGTTAAGGCTGCTACCGGTGAAGTAATTTCTGCCGAGGAGTTGGGTGGTGCGGATGTGCACTGCAGCATTTCCGGCGTGGCCGACCACTATGCACACAGCGAAGAGGAAGCGCTGGAGCGGGCTCGCGCCTGCGTCCGCAATCTGAACCAAGTAAAGCAGCCTGAACTAAAGCTGCGGGCAGCGCGGGAGCCACTGTATCCCGTCGAGGAAGTGTACGGGGTGGTACCCACCGACCAGCGCACGACTTACGATGTGCGCGAGGTCATTGCTCGCTTAGTGGACGGCTCCGAATTCGACGAATTCAAGGTCAACTACGGGACTACCTTGGTTTGCGGTTTCGCCCATATCCAAGGCATGCCGGTCGGCATTTTGGGCAATAACGGCATTCTGTTTTCGGCGTCTTCGCTCAAAGGTGCTCACTTCATTGAGCTGTGTTGCCAGCGCAAGATCCCATTGATTTTCCTGCAGAATATCACTGGCTTCATGGTTGGCAGCAAAGCCGAACATGAGGGCATCGCCAAAAACGGCGCTAAACTGGTGACCGCAGTAGCCTGTGCAAAAGTGCCGAAGTTCACTGTTATCATCGGCGGCAGTTTCGGTGCAGGCAATTACGGCATGTGCGGCCGAGCGTATAACCCACGGTTTTTGTGGATGTGGCCCAATGCGCGTATCGCAGTCATGGGTGGTGAGCAAGCAGCCGGGGTGATGGCACAGGTGCGTGGCGCAGGCTTGGGGCGGAAGGGGCTTAGCTGGACAGAGGAAGAGGAAGCAGTCTTTAAACAGCCCATTCTCGATCAGTTTGAAAAACAATCGCAGGCCTGGTATGCCAGCGCGCGACTTTGGGACGACGGCATCATCGATCCAGCCCAGACCCGGACAATACTGGCCTTGGCTTTGTCGGCTGTGTTGAATGCGCCTATTCTCCAAACCAAATTCGGTGTTTTCCGCATGTAGCGGTATGGAAGCTATAAATGAACGATAGCAAAGTAAAAGAAACCAATGTTGTGCTCTACAGCGTGGACGATCAAGGTATTGCACGCATCAAACTCAACCGCCCGGACAAGAGTAACGCCTTTGATGATCAGACCATCGCGAGCCTGACGCAGCGTCTTCGAGAAGCCGATGCCGATGCTCAGGTGCGGGTGGTGGTGCTGGCGGCTAATGGCAAGCATTTCTCCGCCGGGGCGGACCTGAGCTGGATGAAACGCACCGCGCAAATGACAGAGGCGGAAAACATTACCGATGCGCGTCAACTTGCCGACCTTATGTTTACATTGGACCGGCTGTCCAAACCCACCTTGGCGCGTGTGCAGGGTGCTGCCTTCGGAGGCGCACTGGGCTTGATTTGCGCTTGTGATATAGCTATCGCGAGCGATACAGCGCGTTTTTGTCTCAGCGAGGCGCGCTTAGGTTTGGCACCCGCTGTGATCAGTCCCTATGTAGTACGAGCCATGGGCTCGCGAGCTGCCCGTCGTTATTTCCTCACTACTGAAGTGATGTCTGCTCAGGTCGCCCAACACTTAGGCATCATTCATGAGGTGGCTCCAGAAGCAGAGTTGGATGAGCAGCTGGATGAACTGTGTGGACATTTGCAGCGCAGTGGATCGCAAGCGTTGCGGGCTTGCAAGCAACTTATCGCAGACGTGGAAGGTGAACTCCCCCTTCCTCACCTGCAGGACGAAACAGTGAACCTAATCGCACGCTTGCGAACCAGTGGCGAAGGCCAAGAAGGTCTCGCAGCTTTTCTGGAAAAACGCGCTCCGCGCTGGTATGAGGAATAACATGGCTCCGACCAATCAGTTTTCATCAAAACCCGCTGCTGCAAGGGATGGTTCTATGCGCAGTCTTCTTATCGCAAATCGTGGCGAAATTGCCTGTCGGATTATTCGTACAGCTCAGCGCATGGGGATCCGCTGCATCGCCGTGTATTCTGAAGCGGACCGCGAAGCTCCCCATGTTCAACAAGCGAATGCCGCCTTTTGCATCGGTCCGGCCCCAGCCTGGGAAAGTTATCTGAACGTCGATCGTATTCTCCAGGTGGCTCGCGCCGAAGGTGCGGACGCTATTCATCCCGGTTACGGGTTCCTCTCTGAAAATTCCCAGCTCGCAGAAGGCTGCAAAAAATCGGGGATACTCTTCGTCGGCCCGCCGGTAAAAGCTATCCAGGATATGGGCTCCAAGAGCGCGGCAAAGGCTTTGATGGGGAAAGCCAATGTGCCTTTGGTGCCGGGCTATCACGGCGATGATCAGGCACTGGACACATTGAAATCACAAGCAGAACTGATTGGTTATCCGGTGCTGATAAAAGCCAGCGCTGGCGGCGGCGGCAAGGGAATGCGTGTGGTATGGAACACCTCGGAGTTGGACGAACATATCGCCGGTGCAGAACGGGAAGCCCAGTCTTTTTTTGGCGACGCTCATTTGCTGCTGGAAAAATATCTGTTGAAACCACGCCACGTGGAAGTCCAGATACTGTTTGATAAGCACGGCAAAGGAATCTACCTCTTCGATCGCGATTGTTCACTGCAACGCCGTCACCAGAAAATCATTGAAGAAGCTCCGGCGCCGGGCATCGACCCCGAGGTGCGGGAAGCAATGGGACAGGCGGCACTGCGCTGCGGTGAAGCCACCGGCTATGAAGGCGCGGGTACGGTGGAGTTTTTGCTCGATGCCGAGCAAAACTTTTATTTCATGGAGATGAACACTCGCTTACAGGTGGAGCATCCTGTGACCGAAGCCATTGCTGGGCTCGATCTGGTGGAATGGCAGTTGCGCATCGCTCAGGGTGAAAAGCTCATCTGGCAACAGGAAGATCTGTCGGTCAACGGCCACGCCATGGAAGTGCGGCTGTATGCCGAGGACCCGGATCGAGAGTTCCTGCCCACCAGCGGCACAGTCCGTCATCTACAAATGCCGGATGCACTGCCCAATGTGAGAGTGGACTCCGGCATTCAGACTGGCAGCGTTATCGGTAGCGACTACGATCCTATGCTCGCCAAGATCATCGCCTGGGGGCCGAGTCGCGAAGCGGCGCGGCAAGGCTTGATTACAGCCTTGGCGAACACCGAGCTGGGTGGCTTTACCACTAACTTGCCCTTCCTCGCCCGCGCACTGAAAAGCGACGCATTCAGCCGCGCGGAGCTGACCACGGATTTTGTCGAAGTTCACCAGGGCGAGCTCCATAAATCGCCATTCGGTCGCGATCTGCAGGTGGTACTGTCTTGGCTGGTATGGTTTAACGACCATCAACGAGGCAAAGTCTTGTCGGACGACCCTTGGTCAAAGGCCAACGGCTGGAGAATGACGGTGCCCGACCAACAGGGCTGCGAAGTGCGAATAGAAGGCGAGGGGCAGCGCCTCAGCTACCGTATCGATGGGCAAGGCAAAGCAGCGCTGCAGCAGAAAGGACAAAGCTATGAACTTGAGTGGACATCGCACAAGGGCATCATCACTCTGCGCTATCAGGGCCAGCATTTGCGTGTCTCCGGCTGGTTCGATGGAAGCGATACCTGGACAGTGTTTGCCGAGGGCGAGACTTGGCAGAGCATCATTAATCAACCGGAGTCCGTTGAAAATGATCTGGACGAACATGCCCTTACCGCCCCAATGCACGGCCGCGTAACGGCTGTGTTATGCAGGGCTGACGAGCAGGTAACAGCGGGACAGGCGCTGGTGATCATGGAGGCGATGAAAATGGAGCACACCATCAAAGCACCCGCCGGTGGAACAGTACTGTCGGTACTTTGCGCACAAGGCGACAGCATCTCAGCAGAGCAGCCATTAGTCGAATTCGAAGCGAATGAGTAGAGTGCACAAAAGGAAAGCCGATCAAGGCCCATTGTGGCTACCTTCACAACAACGCGTAGACGCCTCCAGGCTCCGTGATTTCCTTGCCTTCCTCGGTAAGCGAGGAACGAATGTCCCTCAGGAATACCAAGCACTTCACCGCTGGTCCATCGACAATAAGCGAGCGTTCTGGCAAGCGATTTGGCAGTACCACCGCGTATTGGGTAGCTACGATGCGGACAGGGTTTTGACCAAGGACGATTTCTCAGGCAAGTGGTTCGAGGGAGCGCGACTTAACTTCGCCGAAAATTTGCTTCGTGGATACGACGATGCCATTGCGATTATCGAACATCGAGAAGACAACAGACGACGAACCTTAAGCTATCGTGAGCTGCACGAACTCAGTGCACGACTCGCTGGTACATTGAAAGCGGCTGGTGTTGGCGAGGGAGATCGGGTTGGCGGCTTTCTGCCTAACGGTATTGAGGCGGTTGTGGGCATGCTGGCTAGCGCGCGATTAGGCGCTGTCTGGTCTTCCTGCTCGCCGGACTTTGGTCTTCAGGGTGCCCTGGACCGCTTCGGCCAGATTCAACCCAAGGTGCTGATCGGTATCAACGGATACGAGTACAGTGGGAAGCTCGTCGACACTCGGGAACGGGTGGTAAAAATCGTTGCATCTCTGCCCGAGCTGCAGGCCTGGATTGGCGTAGATAATCATCAGGGCTGTCCCTGGCCACGGAACGCTTTCGATAACGATAGTAAAGGACTTGGCTGGGATCAGGCCCTTGAAGCTGAAGCCTACGAAGACTTTGTAGCAGTCTCTTTTGATTCACCTCTTTACATTGTTTACTCCTCTGGCACCACTGGTCCGCCCAAGTGTATCGTTCATGGTGTCGGCGGAACGTTGTTGCAACACCTGAAAGAGCTGTCACTCCACACCGATATTTCCGAGAACGATGTGGTGTTCTACTACACCACCTGTGGCTGGATGATGTGGAATTGGCTCGTCAGCAGTTTAGCTTTGGGCGCAACTATCGTGCTTTATGATGGCTCTCCGTTTGCAGGTGGAGCCGAAGGGCTCTGGCACATGGCTGAGCAGGAAGGCGCAACCGTGTTTGGCTCCAGCGCCAAGTATTACGCCAGCTGCGAGAAAGATGGATTGAAGCCGGCGCGACAATTCGATCTAAGTAAACTCAAATCCGTCTTGTCTACAGGGAGTCCACTTTCCCACGAGAGCTTCGACTATATTTATCGGGAGATCAAAGCCGATGTGTGTTTGTCGAGCATATCCGGAGGAACTGACATCGTATCCTGTTTTGCTTTGGGTAACCCAACCTTGCCCGTTTATCGCGGCGAGTTGCAGTGCATTGGGTTGGGAATGGATGTGGTTTTTATGGATGATGATGGCAGTACCTTGCCGCAGGGCAAGGGTGAACTTGTTTGCCGCAGCCCCTTTCCCGCGAAACCGGTAGGTTTTTGGAATGACCCCGATGGTGAGCGTTTCCATGAAGCCTATTTTGAACGCTTTGCGGGAGTATGGGCTCACGGTGATTATGGTGAGGTGATTCCTCATCAGGCAATCGACGATTTACCAGAGCAGATCGGCGTGATGATTCACGGCCGTTCGGACGCTGTGCTCAACCCCGGCGGAGTGCGCATTGGCACCGCCGAAATTTATCGACAGGTGGAAAAGATCGATGAAGTGTTGGAGTCGATCGCCGTGGGACAAACCTGGCAGGATGATGTGCGTGTCGTGTTGTTCGTGCGCCTTCGTTCCGGATTGAAGCTGGACGAGAATCTCTTCAATCAGATTCGAAAAACGATTCGCAACAACACCACGCCGCGTCACGTGCCCGCAAAGATTCTGCAGGTTGATGATATTCCCCGCACCGTTAATGGAAAAATTGTCGAGCTGGCCGTGGGTCAGGTAATCCATGGCGAGGCTGTCAAGAACAAAGATGCGCTTGCCAATCCGGAGGCGCTGGACTACTTCGCTAATCGCTCTGAACTCAGCACCTAAAAGGGATATTGAAATCACATGCCCATGAATCTTCCAAAATCAGCCAAGCTCGTGGAGGTCGGTCCGCGCGATGGTTTGCAGAATGAAAAAAATCCCATTACGTTGGAAGCGCGAGTGTCTCTGATCGAGCGCCTTGCCGCAGCCGGACTTCGTCACATCGAAGCCGGTAGTTTCGTCAGTCCGAAAGCTGTACCGCAAATGGCCGGCAGCGAAGACGTATTCGCGGCTATCGACCGCAAGGAAGGCGTCGTGTACAGCGCCCTGACGCCAAACATGAAGGGCTTGGAGCGCGCGTTGGCAGCCGATGCCAATGAAGTAGCGGTTTTCGCAGCTGCATCGGAGAGTTTCTCCCAAAAAAATATTAATTGTTCCATCGCGGAGAGTCTGGACCGCTTTGCTCCCATACTGGCTGCGGCAAAGCAGAGCAACATCCCTGTGCGTGGCTATGTTTCCTGCGTCGTGGCTTGTCCTTACGAGGGCGATGTAAGTCCGGACGCAGTGCGCGAGGTGGCGGCGGCGCTCTATGGTATGGGCTGCTACGAAATATCCCTTGGCGACACCACCGGCGTGGGTACCGCTGGCCTGATGCTAGCGATGCTGGAAGCGGTCGTGGAAGATGTTCCGATCAAGGCCCTGGCTGTTCACTGCCATGACACCTATGGCCAAGGCTTGGCCAATATTCTCGCCGCCCTGCAAGCAGGGGTGAGCGTAGTGGATGCCTCCATTTCCGGCTTGGGCGGCTGCCCTTACGCGCCCGGTGCGTCCGGCAATGTGAGCAGTGAAGATGTGGTTTACATGCTCCACGGGCTGGGGATCCAAACCGGGGTAGATCTGGCAAAGCTGGTCGAAGCGGGCCAATTTGTATGCGAGGTCTTAGGTAGAAAGAATGCTTCCAAGGTGAGCAATGCCATTGGCGCACGGGGTCGCTGCTAAGAGTATCTTTTTTTGGCGGGTAAGCCGTGGTCTTTCCTGGTGCGATAATCCCTCCCTTCGTGGCTCTTACCGAAATCAAGTGCAGCACCGCGCTACCTATTGCTGATAATTAGACGGCGCGATCCTTAGGACGATTGTCACCGCCGGAGTAATGCCCGCGACAATGATCAATGGCTATAACAGCACTCCTTGCCCAACTACTGCAAGGTTTGCGGGTCGAGAAAGCTCTAATGATTGGTTGTGATCAGATCGTGGCCGGAAACGCCGAGCTTTCAGCCAGGTATTTGATACGTTTATTAAAATAATTGTATATAGTGTGTGACGTAACATTGTGCTCGCGTGCATTAGCTGAGTTGGGCTTTGCAAAAAAATCTAATAAAACAATAAAGTTCAATATTTTATGTATTATATGAGTGGGTTGAATGGCAAGAGCACCAGAGGAGTCCTGCACGTAGTGAAAGGCGCGCCCGCGCTGCGCAATATGACCGTGAAAAAGGCAAGTTGCTATACACCTTTTACTCAGTACAGGACCGCCAAACGAGTCAACCTTGTGGATATCGATGGCGGTTTTGGCACCCTGTTCAGCTACTCAGACGTCGCGAATTCGCAAACGAGAAAATCATTGTTGGAAGAGACGATACTCGGAGGGCGTGGCAGCCTTTTTTGGAAAAGCGCAAACCTGAGTTCTCCCGAAATAGGCCATGTCGAACATACGATTCCCCGACCAGCGGGCTTGCCTATGCGCTGAGAGAATGTGGCCGGGCGACAACGCCTCTCGGGCGCAAGGCATGGTCATCGAGCACAAGAGTGAAGGGCGAGCGATAGTGTCCATAGCTGTGTGAGAGGATATGGTCAATGGTTATGACATCTGCCATGGAGGGATGATTTTCTCTCTGTTGGTCCGACCTTGAGTTCTGCTGGTCTCTGGTGGATGGTATTGAAGTAATCAGGTGGTGCATGCTGTTGGTTGATCGCCACGACGATCACAACAAACAAAAGGAAATACGTCATGACTAGGTCTACCTTGAAGAGTGTTTGTGAACCAGTAGTGGCGGGTGATCCACTGCACAAGCTGATACGAAAATGTTATAGATTAGGCTTGACTTGTGTCGTATAATTTTGAGAAGCTTCAATGGACAATTGCTGTTCATGGTAAATTTAGATTGCTGAAGAGGGTTTGGCACGATGAGTTTGGTTACGGGACGTTCGACACCGAGGTTTAAGCAGTGTTTTACCAGTGCGTTTCGCGGGGCCGCGATGGGTTTGTTGGCCTTGTGCGCTCTTGTTGGCTGCTCGCCATCCGATCCTGAACCCGAAAGCTCAGGAACGCAGGCGCTAACCAAGCTCATTACGGCTGAGCAG
>Ga0208414_1000950_pt1 | contig 24218 bp, 22 predicted proteins | sample AntAceMetag02UKE_FD_184770 | JGI IMG/M metagenome (GOLD analysis project Ga0208414, IMG submission 184770) | Saline lake microbial communities from Ace Lake, Antarctica - Antarctic Ace Lake Metagenome 02UKE (SPAdes) (version 2) | ecosystem: Environmental > Aquatic > Non-marine Saline and... | reverse complement strand
GGCGGCTTGGAATGAACGCTTACCCACCGGCAAGCGTCAAATCACCCGTTTTCTTTGAATAAGCACAAAAAGAAGCATTTCCAAATGCATTCCAACCTTCACTAAGTGCGCTGGTCGTACTACTTTTGCCTGTGACATTTGCTGAAGTTTCGACGACGGAATTCCAAAGGTTAACGCAAAACTGAACTCCGCTGCCGCTGCCGGTAGGCCAACTTGATATGCTATCAATCAGGACGGTTGCATTTCCGAATGTAATAGGAGATTGCTGGTGTATTTGATAGTCGGCGTGAGCCAGCTTGATTCCCAAGCGAAAGCTTGCAGCTTCGAATGCAGTCGTTGCTTTCTGGGCATCGCCAGTAATGTTAGTGAAGCGGGGAACGGCTGTCGCTGCGATAATACTGAGTATAACAATGACAATGACTAATTCGATAAAGGTGAAGCCAAATTGAGAATAACGGGATTTATGTAGTCGCAAAGTATATGTCCTTGAATGCCTGCAAAGTAATCCTAGCAGCGTAATAAACATACCATGTAAAGACGCAACGCCATGTCAATCTTATGTTATGTGCTTGCGCCAATAGGTATGCCTTAAGTTTCACAAAGCATTGTTGGCTCAAGCTTTTCTTTGCTTAATCGCTTTAAGCTCACAGATATAATGTCGTTTTCAGACAAACCATGATGGCTACAAATACAATTGTAGATTATTTCTTGTTTTTAACATTAGGTTTAAAGAAAAACAATATGAAGCAGCTTCCAAAGATAGGCCAATGTGGTGCCGTACCTTCTGTTGAATATAAATAAGTACCTAATATGGGACCTATTGCGAAACCTAGAGGCGAACAGTATCCGGCTATATCAGCCACTGAGCCATGCTCTCCAGATGAGGCAACAATAGACGTCGGTCATAAACCCTGGCTCTGCTAGGCCCAGAAAAAGTACGCAGGCAACTACTAGTGGAACATTCTCGGATCGGAATATTTGAGTCTCGGTTGCTTTTGGCAACTCCAGTAAAGCATCAAGTGTTAACACTGCCGCGGTAAGAGTTAACAAAACCCAAAAGTATAGTGGCGTGAGTAAACTAATGCTGGCGAGCAATCCGGCAACAGCAGGGCCTAATATCGTACTAATATTTCTGGCGGCGTGAGCCAGTAATTCAATCTGGGTAAGTGCCTATTATTGACCCTGAAACTAGACAAGGATAGGCACTATGGATAAGAAAGAACTACAAACACTGGTGCAAGCTGCGGCTAAGAACATTAAGTCTGAAACGGACCTCAATGAGTTCCGGCAGACGCACACCAAGAACACCGTTGAAGCGGCAGTCAATGCTGAACTCGATGATCATCTTGGCTTTGCGAAGCATGAGCAGTCAGACACGTGTCCTGTGCGATTTCCTAATCTAGGCTACTGCAGGGAGTTGATATAAACCGAGACAACGTGATTCCCATCGATCGTGATCCAGTGAAACAATATTCTTGTTCCAATAACCCGCTCGGCGAATGGATGTGATGTTAGGGCACCCGGAACAGATTTCAGTTCATCTATTTCAAGGACCCGTAAGTTTTCTTCCCAACGCTGAAAGAGAAATAGTGGATCATTGTCGGGGCTGAGATATGTCAGCAACGATTTACCGACAATAATCTAGTTAAACATTCGACAATAGGCAATACCATCGCCCAGTGAGATTTCAGGCTTGCGGATTCACATCGAAAAAGGTGGTTGGCTATAAACCATCCGTCATATGACCAATGCATGTCAGCCAGGATGGACCGCCGCCAGAAGGTAGGGTGTGTTTGTTTTTGCGCCTTTTCCTTTCAATCACCAAAACAATCAACGCCTGGTCTCGTGCTTTCCTGCCTGGGATTTTCTTAGCCTGATTTAAGGATGACGGCCACTTTTTGCAGGCGGCGTTCGCCAATTAATATTGCTAATATGCCTAACAAAAATCAATCTCTTGTGACCCAGGCAGGTGATCTCTTCCGCGCTCGATTCATGATAACAAGCTGCTGCTTCATCACGATCGATTCGGCCATCACCCGTTTCACTCCGCCCGGTGTTAGGAGTTTGATTAGCGTGACGAAGTAATGGGCTAACAGTTCAATGATTTCAAGCATTCCCGCTATTTCAACACACGCTCGATAAATGCGAGCTAAGCCATTGTGTCTCTTCGCAAATTAACAATTCGCACAGGACATGAATTATCTCGCTCCAGAACGAGCTTGTATTTGTTACCGAATGCCTGTTTAATTAACTGATCGTTCAGTCAACTAAATGCACCGCCAATGAAAGATAAAGTAACAGACGTCCTGCGAAGGGACCGCGAGAGGACCTCCGGCGCGATACTAAGTACCGCGACAGAGTTATTCCTTGAGCGAGGATACGCCGCCGTACCCATCAGCCTGATCGCGAAACAGGCGAACGTGACCAAGAGCCTGATTTACCACTACTTTGGCGATAAGCGTAGATTGTGGTTGGCCGTTAGGGAAGCCTCCGTGGCCGTTTATGCGGTAAGACAAAGAGTAGTGTTCTCATCGAATGAAACAGAACCAACCGCGGGGGGCATTGCTGCATCTGCAGAGGCCTACTTTTCGTTTCTGCAGAAGCGGCCTGATATCGCGAGGATGTTTGCGCTTGAGAGTTTTGACGGTGAGTTTGAACCTGGGGACACTGAGCAGGAGCTGCAGGCCGGCGGTATAGCCTTTGTCAAACATTTACAGAGCAGCGGCGGCATTAGAGCAGATCTCGATGCAGGAATGGTACTAGCCGCGTTTAACGCGCTGATCGAACACTGGTTCATCAGCCAGGAACGAGTTGCCAAACTAAACAAAAAACGAAAAGGACCATCTTTAGATGCAGACTACTTGGACGCGATACAGAAAATTCTAAGCAGCGGTCTGCGACCATTATAAAAATCGACAAACCAGCCGAGGAATAGAACTATGACAAACGTAATGATCACAGGAGCCAGTAGTGGATTGGGCGCTTCATTGGCGAAACAATTCGCTGCTCGCGGAGATCACCTGATATTGATCGCGCGACGCGAGTTATTACTATCAGAGTTGCGGGCGGAACTTCTTGCAGCAGGTGCTCCCAGTGTCGAATTCCGAGTCGTAGACCTGGCAGATGAAATCCAGGTACAACAACTTGCTGACGATTTACCTAAGCTCGGCGTAGATGTATTGATTAACAACGCTGCATTGGGTCACTGGGACTTCAGCTGGAACACTACCCCGGAGATGATGCGAACAATGATAGCGGTAAATATAAGCGCTGTGGCCGTACTTTCTTTAGCGTTCAGCCAGATTAAATACGAGCAACCTGCTCGCCTTATAAATGTTGCATCGGGCGCCGGTTACGCATTGTTCGAAAGCTCCATTGCCTATTCAGCCAGCAAGTTCTTTGTCACCGCGTTGACCGAAGGCATTTCGCAGGAGCTTAGCACTCATAAACTAGCGATGCGGGCGCAGTTACTTGCGCCAGGTCCTATCGCAACGGAGTTTATGATGAACGCTATGCAGGGCTCCAAGATTGACATGGCAAATGTGCCAGACATGGACAAAATTAAATTTCACACACCAGAGCAAATGGCAGAGCTTGCTATGCAACTCTATGACAGCGATGCCGTTGTCGGCGCTGTGCAGGCTGATATGAGCTTTGTGCTGAGTGGCGGACAGCATAAGGTTGGCCAACTGGTTGGTGGAGAATGGTAATGGTCACCCGTTTCGGTACGTGTTTTGCGGGAGGCGTTTAATGAGTGGCGGTGACCAGGCCCCAATAGGCACTCCCTTCGGGTCAAAAGGTGAGCCCGAGGAAGTCATGTCAGAAATTGATCTCACCGGACGCAATGCGATTGTAGCAGGGGGCTACTCGGGTCTTGGCTTAGAGACTGTCCGCGCATTGATAAGCGCAGGTGCAGACGAAAACCGCTAATGCGTTGCTCGCTGGTGGTTGTGGTTCGAGGTGATCAAGGATCTTCTGGATTATGTCTGGGTCAGTAATGTCGGCAATAACCCGCATGGTGCCGGACATTCCGTATCGGCGAATCCAACGCTGCCGGCCGCACCTGCGTGTAAGGTGATACGGGATCGAAAACATTCGTCTAACGATATAACTGACGCGCGGCGAACCAATTCGCCCACCGTCCAACCAAAAGTGGCCATGTGATAACCGTGCTTTGTACCGGGCGCCCAGTAAGGTTCCTGAGAACCCAGCAGCCCGACCATATAATCCTAGTCATGGTATCCGCCGGGTTTAACCTTTACCGCTGATAGCGGCAAGCCCGGCGCCGTGGTTGAGCATCATCGCGACCGTTACGTCTTCTTTCCCGGCGACACCAAACTCTGGCCAGTAATCTGTCACTTTTACGTGCAAATTAAGTTTGCCCTCGACTATTAAGGTGTGAGCGCAAAGAGATACCGCCGCTTAACTCAGTTCATGACTATGCCGCCAGCCACGGCCAACGCGATACCAGTCACGTTGCGGGCGTTGGCCAGGTAAAGCGCTGCTTCCGCAATATCTGCAACAGTTTGAGGTCTCCCCAAAGGGATTCTGCCCTCTACGCTATCTTCAAATTTCTGTTGCTGTTCATCGACTGTCCGGCCTCGGTTCGGAATCAAATGCTCCAGCCACATGGCAGTGCCCACAATACCGGGACAAACCGCATTAACGGTAATGTCATCCGGTGCCAGTTCCAGGGCAAGCGCTTGGGTTATTCCGATCGCCGCAAATTTGGAGCCGCAGTAGGCCGACATGTTAGCGTTACCTGCTTTGCCGGCAATGGATGCGGTATTCACAATCGCGCCGCAGCCGGATGCACGTAAAGCACCCAACGCCGCCTTGGACATCAGGAAAATGCCTTTGGTATTGACCGCAAAAACCTTATCCCAGTCTTCTTCTTCGAAAGTTTCGATGGGTCCTGTATCTAGAACACCCGCGTTATTCACCAGAATATCCAAGCCACCAAACTTGGCGACTGTCGCGGCAACCGCAGACTCACAACTGGCAAAATTGGTGACGTTAACTTCGCAGCTGTCCACTTCCCCAATCGCGGATTCTTCTTTTTTGGCTTTCTCTAGTTCCTGAACACCGGATAGTTGATACCTCCATTCGTCGCTAGCGCCAAGGTCCGCAATCATGACGCGGTGCCCGGCTGCGGCAAACGCATGCACAATACCCAGACCAATACCCCGTGCACCACCTGTTACCAACACTATTTTACTCATCGCATTCCCCGTTTTGACTCGTCACTGTATGTTCTTTGTTTGAAGCACTAAACCCTTTTACTCATCGCTGACAAAGTTAGAGAGCCGTTCACTCGCTGCCAGGAAGTCTTCCATGACATCATAAACCATCTGCTTCGCAGACAAAGATTGCGTCATCAGCCCAACACCCTGGCTGACCCAATAAGTCGCTAATTGCCGTGCGCCCTCGTGACCACCTTCAGTTAGCTTGGTCACTCGATCCAGAGCGGGTTCACTGACCAACGAGGGTAACGGCATGGGCAACGGTTTCGGCGCCTCTTCGCTTTCCCAGGCATCAGTCCATGCGGAGCGTACCTACCGTGAGTGTTTGCCCGTGCGACTACGTGTCCGAATGTTTTGGGTTCGTCTTTGTTTGCCATGGATGTCGGAACAATCAGGTCTACGCCATAGGGCTTGCCGTCAATATGTTCATCTATCCAGGCCAATTCGATTTCCAATTGTTCCGCGTTATAACCCGCGGTACCAAGAACTCCCATGCCACCGGATTTTGAGACAGCAACGACGACATCCCGGCAATGGGTGAAGGCAATCAGGGGGAATTCGATATCGAGTTGATCGCAAATAGGTGACTTCATGGCTCCTCCTTTAATATTTTTGCTTTTGGATTATTCCGACTCAAACCTTTCCGAGGATAGTAATTTCAAACCGCATTTACCCCGGATTGCAAAAGTATCCTAGTTAATAAGTTTTGGGCAAAAGGCCGGGGCTGCAGCTTGTAGACACTGGATGGCTAATGTCTGTAAAGCTACTGGTCGCTAGTCTTACAGACGGCTGGGTTAATCACTGAGAAGAAATTTAGGGCAGGCAGGTTGATTTTGGCTTGTTAACCCAAGCGTGTTTTAGGAGTGAATGGCTGTGGCAATTTTAAGCGGTGGTGGTTGAGCTTCAATGTAATCCAGGATCTCCTGGATTATGTCTGGAATTTTTGCGACGCCCCGTCGTCAAAAAATACCAAGTCGACAATATACCGACATAACTTTGATTCCCTTCGATGAGATTAAGCACAATAATCACTCTTTTTGACCAGAGGTCACCCATGATCCGCGGATCCACATTTAGCGCATTTATCTTTGATTGTGACGGCGTTCTGGTCAACAGCGAACTCATCGTGCAAAAAATCGAATTGGCGCATCTCGCCGAGCACGGTCTTCAGTATGACCTTGAAACGTTTTCGAACAAATTCACGGGTATTGCTGACAATGAATTTTATACCTTGCTGAATCAGGATGCAGAGCAAGAAACCGGAACACCTCTGCCAGAAGCATTTCGCACAACACTTGAGGAGCTTTTAGGGTCAGCCATTCGAGCAGATTTACAAGCCATCTCGGGCGCGTTTGAGTTTGTCAGCTCACTCAAACATATTCGGGCCGTGGCGTCGTCCAGTGGCGCTGAGCATCTGATCGATAAACTATCAATGACGGGGCTGATCGATTTGTTCGGCGCGAATGTCTTCTCTGCTGATGTTGTGGAGAACGGCAAACCCGCCCCTGACGTGTTTCTGCACGCTGCAGATAGGCTCGGCGTATCGCCCGATCAGTGTCTTGTTATGGAAGACAGCATCAATGGCGTGCTCGCGGCCAGAAGTGCTGGCATGAGAGTCATTGGCTTTACCGGTGGGGGGCATTGCCCGCCGGGTCATGCGGATCGGCTCACCCATGCCGGCGCTGAACGAGTTGTCGACCATTTCTCTGAGCTCAGCGTGACCTGATGGCGAACAACCCCAGGCGCGAGGCTAAAAGTCTCCCACCCGCCTGGCACGCAGACTAGAGCCGTCCCACCAATTCGGGCCCGTAAACTTTCGGATACATATACCCTACAACCGTAATATCTCGTGTTGCGACGATACCCTGCGGCGGCGCCCCAACCAGTTCACCGATATCAACACCTTGTATGTCATCGCCAACTCCTGTTGTCTAAATCAGTTGTCTAAATCAGTTGTCTAAACCGATGGTCTCATTGCCTACACGGTTGATGCGTAGGCTAGTGACTGCAGTTAAACCGGATTACACGCCACTTAACAACCACGGTCAGCGTCACGCATGACAGCGACAAAATAGTGCATAAATTCAGCCAGGAACGCTCACCTCTAGGGCCGCTTGGGTTAAACTTTGTGAATCTCCAGATCAAACCGTCAGCTGAAGCTTATTCATTAAAACAGGTAAAAAAATGTCTTTAAAAAAACGTATCGCAGTCACACTACCCGCAGGTCCTAAGGTCCAACACACCATAGACCGGATCAAATGGGCTGAAGACAACGGCATTAGCGACGCCTGGTTCGGTGATGCGGGTGCCCCTGATTCTCTGACAATGGCCGCAGCAGTCGGCGCTCACACTACGACGATTCGAATCGGAGTTGCAGTGACCCCGGTTTATACCCGCTCGCCATCGGTTCTCGCTGCCACAGCAAATGTTATCAATCAGGTGATGCCGGGCAGATTTGTGATGGGTCTCGGCTCATCGAGCCAAACAATTATGGGACAGTGGAACGGTATTCCACTTGATAGACCACTCACTCGCGTTCGTGAAACCGCAACGCTCGTCAAAACCATGCTTACCGGCGCCAAAACGGATTTCCAGGGTGAAATACTCAGCAGCCGGGGCTATCGACAGCCACCACTGGATAACCCACTCCCGGTCTACATTGGTTGTTTAAGACCCAAAATGATCGAAATGGCCGCTGAAGTCGGCGACGGTGTGATCTTTAATTTATGGCCTAAAGGCGCTCTGCCCAAGATGATTGATGCGGTTAAAGTAGGCGCCGAAAAAGCCGGCAAGAATTGGGAAGATGTTGAAGTTGTAAACCGAGCTATGGTGCTCTGCACCGACGACAAAGCCTACGGCAGAAACCTGTTCCGAGCAGCGTTTGCGCCCTACTACGCAACCCCTGTCTACAACAAATTCCTGTCCTGGGCCGGTTATCAGGACGCCGCAAATACCATCGCTGCGGGTTGGGCCGAAAAAGACCGTGCAAAAACCAGCGGTGCACTCACCGATGAATTGATCGATGAAATTGCGATCATCGGCAACGAAGAGGAAATTCGAGCTCGAGTTCAGGAAGATTCTGACGGCGGCGTACATACGCATATCATCGCGCCATTGGCCGGCAATGCGGATGATGTCGAGCGAACTTTCAATGCGTTCACCGGCGACAAATTCTCATTTAGATGAGCTCATCGAATTGAAACTTGCGGACACACACCTAATGTTGGCTCACGTTGATGTTTCTGGATCCAATCCGGTTTTGTCAGCGTGATTTTGTTGGTCTAGGGTTGAGGATGTTTCCGCGGAAACATTTTAGGGTTGTCGTTAGGGTTGTCGTTAGGGTTGTCGCAGCCGAAAATAGGCTGACTTGTTGGGTTTCTTAGGTGCGAGGCGTACCGATGCGTGACCAGCCTCGCGCAGCAGCCCAGGCAGACAGTTTGTCGGCCCTTTGTTTTCTTTTGAAGATGGAAGCCCGTCAATGACCGCCCGTCAATATCCGCAATGGTGAGATTAAGTGTTTCGCCCAGTCGTAACCCCATACTGTAAGCCGAGAGGATAAAGGTCTGATAACGCGCTGGTCTGGTGGCGTTAATCATGCGGGAGATCTCTCCAGCAGAGAGTATGTCCGGTAACGATTTCACCTGTGGCGGCTTAACGATGTCGACCCAGATCCACTCTTTACCCAGTACGTGCTTGTAGAGGAGCATCAGGCCATCGCGGTCAATTTTCACTGTGCTCCACGAGTGGGTTGAGATCAGGCTGGTGATCTAATCCTTGATGTCGTTGAGCGATAATTGATCAGGGCATTTGTCGAAGTAGGTGGTAATTCTTCGAACAGCCCTGGCATACGACTCGATCCTGACTTTGCTCTTGCCTTGCCTTATTAGGGCGTTAATATGTTCCTGGTACAGTGAATCAAAATGTTTTTGTTCTACTGTGTTCATAATGTAATCCTTCTGGTTGCGCTATCCTGGACTGGATAACTAGAAGGATTATTGATGGACAATCAGGTATGTGTCATTGCTGCCGCACAGCGGCTTCGTTCAACAGGCAAACAAGTCGAATCAATCTGCTAGCCTGCCGGCTTTGTACTACTAAAACATTCATTGCCTGTTCCATAGTCTTCACACTATTTGGGACGCTACGATTATTAAGGGCCTTTAAAACGTCGTTCTCATTTTCAATGCCAACTGCATACCATCGCCGGAACAAAAGTTCTCGACCTCTTCTAGTATACCGTCCGCTGTTGCTCCTACATATCTTGTGCGCGTTCTACAAAATTCACTTTGTCGAATATTGTTCGCCTCGAAGCGAAAGGTGTAACTTCCGAACGCATGTTTCTCCACAAATGCAGACAAATACGGCTGGAGCTTACTTTCCTCAGTATCGGTAATATCAAATTCCGTCCTGCCACTACCGCCGTTTGAGTGCATCTCGTATCGAAATCCATAGCTGAGCCCAAGCCCAGTAACGTCATGCCTAAAGCTCGATCTAGCGGTCCAGCGGCCATTTTTCCTCATTCTGCGTAGCTTGCCGGTGAAGGGATCTACGACCTCTGAATCCCTTAAACTCAAACTCGTGGTGAGAAGCGCATTCGGCGCGCCTAGAAACTCTAATCTAGCACTAAGATCGAGATTCATGCCATAGCGCTTGCCATCGCCTATATTTCCACGCGCCGATTGTAAGTTGTCAGGGTTAGGAGAGACATCGATGCGATCGATGACACCCTCGATATCTCGGTAATAGAACTGGGAATTTAGTACTCCGATATCGTTAGGTAGGCGCAGTTCCAAGTTGAGCTCGTAGCGCCAGGACTCCTCCTGTGCGATTCCAGGATTGCCAGCCTGAGTATTCTGATCCTCATCGGAGCCATCGACAGTCGCACTGAAATCGGAAAAACTCAACTGCGAAACATCTTTCTCGATGCCCGCACGCAACTGAAGTAAAGGTGTGATATCAAAGCGGTAATCGATTTTCGGCCTAAGAAAGGCAAAGTCTCGTTCGATACCAACATCTCCGGACTGCTCAATAGTTGACGTCTCATAAATGAGCGAAATTTCCAGTGACATCTTAGAATTCAGCTGCCAGTTATGCACAGCGAAAAGCTCTGAGCGCAGTTCTTCAACAGTCGATGTACTGTTAGAAATTGAAACGGGGACCAATCCACCAACATCTGCTGAGCGCACACCGTCGGTATCTAATCCCAAGCGCAGCTCACCATCGCGAATGGTCTGCGACCCTTCTATGCCTAGCTCTAGGCCCTGCGTATTGTTTACATTAAACGTATAGGAAGTACGTGCGATGCGCTCGCGGTCTCGGCCGTAATTAGAAAGAAACAGCGTCTTGTTCTCGGAATCGGTCACGACATCGAACCGTTCGCGGGTGAAAAGAAAGTCTCCGTCGTTCACAATAAACAGGAAGCGGTGCTTGCCGCCTCTGTCCAAGGAATACTCGTAGTCTCCTCCAATCTCCCAGTTATCTCGATCGGCAGTATTGCCCTCACGCTCATAACTGATGGTGTTGGTCACGAAGTCATGAATTGTGCGATCGATATCATTCGGAGGCGATCTGGTTTCAAGCAAGGCATTAAACTGAACCGTACTTTTTTCGAAGCGATAGCCCAGATTCATGTTGGCTCGATAATCAGTCTGGTCTCGAACCGAATCTTGTCGACGAGCTTCGATTAGATTGTCGTCCGCGTCGAAGCTAAACTCTCGGTCGATGCGTCCGTTGTAATTGGATTCTGCCTCTAGCGCGACCAGGTAGCTAAAGTCGCCAGCCTGCCCACTGTAGGAAAGCTGCCCTCCAGGGTCTAAAGTGCCGTCACGCCAATAATCTACATTGACTTCAGCTGAGGTACTCGACCGGGAAGGCACATCCAAGAGCACGACGTTCACTACTTGGCCGGCACCGCGAACATCCAGCTCTTCCGAGGTGCCACGTATAATTTCGATATATTCCACCTGATCAGCAGATATTCGACTTAGCTGGCTTTCCCCGGTATTGCCCTTTCCCGTCGTGCGCTGCCCATTAATAAGAATCTCGCCTTCACCCGAGCCGAGGCCACGACCGCCTTTGCCACCACCGCGGCCCATAGCTAGGCCAATACCGGGTATGCGGCTAACCATATCGTTGGCGGAAACAGGTAGGAAATCTGCGAAATAGGCAGCGGGGTAGACTATGGTCGAGTCGTCGGTGGGGTTTTCGATCTGGTCAATCTGCGCGCTCGCCAACGATGTAATGGCCATCGAGACGGTTAAAACTAGGGAACGTACTAAGTGCTGGGGTGTGAAGTTAGGCATTATCATAGCTACGCGGCCGTATCCTACAGACTAGACAGCAATTAATCTGTGACTAAATGATGCAGAACTGGCAGAAGATTGATTGGGGGTACTCTAAGTGGAGCTTTAAAGCAGACTCGATTGGCCCTAGTTTAGGCTAACTTCCCTAGCTAGCGTGACTCAAAAAAACTTGGAGTTACCCCGAAAGAAACGAGAGTTCTCTTTTCTGGCATTTGCTAATGACTGAATTCGCTCTCAGTTTTTCTATTTCGGCCGGTTCGATTTTCAAGTCATCACCCAAAATCTCGTCGGTGTGTTCCCCAAGCTTCGCGACCCAAGAAGCCGCCTCACTGCCTGTGTTGGAGAACTTAGAGGGCATATTCTGAATTAGAAAATCACCGAGAACGTCATCGTGAATATCGGCAAATGAATTTCGCTCCACTACTTGAGGATGGGCAAACAAATCATCAACCTGCTGATACACGCTACAAGGCACTCCGGCACGGTTCAACGCAGCTTCGCATTCGCTAGCCGTAAGCGGTTCAGACCAACGCGCGACCTCGAGGGCTAACACATTGAAATTTGCGGTACGCGGGCCGTGCACAAATCGAGGGTCTACTAATAAATCCGGTCGATCATTCGCGGCGGCTAGACATTGCAGGTTTTTATCCGATACTGCGCACACCATAACGAATCCATCCTTCACCGTGACCGGGAAGAACCTGCCTATCAGGGCAGGCTGATGTTCTTTCAAATATAGGCTGCCGTGGGGTTGTGATCCTTTGAAACATCTATCAATCGACTCAAAGCAGTATGCGGACAGTGTAGAATATTGATGAGCCTGCGAAATCCAATCACCTGCCTGCCTTCTATGTACCTACAGTATTTATAGGGTAATCAAAAGCAACTGGCCGAGACGTTTATCACCTTTGAAGAATGGTTAGCGTCACGAGAGGATCAACTTGGCGGGCTGAATAAAGTCTTCGAGTAGCGAGATTACGCAGAGAATGTCGGCATTTTTCTTTATGAGGAGTTCGATTCTGACCCTGAGAAATACCAGCAGGGCGTCTCTGATTTTTTGGCCATCGAGGCAAAATAATTTATAGACCTGGCTAAGGGGAAGTGTCTTCACACCCGAATGTTTACCTCCCAGGTCAATCAGATGGCGGCCAAAATTCGTCCTTTATTAGTCGTCTCTTATGGCGTTCATCCAGCGTGGACAGGAAGAAAAAATTAATCGGTTTCTCCGATCAGGAAAGTGTGATCCAACCAGCGGTGGCCGGCGATGTACTTGCCTCAGTAGACTTGTCCCCGAAGATTAGTGCGCGAATATCCGACGCTGCGCGTGCAGAAAACCACTGGCTGGTCGACAACCTGCACCTGGAAATGGAGAAATACGGGTACCCACTTTAGCCACTCACCGTACTTCCATTATCGAAGACCCGCACTGTTGACTCAGACTTTTTAACCCCAAAATCCCGAAAAGCGATACTTTAACATCTTGGAAAAATGCGGTTTTTAGTTCTTATTCTCTAACGGTACATGCAACAATACAGGCTCAGAAGAAATGAATCAGTAAATCAGAATTGGAGATTGATATGTCAGATCTTAAACCCGTAGGTGAATTTGGATCCGCAGAATGGTGTGAAGCATGCGGCAAGGCCGGTGCTAAAATGCTGCGGGATGCTGATCTACCGGCGGATACCGTCTGGGGATTTAGCGAAACCTACCTCTTTCCGCCGGAGAGAATGCTGACTGGCGGCCGTGAAATATCTGCCTTCCACTTTATGGTGAAAGACGGTGAGTGCTCCGGCGGCGACGGGGCACCAGAGGAATGTCTGGCGCTAGACGGTTTCCAAGTGTCTGCAGTATGGGGCTCCATTTGTAACCAGTCGCGAGCGATTTATGACAAGGAGGGTCAAAAACAACGTGGTGCTGACGAGGGTGTTATGTACAAGGACATCATAGAATACGTGGGCAGAAAAGATTTGTGGGGCAGTAAAGGCGGAAGTGCACAATCAATGAACTGGCCACCGCTCATCGGTGTCGCTGTCAACGTGGGCCAGGGGTTCCACAATATTGCTGCTAGCATGCAAATGCCATCGCCGGAATACAAAGGACTGCCAGTCACCGAGAAACTGGTACCGATCTTCTCTGAGATGACTGAAGAACAGAAAAAATATTTTCTGAAATTACTGGCGATTGACCTGTAGTCGATAGAGATATGTCGCAGCGCGGGCCAACAACGCGCAACATCCGCCATGGCGCCTCCGACTGCGCGCTTCGAACCTTTTTTAGGTGAAGAACTTGCAGTCGACGGCGGTAACGCCTATCTATAATTGATCACCAAATCTTGGAGGACAGCTTCGTGAGCATTGCTGAAAACGCAGACATAGAGAACTGGATTGCAAAAGAAAAGCCTGAAGAGGTGCTTGAACCGGATCTACCCATCATCGACCCCCATCATCACCTGTGGGACCAGCGGCTAAATAGTCTGATCGGCTTTCGACAGGTGGTCTACCTATGCGAGGAGATCAGCCGCGACGTCGCGGACAGCGGCCACAACATTGTGCAGACTGTTTTCGCGCAGTGTGGCGCCTTTTACCGGGCTGACGGCCCCGAAGAAATGCGCTGCATTGGTGAGACCGAGTCTGTAAACGGTATCGCGGCCATGAGTCGTTCAGGTCTTTATGGCCCGAACAGACTTTGTACCGGCATATTCTCCACTGCAGATCTTAGGCTAGGCGCCGGGGCCGAGGCCGTCCTCACGGCACATCTCCAAGCAAGTTCAAACTTTCGCGGAATCCGCAGCGCCTTCCCATTGGATCTGAACGATACCTTTCTCACCGGGTTCGCTTTACTCGAGAAGTACAATCTGAGCTATGACAACTGGTCTCCGGATTTCACTCGCCTGCCGCGTCTCGCTGACCTCGCAAACCAGTGCCCCGGCGTGACTGTCATCGTCAATCATCTGGGCGGGAGAATTGATCCCAATGCAGACGATGACGAAATCAAGGCGTGGCAAAGTGCCATTGATGCGGTAGCAGCCTGTCCTAACGCGGTGATGAAACTAGGGGGTGCACAGATGCGTATTGGTGAATGGGAGCCGCCATTCCACATGCATCAGACCGATGCCCCGTGGAGTTCCGACAGGTTCCTCGATACTCTCCTGTCGCGCTACCAGTATGCACTGGAAGCTTTTGGGCCGGAGCGATGCATGTTTGAAAGCAACTTCCCGGTAGATAAGGACTGTATTTCCTATCGCACTTTGTGGAATCTGTTTAAAAAGATTGCCAACCGACTGGGGTTGTCGGAAGCAGAAAAAACAGCAGTTTTCAGTGGGACAGCCGCAAGGGCCTATCGTTTAGAGGCACCTTGATGCATCACACCGCAGCTGAGAAGCGTGTGTCACGACCCCGGTTTATGCGTACGACGAAATGCCGCACCATGAAGTCTGAACCCTAATTTGTAGGCGTCAGACCTGCCACTCAGGGTTCGGCCGATCAGCATGTCGCTGCATTACTGCTTCATCCAATGCCACGCCTAGGCCCAGACCCGTTGGCAGTTCCGTGTGACCATCCTGAATCGGCGCGAAAGGCGCATTCACCAGTTCGTCGAACAAGCGGCTCTCGTCGAATTGCATTTCTAACATGTCAAAGGTACCGAGGGTGGCAGAGACCTGTAAGCTTGCCGCATGACAGATCGGACCGCTTGGGTTATGCGGTGATACCTGTACCCCCAGTTCAGCACAGGCACCTGCCACCCGTTGATGTTTCTGGGTCCAATCCGGTTTTGTCAGCGTAATTTTGTTGGTCTAGTGGTTGAGGATGTTTCCGCGGAAACATTTTAGGGTTGTCGTTAGGGTTGTCGCAGCCGAAAATAGGCTGACTTGTTGGGTTTCTCAGGTACGAGGCGTACCGATGCGTGACCAGCCCCGTGCAGCAGCCCAGGCAGACAGTTTGTCGGCCCTTTGTTTTCTTTTGAAGATGGAAGCCCGCCGGTACCAAGCGGCTTCTTTATCGATTGGAATGTTGTCTACCAGCGAAGATTGTTGCAGATAGTCCAGGTAGCTTGCCGACGTTATAGAAAGCACTGTTGGTTTTGTCATCTTGTTTTTATTCAGTCCTGAGACCACAGGTGCTAAATACTCTTGTAGCCTGGTTTCATCGCTGGCGAGAACATCTAATCGTTTTGTGAGTGACTTATAAGATGCGTCGACCGCCCGTTTGACTATCTTTGCCCGAACCGGGTTCAGATCTACATAGACCAAAGCTTCTATCGAAGCGGTTTCATCAAGAAGAGCACCAGAGTAGAAGCGCGCTTCAAAGACACTGTGCAGTTGTCTTCGCGATTGGCGCGCCAGGCAATCGGTTGTTTCAAGTGTTTCATGAATATGGAGAGAGAACCCAGCGTATCCCGCAGTTGTTCAACCTGGTGCGGATTGCCAAGTAATTGTTCTCGAATGAGTGCTCTTCGATCTACAACATCGAAAGTAGATGGGTTGATGGCAGCACAACTATCTGACCAACGTTCCACGATCTCGGCGTGGCGCAAGGATGCAGAAAGCCTTAATAGTCTTTCTTCAAGCCATGCTTGGCGATGATCGTAGTGGCAACCTGTCAGTGGATCAATACCAGACAACCAACTACGACGAACGCATCTGGAGACGAGGTGATAGCATAGTGATATCCCACTATCGATCAGCTGTGCACGAGGAGTTGCCATAGCTCGCAGTTTCTCGCTAGCGTCGTGCTTAGCGTGTGGGTTTATAACGATCTGTGGCGTAGGGAATGGGTCATGTTTTTTGGCAGCCAAAAATTACGGGTTGTGAGGCTTGCTTCGGTGTGCGATACAAGAAGACGCCGAGTTTTGGACGGTAATTTAGTAACCTGATAGCAGTTCGCTCTCGGATACCTAATTGATCAGAGGTTCCCTAGTTAACTTGTCAGTACCCTCCTTATATCGGCTCTTGGTTTTTTGATTGGAATAGTTCATGGATTGTGATGTATTGATCGTTGGTGGTGGTTTTGCAGGCATGTATGCCCTGTACAAACTGCGCAAACAGGGGTTGTCCGTTAAGGTCTTTGAGGCCGGGTCAGATGTTGGCGGTACCTGGTATTGGAACCGATACCCTGGCGCGCGATGTGATGTGCCAAGCCTTGAATATTCCTATAGCTTCTCAAAGGAGGTGGAACAGGAGTGGGACTGGCCAGAGGTTTTCTCCGCCCAGACTGACATTCTGGCCTATGCTAACCACGTGGCGGATCGATTTAGCTTGCGCGAGGACATGCAGTTTAATACGCGCATTTCGGCTACCGAATATCTGGAGGAGCAGAATCTCTGGCAACTCCGAACCGAAGACGGTGAACAATTTACGGGCCGTTTCTGCATCATGGCGACGGGTTGTCTGTCAGTGCCGAACAAGCCTCAACTACCCGGTGGTGAAACCTTCGAGGGTCGAGTACTGCATACTGGTTTATGGCCCAAGGCGCCGGTCGATCTGTCGAATAAGCGAGTTGGTGTCATCGGTACCGGGTCATCTGGCGTGCAGGCAATTCCGGAACTGGCGCGACAGGCAGGGCACCTGACAGTATTCCAGCGTACGCCCGTATATACCGTGCCGGCAAACAGGAATCGAATGAGCGATGAGATTCAACAGGAATTCCGGGACAACTATCCAAAAATAAGGGAAATGCAGCAGAATAACTTCGGTGGCGTGTCGGGTTTTGCACCGGTCATGAGCGTGAAGCGGAAACCTGACGTTGATACCGCTCCCGTTCCGCAAAAGTTGCCGGCAAACATTATGGAGCTATCAGAAGAGGAACGTCAGGCGCTGGTCGCTGAACGCGGACTTGGCGTGTTGCTGGCTTTTCGTGACGTATTTTCAAATCTTGACGCGAACGAGGTTGCCAATGAGGCCTATCGGAGTGGCGTTAGAAACATGATCGATGATCCGGCCATTGCCGAGCGCCTGTCCCCGAGAACTCACGGGATTGGCTGCAAACGTCAGGTGTTGGACCGTGACTACTATGCAACCTACAACCGGGATGACGTCACCCTGATTGGTCTGGAGGAAGATCCCCTGGTTTCCGTTCGCGAGGATGGCGTTGAAACAGCATCAGGACTGACAGAACTGGACGTGCTCGTCTATGCGACTGGATTCGATGCGATGACCGGTGCCCTGTTGCGAGCAGGGATACGTGGGCGTGACGGCATATCGTTGAATGAAAAGTGGCAATACGGACCAGTGGCCTATCTGGGGTTGCAGATGCATGGGTTTCCGAACCTGTTTACGATTACCGGACCTGGCAGTCCTTCTGTGCTGTGCAACATGATCGTTGCCATCGAGCAGCACGTTAACTGGATCAGTGATTGCATCGGCTACCTGGATGAAAACCGGTATGCCTCTATTGAGGCATCCGCAGAAGCTGAGCTCGAGTGGGTGGAGCACGTCAATGAGGTCGCCCAGGGCACGATGTATACTGCACCAACCTGCAACTCCTGGTACCTCGGCGCCAACATCGAAGGAAAACCACGAATCTTTATGCCCTTTGTCGGTGGTTTTCCCCAGTATCGACAACGATGTGAAGAGGTGGCTGCAGCACGCTACACAGGTTTTACATGTGCCTAGGGTCGGTCGTTAGCCACCCTGCAATTCGACGAACTCTTGGTAGCAACCGGTAGGGTCTGACATCAGGGAATCGTGATCGCCAACATCCTTGAGAGGAAGCCTGTAACTTCTGCCAGGAGGATAGTAAATTTAAACCGCATTTACCCCGGATTGCAAAAGTATCCTAGTTAAGAAATTTTTGGGTAAAAAGGCTGAGGGTGCAGATTGTAGACACTGGATTGTTAATGTCTGTAAAGCTACTGGTCGCTTGGCTTACAGGCGGCCGTGTTAATCACTGAGAAGATTTTTAGGTCAGGCAGGTTGATTTTGGTTTGATTAAGCCGAGCGTGTTTTAGGCGTGATGACTCGCATAGTTCCGCCGCACAAGGGGCATAGGGTAATCCGAAGGCGGCCCCAGCCTCCGAATTTCTGAATCAGTACGGTGTTACCGACGAACGGGTTAACCAGCGATTAGACGCAATTACTGGTTAAGCGCGTCAGTAAGCGGAGCACTGAATATCCAGGCCCTGTCATCTGACCGGTAGGAATTAGCGTCGTGACCGCCGAAATAAATTATCTGCTCATAATCACAATAATCAAAGGGTGAGAGCGCATAAGCTCGAGGTGCGACCAGCGGTGGTTTTTCAGCATCACTGAGTCCATTAACCTCTGTAAGGGTGTATTGCTGGCTCTGATGACGAATGGCATACATCGCACCCTTGTAGAAAGTTTCCCACCTGGGGTGGTCACCCCTGATCATGGCTTCAAATCCCACAAGGTGTTTCACCTCACCGGTGGCCGGATCTGTCACCGGGATAAAATCATTGTAGGCGGACAGCACATAGACAGGATCGCTTCCCGGCAGGTAATCATTGATAAGCTCACCAATAATAGCTTCCTCATGGCGAACAAAGGTTCCGCTGCCGTCCGGATCCAGTCTGACAATATGACCCTGGGATTTGCCATCGGGACTCCAGACAAAAATCAAGGAGTCTCCAACACCATTGGGATTGGGGATGGCAGTAAGACCGCGAATTCCACCCACTGCAGAAACCACATTAGTATTCAAATCACTCATGTCGTGCACGATGGTGTAGGTGGGTGACCCCCCGTCGTTACGCTGGTAGATATATTTTCCTGAAGAAAAGAGAAGCGATCCGTTAGCCTCAACTACTGCCAGCGGCCTTATTTCAAGAGGGCCAACTTCCGGCTGACTATCCCAGGCTATATCGCCCGGTGCATCCGGATCATAGACGCCAGAGAATATTCCCTGGGTACCGATACTCACAAAGATACGATCTACCCCGGTAACGCTATCCTTGTGGACATGTGCGCCGCGTACGGAATAGTACTCTCCACCTGGTGGTGGCCCCGACATGATACTGGTTTCTTCCCACCCCCCGATCAGATCGTTCCTCGTAAAAAAATTCACTGTCACGTTAGTAAAGAGTGGGGTATAGGTACTAGCCACCAACAGCGACACGGGCTCACTGAGGACAGCGCCAGTACCATCAGTCGTAAAAGTGACCTCCTTGAGGATTTCCGGTCTGAGGTGTGTCGGCCCCATATCAAGATCAACCTGCCATTGCCCGCCCGGTTCATCGAGGCGCAGTATCTGGCCCCACCCGGTTCTATAGTCACTGCCGCCATACCAGATGTTGTTACCGTCCATCCAGTAACCGGCTGCCGCATAGAGTTTGCCTCCATGACTAACGATATGCAGTATCTCCGAACCGCCGGCCCGAAGCCCGTTACTGTCGATGTAACCGGCGGCATAAGATTGGGTCCAGCCGGGTGTCACACTTGCGCAATTGGAATTCATGTTGTGTTCGTCTTCTGGCGTGGTATCGACACGGTTTTCAGTATCTATTGGATTATCATCACCTATAGCAGCATGGTTCTCAGGACCGCTATTACCACTGCAGCCAGAGAGTAAGCATAGGATAAAGGATAGAAAGATGATGAGTGTTTTAATCTTGTACACTGTCGTATTACTCCCTCAGAAGAATAGAGCCAAAAACAAAGACACAGACACAGACACAGACACAGACACAGTCTACCAAAGTTCCTGAACGACAGGGATTGCAAGCCCTGGCTACCCGGTTCATATTACTCTTTACGTATTACGTATTACGTATTACGTATTAGGTATTAGGTATTAGGTATTAGGTACCACGTTATACAATTACAGAGTGATCAAATCTTTTCGCTGTTACGATACCGAACGTACGTTTTCCGGAAACTGCCCTAAACGGTTTCGGCATTTCAGATCCCAGGCGGAAAGAAAGCTGGTCATGGTACACAGCGCAGCTGAGATAAGAGAGGACGTTAGGCGATATGTTCCATTGTAAACCCAGGTGAAAAATCACAGGTCTGCGTGAATGGGTTAGATAACCAGACAGTACTGCAGCATTTGTTTCTACTGCTGTCAGTGTTATTGTCCTGCCTATCCTGATTCCCGCTTTACGGTGCCAATGTTATCCGCACTCATTTCCGAAAAGCCACTTAGCGACTACTCAACGTATATTATCGCAAGCACGTTTCTGATGGCTGCATCGGCGACAGCCACCGTTTTATTTCTCGGAGAACTCAACAACATTCTGCCAGGAGGATGGTAAATTTAAACCGCATTTACCCCGGATTGCAAAAGTATCCTAGTTAAGAATTTTTGGGTGAAAAGGCTGAGGATGCTGATTGTAGACACTGGATTGTTAATGTCAGTAAAGCTACTGTTCGCTTGGCCTACAGGCGGCCGGATTAATCACTGAAAAGATTTTTAGGTCAGGCAGGTTGATTTTGGTTTGCTTAACCCGAGCGTGTTTTAGGCGTGATGACTCGCATAGTCCCGCCGCACAAGGGGCATAGGGTAATCCGAAGGCGGCCCAATCATATTAAAGAATCTCTTGTCATTTTTTAGCACAATGAGTTTCCTAAGTTTTGCATTGGGTTGACGGCAGCCCCGAACTAATACACCGTGATACTGCGCAAGATTATGTCGGGGTCTGGGTACCAGAGCAGCAAGTTTGCTTAGAAAATCCAGAGCAGTTGATGAGTACCAAGGAGATATTAATTGTCGAGATTTGACCTTTCTGGCCGCATCGCGGTTGTCACCGGCGGCGGTGGTACCGGGCATGGTATTGGCCGTAGTATTGCGCTGGCATTTGCCGACGCAGGGGCAGACATTGCACTTGTAGGTAGGCATGAGAAAAGCCTGCTAAAAGTCGTCGATGAGATCAAGGAGCGCGGCCGAAGAGGTCTTGCCATAGTTGCTGATGTCACTAACCCTGATGATTCGGATCGTATCATTGCCGATGCCGTTGGAGCATTTGGACGGGTCGACATTCTGGTCAACAGTGCAGGGGGCGTCTCGTTCGGTAAACCGGAGGAGATTTCCGCACGAGATTGGAACGACAGTATTGCACTCAATTTGAATTCAACGTTTTACTGCTGCGCTGCCGCAGCGCGGCATATGATTCCCGGTGGCGGCGGCAGGATAGTCAACATCGCGTCCTCAGCGGGTATTAAGGGTGAGGAGTTCATGGCGCCCTATGCGGCATCCAAGGCTGCGATAGTTAACCTGACCCGGTCACTGGCGATCAGCTGGTCTGAACACCACATCAACGTGAACTGTATAGCGCCAGGTAGTGTCGCCGTGCCTGACCATGTGCCAGAGGGCATGCCAGCGGAAGAATATGAGAAGCAGCAATCGCTGGGGAATGCTGAGGGTGCAACTGCGCTTCAACTACCAGCGACGCCGGAAGACATCGCACATGCGGCGGTGTTTTTTGCCTCAGCAGCATCTGAACTGATGACTGGCGAAACATTGCCTGTTCGCGGCGCAGAGTGGGCGTCAGCCTATAGTTAATGTGTCGTCGACCTCGAGTCGATGGACAAAGGAGAGAAGTAATGTCGGTGTTCGATCTTCAGGATAAAGTAGCCATCGTGACCGGTGGTGGCAGTGGTATTGGTGAGGCGATCAGTAAAGCCTATGCCGAGGCCGGTGCCCATGTCGTGGTTGCGGCTCGCAACAAGGGCAGGCTCGATCGCGTTGCAGAGAGCATTCGCGAAATGGGCCGAGAATCCCTGGCCATCGTGACCGATGTCACAGTGCCAGAACAGGTGGATAATCTGATTCAGCAAACCGTTGAGAAATTTGGTCGACTCGACATCATGGTCGCTAATTCCGGCGGTGGTGGCTTTCCGCCACTTGATAAGGCGACCCTCGAGGATTGGGACCAACAGATCGGTTTGAATCTCGACAGCGCATTTCTGTGCGATGTTGCTGCAGGTAAGGTGATGCTCAAGCAGGGCAGTGGCAAGATAATCAACATTTCATCAACCGCTGGTATCAACCTGAACCCTGGCCTTGCTGCCTATGCCGCCGCCAAAGCGGGTGTGATTAATTTTACCAAGAGCCTCGCGGTGATCTGGGCAGCGAGCAATATCAACGTTAACTGTATAGCACCGGGTTTTACCGCAACCGAGGGTATTATTAAGGCCGGTTATGTACCGCCAGACACGAAAAAGGATGGCACCAAAGTGCCACCGTTACTAATGCCGTGCGAACCACAGCACATTGCCGATACTGCAGTCTTTCTGGCTTCCGAAGGTGCACGCCATGTAACCGGTGAGCTGATGATTGTGCGCGGCATGTTGCACATGGAGCGGAGTAATGACGTCCTGAGAGATCGGGCCAGGCTAACGCGATAGACTACAGATGCGATTGGTCAGAAACTTGCGGACACACACCTAATGTTGGCTCACGTTGATGTTTCTGGGTCCAATCCGGTTTTGTCAGCGTGATTTTGTTGGTCTAGTGGTTGAGGATGTTTCCGCGGAAACATTTTAGGGTTGTCGTTAGTGTTGTCGCAGCCGAAAATAGGCTGACTTGTTGGGTTTCTCAGGTACGAGGCGTACCGATGCGTGACCAGCCCCGTGCAGCAGCCCAGGCAGACAGTTTGTCGGCCCTTTGTTTTCTTTTGAAGATGGAAGCCCGCCGGTACCAAGCGGCTTCTTTATCGATTGGAATGTTGTCTACCAGCGAAGATTGTTGCAGATAGTCCAGGTAGCTTGCCGACGTTATAGAAAGCACTGTTGGTTTTGTCATCTTGTTTTTATTCAGTCCTGAGACCACAGGTGCTAAATACTCTTGTAGCCTGGTTTCATCGCTGGCGAGAACATCTAATCGTTTTGTGAGTGACTTATAAGATGCGTCGACCGCCCGTTTGACTATCTTTGCCCGAACCGGGTTCAGATCTACATAGACCAAAGCTTCTATCGAAGCGGTTTCATCAAGAAGAGCACCAGAGTAGAAGCGCGCTTCAAAGACACTGTGCAGTTGTCTTCGCGATTGGCGCGCCAGGCAATCGGTTGTTTCAAGTGTTTCAAGTGTTTCATGAATATGGAGAGAGAATCCAGCGTATCCCGCAGTTGTTCAACCTGGTGCGGATTGCCAGGTAATTGTTCTCGAATGAGTGCTCTTCGATCTACAACATCCAAAGTAGATGGGTTGATGGCAGCACAACTATCTGACCAACGTTCCACGATCTCGGCGTGGCGCAAGGTTGCAGAAAGTCTTAATAGTCTTTCTTCAAGCCATGCTTGGCGATGATCGTATTGGCAGCCTGTCAGTGGATCAATACCAGACAACCAACTACGACGAACGCATCTGGAGACGAGGTGATAGCATAGTGATACTCTACTATCGATCAGCTGTGCACGAGGAGTTGCCATAGCTGGCAGTTTCTCGCTAGCGTCGTGCTTAGCGTGTGAGTTTATAACGATCTGTGGCGTAGGGAATGGGTCATGTTTTTGGCAGCCATAAATTCCGAGTTGTGAGGCTCGTTTCGGTGTGTGTCTGTATTGATCTTTGTGAAAATACAGATTGACTCAAGATCATCAGATTTAAAATAAAAAGTCTGCCTTCATTTGCAGGTATTTCACACCCGCTCTATATATTGAACGCCAACATTTTTACTCTGTCCCTTTACTCTGTCCCTTTACTCTGGACCAACCCAGTTTCCCGGGACAGTTAATTAAGCCACAGCATCGATCTCAATAGGTGTTTTATATCCTAATGATTGA
>Ga0208414_1000945_pt1 | contig 24269 bp, 19 predicted proteins | sample AntAceMetag02UKE_FD_184770 | JGI IMG/M metagenome (GOLD analysis project Ga0208414, IMG submission 184770) | Saline lake microbial communities from Ace Lake, Antarctica - Antarctic Ace Lake Metagenome 02UKE (SPAdes) (version 2) | ecosystem: Environmental > Aquatic > Non-marine Saline and... | reverse complement strand
TACTACACCACCACGTTTATCTTTACCGGCTTGGCCGTGGCCGTGGCCTTTCACGGCGGCTTGTTCAACATTGGTGGAGAAGGCCAAGCCATCATGGGCGGTTTGGGCACAGGCTTGGTGGCACTGTGGTTGTCACCCTACTTGCCCGCTTGGCTGTTGCTGCCGCTGATGCTGGTTGTTGGGGCTGCATTTGGCATGTTGTGGGCGGCAGTGCCTGGCTATTTGCAAGCCTACCGCGGCAGCCATGTGGTGATTACCACCATCATGTTCAACTTCATTGCCAGCAGCGTGCTGGTGTACTTGCTGGTCAACCACTTGCGCCCTGTGGGCACCATGTCTGTGGAAAGCGTCCCGTTTGAGCCGTCGGCGAACTTGCCACGCATGCATGAGGCGTTGGCATGGCTGGGCATCGAATGGCCGGCCTCCCCGCTCAATACCAGCTTGTTCATCGCCTTGGCCGCAGCCGTGGCGGTGTACTTGTTTTTGTGGCGCAGCAAGGCTGGCTACAACGTTCGCGCCGTGGGCTCAAGTGCCAGCGCGGCTGAATACGCCGGTATCAACGCCAAGCGCCACATTGTGTTGGCCATGGCTGTGTCTGGCGCGCTGGCTGGCATGGTGGGCATGAACGAAATTGCGGGCGTCAGCGGCAAGTTGCTGTTGGAGTTTGTCAGCGGCGCGGGCTTTACCGGCATTGCTGTGGCACTCATGGGACGCAACCACCCGGTCGGCATTGTCTTTGCCAGCTTGCTGTTTGGCGCTTTGTTTCAAGGTGGTGCTGAAGTGGCCTTTGAGGTGAAGGGCTTTAGCCGCGACATGGTGGTGCTGATGCAAGGCTTGGTCGTGCTGTTCTCAGGCGCCATGATTTACGTGATTGCGCCTTGGGTGGCCAAGCCACTCAATGCCGTGCTCAACCTGTTTGGCGCGGCCCACGCCAAGGGAGCCTGATATGGATGAAGTCCTCATCGGCAACATGCTGGCCTCTTCGCTGCGCATGGCCACACCGTTGTTGTTTTGTGCGCTGGCGGGCTTGTTGTCTGAGCGCTCTGGCGTGATTGACATTGGCCTCGAAGGCAAGATGCTGTTTGCCGCATTCGCAGCAGGTGCAGCCGGCGCAGCACTGGGCTCTACCAGCTTGGCCGTGGCTTGCGCCATTGGCGTGTCTATTCTGTTGTCTTGGGTGCATGGTCTGGCCTGTGTCAGCTACCGCGGTGACCAAGTGGTTTCAGGCATTGCGATCAACATCATTGCCGCTGGCTTGACCATGGTGCTGGGCATTGCATGGTTTGCACAAGGCGGGCAAACGCCGCCGGTGTCTACAGAGGTGCGCATACAAGCCTTGTGGCCGCAAGCACAGGATGCGTTTGCCAACTGGCCGTGGTTGCAAGCCATTGTTGGCGAGGGCCTGTTGAGCCACAACGCGCTGGTGTACCTGGCCTTGGCTTTGGTGCCCACCACATGGTGGTTGCTGTTTAAAACGCGCTTTGGCTTGCGCTTGCGCGCTGTGGGCGAAAACCCGCACATGGTCGATGCGGCAGGCGTGTCGGTTCACGGCTTGCGTTATACCGCGCTCACATTAAACGGTGTGCTGTGCGGCTTGGCAGGCAGCTACTTGGTGTTGGCGCAAAGCGCCGCGTTTTCTAGCAACATGACTGCGGGGCGAGGTTTCATGGCCTTGGCTGCACTCATTTTTGGGCGCTGGCATCCGGTGGGTGCCATGTGGGCCTGTCTGTTATTTGGCTTCCTCGACGCCGCGGCCATTCGCATGCAAGGCACCGCTTTGCCCCTAATAGGTGAGGTGCCTGTGCAAGCCATTCAAGCACTGCCCTATGTGCTGACGGTCGTGCTGCTGGCTGGCTTTATTGGTAAGGCCGTGGCACCCGCGGCTATCGGCAAGCCCTATGTCAAAGAGCGGTAGCGCCCCGTGCTTGCCTCGCTTGTAGCGTGCATTTGTAACCCACACCGTTGATGCAACACTACGACCTATTGGCGCTGGGCGCGGCCACTTGTTGGGCGGCCAGCGGCTTGCTGTCTGCCGCACCCAGCAAAGCACTGGGCGCCATCGCCTTTGTGCGCTGGCGCATGACGACCGTGACCTTTGTGCTGTGGCTGCTGGTGGCGTTGTTCAGCCAACTGCCACCGCTTGCACTGGACACTTGGGGTGTGATGGTGGCCAGCGGACTGGTGGGTATTTTTGTAGGCGACACGCTGTTGTTCGCAGCGATGAACAGGCTTGGCCCGCGGCGCACTGGCGTGTTGTTTGCCTCGCACGCGTTGTTCAGCGCCTTGTTGGGCTACTTGTTTTTAAGCGAGCGCTTGGGTGTGCAAGCCTACATAGGCGCAGGCGTGACTGTGGCGGGTGTGATGGTGGCCGTGGCGTGGGGCAACAGCAAAACGAATGTCTCAGAATGGGACAGCGCGCCCAGCACTGTGGCCGGTGTGAGCCTGGCCTTGCTGGCCGCACTGGGCCAAGCCACTGGCGCATTGATAGCCAAACCAGCCCTGGGTGGTGACCTAGGGTTTGACCCTGTTGCTGCGTCTGCGGTGCGTGTCACGGCCGCCGTCAGTGCGCTGTGGCTGTGGCGGGTGGTGAACCCGCGGTCGGCAAGCGCGCACAGCCCACTCACGTGGACCCTACTCAAACAAACCGCCATCAGCAGTTGGGTGGGAATGGGTCTTGGCATGGGCCTGTTGCTGTGGGCTTTGCGTGATGGCCCAGTGGGCAGTGTGGGCGTGTTGTCAGGCTTGTCGCCAGTGCTCATACTGCCCATGCTGTGGTGGACATTTCGCAGCGCCCCAGCACCAGGCGCTTGGATTGGCGCCGCAGTGGCCGTGCTGGGCACTGCGATGGTAGTAGCCAGGTAAACGTTGCCCTCTATGACGCCATGCCAGCAAACCGGCTGGCCATAGCCGGCACACCCATTTCAGCCAAGATATCGTCGATGCGCTGTTGCGCACCGGCTTTGGGTGCACCGACACGCTTGGCCAAAATCAACTCGTTTTTCATGGAGTGCTCCCAGCCCACCAATTCGGTCACGGTCACCTGGTAGCCACTGGCCTCTAAACGCAGGCAGCGCAATACATTCGTTATTTGGCTGCCAAATTCTCGAGCGTGTAGGGGGTGACGCCACAACTCAGACAGGGGCGTGCGTGACAAGTTGAAGGCTTTTTGCCGGCGTATCACGCTGGCCATTTCAGCTTGGCAACACGGCACGATCACCATGGCGCTGGCTTGGTGCTTGAGGCCAAAACCAATGGCGTCATCGGTGGCGGTGTCGCAAGCGTGCAGCGCCGTCACCACGTCTACTTTATGAGGCAAGGCGTCGCTGGTCATGGCTTGCTCGACACTCAAGGCATGAAACGCCATGCGCTCAAACCCGAGCTGTAGCGCCAAGGTTTGCGAGCTTTGCACCAACTCTGAACGCGTCTCTATGCCAATGACTTGGCCGTTGTCCAAGGCTTTTAATACCAAGTCGTACAAGATAAAACCCAGGTACGACTTGCCCGCGCCGTGGTCTACCACAGTCACCGCGCCGCGCTCTTTGTGTTGCGCCGCAATCAGCGGCTCAATGAACTGCACCAAGTGGTACACCTGCTTGAGCTTGCGCCGGCTGTCTTGGTTGAGCTTGCCGTCGCGCGTGAGTATATGCAGCGCTTTGAGCAAATCCACAGATTGCCCGGGGCGCAGCTCTGGCAGTTGTTCTTGTAAGGTTTTTGCGGGCGCTTTGCCGCTGCGTGTGTTGGCCATGGCGTCATCATAAGGCGGCGACAATGGTGGCATGCACACGCCACACCCGACCGACTCGCCACACGGCTACGAACAACTCACCCCAGACGTCATGCTAGACGCCTTAGCCAGTGTGGGGTTGGCGGGCGATGGCCGCATGCTGGCCTTGAGCTCTTACGAAAACCGGGTCGTGCAGTTCCATGTGGAAGACGACGCGGGCGTAGCCTCCACCGTGGTCACCAAGTTTTACAGGCCCAACCGCTGGCGTAACATCGCCATTCAAGAAGAGCACGACTTTGCCCACGAGCTCATGGCAAGCGAGGTGCCCATGGTCGCCCCACTGCGATTGGCCAATGTTGGCAAAGCTGCATCAGCACAACAGGGGCCCCAAACGCTAAACCACTTTGCAGGCTATGCATTTTCTGTCAGCCCATCACGCGGTGGGCGACGACCTGAACTGGACGACTTTGAAGTCTTGGAGTGGATTGGCCGCTTGCTGGCGCGCTTGCACAACGTAGGCGCTGCCAAGCCCTTTGCGCACCGCCCTGCCATCAACCCCACAACCTACGGGCTGGATTGCAAGGCGTGGCTGCTGGCCAACAACGCGCTACCGCTAGATGTTGAGCGACAGTGGTGCGATGCCTTTGACACAGCCATAACAATTGTTCAAAGCAAGTGGGCCTTGTTCGAGGAGTCTCATTTTGAGTGGGCCTCTATTCGCCTACACGGCGACTGCCATCCTGGCAATATTTTATGGACGCCCAGCAGCGGGCCGCATTTTGTAGACCTTGACGATGCCCGCAGCGGCCCCGCCATACAAGACCTGTGGATGCTGCTGTCTGGCGACAGGCGCGCACAAACCCAAGCTTTGTCTGCGGTGCTGGATGGCTACGAACAAATGCGCCCCTTTAACCGTGCCGAGCTGGCGCTCATTGAGCCCCTACGAACACTGCGCATGGTGCACTACAGCACATGGCTGGCCAAACGCTGGGACGACCCCGCTTTTGCAGCCAACTTCCCGTGGTTTGGCACATCAGACTATTGGCAAGGCCAAGTCCACCAATTGATTGAGCAGGCACAGGCCATGCAAGAAGTCTCTCTTTCGGTTTAAATAGGTACCCATGACTACACACTTTTACCAGCCCAAAGACGGCCACGGCCTGCCCCACGACCCCTTCAACGCCATCGTAGGGCCTCGCCCTATAGGCTGGGTGTCTACCCACAACGAACAAGGCCAACTGAACTTGGCGCCTTACAGCTTTTTCACCGCATTCAACTACACGCCACCCATTGTGGGCTTCACCAGCATTGGCGCCAAAGACAGCTTGCACAACGCCCAGGCCACAGGCGAGTTTGTTTGGAACCTGGTCACCACCGACTTGGCCAAGGCCATGAACGAGACCTGCGCGGTGGTGCCCTTGGGTGTAAGTGAGTTTGAGCTTGGCGGTTTAACACCCGCGCCATCTAGCGTTGTGAAACCTCCGCGCGTGTTGGAAAGCCCGGTCAACTTTGAGTGCAAAGTGACACAGATTGTGCAACTCACCACCGTGGAAGGTCACCACGTAGAAACCTGGCTGGTGCTGGGCCAAGTGGTGGGTGTGCACATCAACAACGCGCTGCTGGTCAACGGCGTGTACGACACCGCAGCGGCTGGCCATGTGTTGCGCGGTGGCGGCCCATCCGACTACTTCACACTGGGCCCAGAAGCCAAGTTTTTAATGCCTAGGCCTCCATCAGCGGCAGAGCAGCAGCGAAAAATTTAACCCCTGATCCGTTGTAGCGCGCCCATCAGGGTCAGCGCTACACGCAGATCTCAAATAACGATCGTTTTAACCCGCCAACAGGCCGTACCGTGAGCCGCCGTTTGATGCGCTCGCATACGCTGGCGGCCAACTTGCAGCGCACGCTTTGATTCCCCCCTACATGAACGCTTCAGAACTCACAGCACTCATCGCTTTGGCCACTGCAGCCAGCTTCACGCCTGGGCCCAACACCACGTTGTCGGCAGCCATGGGCGCGCAGGCCGGCTTGCGCCATGCCATGCCGTTTGTGTGCGGCGTTCCAGTCGGGTGGTGTGCACTGTTGATGCTGAGCGCATTGGGTGTGGGCGCCACCGTGACACAGCAGCCAGCGTTGCGCACACTGATTACAGCGCTGGGCTGTGGCTATTTGCTGTGGCTGGCATGGCGCATTGCCCACGCCCCTGTGCAACTCAGTGCGCTCAACACCGCGCCCTTGCGCATTGGGTTTTGGCAAGCCATCGCGCTACAGTTTGTCAACATCAAAGGCTGGATGTTGTCATTGAGCGTGGCTGCGGGTTGGCTCAACACGCCAGATGACTTGTGGGCGCGCGCCGCCTGGGTACTGCCCTTGATGGCTTTTTACGGTTTTAGCAGCAACTTGCTGTACGCCTGGATGGGTTCTCGCTTACGCGAATGGCTTCAAGTAGGTGGGCGCATGGCGTGGTTTAACAGGGGTATGGCGAGCTTGCTTGGCGTGACCGCTGTGTGGATGCTGGTCACCACTATGGGCAGGGCATGAGCAGCAGCACAGAAATGAAAGGCTACGTGCTGGGCGTGATTGGCGTTACGGTGTTCGCCGCCACGCTGCCGATTACAAAAATTGCAGTGGGCAGTGACGCCGAGCCATTGATGAGTGGTCAATTTGTCACGCTGGCGCGCGCCGCCATTGCGGCCATGCTCAGTGCCTTGTGGCTGTTGTGGGTACGCCCGCCTATGCCGCGAGGACGAGACTGGCTATGGCTTGGCGTGACGGCATGTGCGGTGGTGATTGGCTTTCCGCTGTTCATGGGTTTGGCCATGCGCCATGTAGACGGCACGCACGCCAGCGTGGTGCTAGGCGCATTGCCATTGGCCACGGCCGCATGTGGTGCGCTGCTGCACGGCCAACGCGCGCCACGTCATTTTTGGCTGGCAGCCGTGGCTGGCGCTGCCCTGGTGATGGCATTTGCCATGTGGAACGCCCCCACCGCTGCAGGCATTGGCATGGGTAGCTTGTCAATAACAGGAGCCGACTTGCTGTTGCTGTGTGCTGTGCTGTGTGCCGCACTGGGCTACACCACTGGCGCTGACTTGGCCAAGAAACACCGCTCTGAAACTGTCATCAGCTGGGCACTGGTGGTGGCCAGCCCCATCACGCTGCCCGGTATGCTCATGACTTGGCCGAGCGCGCCCATGCCCGCAGCGTCGTGGTTTGCTTTGGCCTATGTCGCCCTGTTCTCCATGTGGATTGGTTTTTTCGCGTGGTACCGAGGCTTGGCGCTGGGCGGTGTGATGCGGGTCAGCCAAGTGCAGTTGCTACAACCCTTCTTAGGCATCTTGTTTTCTATTCCGCTGTTGGGTGAGTCATGGTCATGGACTGCCGTGACCTTCGCAGGCGCGGTTGTCGCCTGCGTCATGCTTGGCAGGCGGGCACTGCGACATGCATGAGCCCACAAACCCACATACACAGCCTGTATCAATAATGCCGACGACCAATCGAAAGCCACACACCATGCACACACAACTGGACCACATTGTGATCGGAGCCACCACGTTGGCGCAAGGCGTGGCGTGGTGCGAAGCCACCTTTGGCGTGGTGCCCGGCCCCGGTGGTGAGCACTTGAATATGGGCACGCACAACCGCTTACTGCGCATCAGCAGCGACGCGTTTCCGAGCGCGTATTTAGAAATCATTGCCATTGCACCGCATTTGGCTGCGCCTACAGCCCATCCGCGTTGGTTTGACTTGGACAACCCAGCCATTGTTACCAGCCTCAACACACATGGTCCGCAGTTGCTGCATTGGGTGGCGCAAACTGACGACATTCATGCGGCCTGCGCGGCCACTGAGCAACTGGGCATCACCTTAGGCCAGCCGCAAGCGGTTTCGCGCATGACGCAACGCGGCTTGCTGGAATGGACTTTCAGCATCAACGCCAGTGGCGAGCGCCCCATGCACGGCGCATTGCCTCACCTGATTCAATGGGCAGACGCCTCGCCGGTGGTGCACATGCCGCTTGGCAGCGTGGGCTTGTCCAGCGTGAGCATCAGCGCCGCGCCAGAGAACTTGCCGCTGTTGCGCAGCTGCGCTGCGGCCTTGGCGTTGGAAGCCGTCACGGTTGAACAATCGCCTAGCGCCTTCAGCGTTCAGCTCCTCACACCCGCAGGCATGGTCACACTGCAAACCCCAGCTCAAGGGTATTGACATGTTTAATTTGCTAGAGTGACCGTTAAATAGTAGTTTAAAAGTAGTAAGCTGTTGGCAACTTACCCATCTTGACGGCCTCGCCATGCACACCTACACCCTATCGGAAGTTCAGACCGCGCAGCACGCCGTGTACGCCGCCATGCCGCCTACCCCGCAATATGCGTGGCCACAACTGGGCGCACGCGTCGGTGCGCAGGTATGGGTCAAACACGAAAACCACACCCCTGTCGGCGCTTTCAAAATTAGAGGCGGCTTAACGTACATGGCGGCACTCAAGGCTGCAGGCCAGATGCCCGCAGGTTTTATTGCAGCCACGCGTGGCAACCACGGTCAAAGCATAGCCTTCGCGGCCAGCCAACACAATGTGCCCACCACCATCGTGGTGCCCGCAGGCAATGCACGTGAGAAAAATGCCGCCATGCAAGCCTTGGGCGCACAACTGGTTGAATACGGCGACGACTTTCAAGCGGCCCGCAGCCACGCGAAATTATTGGCAATCAGCCACAACCTGCACAGCGTGCCCTCGTACCACCGCGACCTGGTGTCAGGCGTGATGACCTACTGGCTAGAATTTTTTGAGAGCTTCAAAGATGGCGCTGCACCTGATGTGGTGTTTGTTCCCATTGGTCAAGGCTCTGGCTTTTGCGCTGCTGCTGCTGCGCGTGCGCACTGCAAAGTCAGCACCCAACTCGTTGGCGTGGTGTCTGCTCACGCAACTTGCTACCTAGACTCATACAGAGCTGGCCACGCCATCAGTGCACCATCCCGCACAGCCTTGGCTGATGGCTTGGCGTGCAGCGTGCCAGACGCCGAATCACTGGCAATCGTCATGAACCAAGCCGACGATGTGATTGCGGTATCTGACGACGAGGTAGCCCACGCCATGCGTGTGTTGTTTGCCGACACCCACAACGTCGCAGAAGGTGCGGGTGCGGCCTCTATGGCCGCAGCCATTCAGCAACGCGACAAATGGGCCGGTCAACGCGTGGGTGTCACCTTGTGCGGCGGCAATGTTGACAGCGCCATGTTTGCCCATGTGCTGGCAGGACACACGCCCGCCTTTGTGTCCTAGCATTAACCCTGTAGGTCGCCATCGCGACTGTTTGATAACACGCATGTGTACAAAATTTGACCCATGGGACACCTCTATTTAGTACGCCACGGCCAGGCTTCATTTGGCGCCGACAACTACGACCAGCTCAGCGAATTGGGCGGCCGGCAAAGTGAACGCTTAGGCCAATACTTCGCGTCTAAAGGCAGGGCCTTTGACACGGTGGTCACGGGGAGTCTGGTACGGCACACCCAGACTTGGGCAGGTATTGAGCGCGGCTTGGGCCTGCCGCCTGGGCAATGCACCGTGCAAGTTGAGCCAGGCTTGAATGAGTACGACAGCCACGCGGTGATCAACGCCATCAACCCAGGCCCGCTGCCTGCGTTGTCAGAGCCTGGTGCGTATCAAACCTACTTTCGCTTGCTGCGCGACGGGTTGCGCGCATGGATGGACGGTGTGGTCACACCTGTTGGTATGCCTGACTACGACACATTCAGGAGCGACATTGTTGAGGTTCTCAAACGCGTACGCGACAACAACGCAGGCAAACGCGTGTTGGTGGTGAGCAGCGGCGGGCCCATTTCCACCACCATTGGCTATCTTCTCAGCACGCCGGCAGAAACCACCATTGAGTTGAACTACCAAATTCGCAACACCGCGCTGACCGAGTGCCGCATCACAAGTAAAGGCTTGCGCTTGGTCAGTTTCAACGCACTGCCGCACCTAGACAACGACGCAGATGCGGCGTTGCACACCCACACATAACGCTAGCCTCGCAGCGTCGTGCTTGGCAAGCCATCCATGTCAAGCCACAACTGAACCAACGACGCAGCGGCAGCTTGCAGCACGGCTTGACCCTTCTCGGCACTGGCGGCGGCGGCGTTGCCTGCTGCACCGGCTGGGTTGATGTCTTGCATCTGCCATGCCAACTTGGCGCTTTTTCCATTGCCCAGTATGTGGGTGCTGTTTGCCCGGACTTCTGAACTAGAGCTGAAGTTCAAGGCCTCGGCCATGTTCACCAACTCGGGCTTGATCGCCAGCATCATGGAGGTTTCTATATCGCCAGCATGCGAACCAAAGCGGTGCTCGTGCGCGGAAAACAATTGATGCACGTCGTCACCCAACGGCAGGGCAAACCAGTTCACGCTGACCACCAACATGCCCAAGCGGTTGCGCAAATCACGCGCCACCAAATCCAGCGCGCCAACTTGCCCGCCGTGCGCGTTGAACAGCACCAGCTTGTTGATACCGCTGGCATGCACAGCCTCTCCCAACTCTGTCCACAGGGCAATGAGGGTGTTGCTGCTCAGGCTCAACGTGCCCGGGAATGTGGCGTGCTCTGGACTAAAGCCAACAGGCTGCAGCGGCAAGGCCAACACCGACGGGCAATTGGCCACGCCGTTTGCCAGCCCCAACGCCTTGGACAATATGCAGTCGGCCAAGTCACTGTCCACGCTCAATGGCAAGTGCGGGCCATGTTGCTCGGTGGCACCCAGCGGCAACACGGCGATGGCTCGATGGCGGTCTAGGGCTAAAAAGTCTGGCGACTTTAAATCTGCCCACAAGCCGTGATGGGTGTGCGTCTTTGGCGCAGCCTGGGCTGTTGGCCTAGAGGGGGGTGTCGTAGGTGCGGCGCTGTGCATGGGTGCAGTGTAATGCCGCCGGATAATATGGAACCAATTGCAGGCAGTAACCTCTCAGTCATTGAGTCGTTTTTTACACATACACAGGCGTTTGTCCCACTAAACCCATTTCAGCAAGTCTTATTGTTATCCACATGCTTATGCGCCTTCCCCCTTTCTTTGCTGCCACGTTGCCCGCCTGCGTTCTGACGTGTGCGCTGGCCACGCTTGGCGTGACAGTCTCGCTAGGCGCTGCCAGCGCGCAAGCTCAAACCACGGCGGGCTACAACGCTTTGGCCGACTTGGGCATGGCCAACACACAAGACCAGTTGGCTGCGCCAGCCGCACTGCCCAAGCGCATTGGCGAATCTTCAGACACCGCAACCAGCACACAAACCAACGCCCAGTTGCTGGCGTATGCACCTCATGGCGTGTCGCCAGGAAAGACCATTTGGCTGGGCCTGCGCATTGCCCATGCACCGAACTGGCACACCTACTGGAAAAACTCTGGCGACTCTGGCCTGCCCACCACACTGCGCTGGCAACTGCCTGCGGGCTGGCAACTCGGCGAGCTGGCTTGGCCTACGCCTAAAAAGTTTCCTCTAGGCCCTCTCGCCAACTATGGTTTTGACGGTACCGTGTTGCTGACCACGCCTGTTGTGCTGCCCGCCCAACTGGACACACCACCGGGCTCAAGCTTTGACGTTGGCTTGCAAGCCGACTGGCTGGCTTGCAAAACCGAGTGCATCCCAGAAGACGCCACAATCGCACTCACGCTGCCTAGCAATGCACAGCTCACGTCACACGCCCCGCTGTTTGACGATGCCTTTGCGCGGGTGCCCAAGCCTATAAGGGCACAAGCCGTCGTGACACCAACTGCAGACAGCACCACGTGGCGCGTGGCAGGTTTACCTGCCCAGTGGGTAGGGCAACCTGTGGAGTTGTTCCCAGAAACAACAGGCCTCGTTGCACCTGGCGCGCCTTGGACACAAGCTTGGGACACCCGTTCGGACCAAGCGGTGTGGACGGCACAAGTGCCCCAACATGCGTTTAGGTCAGACTCACCTACACACATTGACACAGTTTTAGCGCTGGCGCAGCAAGACAAAGGCCTGCCCAGCGCGGCTGGTGTGCGCATACAAGTTGCGTTAGAGGGGGAATGGCCAGCTGTGAAAGCCCTCACAACCGTGAGCCCTGCGTTGCAGACGGCGCTTGACGCGGCGCAGTCGCAAGCCACAAACACCACAAGCGCCGCGCCTGTCTCAACTGCCACGCTGCTGTTAACGCTTGGCGCGGCCTTGCTGGGTGGCTTGTTGCTCAACCTCATGCCATGCGTGTTTCCCGTGTTGGCGCTGAAGGTGTTGGCATTTGCACGACCCACCCAGCACACACGGAACGGCTTGAGCAGCCACCAACGTGCGGGCTTGGCGTACACGGCCGGCGTGGTGGTGTCGTTTGTGGCGTTAGGCGGTGTTTTGTTGACGCTGCGCGCGGCAGGCGAGGCACTTGGCTGGGGCTTTCAATTGCAAAACCCAATGGTTGTGAGCGCCTTGGCCGTGTTGTTTACGCTGATTGCGCTCAACTTGTTAGGCGTGTTTGAGTTTGGCGCCATGCTCCCGCAAAGCCTGCTCAATGCGCGTGCCAAAAGCCCCAGCACAGATGCTTTTTTGTCTGGTGTGTTGGCCACTGCGGTGGCGTCGCCTTGCACCGCGCCATTTATGGGCGCGTCGCTTGGCTTGGCCATTGTGTGGCCCACCGCGCAAGCCTTGGCTGTGTTTGCCGCACTGGGCGTGGGTATGGCCGCGCCTTATTTGTTGGCCAGCTGGGTGCCCAGCGTCGCCAACTTGCTGCCAAAGCCTGGGGCATGGATGGTCACATTTAAAACCTTAATGGCCTTCCCCATGCTGGCCACAGTCGTGTGGCTGATGTGGGTGGTGGGGCAGCAAACCAGCATGAACGGCGCGGCCGCCTTGATGCTGTTGTTGGTCATGCTGGCATTTGCTGTATGGGCGTGGCAGCAAGGTCACAGCGCCCGCACAAGTCGGACATGGCGCATGGTGGGTGCCGCCTTGTTGGCCATCAGCGCATGGAGCTTATGGGGCCCCATGACGCAAACGTCTTTTGCAACGGCAGGAAACAGCTCACACACCGCGTCAAGCACCGCCCTGTGGCAAACATGGACGCCCACAGCGGTGCAGGAGCGCTTAGACAATGGGCAGACCGTGTTTGTTGACTTCACAGCCGCATGGTGTGTGACCTGCCAAGTCAACGAGCTCACCACGCTTGCCAGCGAGCCCGTGCTGACCGCTTTTAAAACCAACAACATCGCCCTGCTCAAAGCCGACTGGACCAAACGTGACCCAGCCATCACGCAAGCACTCAACGACTTACAACGCAGCGGTGTGCCCACCTATGCGGTGTACAGCCCAGGGCGAGCACCCCTGGTGCTGACGGAAATACTCAGCCATGCAGTTGTGATTGCCGCGGTTACCCAGTAAGCCTGAATCTTTAAATCCCACCACACACTGCGGACCGACTCATAACCAAATGAGTTGTCTCGAAGCCGCGCTTAAAACCACCGCTACAAACTGCGACAATTAGCCTATGTTTGCCCCACTACAAAACGATACATTTATACGCGCTTGTTTGCGCCAGTCCACCACACACACGCCGATCTGGCTGATGCGCCAAGCTGGGCGTTATTTGCCTGAATACCGCGAAACGCGAGCCAAAGCAGGCAGTTTCATGGGCTTGGCGACCAACACAGACTACGCGACAGAAGTAACGCTGCAGCCACTGGAGCGTTTTCCGTTAGATGCAGCCATCTTATTTTCAGACATCCTCACCGTGCCAGATGCCATGGGCTTGGGCCTGAGTTTTGCCATCGGCGAAGGCCCCAAGTTTGAACGAACTGTGCGCGATGAAGCCGCGGTCAATGCACTGCATGTGCCAGACATGGCCAAGCTGCAATACGTATTCGATGCAGTCACCTCCATTCGCACAGCTTTGAACGGGCGTGTGCCACTGATTGGCTTTTCTGGCAGCCCGTGGACGCTGGCCTGCTACATGGTCGAAGGTGGTGGCTCTAGTGACTACCGTTTGGTCAAAACGCTGATGTACCAGCGCCCTGACCTGATGCACCGGATCTTAGAAATTAATGCCGACGCTGTGGCCCTGTACCTCAACACCCAAATTGAGGCCGGCGCACAAGCGGCCATGATTTTTGACAGTTGGGGCGGTGTATTGGCCGACGGCGCGTTTCAAACGTTTAGCATGGCCTATACCCGCCGGGTGCTGAACAAGGTGCATACCGAGTTCAACGGCGTGAAAATTCCCAGGCTGGTGTTCACCAAAGGCGGCGGCATGTGGCTAGACGACATGCAACAACTGCCCTGCGATGTTTTGGGCATGGACTGGACAGTGAACCTCAGCCAGGCGCGTGCCAAACTGGGTGATACCCACGCGCTGCAAGGCAACCTAGATCCCAACGCCTTGTTTGCCGCGCCAGAACAGGTGGCTCAACTGGGGCGCCATGTGCTGGACAGTTTTGGCAAACCACACATGGGTGACGGCACAGGCCACACACATATTTTCAACTTGGGCCACGGCATCAACCAGTTCACCCCGCCTGAGAGCGTCGCCGCGCTGGTGGAGGCTGTGCACAGCCACTCCAAACAACTTCGGGCTCAGGCCTAGCACATAATTTACTAAGCAACATGACAATTTTCTGATTTTTATACCTACTTGTGCACAGAAGTGGGGCTACGAGGCGAACACACAGACTGGGTAATAAAAAAATACACATGATTGGCATTGGTTAAGTAAGTTATTGATTTTAAATAACAAAATTCAATTGCTTAAAAAATAAGCAATCTAAGAAAACCCCCAGTTTCATGTGACATACGCTGTCACATATGCAGTTATTAACAAAGTTATCCACAGAAAATTGGGACAACTACAAGTCTCATTTCAAATCAACCACTTAGCCCTTTTACCGCTACATTGAATGAGCAACCCAGCCTAAACCATGGCTTATTGGCCCACCGTCATCGTTGCCACGCCCGCCCACTCGCAACTCAGCCATGCGCTGAGCTACGCCTGCGATCAAGCATTAGCGCCCGGGACTTTGGTCAGGGTGCCGTTGGGCAAACGCGACACATTGGGGGTGGTCTCAAGCTGCGGCACCGAACTCCCCGCAAATGTTCAAGCCGTCAACGTCAAACCCATCAGCGAGGTGCTGGATGGGCTGTCACCCCTCAACGCCGAGTGGCTGCAGTTGATGCGCTTTGCCGCCAAGTACTACCAACGCGGCGTCGGGGAAGTGGCACTGGCGGCACTGCCACCTGAACTGCGCAAGCTTGATCCTACCCAGCTGGCTAGGCGCTTAAAACGCAACGCCAAGGCTGCCGGCGAGGCTCATCATGGCGAAGCAACTGACGCCGCAGATCAGGTCGAAGATACAAGCCGCGAGCACAAACATGCCAGTTCCAGCTCCGACACCAACGCCACCGCGCTAGAAGCCAGCCCAGAACAAGCCCATGCCTTGGCGCACATTGAGGCCACCACCCAGCCCATATTGCTGTTTGGCGCGACGGGCAGCGGCAAGACCGAGGTGTATTTGCAAACCGCTGCCAAGCTGCTGGTCAGCAGCCCAAACGCGCAAGTGCTGATACTGGTGCCTGAAATCAACCTAACGCCCCAACTGGAAAGCCGATTCAGCAGCCGCTTTGCCGCTTATGGCGTGGTGTCCCTGCACAGTGGCCTCACCCCAGCGCAGCGCTTGCAAAACTGGCTCAGTGCGCACCTAGGTGCCGCGCGCATTGTGCTGGGCACACGCATGGCCGTGTTTGCCAGCATGCCCCATTTGCGCCTCATCGTGGTGGACGAAGAGCACGACCCCAGCTACAAAAGCCAAGAAGGTGCGCGCTATTCAGCCCGCGACTTGGCGGTTTACCGCTCGCACGCCATAGCGGGTTGTCGCGTGCTGTTGGGCTCTGCCACGCCCTCACTCGAAACCTGGCATGCCACTGAAACAGGGCGCTACCAGCGCCTGGCCATGCCGAGTCGCATAGGCGGTGCTGCGTTGCCCAAGCTGCGCTTGGTTGATATGGGCAAGCAACCCAAACAAACCGTCATCGCGCCTGCTCTGCTAGACGCTATTGCCGAGCGCGCGCAGCGCGGCGAACAAAGCTTGCTGCTGCTGAACCGCCGCGGCTACGCGCCCGTGCTCAGCTGCGGCGACTGCGGTTGGAAAAGCCAATGCCCGCATTGCAGCGCGCACCGCGTGTTTCACAAAATAGACCGCAGCCTGCGCTGCCACCACTGTGGCCTGCATGAGCGCGTGCCACATGCCTGCCCTGACTGCGGCAACGTTGACATCCAAACGGTAGGTCGCGGCACGGAACAGCTTGAAGAGCTGTTGGCCGACAAGCTGGCCAAACACCTGCGCGCCGACGGCCACGCTTTGCGTGTGGCCCGCCTTGACGCAGACACCACTCGCCATAAAGGCGAACTCACAACGCAGTTGGCAGCCATGCACGCCGGCGAGGTGGACGTGTTGGTGGGCACGCAAATGGTCGCCAAGGGCCATGACTTCAGGGGCATTACGCTGGTGGCCGCCATCAACCCAGACGGGGCCTTGTTTGCCAGCGACTTCCGCGCGCCAGAGCGCTTGTTTGCGCTGCTGATGCAAGCGGCTGGGCGCGCTGGGCGCGACGCTGTCAAGATGGCGCAACTCACAGCACAGGGCAACAACGGCGCAGAGCTTTGGGTGCAAACCTGGCACCCCACTCACCCCTTGTTTGCGGCCCTGGCCAAACACGATTTCGCCGGCTTCACAACAACAGAACTGGTAGAGCGCGAGGCCGCTATGCTGCCGCCGTTTGCCTCACAAGCCTTGCTGCGCGCAGACGCAAAAAGTCAGGCTGCGGCCCAAACATTTTTGAACCAAGCCCGCGACGCGGCCAACGCGGTTGCCGAAGAGATGGGCGTGGGCATTTACCCGGCCGTTCCGCTCACCATTGCCCGTGTAGCCAATGTAGAGCGCGCACAAATGCTGGTCGAATGCGCCAACCGCGCCACCTTGCAAAAGTTTTTAGCGCAGTGGCACACCACGCTGCACGAACTGCGCGCAACCCCTGCCGGAAAAGCCATCATCCGCTGGGCCATTGATGTAGACCCGTTGGCAATTTAGCCTGCGAACAGCCGCAGTGGGCTCACAGGCTTGGGTTTAAACCCGCCAACTCACCACCGCAGAAAAAGTCACAAATGACGCGGTGGTTGTGAGCAAAATAATGCGGGCTATGCGTCCGTTGTCTGCGCCAAAGCGCTCGGCCAACAGCGAGACGTTGCTGGCGCTTGGCAACGCCGCCACCAGCAGCAGGCATGTGAGGGTGAACACATCCAACTCAAATCCCATGGCCCTGGCAATGAGGGCGCCTACAAATACCAAGAGGGGATGCACAAGCAGTTTGAGTACCACAACAGGCAAGTAATGCGACACAGGCATGGCATGCGCGCTGGTCATTTGCGAGCGAGCCAGCACAGCACCAATGGTGAACAGGGCCACAGGTGACGCTGCATTGGCCAACAACGCCACACTGTCGCCTATGGGTGTGGGCAGCACCACTTGGTACGCACTGGCGACAGCGCCCAACACAATAGCCCACGGCATAGGATTGCCCACCACGCCTGTAAGTGCCAGCTTGGCGGCACGCTTGGCACCCGCCACACCCGCGCCATCTAATCGCGACAAGGCGACACACAACGAACTCGTAATCACCAAGTCAATCAAAATGGTGGCGATTGCAGGGCCCGCACTGGCCGCACCCAAAATAGCCGCGAGCAACGGCACACCCATAAAGCCCGTGTTGGGAAACGCAGCCACCAAGGCCCCAAGGGACGCATCGTTCCACCCGATACCGTCTCGCTTGGTAACGCCAATCGCCAAAGCCACCATCACCAACGCCACGCTGAGGTACAAGCCAAACACCACAGGGTTGAACAGCTCGGCAACTGGCGTGTTGGCTCCAAAGCGGTACAACATACACGGCACTGCAAAATACAGCACAAAACCATTCAAGCCAGGAATGGCAGGCAACGCGAGCCACCCGCGGTAGGTGGCAATATAGCCCGTCAGCACCAAAGCAAAAAAAGGAAATGTGACGAGTAAGACGTTGAGCATGTCGTATTTTAGATGGCACAAACAGCTGCATGCTGCAAGCAACACGTGGCATGTCGCCCAGCCGTCAATGCACTGGGGTTTTTCGCGTATAGACGACAACGTCATCCAAGCACAGCGTCCCTATTGACAAGCCAGTCTTTGTCGTAGACCTCTTACATGGCCCCTCAGATCAAGTCAGAAGCGGACAGGCGAGTCGTTATATGCATGACGAGCGGCAAGTCCTCGGGGTATCATTAAAAGCTTTGCGTGAGTGCTCCTATTTATGTCATCAGGCCTTAACCCAGCACAGTTGGAAGCTGTTCACCATGTGAGCGGGCCGAGCCTGGTGTTGGCAGGGGCTGGGTCGGGCAAAACGCGTGTGATCACGCACAAAATTGCCTACCTAATTGAAGGAGGCTTGAGCCCTAGCCGCATCGCCGCCATTACCTTTACCAACAAGGCCGCGGCAGAAATGCGAGAGCGGGCCAAGCAACTGGCCGGTAAGGTCGCAGGACAAGTGCTGATTTGCACGTTTCACGCGTTGGGCGTGCGCATGCTGCGCCAGCAGGGCAGTTATGTGGGCTTAAAAGAGCAGTTTTCTATTTTAGACAGTGACGATGTGTCGCGTATTTTGAAAGACTGCGGCGGCTCTACCGACCTGGCCACAGCCAAGCAATGGCAGTGGACCATCAGTGCGTGGAAAAACGCAGGCCTCAACGCCGCGCAGGCCTTGGCCGGCGCCGCCGATGAAGACCAGCGCGTGGCCGCCACCATCATGGGGCGCTATGAAGAGCGCCTGGCAGCTTACCAAAGCGTGGACTTTGACGACCTCATCAGCTTGCCGCTCAAGCTGTTGAAAGAGCACGAGGTGGTTCGCCAGCACTGGCAACAGCAACTGGGCCACGTGTTGGTGGATGAGTACCAAGACACCAATGCCACCCAATACGACTTGCTCAAGCTGCTGGTGGGTGACGGCGCACGCCTGACGGCAGTGGGCGACGACGACCAGTCTATTTATGGCTGGCGCGGTGCCACGCTAGACAACTTGAAAAAATTGCCACTTGATTTTCCGCAGTTGAAGGTGATTATGTTGGAGCAAAACTACCGCTCTACCACCGCCATTTTGGATGCCGCCAACAACGTGATTGGCCCCAACCCCAAGCTGTTTCCCAAAACGCTGTGGAGTGATTTGGGCCAAGGTGAACCGGTGCGCGTGGTCGCTTGTGACGTTGAAGACCACGAAGCCGAGCGTGCTGTGGCACGCATTCAAAGCCTGCGTTCCAGCTCGCAGCACAAGGCGTATAGAGACTTTGCTATTTTGTACCGCGCCAACCACCAAGCACGCGTGTTTGAAAAAGCGCTGCGCAAAGTGCAAATACCGTACAAAGTGTCTGGTGGGCAAAGCTTTTTTGACCGCGCCGAGATCAAAGATTTGTGCGCCTGGCTGCGTCTGTTGGTGAACAACGACGATGACCCCGCATTTTTGCGCGCCATCACCACCCCAAAACGAGGTATTGGCCACACCAGCCTCAGTCAACTGGGGCAATTTGCCACCAGCCACAAGCTCAGCCTGTTTGAGGCCTTGTTTGCCAACTCGCTGGCGGGTTCTGTGCCCGCACGCGCCGTGGCCGGCCTGCACGAGTTTGGCCGCTACATCAATGATTTGGAGTTTCGCGCGCGTCAAACCTTGGGCAAAGACGATGCCAAAGCATTTTTGCTTGAGTGGCTGAAAGACATGAACTACGAGCAGCATTTGCTGGAGGGCGAAGACAACCCCAAAGCTGCCGCCAACCGGTGGAGCAATGTGCTGGATTTTATTGACTGGATGAGCCAACGCTGCGGCGGCGAGATTGACGATACCGCGGGCGCAACGCTGGCAACCGAGACCAAAACGCTGCTTGAAGTGGTGCAGACCATCGCGTTGCTGTCGACCATCTCAGAGCGCGAGCAAGACCAAGATGTGGTGACGTTGTCGACGCTGCACGCATCTAAAGGCTTGGAGTGGCCGCATGTTATTTTGGCTGGCGTGAACGAAGGCCTGCTGCCCTTCAAAACAGACGACGACAGCCTAACGGCTGAGGCCTTGTCAATGCGCTTGCAAGAAGAGCGCCGCCTGATGTACGTGGGTATTACCCGTGCGCAACGCACACTGGCTGTCAGCTGGCTGCTCAGGCGCAAAAAAGGTCGCGACACAGTGGCTGGCAAACCCAGCCGGTTTATTGCGGAGATGGCATTGGACAAAGCCACTGTACGCGAAGACCCTCGGGAAAAACTGCGTGCACTGCGCGCCGAGTTCGCTGCCAAAGCGCAGCTGTCTGCCGAGGCGGCCAAACAGATCTAACACAACAACACTTTGTCATGAACAGACAAGACCCAAAAAGCCAACAAGGTTAACCACATGCGACTGCCTTTCGCCTCCTTCGTCACCGCCATCACCTCAATCACCTCTGCACTTTTCACCATGCTTGCTGCGGCACTGCTTGTGTGTAGTGTCTCTGCCAACGCGGCAACACCCTTGCCATCCGTCCATGCGGCATTCGCCGCAAGCAACGCGATTGGACAGGTTGCACCGATAGATTTGGCTGCGTCTATTCAACAAGGTGCAGCCTGCTTACAGGGTGTGACGGACCAAGAAACGCTCGCGTGCTTTAAAGCTTGGGCGGCACGACAGGTGGCACCTCAAGCCACAGCCACAAGCGCACAACCGGACATAGCGACGCCAACTCAAGTCGACACACAATTACCAGCAACGTCGACCCAGTTGGCAGCCAGCACACATTGCAAAGCGGCAGTGGCATCGCCTTTGCAACGCTTTTGGGAGCTCACACCTGAGACAGACTGCGACACATTTGGCCTGCGCGGGTACAAACCGCTCAGCCTGATGTGGTCTACCGCCACCGGCGTGAACAAGCAGCCCGACTCACCACAAGTGGGCCACACGGCCACCACGTCTCTCAACTACCAAGGCTACGAAACCCTTATTCAGCTGTCGGTTCGCACCAAAGTGGCCAAAGGTTTATTGGTCAGTGACGGTGAACGCAAAGACGCCCTGTGGTTTGGCTACACGCAAAAATCGTTTTGGCAGTTGTTCAATGCCGACTTGTCTCGCCCATTCCGCGCCACGGACCACGAGCCAGAGGTCATGTACATCTACCCCACCAACCACGACCTGGGCAATGGCTGGAACTGGCGCTATGCGGGCTTGTCGCTCAACCACCAATCAAACGGCCAAACGTTACCCCTGTCGCGCAGCTGGAACAGGGCAATTGCAATGACCGGATTGGACCATGCAGACGGATCTCGTATAGAAGCCAAACTGTGGCGACGCATGCGTGAAGACGCAGCCAATGACGACAACCCAGACATAGCAAACTTCATGGGCCGAGGTGAGGTCAAAGGCCTGTGGGCTATCAGTCCCAAAACCTCTCTTGGCCTAACCCTGCGCCACGCATTGACAGCAGGCGGTAAAGGCGCCGTGCAAATTGATTGGCTCAAACAACCCAGTAACAGCGCCCAAGCTTTAGGCCTTGCCTCTGGCATGCGCTACCACGTGCAAGTGTTCAGCGGCTACGGTGACAGCCTCACCGATTACAACCACAAACGCACGGCTTTACGCGTTGGGGTTAGTTTGGTCGATTGGTGAGGGTGTCCAGTCATGTCGAACCAGATGTGACCACCGTTTCCACGCCACCAGGCCTTTACTCCCCCCCAAAAGCTTCGCGCTCTTGCTCAAGGTGAACCCAGTCGACCACTTCGCCACTGGGCTGGTAGCCTGTAACCAGTTGTTGTAACAAGCTGCGTATAACAGGGACGTCGTTGACACCCATGGCCATGCCGAGTGTGTTGAGCTTGTCTTCAAGTTGCAGCCATGGCATAAATTTCTCATGCGCTTTCATGATCCGTGCGTGTTGGGTGGGTTGTGGGTTATCGCCTGTCAGCAGTTCTTCATACAACTTCTCACCAGGGCGAAGGCCAGTCACAGCTATTTCAATATCTCCCTCAGGGTTGTCGTCGTTGCGCACAGACAGCCCAGACATCTCCACCATGCGCACGGCCAAGTCCAACACTTTGACAGGCTGACCCATGTCTAGTACAAACACATCGCCACCAGTGCCCATGGCTCCGGCTTGTATGACCAATTGCGCGGCCTCTGGAATGGTCATGAAGTAGCGGGTGATGTCGGGGTGCGTCAGCGTGATGGGCCCACCACCTTTAATTTGCGACCTGAACAACGGCACCACAGAACCGCTAGAGCCCAGCACATTGCCAAACCTCACCATTGAGAAATTGGTGGTTAAACGCCCAATCTTTTGCCCCTTCAATGCCTGGTTGTCAACCAGTGCACCCGAAGCCACGGTGGGTACTTGCAACGCAGCCATGGCCTGCAGCACCATTTCTGCCAAGCGCTTGGTTGCGCCCATGATGTTGGTAGGGCGCACTGCCTTGTCAGTACTAATGAGCACGAAGTTGCGCACACCGCTGCGCACAGCAGCTTGCGCACACACACGTGTGCCCCACACGTTGTTGCGCACGCCTTCACCAGGGTTGTGCTCCACCAATGGCACATGCTTATAAGCCGCCGCATGGTACACGGTATCAGGCTGCCACGTGTCCATGATTTCGTGCATTCGCACCTCGTCACATACAGATGCCAGCAGCGGCACTATTTCCACAGCCTCGGCTGAGCGCAGCTCTTGGTGCACTTGGTACAGCGCAAATTCACTCATGTCAACAAGCAGTAACCGACGGGGTTGCGTTTTAAGGATTTGCCGGCACAACTCACTGCCAATGCTCCCGCCAGCGCCTGTCACCAATACCGTTTTGTTGAACGTGTTGAGGTTGAGCAACAAACCATTGGGCTTGACAGGCTCGCGCCCTAGCAGGTCATCGATATCGAGCTCACGAACATCGCCTAAGCTCACCTTCCCAGTTGCAATGTCACCCAAGTCAGGCAGCGTGCGCACAGCCACTTTAAATGGCTTAAGCATATCCAAAATACCATTGCGCTTTTGACGCGACACTGATGGCAAGGCCAACAACACATCTGTGACAGATGCATGGACCAACACCTCGGCCAAATCAGCCGGGTTATGAATAGGCAGGCCATTGAGCACGTGGCCATGCAGCCTGTCGTCGTCGTCCAAAAATCCGACCACGCGCATGGCGTAGCCGCTGGCCATGGCCGAAGCAAGTTGCCGTCCGGCACTGCCCGCGCCATAAATAAGCACCTGTGGCAATGCCGCTGTGCGCCAGCTCTGCTGGTATAAACCACCCAACCATACCCTGGCCACCGCACGTGCCCCCCCTACAAACATGAGCAACAGCATGGGCTGAATAATCCCAACCGTGCGGGGCACACCATCAACCCCATACAGCGTGAACACACTGGCAAAGCCCAGACCGTATAGCAACATAGCCCGAGCCACAGCCATCATGGCGGGCAGCCCGCTGTAACGGAAAATAGCACGGTACATACCGGCCACCACAAACACAGGCAAGGCGAACACAACAGACACCGCAGCGGGCCACAGCACTGCAGTACGCCATGCCACCCACTCGTCTAGCTTCAGGTAAAAAGCCACCCAAACGCTCAACACGCACAAGCCAACGTCTACAGCCAGCACAACGAATCGCTTCAATGGCCTAGGTAAAGCCAAAATGTGATTGGTCACATTATTCAACGGCATCAATGTATAACTCCATCGCGTTTAATTACTGTTAACAACGTCATCCACACCACCCGCGTATCGAACCATACGCTGTGTCGATGCACACACTGTGCACCCACAGCCACTGTTGGCGCAATAGGCAACGCACCCCGCCCATGCACTGGCGCCCAGCCTGTCAGACCAGACACCAGACAATGAGCACCTGCAGCAGCGCGCAGCGATATCAGGTCATCCTGATTGAAGCGCGCTGACCGAGGACCGCCAAACCCCATGTTGGCCATGTTGGCCTTGAGAATGCCCCATAGCTGGGGGCACTCATTTAAGCTGCTCTAGTGCAGAAAATTGCCTGTGCGTGTGCGGTGTTTTTCTGGGTCGACTGACACATGCATGGCCACGGCAGGTGTGCCCACACACACTGCGAAACGTGGGCCTCTCAAACAGCTGGTTGCGCGGCCCTCCGCGGTCTGACCCATACAGCGCGGGACCCGACGATGTCATCCGCACAACCAACGCCAACCGCAAGACAGGTACGGCTTCCAATCCAGCAACCGTTGGGCTTTTCAATACCCACCTGCAAAGACCCCCACAACCGCTACGCAACATCCTATTGACCCGCCAGTGCACCAGCCCATTTTAACCAGCTTGCTGGCACCGGACTTAAACGTGCTGGGCGGCCCAGAGCTTGGCTCATGCGGGGTAACACATGAACGAGCGGTGACTGCGCCTAGACAATCAGTGTTAGATGGGCGGCGACGTGGCCGACCGGTATACGGCGTGGCTTGTGGGTGGTCATTGAACCAATACCTGAGCAGTTGTCTCAGGACAACCGCCC
>Ga0208414_1000939_pt1 | contig 24396 bp, 20 predicted proteins | sample AntAceMetag02UKE_FD_184770 | JGI IMG/M metagenome (GOLD analysis project Ga0208414, IMG submission 184770) | Saline lake microbial communities from Ace Lake, Antarctica - Antarctic Ace Lake Metagenome 02UKE (SPAdes) (version 2) | ecosystem: Environmental > Aquatic > Non-marine Saline and... | reverse complement strand
CGGACGCCACTTCCGCGACACCACTTCGAATTATCTCATCAGTCTACCCGGCACCGTGCGGGAACCGCCGACCTCGTTCTGGGCTGCGATTTGGTTTGATGAAACTGTCCCCGCTCGTCGCGCGGCCGACACCCCGCTCGATCGGATCATCACCCCCGGCGTGGTGACCTCTCGATCCGGTTGGGAAATCAGCGACTCCGTGCTTTCTCTGCGCACCGGAGAACCCGAGAACCACGAACACGCCGATCGCAATAGCCTGATCTTTTTCTCCAACGGCGAGCGCCTCATCACCGACCCACTCAAGGCCAGCTACAATCCCCCCGAGAGCCGCTGGCAGCTCCGCCTGCTCCCCGCTCACTCCGCCGTGCTGATCGACGGCCAAGGCCACATTTACCACCACGGCGAAGAAGGCACCAATGCCTCCACCGCCCGCGCCACCTTGCAGGATTACCGCACCGGTCGCGATTGGATGATCGCGATAAGCGATGCCGCCGATGCTTACCAGCGCGCCGACCTACCCGCGCAACAAGTGCAGCGCACCGTGATCTATTTGAAGCCCGAAGTCGTGATCGTCCTCGATCGCGTGAAGCTCAGCGAACCCCGCTCGGTGCAAGCCCGCTTCCAAGTTTTCAACGACGACGACAAAGGCCAAGTCGCCATCTGCGAACACGGTTTCAAAGTCACGCGCCCCCACGCCTCCCTCCACACCTCCGTCGCCACGCTGCAAACGCGCACGATCGAAATCGGCCACCTGCCGATTGAAGACGAAGAGGAGAAATACCCCTTCGCAGAAATTTCCTGCCCCGCCTCCAATCATCACGAGATTCTGACCCTCGCTACCGCCACACCGACGGATGGCACCCACGGTAAACTCACGTGCGAGCATTCCGAATCCGGCTGGCACATCCAAGGAGAGCACGGTGGACGCGAGATCAATGTCACGATCAACACCGAGACACAGATCCCCCAGATCTTGCTCTGAGTGCGCACGGCGAGGTTGCTTGCCCGCTGGACTTCCTCGCATGATGGCCACACCCCCAACATGCGAACGGTTTACCCCATCCTGTTTAGCTTTGCTCTGTGCTGCACTATCTCTGGTGCAGAATCTTCGGTTCCCCTCATCGACTCGGGTTGGACTGCGCTTGCCCGCATGGACAACGCAAAAGGTCTTGAACTATTTTCCCACGATCAATCGACCCGCGATCAACGTCTCGGCTATGCCCTTGCCCTCCTCGGCAGCACCAACGATTCGCCGTCGAAGCTCGATCCCTGCCGACGCGAGCTAATCGCTCTGCGCGAGGAAAACCCCCATGACGATTCCGGCATCGCTGCCACTTTCTATCTCGCTCGGATCGCGCAGCATTTCGAAGGCAACGGTGATCCACAGGCCGCCATCATTACCTACCGCACCCTGCTGGCCGATCATCCCGGCCATCCTCTGGCCGAGCTCGCCGCACCTAAACTCGCCATCACTCTCCTCTACGAAGACGTTTCCGATCAGGAACTGCAGACCCGTTTCACCGAGATCGATTCACTGATCCCCAGACTGCAGCACATGCCCAACCAGCGCGACACGCGCCTGATCCTCGCCGATGCGCTCCTCCGCCTTACGAACGATCACGCCCGCGCCTATGTCTTAATCACGTGGTGCTTGGAACGCGACCTCATCCAGCGCGCCTCACGTCTCAATAACTACTTACTCCAAGCCGGTGAATCCGCCCGCATCCTCGGGCACAAGACCGAGGCCATCGCCCACTACCAGCGCTACATCAAATCGTTTCCCCGCGACAATAAGACCGACGAAATTCGTCGCCGCCTGCGCAAACTAGAAGGAGGCGATTCCGGTGCGTAAGATTCCTCTCAGGGCCATCTTGCTCCTCGTTCTACTTGCGATCGGATTCGGTCTCTCCGCGTGGCGTATCGCATCGCCCTGGTGGAATGAAAAGCAACACGGCATCACCACGATCCGTTTTTCTCATTGGCAATTGGAGCCGGGAGTGCGGCGGGCCTATGAAGCAATTATCGCCGATTACGAAGCGCTGCATCCCGAGATTCGCGTGAAGCAAATCGCCATCCCTGGTCGCATCTATCGTCAATGGGGCAGCACCCAACTCGTCGGCGGCCAACCACCCGATCTCATGCAAATAGGGCTTGGTCTCAGTCGTGGCTTCTTCTTCGACGACTTCGTGCCCATCACCAGCTACGTCGATGAGCCCAACCCCTACAATGCCGGCGGCCCCCTTGCAGATACCCCCTGGCGCAACACCTTTCACGATGGGATGTTTGGTTCGATGGACCCCAAAACCATGGAGTATTTCGGGGCCTCTCAGTTTAGCTCCACGGTCCGCATCTTCTGCAATCAAGACATGTTAAAAAAAGTCACCGGCAAAGATACTTTCCCCGAGAACTTTGCCGATTTTCTGAAACTTCGAGACCAACTTCAGGCCTACAATGCTGAGCATAACACGCCCATTTCGCTGATCGCTGGTTCCAAGTTTTCCGCCATGATTCTTTTCCGGAATCTCTTCAGCACCCAGACCCAAAAAATCGGCAGTCGCCTCAATCATCTCAACGACTTCCCGCTCAAAGGAGAGTATTTCTACCTCGCCTACCTGGATGGCGATTGGGATATGAGCGACCCCAGTATGCAACAAGGAGCACGGCTGCTCACCGAGGCCTCGACGTTGATGTCTTCGGGATTCGCTCAAGCGGAAGGTGATCAAGCCCATCTTCGTTTCGTGCAAAGCCACGCTATGCTCATGGTCTTAGGCAGCCTTCAAGCCACCGGCATCATTGAAGGATCGCCCTTCGAGGTCAGCGTCCATCGCATCCCGCAGCCCCAAACTGATGATCCGGAATATGGCCCCCAAATGCGCGGTCCTATCGCAGAGACCGATCTCATCACCTATGGCGCATTGGGTATCACTCGCAGCTCGCGCCATCCCGAACAGGCGCTCGATTTTCTACGTTACCTCACCAGTCAGGAAGTTTGTCGCAAGTTTAGCCAGATCAGCCGCAATCTGCCGACCACCATTGGGATCGAACCGGCCGAAGAAATGAAACCTTTCCTCCCTGAAATGCGGGGCTTTCCTCCCGGCCCCATCTTTACAACCATTTCCGAAGTGATTACCCTCGTGGAACAAAACCGGCACCTCCTCGCCGCCCCAGTCAGCAGTCCTGAGCAATATCTTGCGGCGCTCGAAGCGGGACTTCCCAAAGCTATGATCACCGATCTGCAACGCATTGTGCGTTCGCGGTATTCCGCCGTGCGTCTCGTCGAAGCTTCCATCGGTGCCAGTGCCCACCTCGCAGCAGATCATCACGAAGATGCCGTGATCCGCACTAAACTCGCCGGGCAACTCGGTGCCCAAAACGACATCGAGGCCTCCGCATATTACACGCGTTTACGCCTAAAAAGGGCAGACCGCACGGCTCCGTAAAATTCGTGACCTAATGCGAACGGCTTATCCCATTCTGTTTAGCCTAGCTCTGTGCGGCACCATGGTTGCCGCAGCCTCATCCCCATCCACTGCCCAATCCGGTTGGGTCGCGCTGGCCCGGATGAATGCGGACACGGCCAAGGCAGACTTTTCCGCGACCACCAGCACTCGTGAATCTCGGCTCGGGCACGCGCTTGCTTTGCTCAGTGGAGCAGAAAAGACCGCGACCAATCTTCAAAACTGCCGACGCGAGCTGATCGATTTGCGCGATGAAGACTCGAGCGACGATTACGGTATCGCGGCGACCTACTACCTCGCGCGCATCGCGCAACATTACGAAAAGGAACCCGACATCGCGGCCATCATCAGCACTTACCGCGATCTGCTGTCACGTCACCCTGGACATCCTGTGGCTGAGCTCGCGGCGCCCAAATTCGCCATCCTGCTGCTCTATGCGGATGTCGCCAGCGATGAACAAGACGCGCGGTTCAATGAGATCGAAGCCCTCCTCCCCTCGCTAAAGCATCCGCACAATCAACGCGACACGCGCCTCGTCCTCGCCGATGCGTTCCTCCGCCTGCGTCGAAATCAAGAGCGCGCCTATCCTCTCATCAATTACTGTCTCGACCGAGGTCTGATCCTTCGTTCCACCCGCTTGAATCAATATCTGCTCCAAGCCGCTGAGGCGGCTCGTATGCTCGGACTTCGATCTGAAGCTCTCCGGCATTACGAGCGCTACATCGAAACCTTTCCGCACGACGACAAGACCGATGAAGTGCGACGTCTGGTGCAGCGATTAAATGGAGAGCCCGAGCATGCCTAGAATTTCTCTTCGTCTCATCGGCGTGTGCAGCTTGGTGCTCATTGCATTCGGCATTTCGATCTGGCGGGTCGCGTTGCCCAGATGGGAAGAAAACCATGGTGGCAAAACCATCCTGCGCTTCTGTCACTGGCAACTCGAACCAGGGGTGCGCCGCGCCTTCGATGCCCTCGTCAAAGACTACGAAGCGCTCCATCCCAACGTGCGCGTAAAGCAAATCACGATCCCCGGTCACATCTATTTACAATGGGGCAGCACTCAACTGGTCGGCGGGCAGCCACCCGATCTCATGCAAATCGGCCAAGGTATCAGTCGAGGTATCTACTTCAACGACTTCCTCCCCATCACCAGCTACGTCTCCGCCCCCAATCCCTACAATGCAGGCGGACCACTCGAGGGAGTTCCCTGGCGCAAAACCTTTCACGATGGCATGCGCGGTTCATTCGATGCCAAAACAATGGAATGCTTCGGGGCATCACTCTGTAACAACACCCTGCGCATCTTCTGTAATCGAGAGCTCCTCACCAAAGTGACTGGCAGCGATACGTTCCCGACGACTTTTGCCGAATTTCGCCAACTTCACAAACGCCTCCAAATCTATAACCAAGAACACGGCTCATCGCTGTTGTTAATCGCCGGTTCAAAATTTTCCTCCCAGATCTTCTTCCGCAATCTGTCGGCCAACCAGACTCAAAAACTCGGCTCGCGGCTCAATCCTCTCATGGATTTCCCCGTGGATGATAAAGATTTTGCGCTCTCTTACCTTGAGGGATCTTGGGATTTCAACGACCCCGCGATCCAGCAAGGAGTCCGCCTGATCAGCGAAGCCGCCGCCATGATGTCACCTGGATTTTCCCAAACCGGAAACGATCAAGCTCATCTCCAATTCGCCCAAGGGCACGCCATGCTCATGGTGCTCAGTAGCCTGCAAGCCACCGGTATCATTGAAGGATCCCCCTTCGATGTGACGATCCATCCGATCCCACAACCGCAGCTCGACGATCCCGATTACGGCCCCCAGATGCGCGGCCCCATTGCGGAACCTGCCCTGAAAACTTATGGTGCATTTGGGATCACCCGTAGTTCCCGCCATCCGGAAATCGCTCTCGATTTTCTCCGCTTCATCACCAGTCAAAAAAGTTGCCGCAAGTATAGCCGCCTCAGCCGAAATTTGCCCACCGTGATAGGGATCGAACCCGCCGAGGAAATGCGCCCCTTCCTGCCAAACATGGAGGGCTACCCTGCCGGCCCCGACCTTAAAACACACGCGGCAGTCATCGCGCTCGTCGAGCAAACCCGCCACCTCCTCGCGCCGCCGATCAGCAGTCCCGAACAATACCTCGCCACCCTCAAAGACGGCATTCGGGATGCGATGCACACCGACCTCAACCGACACATCCGGAATAGCTTCTTTTCCATTCGTTTGGTCGAACCCTCCATCGGGGCCAACATTCAACTCGCCGCTTCCCAACCGGACAACGATGAGCTCATCTCTAAAATGTCCATTCAACTGGGCGCCCAAACCGACATCGAAGCCTCCGCGTATTACACCCAAATGCGGCTGAGAAAGGTCGACGGTCTTACCCCATAAATCATCACGCCAAGTTTCAGTGTCGAGGATGAGAAACGGACGGGCTATTCACTCGACTCAATAGCGAAATCCCTAAAATCAACAACCCATGCAGATCGAAGTAGCCCTCGCCGATTACCACAACCCATCGCATCGCGATTTGATCCCCCGTTTACTCGACGCCTATGCCTCAGACCCGATGGGTGGAGGCACTCCTTTGAAAAGCGAAGTTAAGGAGACTCTCGTCACTGAATTGGCAAAGTTACCCCATGCGTTCTCTCTGATCGCCTGGGTTGATGGTGAGCCCGCCGGTCTCATGAACTGCTTCGAGTTGTTCTCAACTTTCGCCTGCAAACCCTTGATCAACATCCACGATGTAGTCGTGTTGGAAAAATTCCGCAGACAAGGAGTCGGCCAACGACTCCTCGAAAAAGTCGAGGCCATCGCAAAGGAGAAAGGCTGCTGCAAACTCACCCTCGAGGTCCTCGATAATAATGAACCCGCGAAAAAGGCTTACACCCAATTTGGTTTCTCTGGTTACGAACTCGATCCTGAAGCGGGCTCCGCGCTTTTCTGGGAGAAAGAAATATCTTATACCAACAGCTCATAATAGATAGACCTTCATTGCGAAGGAGGTGCAGTCGACTGCCTGCCCTCCATAGCCTTGGCGAAGGATGGCGGCAATCCACGACACCCATTCAGGTTACGTTTTCTCAATCGTGGCTGGCCACGTCTCTACACTCCTCGCCATGACACTGTCTAAATCTTAACAGACGTTGGGATTAGACCTGCACTTACTGTCCAGATGTGAATTGCCCAGCAACAATCCATCCTATTGTTTAGAGTAAAGTTAACCCCACCTCAGATTATGGAAAAAGGACTCCTCGAAAAAACCGGGCAATCACTCGCCCACTGGATCAAGATCGTCGACGCGACTGGGATCGAAAAGCACAAGGCGATCATCGATCACCTCAAAAGTGAACACGGCTTCACCTACGGTTACGCCAACTTCGTGGCGATGAAAGCACGTAAAGCTGACGCCGCTTCCCACGATGCCGGTGACCTCGTGACCGTGCAATATACCGGCAAGGAATCACTCAAGCCCATCTACGAGAAATTACTCAAGAGCATCGGTAAATTCGGAAGCGACATCACCATCACCCCGAAAAAAGACAGCGTCAGTTGCATCCGCAAAAAGCAGTTCGCCCTGATCAAGCCCGCGTCCAAAACCCGCATTGATCTCGGCTTAAAACTCAAAGGCAAGCCCACCACCGAGCGTCTCGAAAACTCCGGCCCCTTCGGAACCATGTGCACCCACCGCGTGCGCCTCGAAAAGCCCGCCGAAGTAAACCCCGAGCTCATCGCTTGGCTCAAAGAAGCTTACCAAGGAGCCATCTAAACCCCATGCAAGCCACTCCTGATATCAAGACCCCAACCCAATATCTCGCCAGTCTCCCGCCGGATCGCAAAAAGGCGCTGACCACACTGCACCGCGCAATCCGCAAAGCCGCCCCCGATCTCAAGCCCCTCATCATCCACGGCATGATCGGCTACGGAAAGTATCACTACACATACGCCAGCGGACGCGAAGGCGACACAGCCATCGTCAGCCTGGCCAGCCAGAAACAACACATCACCCTCTACCTCATGGCCTGTGACGACACCGGCTACCTCGCCGAACAAAACAAAGACCGATTAGGCAAAGTCTCCGTCGGCAAAAGCTGCATCCGCTTCAAAAAACTAGAAGACCTCAACCTCGATGTCGTATTGGAACTGATTCAAAAAGCAGAGCAGCTTCCACTTTGATCTAGAAATGGATTCTATTCGTGAAAATTAGTGTCCATGTCAGGCCATTCACTTCATTCATAGACGTGGTTACTTATTAACCAGACATTCACTCCCCTATGATCTATTACCTCTCTCACCGCGGTCGCGATACTGCCTCCGGATCTGTAAAACAGCCTTGGAAATCGCTCTCAGGCGCACGCGACAATCTCCGCAAGCTGCGCTCGAACGGAACGCTCTCAGGACCTGTCACGGTGGAGATCGCCGAGGGCACTTATCCTCTCACCGAGTCGGTGCAATTCGCACCGGAAGATTCGCAGACGAGTTACGTCGCCGCACCCAAGGCTCAGCCCGTATTCGAAGGCAGCAAGGCATTGACCGGGTGGACTGTTGGCGAACGGAATGGGCGCACCGAGTGGACGCTCGATCTGCCGGAGGTCGCGGCGGGGAATTGGAATTTCAAATCGCTCTTCGTGAATGATCGTCGGGCGACTCGCGCGCGCCTGCCGAAGTTCACTCCTGATGAAACTGGCGCGGACAACGTGTTTCGCATCGGTGCAATCAAGAATCCCGAGGACACTCGCTTCGCAGCCACCAGCGATACCTTTAAGCCCAAACCGGAGGATGTGCAGGCCTGGGAGAGTTTACCCGATGCCGAGGTCGTCTTGCTGCACTACTGGAGCGATGAACGTCTCCCCCGTCCGCAGCTCGATCCGCGCACCGGATGGCTGCGATTCGCCCGGCAGACTTCGTTAAACCTCTTTGAATCCTATGAGCCGATGTTTCAGCGGAAGGATCTGGCGCGTTACTATGTGGACAATCTTTTCGAGGCATTGTCCGAGCCCGGCGAATGGTATCTCAATCGCGTCACGGGCCGACTCCACTACCTCCCCCGTCCCGGTGAAACCCCTGACAACACGGAAGTGCGCGCTCCGGTCATCCACACCTTCATCCAAGTGCGCGGCACTTTCTCACAGGAAACTCGCGGCGTCAGTAATCCGCATCACACGGAGTTGGTCAACGGACTCACTTTCGAGGGACTGACCTTCCGTCATGCCGATTGGTATCTGCCCTTTGGGAGCTCGGCCCCCGGCTATATGAATCTCGGTCGGGAATATCCCACCGGCAGCGGACAGGCCGCCGCTCTCGTGCCCGGCAGTATTGGCTTTCGAGGCGCTCGCTCCAGCGGCCTGCGCGATTGCACGATCGAACGCTCCGGACTCTACGGAATCGAGTTTGCGGGCGGCTGCCGCGATTGCTTCGCGATCGGCAATCATCTCCACGACCTCGGAGCCGGTGGAATTCGCGCCGGTGGCAGCGATCTTCATCAGGACTCCGAAGAACTCACCGGAAACCTCACCCTCACCGATAATCACATCCACCATCTCGGCCGCGTTTTCCATTCCGCGGTGGGGCTGTTGCTCCAACTCGTTTTCGAAACCACCGCCTCGCACAACCACATCCATCACACCGGCTACACCGGTATCTCCCTCGGATGGATCTGGGGCTACCGCGATTCGGTCTGTCGCGAAAACCGCCTCGAGCACAATCACATCCACGACATCGGTGGCAGCGTGCTCAGCGACATGGGTGGCATCTATACGCTCGGCGTGCAACCCGGCACCGTCATTCGGGGCAACCATCTCCACGATATTTATTCGCACGATTACGGTGGCTGGGGAATCTATCTTGATGAAGCGACTTCCCATCTGCTCGTGGAGCACAATCTCGTGCACGACACCAAGGATGCACCCTTCAACATCCACTACGGACGGGAAAACATCATCCGTCACAACATCTTCGCCCGCGGCAAAAATGCACTCACCTCGGTTTCGAAAGTCGAAGATAGCCACGTGAGCGCGACCTTCATTCACAACATCCTGATCGGCCCGAGTGATCGTCTTTACTACGGCGGCTACCAAGGCGACATCTCCGACGAAGCCCTCGCCGCCAACGCCAATCTCTTCTGGTCCCCCGGCGGCAAGCTCCCGTCCATCGGCCATCCAAAAACTCACCCCGAAGGAAAGCCATTTAAGATCAGCCTGACTCAGTGGCGCAAATTGGGACACGATTCGCTCAGCCAAACCGCCGATCCAAAAATTACCGAAGGCAAAAACACGTGGACTCTCGCGAAGAATTCACCCGCTCATAAACTCGGATTCAAACCCTGGGATTGGTCGAATTGTGGCGTGAGACCGAAGTCGAAACGGACGTGAATTATTAACCACTAATGAGCACTAATGGTCGCTAACAATTCGATCCATAAATAGTTCTGATGTTCTCTACTCAATTTCTTATTAGCGCTCATTAGCGTTTTAAAACATGACCTACCACCTCTCCCCTCGCGGTCGCGACAACGCTACCGGCACCGTTAAACAGCCTTGGCAAACCCTCGCCGGAGCACGCGACAATCTCCGGAAACTCCGCGCCTTAGGTAAACTTTCCGGGTCGGCCAGCGTGCAGATTCATGACGGCATCTACGCGCTCACGGAGGCCGTGCAATTCACTCCCGAGGATTCTCACACGAGCTATATCGCGGCGCCTAAATCCAAGCCCGTTTTTGATGGCGGCCAGCAACTGACCGGCTGGAAAGTCGGCGAGCGCAATGGTCGCACCGAGTGGACGCTTGATCTACCCGAGGTCGCGGCCGACAAGTGGAATTTCCGTTCCCTCTTCGTCAACGGACGTCGCGCTCCTCGGGCGCGACTGCCAAAGTTTAGTCCTGACGAAAAGGGAGCGAAAAACGTATTCCATATCGGCGAGATCAAACATCCGGAAAAAACATGGCTCTTCGAAGGCAATAACACCTTCAAGCCCAAGCCCGGCGATGTGCAGGCATGGGACTCATTAAACGATGCCGAATTCGTGGTGCTTCATTATTGGGTCGAGGAACGCCTCCCTCAACCGCAGCTCAACCCACGCACCGGCTGGCTGCATTTCGCCCGACGCTCGGCGATGTGTCTTTACGAATCTTACGAAGACATGTTTGGCAACATGGAGCTCGCGCGCTACTACATCGACAATCTCTTCGAAGCGCTGACCGAGCCCGGCGAATGGTATCTCAATCGCGAGACCGGTCGCCTCTACTATCTGCCTCGTCCCGGCGAAACTCCCGCCAACACCGCGATCCACGCTCCGCGCACCCAGAGTTTCGTCCGGGCGACCGGCGTTTTCTTCAACGATTCGATCGCCCCCGTCGATGCGCATGCCACCAGCCATGTCGTGGGTTTGAAGTTCGAAGGGCTCACCTTTCGTCACGCCGATTGGTTTTCGCCCCTCGCCGATGCGCCCACCCATCACCCCACGTTTGGCGAGCATCTCCCGATCGGTGGCAGCGTCCAAGCCGCCCATGCCGTGCCGGGTTCAGTCTCGTTTCGTGCCGCGCGTGATTGCGCCGTCACTGAGTGCACGATCGAACACGCCGGACTCTACGGATTGCAATTTGCCGACGGCTGTCGCGACTGCGCTGCCATCGGCAATCACTTGCACGATCTCGGCGCCGGCGGTATCCGCGGTGGCGGCACCGATCTCGATGCACACATCGACGGACGCACCGGATATCTGCGCATCACCGATAATCACATCCACGATATCGGGCGGATTTTCCATCAAGGCGTCGGCATCTTCCTCCTCCATGCCTTCGATTGTCACGTGGCCCACAACCACATCCACGATACCTGCTACACCGGCATTTCCACCGGTTGGACCTGGGGATTTCGGGAGACGCCCTCGCGCAACAATCTCATCGAGCACAACCTCATTCACGACATCGGCGCCGGCGTGCTCAGCGATATGGGCGGCATCTACACCCTCGGCGTGCAACCCGGCACAGTCCTGCGTGGCAATCATCTGTATAACATCTACTCGCACGACTACGGCGGCTGGGGCATCTATCTCGACGAGGGCACTGCCCATCTGATCGTCGAACACAACCTCGTGCACGACACGAAGGATGCCTGTTTCAACATCCACTACGCCCGCGAAAACGTCGTGCGACACAACATCTTCGCTCGCGGCCAAAATGCCCTCGCCTCTGTTTCGCGAATCGAGCCCGGCCATTCCAGCGCTACCTTCATCAACAACATCCTCCTCGGCCCCAGCAACCGCCTCTACTACGGCGGTTACAAAGGTAACATCTCCGAAGGCGCCCTCACCGCCAATGCCAACCTCTTCTGGTCTCCCGGAGGCAAACTGCCCTCAATCGGTCATCCCAAAACCCATCCGGAGAAGCAGCCCTTCAAGATCAGCCTCACCCAATGGAAGAAAGCCGGTCACGATTCATTGAGCCTCACCGCTGATCCGAAAATCACCGAAGGCAAAAAGCACTGGTCACTGGCAAAGAATTCGCCCGCCCTCAAACTCGGTTTCAAACCCCACGACTGGTCAAAGTGCGGCGTAAGACCCGCATCGAAACGGGACTGAGTTTAAACCGCTGATTCACGCTGATGGCCGCTAAATTTCGATCTAAAGACAGCTACTTTCAGAGATTCATTCTAATTCTTTATCAGCGATAATTAGCGCTCATTAGCGGTTTCACAAAACCACCTCCGATCCTCAGCATGCAAACAACCAAACAGAAATCAGCACTCGTCTTAGTCGGCTTTCTGTTGGCGTCATTTTCTGCCGCGGCCATCGGGGGATACGCCACGGGTGAGAGCGTGCGCACGTGGTATCCGCTGCTGAATAAGCCCTCATGGAATCCACCGTCGTGGTTGTTTGGCCCGGTGTGGACTGTTCTTTATATCATGATGAGTGTCGCCGCGTGGCGGATCTGGAAACTGAGGGAACAACCGGGCGTGAAGTTCGTTCTGGGCTTGTTCTTCGCTCAACTGGTTCTGAACGCCTTATGGTCAGTGCTGTTCTTTGGGCTGCACAGCCCGGGATGGGCCCTGGTTGAGATCATCATCCTCTGGAGTAGTCTTGCGCTCCTGCAGCGTGCGCTTTGGCGACTCGATCGACTAGCAGGCTGGCTCTGGATACCCTATCTCGCGTGGGTGAGTTTCGCCACATTCCTGAATGCGACCCTCTGGTGGCTGAATCGTTAAGCTCTTCAAACGCGGCTGATTTTCAACCGCTGATTCACGCTAATCTTTCAATCTAATGACAGCTACCTTCAGAGATTCATTCTGGATTTCCATTGGCGATATTTAGCGTTCATTAGCGGTTAAAAACAACGCCTACCCAGGTCTAAGCGTCTCCTGACATACCGTTGTCATTAAGGTGAGGTAGGATTCAGCTAATGCACATGCTCCATCATCTCTCCTTCGCCACGACTGACCTCCAACGCTCCTCCGCCTTCTACGACGCGGCCTTGGCCCCACTTGGATATCGGCGAGTGTGCTCACATGCCACTTTTGCCGGCTATGGCGTGAAAGATAACGAAGATGGGTTTGCGCTCAAACTCATCACCGAAGGAGCGACCATTCCCGGTGAAGGCACCCATCTCGCCTTTGCCGCTCCCAATCGCAAGGCGGTGGACGAATTTTACGCCGCGGCGATGAAGCATGGCGGCACCGACAACGGTGGCTTTGGCATCCACTCCGAATACGGCCCCAACTACTACGCCGCTTTTGTCTTCGATCCAGATGGCTACCGGATTGAAGCCGTCATCTGCGGTCCGGAATGAGTCGTCGCTTCGCGGGACAGTTTCAATGGTGTCGATCTACAACGCCCGGATGATCCCACCTTCGGCCCGGAGCGCGCTCCCATTAACCGCTCCGTTCCGGGCGAGAAAGAGTGTCGCGTCTGCAATTTCTTCGACGGTGGCGAAACGCTGAATCAACGAGGTCGGTTCGTGTTCTTGAAAATAGCCCTTGAGCACGTCTTCCACGGAACGCCCTTCCTGCTTGGCGAGGCCATCGAAATAGCTAGCCACGCCGTCTGTCCAAGTAGGGCCCGGAAGCAGACTGTTGACGCGAACTGCAGTGCCTTTGGTGAGTTCGGCCAAGCCACGCGAAATTGAAATGTTCGCCGATTTTGTCATCGAATAGTGGATCATCTGCGGCAGTGGTTTTATCCCCGCCTCACTGGCAATGTTAATAATCGCTCCGCGATTGCGTTCCAACATACTCGGCATGATTGCCCGACAGAGGCGCACCATGCTCATGACATTTGTCTGGTAGTAATCCAGCCACACCGAGTCTTCAAGTTTGAAGAAATCTTCAGAACTGAAGATCCCGGCGTTATTGACCAACACATCGACAGCACCGATGACGCTAAGTTGACCAACAACTTCGTCGGCGCCCGCAGAAGTGCTGAGATCGCCCCAGACGGCATGTTGAGCGCCAAGACGATCACGCGCCTCCATCGCACTTTTTTCTGATCGACTATGCACGATCGTTACCGCGCCGGCATGAACAAAGGCCGCAGCGATGGCTTGGCCTATCCCCTTCGCCGAACCGGACACAAACACTCGCTGATCCTTAAAATGTTCCATGCCACTAAGAGACCGGCTATTCTCACGAATTGCAAACGACTGAGAACCTCCGAGCCCATTAACCTAGTGCGCTGATAGCGAAGCGTTCGAATGCTGACGCTATCAACCAGATTCACTCAAATTCGGTTAACTCTTTGATGAACTTTTCGGCGTTGGTGTTGCTCGGATCGAGATCCAACGAACGGCGATACTCGCGTAAGGAATCTTCCCGGCGTCCGATATTATAGAAAACCTCAGCCAAACTATCGTGCGTATTCCCGGAAGTCGGATGAAGAGCGACATTCATTTCCATGACGGCTAACGCCTCATCCATCTGCGCTTTTCCCAGATACTGATAACCCAGCATGTTGAGCTGAGATTCGCTGACATAGTAGCCCTCGAAATCATATTCTCGCAACTCAGTGAACCGCTCCTTCGCCGCAGCGACTCCTTCGTCGTCAATCAACTGAGCCAACAGATCGGAAAGCGCGTGATCTTTAAGGTCCAGTAGCTCGACTTCGAAAATCAGCGTTGAACCGGGAGGGATCGGATCACGGTCTCGATCTCCATAGGCCAACTCTGGTGCAATCGTCAGTGTGGCACGATCACCGACGCGCAATTGCGCAAAGCCCAGATCCCATCCTTTGATCACTTGCTCGCGTCCCAACGTAAACGCAAAGGGCTCGTCTCGCTCGCGCGAGCTATCAAACACCGTGCCGTCTTGTAGCGTGCCCGTGTAATGAGCGATCACCACTTGGCCATCCTTCGCCGGTTCTCCGTAGCCTGGATGCGTAATATCGACTCGGAGTTTCGGTTCATCATCCGTCGCGAAACCAAGCGAAGTCGCAAAGAGAAAACAAAAAAGGAAAGTGGTGATTTTTTTCATAGGATCAAAGGGGCTGAATCCAATTAGTGGTTGAGATCGATGGGGTCATTCGGCTTCTGAAAACGGGTGCGGTAAGTTTTATTCGACGCAGCCAATTTCATAAATACATCCACTGGCACGATCTCAACATCTTCACTCAAGAGCCCGAAGATCTGGCGCACTTTTTCGACGGTGTTTCTTTCCCGCACATGCATGAGGAGGAAATACGGGCGTTGCGGATTGAGTTGGGTAAGCTCTTCCAAATCAGCGGCTGCTTCGTCGATGGGACGATCCACGGAGAGGTAATAATCGTAACTGATAAACGGCACGCCATCGCGCAGATCAAAAGTGCGCGCCGTGCCATAGCCGTTGATGAAACCAATCGCCTCAGGGAACGATTTGTAATAACGATCCACCAGCTCCTTCGGCAGATCGGTATTGCCGACATGTCGGTTACCCTCGGAGTAATCCATGATTTCCATGATTTCCAGATCGAGCGTCTGCATGAGCTGACGCGCGTCTTTCATCAACACAGTAAAATGATCGACCGGGATCGACTTCGGATACATGTAGCCAGGACCACTCAGACCACCAACGAAGTAATCATTGGCCGTCTTGTCTTCATAGAAGAATTGCAACGCCACCGGATTGAGCCGCACCCAGCCCATGAGCACCTGCCAACCATAAGGGATCTCGCCCCGCCCTTCCTGAGTCCAAGTGCCAATGCCCATCGAATCGGTCGCGAGTGCCGCGACGTAGATTTTCTTCTTCGCGACCTTATCGTATCCGCGATCGAGATTACCGGGATTCTTAAAAGCAAAGTCCTTGGTCAGCGGAATCTGGCAAGTGTAAGAAACGTTGGGCAAATTGTGCAGCCCTTCCATTTTCAGCCCAAGACTACCGGTGAGTGTCGTGTGCTGCCCTTCGGTATCCTTCCCATAGGAATGCCATCCAATCACCGTGCTATTCGCATTCTGCCGACCGAGTAGATCCTTGAGGAGCGCGAGCTCTTCAGGATGTTTAGGACTCGCCGAGAGATCAGCGCAAAACGCGCGCTGCATCACGCCGAAATCCGCCACGCCAGGCTGCATCGTCATGCCAGCATGACCGCCGAGCACCACGTAGTAATCACGCGAGGTGCGATCCCAGTATTTATCCACCGCCCATTGGTAAATCTCGTGATCACCCTTCCCGCGAAAGATGCCCCGCAAGTCTTCGACTTTTTTGAGGCCATGCTTCTCGGCCAACGGAATCAGTTCTTCGCTAACAACCACCGCGTCGAGCACGCCGGAAGCCGTAAACGCGACATTCACCGAAGCGCGCACTTCGCGATCCCAAACCACGTAGCCCTTGGCATGCTTCGCAAAAAGCCCGAGAGCGGCATCCGCGTCATTCAGACCGATGCGCGTAAACTCGGTGCCGTGCCGACGCTCCATGAACTTGATCAACGGGCGAACGGTCTCCCACTGCCAATGCGTGGGGTATTCCAGATAGACGCGTGGCGCTTCGCGATTCGCGAGACCTTGCAGCGAGATCAACAACACGTTGGTCGGGATATCGCCATCCATCCGCCAGTTTTCCGAAAGCGGAATAATCGTGGCTTCCTTCGGCGCGTATTCAGCGCGATGAGGAATGGGTTGCGCGACGAGTGAGCTGATCAGTGCGCCGAGAAAGAAGAGAGAAGTGAAAATTTTCATGATGAGAAAGGTCTGGGGTTACTTGCTTTCGGCGCGCTTGAAGAAATACACGACGGGCCGGTCGCGCGTGCTGCGGATCGTGATCACGCTGAGCTGCTTCCCGTTGGCCGACACCTTGTAGTTACGAAGGATGTTCACCGGCACATCGCCCTGTTGAGTCGTGAGCACCATATCGGATTCCAAACGAAGAACCCGGCCATTCGACATCCATTTGCCGTGCACCGTCTTCTCATGCGCATCGCTGATAAAAGCACCGATGTAGCGGTTGTCCGGCCACCAGCGCACGGGCACGACGTTCTCATCCTTAGTGAGATCAATCGTCATCGTATCGTTGTCCTTCCGACGCCCTGCAGCAAAACGACGATTGATGGTCACGAGATCACCATTGGTCTCGATATCGATCTCCAGCGTGCGCCAACTCCCGAGGTCGGTCCCTCGTTTCGCCTCGATCACCCAAGTGCCATCCATCTCGGATGCACCCACCACATTTGCCGCTCCCACGACACCGATTATTCCCAACAAGATATAACGAATCATGGGCACCATGAGACCCTCACCGGTCGCGCCATGGCAAACCCAATCGCCCGTTTCCTGACGTCAAACTAACTACGCCAGTAACTCGCAAGTGAATCGTGTCTCTAATCGAAACTCTCTCTCTCCAGCCTTTCGACGGCACTGCAAATGCCATACCGGTTTCATCCGATGATCGATCAGGTTTTCCGACTGAGTAATTTTATCCGCCCATGGCACATGGACCGTCAGCTTCCACCCTGCGACCGACAGCTCAGCGCGCTTCGCTGCGACATCAATCGTCCATGCGCTTCGTGTTTGCAGATTAAATGCCAACTCGAGCGATTCGACCAACTCCCCGGAATCAATCACCGTGAATTGGCTCGCGTAGGACGAAATGACCTCGCGCGAGCAACGCGACATCACACCGCGCCAGACCGGAGCGAGATCGACTTTCGTGTTAAATATTTTTCCATCTCCGTGTCCTTCCGGAATCACGGGAGCATCGGCCCAACCTTGATTCACGAACGAGCCGTCCGCGCGCACCGGCGCGATCACGTTATGCAATTCCGTGCGTTTCAACAAAATGATACGCGCATCGTCGTAACTAATCACTCCGCGATCGATCAACACCGGGGTTTCATCCAACTCCAAAGTCAGATTCCCTTTGTCGAAATGCGAATGGCTTGGCTTCGCTTTACACCCCGCCAGGTGCAACCGCACCTGATGATCACCGGATAATTTCCGACGACTCGTGACATGCCCCGAATGCGGCAAGAGCCCAAACTCGGGCACGATACAAAGCGATTTAGGAAACTCAGCTGGTGCGACGATAAACGACGCGATTCCATCAAACATATTGCGATCGAAGTAGGTCGTATCTGCCTTCAGCAAAGTGACGCGTGCCGTATTATCATAGGCCTCGTGCGGACAAAGCTCAGCGAGTAGAGCGACGATATCACAGCCCAATCTTCCGTGCATATTATCGCCATCCAGCAGGACGCTCCCCGGTTTCATTGCCGACATCACAGAGACAAAGTCTACGCTCTTATCTAAATTCGGAGGCAATACATCCGCCATCTTACGACCGCGTGCTCGGGCATAGGCACGCAATCCTGGCAGCGCGATTTTGAAAGTCGCATCGAAATAAGATAGTCCTTCATCCACCCCGCCGTCTTCCAACAAATAGGTATTTAGCCCTTCGAGCATATCTGCGTAGCCCTGCTCGATATAAGGTTTCACGCGCGGCCAATCCTGCTCCAGCACCAACCCGCCGAAGATTCGCGCCCGGCAAAACCATGGGCCCTGATTAATACTGTAAACATACTCCCACTTCACCATGTCGCGGTGGATCACGCTCAGCCCTTTATCCCAGATCGCCACGCGCACGAGATCACGCGCCCGCTCCGAGAGGCAACTTCCCAGCCAATCGTAAATCAACGCACACGTGGTCGTGGACATCTCCTCGGTGAAACAGCGCGTATCCCAGCTGATCCCACGCACCCGACTCTCCATCGAGGATATCCAGTGCTTCGTATGCACGTAGCACATCAGAAAGCGCAGCGCTAGCCGCTGCATCGCTCGATCATTATTCACCATCCCGATCAAGGCGCACAACGCCCCTTCGGTATGCCAAACGACCCCGCCGTGCTCTCGCTCTCGGATATAACGCATGTCACTACAGGGCAGGACATCGCGAATCTCCGTTTCCGGTTCGCGGGACATTGCCTCGCGTGCTCGTTTTTCGAGCACGCCAAAATGCTCCTTCCAAGTCGTCGACTTCGCCTTCCGACGCAAGCCGTTCAAATCGGTCTCATCAAACAATAGCCCACGCGTAAACTTCAGCTCGGGCCATTCCTCCTCCGGCAAGATCAGCCCCGCCCACTCTGAATCATACGTCGCGCGATTCTTTTCCAGTGCGGCCAGCATCGCTTGATCGCCCACTCCCCACCATTGCAGCCCCACCCGAGTAGCCCCTCGCTCCTTCGCATAAAGATCAATCCCAATTTCAGTCGCACCGACCACGACATCGCGCGTGATCTCAGATCGAAATCCTTTACCAATTAACGGCTCGCCCAAATCCACCCGCCCATCGTTGGTTCGCGCCCAAAATTGCGCGCACACTCCCTCCGGCAATACTGTGCAAAAGATGTAGTGATCGAAGTGCTCGGGAAACGCTCCCACCGCCAATGCCAAACTTCCAACCAAAGCTCCCGGCTCCGCATCATCCCACTGCACCGCCGTGCTATCCCAATTTGTTTCCCAGCGAAATCCCACCGCATGCGCCGTCGATTGCAGCGGCATGTTGGGCACGATCCGCTCTTCGAAAAATGGCGCGAAAATCGATTCGGCCGCGGTCAGCTCATACAAGGGTGCTTGGGGCATAGTGCCGCATAGTTAAGACCGCTTCTCGCAGGTCGAACTCAAAACAACACAGGGGACTACTGTTCGTCGATTACGCTTCTGCCGTCGCTCTGGCAGGCCACCGTTCGCGTGAGAAAAACCGCTTCTTCGTCTTCGCATACGCTAACCGCCGGGTATGGTAATCTTGATAACCTTCCACGAGATCAGGCTGCTGTTCGCTGTTAACATAGAAATCCGCATCGGGCGGATAACACGCCACCGTCACCTGCTCATAGAATCGCTCATCAGCTTCACCATCCTCTGCCATCGTCTCTGGTAACACGCCGACGTTGTTCGGAACCTCCGCTGATTGGTAACGCAAATCCACACTCCAGCGAACATGATCCGAAGTATTCGGCGTGGAGCAATGCGGCGTGCGGTTGGTCATAAACACCACCCCACCCACCGGACACTCCGCCGCCACCGCACATTGCGGATCGGCGGGTAAATCTTCGTCGTTGATCACCAAAAAACCGGAATTGCCACCCGTATGATGAAGCGCCACCTGACCGCGATGAGTCTTCGGCAGGATCTGCATGCAACCATTCTCCACCGTCGCGTTTACCAACGGCACCCAACACGTCACGATGAGTTTCTCATCACAATGTTCCGCGTAGTAGCCGCTGTCTTGATGCCAAGGAACATCGCCCTGAGAAATCTCCGGCAGCTTACTCCGGATGCGGTAAACCGATGACGCCACGATCTCCTTACTGTCGAGAATCGAACTCACCGCACCGAGCAGTTTGGGATTCACGATCGCGTTAAACATCTCGGGCGCATTCATGCCCCCAGTCTCAAAATCCCCCAGATACTGTAGGATCTTCTGGGCCGTCTCCGGCGAGTCGTGATGGATCGCCACCAACCGCCGATCAAAATCAATTCCCTCGTGGATATCTGCCAATTCCCCCACGGACTGAAGACGCCGCGCTTCAGTATCAATCAACTGATCGAGCTCGGCGCGTAGTGGTTCCAGATCGGCGGGATCAAACACGTTGGGGACAATCAAATACCCTTCATTTTCGAAAAAGCTAAGTTGCTCCGATGTCAGGGACTTCGTGGGGTCAAGCATACCCGTATATCGTTAATTTCTGACGGTCAGGCAAGGGCGAACACGGGCGGGAAAAACCTCTCTCACGAATGAGGCACCACATAGTAAAACACCGCGATCCAGTGGCAGACGCTGCCACCGAGCACGAACAGGTGCCAAATCGCGTGGTGATACGGCAAACGTTTGGCGAGGTAGAATACCGTGCCAAACGAATAGCACGCTCCACCGACCGCCAACCAGACCAACCCAGCTCGCGGCAGCGCCAGCAGCATCGGTTTGATCGCCACAATTACCAACCAGCCCATGCCTAGATAGATCAGGGTCGAAAAGAGACGAAACCGACCGGCGAACCAAAACTTCAAACCGATCCCAACCACCGCTAGGCTCCAGACTACCGCAAACAGACTCCACCCCCATGGCCCCCGCAAGGTGACGAGGAGAAACGGAGTGTAGCTTCCGGCGATTAACAGAAAAATAGCCGCGTGATCGAATTTGCGCAGCAGGTGTTTCAACTCCGCCGATCGAAAACTGTGGTAAAGAGTCGAGGCAGTATAAAGGGCGATCAGACTGGCTCCAAAGATAGCCGTGCTCGTCACGTGCCAGGCATCGCCATTCAACGCAGAATAGACCACCATCAATACCAGTCCGGCCACACTCAGCACCACCCCAAGCCCATGCGTAAGCGCATTGGTCAATTCCTCACGCGGCGTATAGCTGGAGGCAGATGCCATGAACTCAAGAGGGACTTAAAGCCAGGGTTGCGCAAACGTATATCACCCTGATCAGCCCGAGGCTTACTTGCTTATTCTGCCGTGGCCAAAGCCGGCCAGCGATTCGTTCCCACAGGTCCGCCGGTGATCTGTTCGTAAGTCTGACGGCGTTGCACATATTCGTCATAAGTCGTCACTGAAGATGGGTCGGTTACGCTGCGGACCACGAAATCGGCATCAGGTGGGTAGCACGCGATCTGCACCTTTTTCGAAAATGCCGCGTCAGGTCGCCCTCGTTTAGTTATTTTCGTCGGCATCAGCCCGATATTGTTCGGCGCATCAATCGCTTGATAGCGTAGATCGAGACTCCAGCGAACGTGATCAGAAGTATTGGGCGTCGAACAATGCGGCGTGCGATTGGTCATAAACACCACGCCCCCACGAGGGCACTCCGCCGCGACCGACTTGCGAGGATCATCTGGTAAATCTTCATCGCGGATCACGAAAAACCCTTGATTACCACCCGTGTGATGAAGAGCGACCTCACCCTGATGAGTCTTCGGCAAAATCTGCATGCAGCCATTTTCCACCGTCGCATCAACGAGCGGGATCCAGCAGGTGATGATCATCGACTTGTCGCAATGCTTTTGAAAGTAACCGCTATCCTGATGCCAAGGCACATTACCACGTCCAATATTAGGCAGCTTGGGTCGCACTCGGTAAACCGATGAAGCGACCACCTCTTGCGTGCCGAGAATATCAGCACAGGCATCGATCAACTTAACATGCACGATCACATCAAAGATTTCGCGGGCATTTACTCCCCCGCCGCTCCGGCCCTCAATCGCTCTGAGAATCGCTTCCCCATTCTCCTTGGAGTCACGATGAATCGCCGCCACGCGACGATCAAAATCAAGCTCCTCGTGGAGGTTCTCGAGCTTACCATCTGCGTGAAGCTCTTGCACTTTTTCATCAATCATCCGCTCCATCGCTTGGCGAATCGGCTCTAAATCAGCCGGATCAAAAACATCAGGCACGATCACGAAACCCTCGTCATTAAATTGGCGCACTTGTTCAGGGGAAAGTTTTTCAGGAAGATCCATAACCGAGAAATATGCCTGAAACAGCTCCCGAGCGCAAGAGGTTGAAACGCACTTTTAGTGGTATTTAATCATTATTCGATTGAGACACAAAAATAGCCGACGCAAACACGTCGGCCATTGAAAAACAAAACTAAGATCAGCTTAAGCGAAACTACCGCCGCGGGTGATCCCCATCTCCTTACGGCGACGGTTACGATCCTTCGCAGCTGCCTTCTCGTAGCCTTGGCGACGATGTTCCGCCATCGGATCTACCGGTAGCTTGTTCCGCTTGCGATACGCGGCGAGAGCTGGAGTCACATCGGTAAAGAACGCCTTCTTCAGCACGAGTTCCGCATCAATCGCGTTGTTCTTCGCCTGGGCTTTACGCAAGGCGTCGTGATCAACGATCGCGGCCTTAGCGAAGAGCTCTTGCGCAATGGCCACCGTTTGAAGCATGGCTTCAATCTTCGGCTTCTCGTTGTGGCATTGATCTACCATATAAGGGATCTTGGGCATCTTGCCCCGATCAGAAGCGAAGAAGTGAATCTCGTGGAAGACGCGGAAGATTTGATAAGGGTCGATCGAACCGAGCGTCAGATCGTCATCAGCGTAACGACGATCATTGAGGTGCAAGCCACCGAACATGTCTTCATCGAGCAACCAGGCGACGATCTGCTCGATGTTGGTCGCGTTGTAGTGATGGCCGATATCGACGAGCACCTTAGAACGAGGGCCGGCTTTCTTTGAATAGACGTAGGCCATTCCCCAGTCGGCAACATCCGTCTGGTAGAACGCAGGTTCGAACGGTTTGTATTCGACAAGCATCTGCTGCTTCGGTCCGAGCTTCTTGTGCAATGCCTTCAGGCTCTGCTCAAAGTTGAACTTACGTTCACGGATGCTTCCTTGGCCGGGATAGTTGGTGCCATCGGCAAACCAGAGCGAAAGATACTCGCTCTTCACGGCCTTCATGATGTCCACCGAATCGTAGCAATGCGCCAACGCTTGTTCGCGAACCTCGGCCTGATTGTTACCGAAAGAGCCCCACTTGTATTCTTGATCTTGGAAAACGTTGGGATTGATCGCTCCGATCTTCACCCCGTGCTTACTCGCCATCTTGGCGGTATTCTTAGGATCTTCGCCTTTGACGAAATCCCACAACACGTGAACCGCGACTGTGGGACAGCAACCGGTGAGAGCATGAACCTGTCCGGCATCAGCGAGTTTATCGTTGGTATCGATCGCCGCAGCATCTTGGAAAAACTTTCCGAATCTGGTGCCCGTATCAGCGTAACCCCAACTGGGTGTTTCGATATTGAATTTATCAAGCGCATCAGCGGCGCGACGTAGGTTTTTAGGGGTCATGACAATCAGTTATGGCGCATGATCGTGGGCAAAGTCAGTTCAGAAATGCAGCGCGACGCATTTTCACGCCGCCTGCTTGCCACCAGCCATTCTCTAATCACATGATCCGCGCATGTGTGATGAATGCCTTCGCTTGGGCTCCCCGTGGTTGCCCGGTCTCCATGGAGACAAACCACGCCCGAGACCCCGCGCTCGTCGCAAACCCGCCGCCACAAAGCCCTCCCCTGCACCAAAGCGTAAATCTCGTAAATCGTAGGCGCGAGCGCTTCCTTATTCACCGGCCAAACATTCTCCCGGCTGCGGGAGATTATTTGGTCTCAAGTCGCCCTCACGTGTGATTCAAGAAATCGACGCACCGCTTTACGAGAATCTAGCACGATCACCTTCTTGCTACTTCGCAGACACTCCAGCTTATCCAGAATCTTTGGTCGGCGAACCTTAGGATAGTCCCACATCCAGCGAATGAACTCACCTGTGAGTCGTTCCGGGCAACCTTCCGCCAAATCTGGACGTGTTGTATTTCTGAAACGCAGGGCTCGTTTAATCGTCCTGAAAATACATAGCAGTCTGGGTAGATCTAAAAAAACCACCGCATCACAGGAAGTGAGTCGAACATCCATCGTTCCACCATAGTTACCATCGATCACCCACTTTGGTTTCGAACAAATTCCCCTCTGGATCTCTTCCCA
>Ga0208414_1000933_pt1 | contig 24531 bp, 23 predicted proteins | sample AntAceMetag02UKE_FD_184770 | JGI IMG/M metagenome (GOLD analysis project Ga0208414, IMG submission 184770) | Saline lake microbial communities from Ace Lake, Antarctica - Antarctic Ace Lake Metagenome 02UKE (SPAdes) (version 2) | ecosystem: Environmental > Aquatic > Non-marine Saline and... | reverse complement strand
AGAAGCCCAAGTGTTTGACAAAGCTTGAGCCTGAGAAGATCAGCGCACTCTTTCCACTCTTTCCATTTTGATCATTAGGGTCAGCTCGGATTTATCAAGTCTCTTAATTCCTTAATTTTAGAGCGAGATACTGGCAGTACAGTATGATCTTTCAGTTCAAGCTGATACTTTCCCGAACCTAGAGAATGCATTGCCGTTACGTATTCCAAATTGGCAATGTGTGAACGATGAACTCGAAAGAATGACGAGGGTAGTTTTGTGGAGAAAAATTAAGCCCCCGGTCGTCTAGTATCTTTTCACCAGATTCAAACTCAATTTCACTGTAGTTCCCTGCCCCATGTATAGCGACAACCTGCTTAAAGGGGACAAGCTTTTGCACGGAAGAAGATTTGATAACAATCTTATCTTCAGCGAACGATTGCTGAGTTGGCCCAGTTCTAAGAGTTGATTCAGTTTCAAGAGCTGATGCGCCCCGATCCCTAACTAGGAAAGCAACGAGAGGCAGGGCGCCAGCATAAAGCCCCCGGTCGAAAAACAAGTCAGAGTCCAAGACAGCAAGTCCGGCGAGAAAAACAAATGCCCAACACAAGCCCCATAAGTGGGGCGTTCTTAACCATGCGGCATGAGCGGTAAGAAAAACCCCAAGCAAAGACGCAATAGCAATCATCCTTAATGGCGTTTCTGTAAAAGAATTTGGCGGTACGCATACTATTAACGCAACTATCAGAACTATGCCTAACTTCTTTCTTTTCGATAGTTTGAAGATAGATTTTCCCAGCGCGTAATACAGCAGGGTTGCACCAAAATAGGCGATGGTTATTGTAATAGTCCATAGTCGGGGGGTATGAAGGTTATAGCTGTAGTTAAAAACAGCGCGAGACAATTCCGCTAGAGCCGCTAGACCCAGAATGCTTACTAATGCCAATGAGTTGGGATTGAAATTCGTGCTAGAAGTAGGGCTGGGGATAAAGGCAATCACGCTAACCAACAGTAATGCGGCGACAAGAAATGGGGCAGCATAATAGCCAATTGAACGTCGCTGTTCGGCCGAGTAAGCACTCACTCTTAATCCAATTAAATCGTTTTCACGGTGAATTATTGACGCTACCTCGCCAGATTTATGGTGCGAGGACATTTCCAGCAACAGTGTATTGCTGCCGGCATGCGTATTGCGCATAGGTAAGTGTATTACAGCGTCTATTGGGCCGGGAATTTCAGCTGACTTATCTTTGTCTGGGAGGCCCTTAGCGCGTGCGGCTGTATTGTTCCAAGTAGCTGAAGCGGAAAACATGCCAGACAAGTAAAGCCCCAGTGGCTTACCGCTGGCGATTATGTGTTCGGGCACATCAAACATTACTTCTAGCCAAGCACTGTCTTCCGGTAAAAGCAGCTGTGCTAGTTCGGCACTTTCCCATGGCCCAGAAGTTGATTTAGCCATCAAGGAAAAGGAAATCTGAATGGCCGATTGATCTGACTCCGATTCGAGTATCGAAGGCAGAAGCAGTAATAGTAATGCCGCTATAAATGGAGCAACCCCCATTGCCGCTGTGCGCCAGCTAGTATTGCCCAACCCATGCATTCCAAAAGGTATTAAGTACATCTTACGTATTATATCGAATAATCTAAGAAGTAACTGGCAATAAAATATAACTTAGCCGTTCTGAGTGCCGTCACGGATGGTGTGTTTAGCTAAGGGAGGTTTAGAAGTATTGTGAAAACCTCCCAAAAAGGAATCGAATGTATTACATAAAATTGACCTTAGTGACTTTGTTAGCTGTATTACTCTGGCTAGGATTTGTGTTGATTAGCGCATTCTACGGATGGTGGATGGGACCTATCGCTTCACCTGATGATACAGAGGAATTTTTCCAATCAGTTTCTCAGATCATAGAATCTAAAAATCGAGGCAATGCAGCGTTGGTGCTAATTGAGAACGCTGAGATAGCAGGACAATACTATTCAAGATCAAACGAAATTGTAGATGCCAATACGGTTTTCTCAACGTCCTCTATGAGTAAATGGCTAACCGCCTCTGCAGTAATGAAACTCATTCAAGACGGGGATATTGACCTCGACGATCCAGTATCAAACTACCTTACCCGGTGGCAGTTGCCCGCTAGCGAATTTGATAATAATGAAGTCACTATTCGCAGATTGCTCAGCCATACGGCAGGATTCACGGATGGCTTAGGATTTGGTGATTATAGTGCTGATGAAGAGCTTCCTACCTTGGAAGAATCTCTAGCTAGTCCTAGAGCATCGACTGAGCGAGAGGTGAAGATTGCTGTTCAAACAGAGCCTGGAACTGAATTCAACTATTCAGGAGCTGGCTATCATGTTCTTGAATTACTCATCGAGGAAGTTACAAGAATGTCTTTTGAAGAGTATATGAAAGCCACTTTTTTCGATCCTCTTAATATGACTCGCTCTACTTACAGCTACATAGCCAGCATTGATAACAATGCTGGATCCTATGATCGAGATGGTCAGGCAGCACCAATGTATAAATACGCTTCAAGTGCTGCTACCGGGTTCGCGACCTCAAGCGCTGATTTGGCGAAGTTTGTTATTGCCCAAATACCGGATGCGAGCGCTGTCAGTATTCTTGATCAATCTATTGTCGAAACTATGCGCCAACCTCATGGCAAGACATTAGGTCTTAATGTGTGGGGTCTGGGGACCATTTTATACTCGGCAACTAAAAGTAATGATTTCTTGTTTGGGCATGATGGTGGGAATGATCCCGCGATCAATAGCACCGCTCGAATTAATCCAGAAAATGGGGATGCCATTTTAGTATTGGAAACGGGTCATCCATCATTAGCAACCAACATTGGCTCACATTGGGTGCTATGGCAGACCGGTTATCCCGATGTGTTAGATTCAGACTCGACTATACAAAGCATGTACGTGCCTTTTTTAATCGGCCTGTTACTAATCCTTGTAGCATCAATCTACACAGGTTTTAAGCGGAGCCGCCACAGGGGCGAATAAGCTTGCAAGTTTACATAGCTCAAAGCCAGTCGCAGAACTGGCGCGCGGATGCACGAGTAAGCGTTAAGAAATAAAGGAGCCCAGAGGAGAGATTTATTTAAAAACCCTTTGGGCTTGTTTCCTAAGCCCATTCGGCTACATGTCTATTTGAGTCGCCGCCTTGTCGTTTTGCTGTATTTATAGAGTCACTATTGGCCACTACGCCCCGATTTCCGCTCATGTCCCCACCTTAGATAAGGTTAGCTCAGCCTCTCGAGAGACTGACATTTTCATTTATTATCAATATTTTACGTATCGAAATCTCATTATTTAATCATCAGACGCCAAGCCTTAAGACTTACTTAAGATTCGATTGCTAAGTTAGCTCCCATCTTACCCAATTTGGTGAAAGCAATGTCTTTGGTAGCAACAGAAAACCTAGCCCACAGGGGCGATTCCAACCCTTCGGTAAACGAATCTTTTGAAGGGACGTGTATGTCGCATTTTTTGCAGCAGTGGCTAACACCGTCGCCGAAATTTGATCTGGTGTCTGCAAAGTCCTCTAACAGAGATCAGGTTGAAAGATATGTAGAACAACAGTTTGAGTCTATCTATGGTGCCAAATTAACTGAGTTTTTGCCTATTTTTCTCACACTCAGCTGTGCAGATCAACTATCCGCTACTACCGGGATTTGCCTGGGCTGTGATTCTCAAAAATTTTTCCTAGAGCAGTACCTAGACCAGCCTATTGAGAGCGAGCTCAGGAAAATATTCGACGAAGAGTCAAATAGAAGAAATGTCGCAGAGATAGGAAACCTAGTCGCCACCTCTCGCGGGGCGAGCCGCTTGATGCTTATTGTTCTTGCTTCGGTTTTGAGCCAAGCAGGGTATGACTGGATGGTTTTCACGGCAACTAAACCCTTACTTCATAGCCTGCATAAACTAGGCTTAGAGATTCATGTCATAGCCGAGGCAAAGCCCGCACGTCTAGAAAAAAACTCTACCGCGGATTGGGGCAGCTACTATGAAAACCAACCGCAAGTAGTTGCGGGAAGATTAAGTAGTGCACGGCAGATTGTTGTGGATCGGAGCCTGTTCACTTTGGTTCAAGGGTTTTACAAGCAAAAGATTGATTCTCTTGCTGCCAAAATCACTGAGATTAGTCACTCTCATGTTTAAGCTATCTACTGGGTCAGAATCTAGATTTAGCGATCTGGAGCGAGATTTTTCTGCGCAAGCGATAAGGTCGGAAACCTTAGCGCTTGCGGAAAAGCTTCAAATCAAAGGTATTTCACGTGTGGCGCTTTGGGCTAAAAATAGTATTGAATGGGCGCTTATAGACATTGCATGTCTCGACGCTGCGATCTGCCTGCTGCCATTGCCAGATTTTTTTTCAGAGGCTCAGCGTCGCCATGCAATTAGCGCCAGTGGGGCAGAGGCACTAATTACCGATGATTCCGCGTTATGGGCGACAAGTGATCAAGTCAGATGTGAGCCTCTGTTGGTCCTAGGCCAGGAGCGTTTGAGTCTTTGTTATTTAGAAAAAAAAGCGCACTCAGTTCTGATACCGAACGGAACCGGCAAGATTACCTTTACATCAGGTTCAACTGGCGAGCCAAAAGGAGTCTGTCTAAGTCACCAACAACTTTTACGTCAAGCCAGCATTCTCTCATCATTGATAGCTATCGATGCTCCGCGTCATCTTTGTATCCTGCCGCTTAGCACACTGTTAGAAAACGTCGCTGGAATCTATGCGCCTATCCTGTCTCAGGGAGAAGTCATCATCCCCAGACCAGAAGATCTAGGATTTGATGGTAGCGCTTTAGTAAATCCTCAGCAGTTGTTGGCCACCATTAAAAAGGTACAGCCGGATTCAGTAATTCTAATTCCTCAACTTTTATTACTGCTCGTCAACGCTATAAAGCAAGGCTGGAAATGTCCAGCTTCATTGAAGTTTGTTGCCGTCGGAGGCAGCAAAGTAGCAGGGGACCTACTTAAAGAAGCTATAAATCTAGGGGTTCCTGTATACGAAGGCTATGGACTATCTGAATGTGCATCCGTAGTAAGTTTGAATACGCCCGGCGCGCACAAGATCGGGAGTTGCGGAAAGCCGCTTTCAGGGCTAACAGTTTCGGTCACTGAAGGTGAGGTAGTGGTGTCAGGTAACGCTATGCTGGGTTACGTAAATGAGCCTGATAGTTGGAACCACAATGAGATCCGTACCGGTGATCTTGGTCACTTGGATAAGGATGGGTTCCTACACATTGATGGGCGTAAGAAAAATTTATTAATCTCTAGCTATGGACGCAACATATCGCCGGAATGGGTTGAGAGTGAGCTGTTAGCAAGCCCGCTATTATTGGAAGCGGTTTTAGTGGGAGATGCGAAGCCTTATTGTTGCGCACTTTTATCGCCGCGCTCATCAAGCACAACCGATGCGCAAATCCAGGCTCAGGTAGACGAAGTAAATTCTAGCTTGCCTGATTACGCTAGGGTTATCCGGTGGCATCGTCTGTCATGCCCATTGCGTGGTCAGGAAAAATTCATGACAGACAATGGCCGGCCACGCCGTGAATCAATAAATAGAGGGTTTCAAGACAAAATAGACGCGCTCTATACCGACAATTTTGATGACCAACTACTTTAGAATGCCAATCAATCTACAGCAGTGTGAGGAATAGAAGAATGAATTTTTTTGATACATTGGTAAGCGAGACTGAACTGAATCGCCAACAGTTACTGAAGGCGCCGATCATCGCGCGTTGCATGAATGGCGATATCAATACCGATGACTATGTGGCGTTTCTTATTCAGGCTTACCATCACGTTAAACATACCGTTCCCCTAATGATGGCTGTGGGTTCATCGCTACCGGAAGACAAAGAATGGCTGCGAGCAGCGGTCGCGGAATATATAGAGGAGGAATTAGGGCATCAGGAATGGATTCTAAATGATATACAGAACTGCGGTTACGATAAAGAAGCGGTTCGGGCAAGTCGCCCTGGTGCGGCAACGGAGCTTATGGTGGCCTATGCCTACGATATGGCACGAAGAGTCAACCCGATGGGTTTTTTTGGCATGGTGCATGTACTGGAGGGCACCAGTATCAATCTGGCCGATCAAGTAGCCGATTCAGTAAAGACCACGCTAGGCTTACCCAAAAATGCGTTTTCGTATTTAGTTTCCCACGGATCTTTGGATCAAGATCACGTGGTATTTTTTGAAAACCTCATGAACAAAATCGATGACAAAGGCGATCAAGAAATCATTGTGCACGCCTGCAAAATGTTCTATCAGCTTTACGGGGATATATTTCGGTCACTGTCGGCTGACCACGGTATCCCTAAATTAAAAATGAGTGCTTAGATTATGAATGTATTGGGTAAGAAAATACTAATTACCGGTGCAACTGGCGGCATTGGGGAACTGTTATCGGAGCGGCTTCACAATGAAGGCGCGCATCTCATTCTTAGTTGCTATCAGAGCGAAGCACTTGAAAAGCTCAAGCTTAAGTTAGGCGGCATCCATACCCTGGCTTGTGCAGACATCGCAACGTATGAAGGGCGTAGAGTAATCTCAGAAATATGTAAAGAAATCGGTATTGATGCTGTTATTAATCTTGCTGGGATTTTAAATTTTGATTTGTTCGAAAATCAAGCGCCACAGCTCATCGAGGAAATTGTAGCCATAAATTTAACCGCTCCGGTGTTGCTGTGCCAGGAACTTCTGCCAATCCTAAAGCTGCGGCCGGAGGCGATAATACTTAATGTCGGCTCAATTTTTGCCAGTATCGGGCATCCAGGTTTTGTCGCGTACTGCACCAGTAAAGCCGGCTTAAAATGTTTTACCGAAGCACTCTCAAGAGAGCTAGCCGACACCTCAGTTAAGGTTCTCTATATCGCCCCGCGGGCCACCAATACAAATTTGAATGCTGGCAATGTCAATCACCTAAATGTAGCCCTTGGAAATAAATCTGACTGCCCAAGTTACGTGGCTAAAGAAATCGTAAAGTCGATTCAGACTAACCGATCGATACATTATTTAGGCTGGCCAGAAAAATTATTTGTAACGGTAAATGCGGTAGTTCCGAGAATTGTAGGTAGGTCATTGGTCGCTAAATTAGACATTATTAAACGTTACACAACAGCAGGTAAATGATTATGAAAATTAAAACTCCCTTTTTATTATTGTTAACAATCACCACAGGACTATGGGTCGCGCAACTGTCTGCGTTGGATATAGCTGAATTATCTCATTTACAACAGCGCTGGGCTGAGGTCAATTACCAATTGGAAGGCAAAATCCAGCTCACTGCATTCGCACAATTAGCTCAGGAGAGCACAGAACTAACCCGCACCGACTCTAATTCAGCAGAGGCTTGGATATGGTCTGGCATTATTAAATCCACTTATGCCGGCGCCAAAGGCGGGCTGGGGGCATTAGGCTTGGCTAAAGAAGCCAAGGCAGACCTAGAAACAGCGATGAAACTTGATGCTGATGCTCTTGATGGCTCCAGCTATACCAGCTTAGGCACTCTTTATCATAGTGTTCCGGGATGGCCCATTGGTTTTGGTGATGATAAAAAAGCAGAGGAACTTTTACTCAAGGCAATCACTCTAAACCCTCAGGGCATCGACAGTAACTATTTTTACGGTACTTTCCTGCTAGACGAAAAACGCTATGATAATGCGGAGCAATACCTGCTTCAAGCACAGCAAGCGCCGGCTAGACCGAGCCGTTCGGTAGCGGATTCCGGCAGGCAGATTGAAATAAGTGAAGCCCTAGAAATATTGAGCAGGAAGCGATAAGCTAAATTCACAGCCAAAGCCACTTTAGAACAAGCTATGCTATTACTATTAGTTGAAGACGATCTGCCCCTTGCCAATAGCCTGAAACAAGCGTTGCAAAAATCAAGCTATGCGGTCAATCATGTCGCAACCGGCAATTCGGCGCTGACCGCCGTAAAAGTTGAACGGCCTGATATCGTTATTCTCGACATTGGTCTACCTGATATCGACGGGATCGCTGTTCTAAAAAAGCTACGTGAGTCAGATAAAGCCCTGCCAGTGCTCCTGTTGACAGCCAGAGACAGTGTAGATGATAAAGTGGCAGGCCTTGATAGCGGAGCGGATGATTACCTTGCTAAGCCCTTTGAGATGACTGAACTGTTGGCCAGACTGCGCGTTCTGGAACGAAGACTTACTACATCGAAGACATCTCAGATAACTATTGGCCAAGTTTGTTTGGATACAGTCGATCAACGTGTTACCTATCAGGGCGAAGAGTTAGAACTTTCCCGGAAAGAATATATGTTACTAAAAAGCTTAATGGAAAATGCTGGCAGAGTAATGACCCGCCCTACGTTAGAGAATCGATTGTACAGCTGGGGTGAAGAAGTGAGTAGCAATGCCGTTGAAGTACATATTCACCATCTGCGCAAAAAATTAGGTAATGATTTTATTAAAACAATTCGCGGTGTTGGCTATAAGTTGGACGCTAAGCAAGTTTAACGAGGTTCTCTTTTGCGTTCTATCCGACTTTTTCTAATTGCTAGCATTGTCGCGACATTGATTTTATTCAATTTTCTCGCTGCACTTCAAGGTTATCGGTCTAGCATGCAAGAGGCTGACACCTTATTTGATAATCAAATGTTAGATTTAGCGAGATTGGTAGCAAACTTGGATGTCTCTAAGGCCAGCACCAAGGAGCTGCGCCTCGGTAATGATTTGTCTTTTCAGATTTGGAGCGGATCACAGCTGTTAGCCGCGTCAGACAATGCACCGAATGAGCCTTTGCTGGATTTTGTTCCAGGCTTTGAATACGTAAACTTTAATGGCTATCGTTGGCGGACGTTTACACGTTTTGAGGCTTCCCTTGAGCGCTGGGTAGTCGTCGCGGAGAGAGAAGACCTCCGCTTTGTCTTGGCTGAAAATGTTGTGCTGCAGTCTATACTACCTTTGTTGTTAGGTATTCCGATTGTAGGTTTATTGATCTGGGTTATAGTAAGTCATGGTTTGAGACCCCTGCAGCAGCTGTCTAACGACCTAAAGAACAAAGGTGCTAGCGATCTTTCCCCCTTGCTGAGCCCCGATTCTCGTATAGAACTTGATCAGGTAATGGAATCAATCAACGGGTTTATTCAACGGCTTAATCAGCTTATGGAGCGTGAGAAGCGTTTTTCCGCGGATGCAGCTCATGAGCTGCGCACCCCAATGAGTGCGCTGAAGATCCAGCTACATAATTTAAGCAATGAGATTGATACCAAGCACGAGACCTTTCAGCAGTTGCAGGAAGGGGTCGACCGCATGCAACACCTCATTGAGCAGTTGCTTTCTTTGTACAGAGCTACGCCTGAACAGTTTGCTAAAAACTGTGAATCGATCGACCTTTACGAACTTGCCCAAGACAAGGTGGCAGGCTTCTATCCAAACTTTGAAAACAAGAATCAGCATGTCGAGCTGCTAGGTAGCTCCGTAGAAATTGATGGGGATAAATTTGCCCTAGAAACGCTATTCTCCAACCTGTTAGGAAATGCTAATAAGTACACGCTTAAAGGTGGCAATATCGTTGTCCGGGTGAGCGAGATGAAGGATGAGATTTGTCTGAGCGTAGAGGACAGCGGTCCCGGAATTCCAGATGCGGATAAGAAGCGAGTGTTTGATAGATTTTACCGAGTTGCCGCTAATCAAGGGTCTTCTCGGCCACTGGGCTGTGGTTTGGGTTTAACGATTGTAAGTCATGTTGCGGAACTTCATCAGGCAAGAGTCGAATTAAAAGACTCAAGCTATGACAGTGGCTGTGCATTTCAAATATTTTTTAAAAAGCAGCGATGAAAAAACTATTCCAATCAGCAGCAACTTTTTCGATCGCACTGTCGGCTCTTGCTGTTTCAGCGCTTAGTTTGGCAGCAACACCTGAAATCGAATTGATAATCAAAGATCATTTGTTCTTTCCAGCGACTATTGTGATTCCGGCTGGACAGAAGGTTCGTGTACGCATCTTTAATCAGGATCCAACACCGGAGGAATTTGAAAGTTTTGAGTTGAACAGGGAGAAGCTAGTTGTAGGCAATGGCCAGACGGTTATTTTCATTGGTCCACTTGCGCCTGGTGAGTATCCGTTTTTTGGAGAGTTCTATCCCAAGACGGCCCAAGGCATGGTAATAGTTAAATGATCTTAGTTACTCGGAGCCACCATGTTTCTTAATGCTGTAGTTCTGGTGTTGCAAGAGATGATAGAGGCTGCGCTGTTGATCAGTGTGCTGCTAGTGTTTACCCACTTATTTCGCAGCGCTTGGAATGGCTCGTTTAACCTCCCCACAAGCTGGGTAATCGTTAGTGTCGTGGCTGGTAGTTTAGGGGCTGTGATTTATTCGTATTACACGCCGCAGATATCTGGGATGTTTGACTATGTCGGACAGGAGGTATTCAATGCCGGTTTTCATCTTTTGAGTTTGATGTTGATCTTTTTGTTGGCGTATATGGTGCCTCATAAAAGCTTAGCTCAAAAAGCGCTGCAAAGAAGCCAGCTCGCAGCCTTTTGTATGGCCGGCGTTGTTATTTTTTCTTTCGTAAGAGAAGGCTCTGAGATCATTCAGTACATTGGTGGTATCGCAGGCCAAGACGAAAACTTTTCACCGGTAGTGGTAGGTGGTGCAATAGGTGCAGGTATTGGGGTGAGCACGGGTGTGCTTTTATTCTATGGTCTGATCAGTCTTTCTGTAAATTGGTCTTTTAGAGCGAGCCTGATACTGCTCTGCTTGATCGCAGGAAATATGGGCTCTCAAGCTGTGCTGCTATTAACTCAAGCGGACTGGCTTCCCTTCACGCCAATAGCGTGGAATTCGTCAATTGTGTTGCCTGAAACTTCGATCGTTGGTCAGTTGCTGTATGCCCTAATTGGTTATGAGGCGACCCCTTCGATGTTGCAAGTGGCTATTTACCTGTTTGGAATTATACTCATTGTTGTGAGCCCGCTCTTTAGAAAAGCCTGGCCGCAGCATCGCTCTTTAGTTGAGGAGACTTAAATGACTAATGCAGCGATCGGCTATTCACAGAGGGCGGCAAAGGCTGCGCTAGGCACAGCTGCGATATTTTTCGCGGCAACGCAAGCTAATGCCGACGGAAGTGCTGTGGATAAAGTTTATCATCCCTATGTTGATGCTCTGGAAAGTGAGATGGAGCTAAGGTCCCTTTTTCAAGATTCTGAGTCCGAATCCAACAACTTTAAGCAGCTTCATCAAATTTCAATCGGCAGATCATTTGGACAAGCCTTATTCGGTGAAGTTTATCTTGTAGGTCAAAAGTCTCAAGCGGGTAGTTTCGATATTGAAACCTTTGAATTTGAATTGAAGTGGCAACTAACCGAGCAAGGTGAATACAGCGCTGATTGGGGGCTGCTGTTTGAGTATGAACAATCTTTCAGTGAAGATTCGCATGAATTCACAACCGCTATGTTGGTAGAAAAAGAATTTGGAAGATGGAGTGGCACTGGAAATTTATTATTGATTCAAGAGTGGGGCACCGATATCAAAGATGAGTTTGAGACTGCCGTGGCTCTGCAAGCGAGGTATAGATATACAAAAGCGTTTGAGCCTGCGTTGGAATTTTATGCGGGACAAGATTCAGCTGGTATAGGTCCGGTGGCAATAGGCAGAACAAATATCGGAATAAGAAAAAGCCTGAGTTGGGAAGCCGGTGTTATTTTCGGTTTAGGCAATGATAGTCCCGATAAGTCATTCCGCTTTTTGCTAGAGTTTGAGTTTTAGGCTGCAGCTTCTGATTAAAAAAAGCGTAAGCGCGGCTTTATCTAAATCAGGTCTAGTACCTGCGATAAATATTCTCTTGCCTAACTGCTAGCAACAAATCGGAGCCTTATTAATGCGAACTGGCAGGTCTATATTCAATAGGTTGCAGCCTCGTATATGCTGTTAGTGTTAAGCAGTTTTCGTAATGCTGCGTCAGCCACTCGCTGCGGATTTAATGACACCATGCATCGATTATCTGCGACACAATGCTTGTTCTTGCATGTATTTTTACAGCCCGATGTTCCTCTTAGAACTTCGCTATCACTTCCTAGCGGAGCCCAAATAGCATCGTTGGTTACCCCAAACAAGCCGATAACAGGAGTGCCCGTAGAGGCTGCAACATGCATGGGTCCGCTGTCGGCACCAATAAACAAACTTGCAGATATCAGCAAAGAAATTAATTCGACACAAGAGAGCTTGCCACAAAAATTTACCGATTTAATGCCCTTTAGATCACGTTCGATTTGTTCAGCAATTTGTTGATCTTCTTTATCAGCCCCAATCCATGCAACCTTATAGCCATGGTTGGATAGATCGGTAGCCAATCCAACAAAGTGAGATACAGGCCATCTTTTGGTATACGTGCTGGCTCCAACGTGAATAGCCACTAACGGAGGTCGCAATCTGGAAGGTTGACCTAATTGATGAACAAAGTTTAAAGCCAAGTTTGGCAGTACATATTCTATTTTACTGAGAGGGGATTCGATGTCTTGCCATTGACTGATGATTTCACCGTAGGAGTCAAATCTGTGGTGAGCATAGTTCAGGTCATGAGATTGAGTGTAGAACCAATCTGAGTGCTTTTGAGTTGGCCCAATTCTATGCTTATTTGCGCTTAACAGTGATAACACGCCGGTGAATCGCTCGCCTTCTAAATCTATAAGATCTAATGATTTGTATTTGCGTAACTGCCTAATAAAATTTAAAAAATGAATTAATCTGACGCCTAGGTTTTGCTCTTTGGACAACTCAACTCTTGGATAAAAAATTACGGTTTTTGGCTTTATCGAAGCCATATTTAGCAATCCGGAAAACCTTGGGTCAATGACCAATACGGTGTCTGGATACTGTGCAACGATTTCTCTTATCCATGGTAGGCACAGAACAAGGTTTCCTAAATAATGAGTTGGAAAGAGAAGTATTGGGCCTTTCATCGTAGCACTCGCCTGCATTAAACCTAGTTGTGTATAGCACAATTACATGTCAGTGACATTTCAGGATTTAATACCATTTTAAGTCAATATTCTTAAGGGAATCTTAACAAGCAGGCTGCTGGATGAGTCAATTGGACTATTGTTCATCAGCATGGTCAGAGATTGTGTGTTTCCAATTACCATTCGAATTATTGTCCGGCCCTTCTTCAGCTTTGGTTTGTGTTAATAATTAATTAAAGGAGGCCTAGGGATCGATAATGAAATGAATAGGCGCATTTCTAGTCTGGTTGACGCTTTGGGAAAGCGGTTTTTAAAACGGTTATTGACGTTCAGTCATGGCTTGTTTTTCAAAAATAGTAACATTCGGTAAACCGGTAAGGATAATTTAACCAACCTTACCGATTATCTAGTTGGGAATGAAACGTTCCGGCAGCCATCCTCATGGCTGCCGAGTTCACTAAATTAAAACTGCCGAATAATGGTGTTGATTGTGTCTTTGGCGTCACCAAAAATCATGCGGGCGTTGTCTTTAAAGAACAAAGGGTTATCGATGCCAGCAAAGCCTGCTGCCATGCCGCGCTTTAAGATAAACACGTTCTTAGCTAAATCTGCGTTGATGACTGGCATGCCGTAGATGGGGCTGTCTTTGATTTCACGTGCGGACGGATTAACAACGTCGTTGGCACCAATAACGATGGCAACATCAAAGCTCTCCATTCTTGGATTAACCTCGTCCATTTCCAGCAAGAGCTCATAAGGAACGTCGGCTTCGGCTAACAACACGTTCATGTGACCAGGCATTCTGCCTGCCACTGGGTGGATGCCATATACGACTTCCGTGCCATTTCCTTCGAGCAAACCTTGTAGCTCTTTCATTGCATGCTGAGCCTGGGCCACTGCCATTCCGTAGCCTGGGATAACGACAACAGACTGTGAGGCCTCCAATACGTAGTAGGCATCCTCAGCTGACATGGGCTTTACTTCGCCTTCTATTTCCATGGTTGAGGTCTTTACTGCTTGGAAGCCAGAAAAGAGCACGTTAGTGAGAGAGCGGTTCATTGCTTTACACATGACGCTAGTTAAAATAATACCGCTGGCACCTACTAAAGCACCGGCAACGATCAGCAAATTATTGCCGATCGCAAGGCCTGTAGCGCAGGCCGCTAAACCTGAGTAGCTGTTAAGCAGTGATATAACCACCGGCATGTCGGCGCCACCAATGGGAATAACCAACATGACCCCTAGAATGATTGCCAGTGCAACAAAGCCATAGGCATAGGTAGCGTTTCCCGGCGCTAGGGTAAGCAGAACGCCAAGTACGACTAAAACAATGACAATTAAGCCGTTTACAAACGCTTGGCCGGTAAAAACTGTAGATCCGCTGCTAACTAACTTAGCTACCTTGCCGCTAAGTTTTGCCCATGCAATGACGCTTCCAGAAAAAGTAATACCGCCAATAGCGATAGCAACTAGAGTAATAACGAGTAAGTAGGTTTCAAGAGAGGCACCGGATTTAACGATGGCAAGAGCAATCAATAAACTCGCTAATCCTCCTATGCCATTAAGTAGGGATACCATCTCAGGCATCTGCGTGAGTTCAATTTTCTTGGCAATAAACAGACCGAGCGCGCCGCCGGCAATCATAGCCACGATAATTAATTCGAACGCAATGATGCCTTGGTCCAGAAGTGTCACCACGATGGCAAGCAGCATACCTAGCGCTGAAAACGTATTGCCTTTTCTCGCAGTTGATGGATGGCCAAGTAGCTTAAGGCCAAAAATGAATAGAGCAGCGCACACGACGTAGGTCGCATTTATTATGATGCTAATATTTTCCATAGCTTATTTGCCTTTAAACATTGCGAGCATGCGGTCAGTGACAACATAGCCGCCAACCACATTAATAGTGGCTAAAAAAACTGATACAGCACCTAATATTTGCGGCAAAGTTTCATAGTCACCGCCTGCATAGGCCAGAGCTCCAATCAAAGTAATTCCGGAAACCGCATTGGCACCTGACATCAAAGGTGTATGTAAGGTTGCGGGTACTTTGTGAATTAGTTCGAAGCCGAGGAAAATTGCCAGCATCAGGATCATCGAGAGATAGATAAAAGTCATTTGACTGCTTCCTCGCTTAGTAACGCTTTAATGGTTGGGTTGATCAGCTCACCTTGATGGGTGATCAGTGCAGACTGCAATATGTCATCATTGATATCGAGTACCGCCGTTTGTTTCTCTGCGTCCCAGAACTCCAACAGCAGCGCCTGTAGATTATTGGCGTACATTTGGCTAGCGTCTAGTGCGACTTCGCTGGCCCAATGGCCGGTGCCGATTATGCTTACCCCAGCTACAATTGTTGTTTCTCCCGCCACACTGCCTTCCACGTTGCCGCCGCCTTCGGCGGCCATATCAACAATGACGCTGCCAGGTTTCATGCTCTTAACTGTATCCGTGCTAATAAGAACGGGCGGTTTTCGGCCAAACAATTGAGCGGTGGTTATTACCACATCAGAATCGGCAATACAGGCAGCCTGCGCTTCCTGTTGTATTTGCATTTGTTCTTCGGTTAATGCTTTTGCATAGCCTTGATCGGTTTGGCCTGTCTCACCTACATCAATAACCAAGAACTTGGCGCCAAGGGACTTAACTTGCTCTGCAACAACCTCACGGGTGTCATATGCAATAACACTTGCACCTAATCTTTTTGCGGTCGCGATTGCTTGCAAGCCGGCGACTCCTGCGCCAATGACAAAAACCTTCGCTGGTTTTAAAGTTCCAGCAGGGGTCATCATCATCGGGAATACGCTGGGCAGGTTTGACATGGCTTTGGCGGCCATCACATAACCTGCCAGGCTTGCTTGTGAGCTAAGTGCATCCATTTTCTGACAGCGACTACTGCGAGGAATCATCTCAACGCTAATGGCAGATCTGCCAGAATCGCGTAGCCACTTAATATGTTCTTGAGAGTTAAACGGGTCAAGAAAGCTGATACAGCACACCGATTGCTTAGAAGTCGCTAGATCGTCTTTGCTCAGTGGTTGAACACTCAATATGAAATCTGCCTTGGCGATAACTGCTTTGCGATCGGCAACGATCTCAGCCCCCATGGCTTCATACTCGGAATCAGCTATATTGATCGATGTGCCAAAACCTGCCTCAACCAGCACTTGAGCGCCAGCTTTTATAAAGGCCTTAGCATTTGCTGGTAGTAATGCGCAGCGGCGTTCACTCTTAGCCACCTCTTTTATAAACACTAAAGTGCTCATGTGTCTCCCTTTGCTTCTCTGACGAGTTGCGGTATCGGTTGTGATGTAAAAATTTAGCTATCGATATAATGACCTCAGTGACAAAAAATCTCCATCAAAAGCCACTGCTCTCATCATTTATTGCATCAGACATTTCTATTTTTTAGATTATATAGACTGTTGCCGCCACACCCCAATTGGATAGAGGGCGCTTCGAAAAATCAAGTGGTAAAGACAGTAAATACTCGAAAATTTGGAAGTGTGGTAGTAGATTAGGGCTGCAAATGAGTTAACAGGGTAGAAATTGCCTTTGTTACTGTTTTGTACTGTGTGGATACGTTATTTTGCTAAAATCAGATTAATAAGAGTCATAAGTAAATCTTGAAGATAAAACAGCACTTTAGTTCCGAAGAAATTCAGCAGTTTTGCCGCCGTAGTGATCTGTTGGGCTGGACTGCTGTGGCCACAAACTGGGCAATAATCGGCTTTGCTTTTGTGCTAGTGGCGCGCTGGCCAAACCCTTTCACAATAGTTCTTGCGATGATTTTACTGGGCGGGCGACAGCTAGGCCTAGGAGTGCTAATGCATGAGTGTGGTCATGGCACGCTGTTTAGATCGAAAACGCTAAATCGATTTGTAGGCTCTTGGCTTTGTGCCGCCCCGGTGATGTACCGGCTGGATGACTATATGAGCAATCATCTTAGTCATCACAGTAAAGCTGGAACTAATGCGGACCCAGATCTCTATCGCTATCAACACTACCCTGTCGAGAAAAAGGCGTTGCAGCGCAAGCTGCTAAGAGATGTCAGCGGGCAAACATCCCTTAATTTTTTAGAAACCTCGTTAAAACGGAATCAGGTAATAACCACCAGCGAGGAAGGCAAAAGAATACTCGATTATCAGCAGCTGTTTAGTTGCTTCTATGCCCCCATCATTATGAATGCTTTGTTGTTTCTTTTTCTGATGTGGTTTGGTTTTGCAGAGCTATACCTGCTATGGCTTGCTGCCTATTTTAGTGTTTATATGGTCTTTTCACGTATTCGGAACCTTGCTGAACATGCCTGTGTTCCCGATCTTCTCGATCCTGATCCGACGCTACACACGCGCACTATGATTGTAAGCTGGTGGGAGCGACTAACCTTTGCACCCAACTGTGTAAACTATCATCTAGAGCATCATTTGTTACCCAGCGTTCCAAAGTATCGGCTGGCTTCGTTTCATGCCGCTCTAAAAGGTAAAGGTCTTTTAGCCAATGCTGATATTAAAAGCGGCTACTTAGCCTTTATTAGGAAGCTAATAATTGAACCGCAATCAGCCTGCACTACGGATTAATCCACGGGGTCTTACTCTGAAAGCGATGCACTGTACCGCCTACGGATCTCCCGACGTGCTGAAGCTAAGAGAAGTAGAAAAACCTAAGCCGCTTAAGTCTGAGTTGCTTATTAAGATCGCGGCGACTGCTGTGACCTCCGGTGATTGTGAAATGCGAACCTGTAATATGCGACCAACAATGTATCTGCCTTTTAGGCTTTTTATTGAGATAATCAAGCCTCGTAAGCCAATCTTAGGTATGTACTTTTCGGGAACCATAGAGGCTGTAGGAAAAGACGTTAAAACTTATGTAGTAGGTGATGAGGTGTTCGGCACTACCGGTTTTACCATGGGCACGAATGCTGAGTATGTTTGTATTCCCGCCAGCCGCAGTTTCATAAAGAAACCTAAAAGTCTCAGTCACTGTGAGGCTGCCGCCGCTGCTCCTTTAGGTGCTTGGAACGCTGTTCATTTTATCCGCTTGGCAAAAATTTTAGCTGGAGAGAAAATCCTAGTGTTTGGCGCTGGCGGGGCTATTGGGACATTTTTCATTGGGCTAGCAAAACTTGCAGGGGCAACTGTTACCGCTATCGATAGTAAGGATAAATTGCCGATGTTGACGCAGATCGGTGCGGACTTTGTCATCGATTATGAACAGCAGGACTTTACTAAGAGCGATCAAAAATACGACGTAATCTTTGATGTCGTGGGCAAAAGCCCTTACAAGAAAAGTCTCGGATGCTTAAACCTAAAAGGGCGCTACATACTGGCCAATGTTGGTTTTACGCCTATGATCCGGGGGGGTGTGGACATCTAAAACAACCGATAAAATTGTGATTTCCGCTATGGCCCAAGAAGGTAGGGCTGAACTCATCGAGATAAGTGAACTGCTAGAGGCAGGCAAGATTCGCTGCGTTATCGATCGCACCTTTACTCTTGAGGAAATGCCCGAAGCTCAGCGCTATATCGACTCCGGGCAAAGAAAAGGAAACACCGTCGTGGTTATGCAAGCGGATTAGTTCTTCTGCGTGCCATCGCCATTCATCCCCATTGCTTCATAGCGACGCCAGCCAGCCAAGATGCCAGCTAGGCCATGATTGCCCTCGTGACAGGCGTACTCATATAGCGGCATATCGGTTCTTCTTATCGGTACCTTTGCCGACCATGGTTGATCCCAAGTTAAGGGGTCTTCAATGGTAAAATTATATTCCAATGTGTTTTCATTCACCCAGCTGAAGCGCTCGGTAAGAGTCATGCTGGGCGACGATCCCCTGGAGTTTTGGTCGTAATAAAAATTCTGCGTGTGAATCAATAAATCATCACCATCCCAGCTCGCTATTGAATCACCGTCCCACTTTAACTGTTTAGTATGGTGTTCACTGTCCAGCCTTATGATCCTGGCGCGGTGGATCATCTCATTAACAATCATAATATGGTCTTTGGTCTGAACCAGTTGGATATTGTTGTTGTAAGCGCCGGGTATCATTGGCGGTCCAGCACCACCACTCATTAAACAACGATCCGCTAAGGTTCTTGCCTCTGGACCTTCGCTTAATCGTCTGCGCAGGGCAACTTGTTTTGCTCGTGACTGTCCAACCTCGTTTCGCGCGGGCATTTTGCCGTCGGGCGGATCATAGATCAGTGAGGTTCGGCGATCGTCGATCGTTTCGATGCCTCGCTCATACCAGAATTCATTATAGGAAATGACCCCGGGAGGATAGCCAGCGCCACCGACTGTATCGACAATTAAGTCTCTATTCTGACGACGGTTTTCGAACGCTTCCCACTCCTTTGCTTCTTCAACAGTCAGCGTCGCTTTATCAGCGAGTTCTGGGGGTCGGTTTAGCGGTGTTAGGGTTCGATAGGTGTAGGTTCCTTGCAGATCTGGGTGGCCATATTCTGTCCGTGGAACTTCCTGTGCGCTCGACAAAGAGCTCAGATTTAAGCAAACAGCGGGGATAAGAAAAAGTCGAGTTACTGGATTAGCCATTAAACCCTCCATCAGTATCGATTGTTTTTATTTTCGACGAGGTGAGCTTCTGAAAATAGGCTGAAGAAGGGGAATATGCAAGCAAAAACCGCAGCTACTCGAGCTATATCACAATCTGTCATGCTTTTGGGATGCTGGCGCACTACTGGACTGAATGATTCATAAAACAGTTTGTTCTATGAATCATCAGAATCTATAAGGGCCAAGTTGTAGACTTATCTTATCTGAAGCTGTATCTAACACCAACAAAGGTCGCTCTGGGAGCGGCTGCTCCTAAAAATCGTGGCACGGTTAGATTTTCGATAATTGGCACTTCTAGCTCACCGGGTTCTTCTCCAAGTATACCGAATGTTTCAAACTCTTCGTCGAACAGGTTGTTGACCCTCGCGAAAAGCTCGAAGTTTTCGGCTATCTGATACCGAGCGCGAAAGCTGACTACAGAATAGCCATCAATTTGGGCTAACTGATTAGATTCGTCCCCGCGTAACCTTTGACCGCTGTTGCTAACCAAATCCAATCCAATGTTTAAGCCGTTATCAAACCTATAGTCAGCAACCGCTTTAAATTGATTTCGAGGAATGCCTGGGATTGAGTCGCCGCGGGAAATCAGTATTTCACCGTCATCGTCAGCGAAGTCATGATTTGGACTAAGCGCCTTAAAATCATCTTCGAATGTTGCATCGACAAAGCTGTAAGACGCCATCCAGTTTAAATTATGCCACTTGCCACGAAGGCTGGATTCAAACCCTTGGCGCCGTGTTTTGTCTATATTGGCAAACAATCCGGTAGATCTGCCAGTGGTCTGAAAAAGAATATCGTCTTTGTTTGTCGTGTAATAAACACCGGCCGAATAGATTAGATCTTGTATTGTGCCTCTTGCGCCGAATTCAAAACTCTCAGCAACGACATCACTCAACGGCGGGTCGGCTAAGAATGCGTTGGGTAGGCGACATTCAAAATTCACATCGTCTGGATCGTCTCCGCGCTTGATTGCAAACTCGACGGCTAGATCGAAAACCCCTTCGTTACAGGCAAGTTCGATCGGAGTTGGGGCTCTGGATGACTCGCTGTAGGAGGCATACAGATTCAATCCCTGTGTGGCTTGCCAAGCAATGCCTAAGGAAGGGTTTAGGCGGGTAAATCGATGACTGCCATTGAGCTCCGGGCGAAGGCCAGAGCGGTCTCGCAAGTCGACATCAGTGCGGTTGCCTCGTGCAGAAAATGTCACTGCAACCGTGTCAGAAAAGTCGACAGTGTTGGTAAAGTACAGGCTTGTTGTCTCTGTTTCTGTATTAATTGACGTGTTCCCTTCGTCGACAAATGTTCCAGTGCCAAGTCCTTGAGTTAGTCTTGATGTGGGATCAATATTTGCAAGCTCAAGTACTGAATTAAAATTGGATTCTCCGTTGAAGTAGGATGCGCCGATAACCAATTGTCCGCCATAGCCAAAGAAATTTCCCAGCACAGTGCTCTGAAAAACTGTGCCTTTGCTTACTTGAGTGCGGTTGCTGATGTTATTGATTGCTTGGTCTGATAGAACGCCCGTTCCGGTAATATCGTCTGCGCCAAATCCTTGAAGGTTAAACTCCTCGTCCTCGCCTGCCTCGGCTACTGTAAGGTTCAAAAAATCTTCCAACTCATCCGCATTGGAGAACTGGTTGTCGCAGAGATCGTCATCGTAGAGACCAAATTCTTCCAAGTCATCGTCTTCTAATCCGCCTATCAAGGTAGGGGAATAGCCCAGATTGCAAACGCTAAAATCTGAGCCATCACCGTTAAAGGCGTCAGTATCATTATTTCGGTAAAACGCGTTTGCAGCAATACTAATGTTTGATGAGATCTCATGACTGAAATCAAAATGATACATAGACATGTCGTTTGCGGTGATGTCTGGGCCGGTGAAAATAGCTTTACGGTCAAGTGCAAGCAATTCTTCTGGAGAAGAGCCATTGCCTGTAAGGTCAGATTCCCCTAGCTGGTAATTAAATTCCGCCTTGGTAGTTTGTGACCGCCAAGCGAGGCTGCCATAAAAATTTATCGCATCGGAATCGGATTCATCTCTCCAGCCTTCTTCATCAAAATACTCAACGTTAACGTAATAAGCGAAGCCTTCGTCGGTGTTGTCACTGCTAGGATTAAAATTTCCACCGAGTTCAGCATTTGCTCTTGTCCGACCAAACGAGCCACCTGAAAACTCTATGTTGTTGCCTTGAAAATTAAAACCATTTTTCATGTTAATCGCTAGCGAACCACCGAGACTATTTTGACCAAAAAGTGGATTGGCTCCGCCGGACAGGGTGATGCTGTGAATAGCAGACTGCGGCAACAGGTCCCAATTTACGGCGTCGCCTAGAGGTTCGTTGATGCGATTGCCATTTTGGTAAACAGCAAGGCCCTGGGCGAGGCCCAGCAGCGGAGATGCAGTAAACCCGCGATATTGTAAGTCTGGCTGGAGTGGATTGTTCTGTGCATCATTAAGTGAAACGCTGGTAAAACTTTGCTTTAGAAAATCAGCGATGCTTTGTGAATTGCTGTTCTTGAGATCTTCCGCCGAGCCAGTTTGAATGGGAAAGGGGACTTTGCCTCTTTCTATACCGGCGCCGAACGGGACAACTCCAATAACAACAATCTCTTCGGTGGTTTGAGCCTTCGCCGCGAGTCCATAACATGAGGCTAGTAATAGTGCCGCTTTTACCACGCGTGTCGTCATTGTTTTTATTCTCCGGTGTCGAAAGTCGCGAACGGGCCTACTTATGCGAAATTCCTAAAATTAATTCCTAGCCTGTAAGTTAAGGGCCGGGGTGTTGTTTGCGAGCGATCAGACGCTTAGCGTCGTGCGCAAATAATATCTCGGCGACAAACGGCCTGATTAAAAAATGGACTGACTTGGCTTGGCTATTCCCAGCCTGAAACCTTCACTACTGGTAACGCGAAAGTAGAAGCAGTATTAGCAACGCAGTATCCGATATTTTTGAGAGGCTATCTCGGGGCGAGAGTATAACAGAGCCTAAAACTCAATCTAAAGAATATGCCGAACTTAGCCTCAGTTGGTTCCAGTTTTAGCGTATTGCATTATTTGCTAAGCGGGAATTTTTTAGATACCAGTGTGTTTGACCCAAATCTGATAGGACTGTAGATTATCGGCTTTGTTTTATAGCTTTTGGAGATAAGATGGCTACCGTATTGATTACTGGCACTAACAGAGGTATCGGGCTTGAATTTGTCGAACAGTTTTTGGCGCAAGGCGATAAAGTTATTGCCAGCAGCAGGAACCCAGCAGACCAAGGAGCACTCCAAACACTGGCGATGAACAACTCATCCTTACAGCTGGTTGAACTAGATGTGAGCAGCCAGGCCTCTATGGAGGCTCTTCCTGATCGGTTAGCCGGGGCTCAAATAGATGTGTTCGTTAATAACGCAGGCATCTACGGTCCGCGGGTAGGCTTTGGTGAGCTAGAAGCCGCGCCCTGGGCTGAGGTATTTCAAGTCAACTGCACCGCGCCTATGATCCTTACTCAGCTTTTGATGGAGAATTTTGCCAAGGGTGGCGATAAGAAGCTGGTCTACCTGACGTCCAAAATGGGGTCTATAGGAGACAACCAAGGGGGTGGGTCACATATTTATCGCAGCTCTAAGGCGGCTTTAAACGCGGCAGTAAAGAGTTTGGCGATTGATTTGAGTGACAAAGGGTTCTCGGTAGCGTTGTTGCATCCGGGCTGGGTAAGAACCGACATGGGCGGGCCCAACGGTTTAATCGATACCAAGACTAGTGTCACCGGCCTTATGGAAGTCATCTCGGGTCTAGATCCGGCGAGCAGTGGGCATTTCCTTAATTATGATGGCAGTGTAATTCCTTGGTAAAAGGCATTAACAAACGGGCAGTAAACTGTCACTTTAGGTCGCGTGTAAATTAGCCTACATCGAACAGGTATCCTAATCATGCTATTATTAGGGTCTAATTTGGTCTTCCAGCAGGGTAATGGTTCCCTATTTAATGACGCATTCAATTCAAAACAAAACGCTGTGTCTTTTACTCAGCCTCGGCTTGTCACTGTTTCCTAGTCTTTCGTTTGGCCACGGTGGCGTCGCTCTGCAGGGCGATCTTTGTGTTGTTAATATTAATTTTTTGACAGCCCACTTTACGGTATTTCAGCCGGAAACTAGGGAGACTGACGAATTCTGTGAAGACATACCTGATGTCGGCCGCTCGGTATTCGTGATGGAATATCTTCATGATTTGTTGGAGCAGATGGAAATTGATTTTCGAATTATTCGAGATGTAAACAATGTCGGCAAATACGCGACTTGGAATGACGTCCTCGACATAGTTGACCTTGAAGAGGCCACTGTTTACTACGAAGAACCGAGAATTGAACAGGGCGGTTTTTATACCGCCAGTTACTCGTTTGAAGACCGAGGCACTTACATCGGTATCGTTAATGCTTCACACCCAACCGAAGATAGAGACTACAACGCGGTCTTCTATTTTCAAGTTGGCGGCGCGGACTGGGGAACACTGCCATTATTTGCTGGCATGTTAGTTCTTCTTCAGATTGGTTATTGGTTTAGTAATGGCGGCTGGGAAAGGCGCAAGCAAAAAAAGCTAGTGGGAGCTGCTAGCTAGTTTCTTGTTACCTTGATGGCGCTTAAGTTTGACACTGTCGAGAATAATGGCATCATTTGAGGCAAAGATTTTAGTGAAGGCGTTCGGAGCCGATAGATTTAACAAACAAGCTGTGTAATTTCATTTAGTCATCTGGTGATTTTGCGTGAATACGAAAATTCTGAAATTGAATAAAGCGGGCGTTCCGGTTAGCTGGTTGACTCGCGAAGAAACGGCAACACTCTTAGTCAAAGACCAAGTGATCTGGTCTATGGGTGATACAGTAATGGAAATCCGCGGAGGCATTAACCGCGGTGGGGTCCAGTCTGTCCTCAAGCTCCCCAGCATTGTTGCCTGCGGTGGCAAAGTTCATCAAGACCATTACGACCCTCCCTTAGAAAATAAATTTCTTTACCGGCGAGACAAAAACATTTGCCTCTACTGTGGTA
>Ga0208414_1000929_pt1 | contig 24613 bp, 20 predicted proteins | sample AntAceMetag02UKE_FD_184770 | JGI IMG/M metagenome (GOLD analysis project Ga0208414, IMG submission 184770) | Saline lake microbial communities from Ace Lake, Antarctica - Antarctic Ace Lake Metagenome 02UKE (SPAdes) (version 2) | ecosystem: Environmental > Aquatic > Non-marine Saline and... | reverse complement strand
CACTGCCGCGACTGGCTGTGCGACAACACGCCTGCTGAACCGTCATTTAGGCTGCCAATCTCGGCGCTAGAGATAATGACTGAAGAGCAGCTGAAATACCTTAAGGATTGGCAAAAATCAGCCTATGACGCTGGGCTGGTAGGGTGTGACTATCCAATAGCGTATGGCGGAGGCGGGCGAACCAACTGCCAGCGCATCGCCAATGAGGAAATGCAGAGGGCTGAAACCCCTTATATGCCGAATATTATCGGCCTAGGTATGGCCGCGCCCACGCTGCTTCACCACGGCCAAGAAGAGCTAAAAAAACATTTACTGCCTCGCCTGTTCTCTGGCGAAGATATCTGGTGTCAGGGCTTTAGTGAGCCAGGCTCAGGTTCGGATCTAGCCAGCGTGCAAACCTACGCACAGCGTGACGGCGATGCTTGGGTAGTCAACGGTCACAAGGTATGGACCTCGTTGGCACACTTCGCCGCTTGGATGATTATCTTGCTGCGCACAGACAAGACGCAAAAGCATGGCGGCCTATCGTATTTTGTTGTGCCCATTAGCTCAGCGTTGGGTAAGGGTGTGCGCGTTAAACCACTCATTAAGATGACAGGGGAGACGGGCTTCAATGAGGTGCTTTTTGAAGATCTAGCAGTTGAGGATGGTTTGCGTTTAGGCGCTCTTGGTAGCGGTTGGCAGGTTGCCACCACGACGCTATTGCACGAGCGCGATGCTGGCGTGTTGGTGACGCCACGCTCGGGAGGCATGAAGAACGCAGCATCACATAATGCCGATACTGCCAATCTAATAGACCTTGCGTGCAAGACACAATACAACGGAAAAGCGGCAGTACAAGATCCGCTATTACGTGACCGTATTATGCAACAGCTTATTCGCGAGACGGCACTGGCGCAGAACCAGCGACGAACTCGTGTACCTGCATTACTAGAACACCCTGCCCGCCTGCAATTGCAGAACAAACTACTTAGGTCCGAGATTGCACAACAAACCGCAGCACTGGCGATGGAAGTGGCAGGGGCTAGTGCGTCGCTCTACTTGGGCGATCAAAATGCGCCCGCTGGAGGACAATGGCCGCTTGCTTATATGAGCACCTATGGCAGCACTATCGCGGCAGGCACTAGTGAAGTGCAGCGCAATATTCTGGGTGAGCGCGTGCTCAGTTTGGCTAAATCAAAATAAGGAAGCAACATGGCACAGCCCGATGACTATGGCTTCTCAGAAGAGGCCGCCCTGCTTAAGGATTCCGCTAGAAAGTTCTTTAAAAGCAATTTCCCGGCAGATAAATTACACCGTATGGTCGCTGATAACCCTGACTCTTCCCGAGCACCGGAAAGCCACTGGGACAAAGCGCTTTGGCAGCAACTGTTAGAGTTGGGTTGGACCCTGCTTGCGGTTCCCGAGTCTGCAGATGGCCTGGGTTTGCCTGCGGTGGCGGTTGCAGGCTTGGTGGAGGAGGCCGGAAGAGCGGCTTTCCCTTGCCCGCTGCTGGCAACGCTGAATACAACTTACGTGCTCGCCGCTTGCGGTGAGTCGGGTAATGAAGCACTTAAGGAAATAGCCGCGGGCGCCACTGCAACGCTGGCACTGACAAACCGAGCCGGTTCTTGGCAACCCCAAGACACGCAGGTGATTGCCGCCGAGGGCAAGTTAAATGGCACAGCCTGGTTCGTGCAAGACGCAGGCAAGGCTGACCGGCTGTTAGTGTGCGCTAAGAAAGATACAGGACACTCTTTGTACTGGGTGGCCACTAACGCGCCTGGAATTACTGTGCATGCAGATGCGATTGTCGATCTGACACGGGATCAAGCGCATGTGGAATTTACCGGTGTGGCCGCCGAAGAGATTTGCGAGGATGGGCTCAAAGCATTAGAGCAGGCATTCCCCGCCATTTGGACTATGCTGGCAGCCGACGTGATCGGCGCGGCAGAATGGCAGTTGCAGACCACGGCTGAGTACGCTCGCACACGTACACAGTTCGACCGTCCCATAGGTTTTTTTCAAGCGGTAAAACATCCCTTGGTCGACGTAATGATACAAATAGACGAGGCGAAATCTCTTGTCTATAACGCGGCCTGCGCGATCGATTTTGAGCCCGAGTGCGCGGCTAAATACGCTCACATGGCCAAAGCATCGGCCAGTGAAACCGCTGCGTTTGCAAGCAGCCGATCAGTGCAATTTCACGGTGGCATAGGCTACACCTGGGAGTGCTTTATACAGTTGTACTTCAAACGTCAGAAACACAGCCAGATGCTGTGGGGCGATGCTGCTTGGCACCGGACTCAATTGGCGGATATTGTGTTGGGAAAAATTGGCTGAGGTAATGAGGGCGTAGTGTTCACATCAGCATTGCGTAGCTTGGCGGCAGTCTTGAACGAAGAAACAGTCTTGAGCGAAGCAACAGTCATGAGCAAAGACGCCGTCATAAATAATAAAGAAACAACAACGAACGAAGCAATGCCATGAACGAAAAATCCGCTGCACTTGAACAACGACTTCGATTGGGGAGTCTCGCTCGGTTAAAAATAGACAACTTACCAAGATGGGTTCACGGTATGGGGCTAGGCGGGACGCTAGCGGTACTGGTTTTGTTTATTATCGCGTTCATAATATTCAAAGACGTGGCGGTATGGACTGACTGGCTGCCGGCTCGCGAGTTTGCTGATCCGCAATACGGCGAGCGAATCTATCCGGACAGCGTGTTTCGCACGCGCATCAACACCTGGTCAAATTTGGCTTACATTCTCGTAGGTTTCTATGTCATCGCGCTGGGGTTTAATGACTGGAACAAGGGTTTATCGCTGGAGCGGGGCTACGCCGCGCACGTTCCCATCCAAAGTTTTCTGTTTGGGGCGGCTCTCATCTATCTAGGTTTAGGCAGCGGGTTCTTTCACGCCTCTTTGACACGTTATGGACAGCAATGCGATGTAGGGGCAATGTACGCCATGTCGCTTTGTATGGCAGCCATCCCAGTTGGCAGCTGGTTGCCTCGTGCTGAGCTACCTGGAACGCATCACACCTTGCCTTCTTGGCCGTTGATTGCGGCACTTGTCGTGTTCGGGTCGCTCTACTTCACGTATTACAAATGGGAATATTCCTTTGGCGACGTTTCGGGTTACCTTAGCGGTGTATTGTTTATTTTTGCGGCGGTCAGCCTTTTTCAGCCTGGCAAGTATCTTCAAATACGCTGGTTTGTTGCGGCGTTTGTGTTAATTCTATTGGCTGCGAATATTCGTGAGCTTGATATGCAGGATAACTTTACCAGTCCAGACTCGCTTTTTCAGGGTCACGCTATATGGCATTTGGCCACGAGTCTTTACTACTTTTTCATCTACCTCTATTTTCGCTCTGAAGAGCGAGGAGTAGCTTTTCATAAAAGCGGTTAACAATGATTTTCCTGCGGTGAAAATATTAATTTGCCACGACGGCGCATAAAAACTGGGGCGCCGGGCACGACAGACTCCAGTGAGGTTGAGGATAAGTTAGTAAGCAAATTGTTATAGACGAATCAAGAACTATTTAATTTGGTGCTTGGCTATAGTTCAGCGTTTGAACTTGGGAAAACTAAGGTGGCGCTCGCGGCAAGCAAAGCGCAGCAGTATGCCCTGCGCTTGCCGCAAGCAACGGATTAGCCCTGAACTCGACGCTTTATATCCATGGCTAAAGTTGAAATTGCGTAACCACTTATTGCTATAGCCAAGTTATCTAAGAGGCTGTTCGCGTAAGATCCTATTTCGGGTATTGCCTCAGCACTGTTGCCCATAATTGGAACTGCGACGACAGCCGCATATATCATGGCTTGAGCACTATGCTCCGACACTGGACTCATAGCGCCGTGCACTAAACCAATAAGCAGCAGTAGCATGGCCCAATATTCGATTGGCATAAAGATTGCGATGAGTGATATCAGTACTGCTAGGACGGGTGCGATTCGATCGATATTCATTTTTAACCTCACTTTAAATGTAATTATAGTTTTTTTTAGATTTACAGTAGGCACACCAGTACAAATTACGACGCATCAATATTCAATATCTCAGATATGGAAGTAAAATTCCAGTAAATGAATCTGGTTTCTAGGTAAGTAGATGCTGGCAAGTTACCTGCCAGTCTGTCGGTTTTGGAATTTGTTTTATGCGTTCTTCACTAATCAAATTCGGTTTACAGAAACCATTCGAAACGCAGGGAAAAATTGTGCTATAGCCCCGCTCTCACAGATTTTGGTTTCGCGTCTTGCGAGTATTTCATCCTAAATCCCCTTGGCGCTCTTAATTAATTAAGGAGGCAGAGTAAAGGCACAGTAGTTTGGGTGTGCGGAGATTCTGGCAAGAGAGCTTTAGGATAAAAGCAGAAGAGTAAAATGCAGTGGAGCTCCTATGGGTTATTTGCGGCCGGCATCCCTGTAGGTCGTTCTGCGGGCCGCCTTGCAGTTGTCTAAAATTGCTCCCGGCAATTTAAGTTTAGAACCGCGTCTGTTTTTTTTACACTTCCTCTGTTCACGGGGGTTATGAACACCAACAGCTGCGGGTTAATTCTCAAGCCTTGCCAATTAAAAGAAAGCCCCGGCACCTTGCGATAACCGGTCTTTCTTTTATTTGGTGAAGGCAGGGAAAACGCTCTAAGCGTTTAACACTTCAGTATAATAAGATTAAGGTAGGTTAAAATTTAATTTATTTTACTAATGTATCTTACTCGAAAATAATTGAACCTCTGTTCAATAATTAACTTTTATCTCCTAGGTTAAATATTCTGGGAAGATAGGTGTTCGGTTTACTATTGACGTTTTGATCTGATTGTTATGTGCGGTCGCAGGTTTGGCCTGCTGCGATACTCACGATTTTATTTAATAACTCAAGGTAGGGCACGATCAGTGGCTATAGCTATTCCTGAACCTGAAATAAGCAGGTTCCGCCTTTGTCGAAATCGACTTGCAAATTCCATATCCCCAGTAAAGTTACGTGTATCCAGCCATGCGTCATAGTTAGGATGCCAAACAATTCTGATCAAGTTGGAAAAGTCTTCGGTAACGCCAAGTTCTTCAAACAGGCCAATAACCGTGACTCCCCAATGCGGCTCCCAAGTTTCCTAGGCCTCCTTGCTCAAGCGCACCGCCTCATCAACATTCTCTAATTTATACTTTTCCTCACGATGTACATAGAACCCTCCCATTGTTGGAACGCTTAGCCCGGCAGGGAGGTAGATCGCTTCGAACAGTCGGCTAGAAACAGTTCTCAATGAGTCTGCCGATTGCAGAGTCTTGTTGAGCGCATCTATCTGTTGTAGCGCGTCGTTTGGCCAAGCAAGCATCAATCCCATCTGATTATCCGATAGACCCGCAAACGGTGCATCAGCAGGTTTCTGAGCAGATACCCATGTTGCATACAGTATTACCCCATTCAGAGTTGCCTGCGATAGACTTTTATTTCGTGTCAGTTTAGCGAGTCCAGCGGTTCCCGGGTCTGCCTCAACGATCGAATAGCTGAATGTATAGTTCTGCAAAATATTAGATTGTGGAGATGGTTGGGCATAAACAAAAACAGGCAAGGAGAAACAAATCAATGCCAGCAAGTGACGGATGAATGATGTATCAATAAAAACTCTCATGCACTATTCCTTAAAAATAGGGTGTTAACTTATCCTATTGATTAGAGGCAGATAACCTTTATATATAGAGAGCCAGCTAACGTTGACATTTTGCCAATTGTTAAGATAGTCACGATCAAAACGTCAGCTTTCGGCTTTGAACTGTACTGTTGAGCGCGGCACACGATCTTAATAATAAAAAGTGCAGTGATGCATCATAGTTTATCGAACCGGATTGAATTATACAGATTCAATGAAGAAGTCGAACCTGATCGGTGCCGATTTAGTAATGACTTGTTTTACAGGTCTGCAAAAACCCTAGCCCAATAGAAGTCGAATACACATAAGTCTCGAAAACAGGGACCAAGTGAGCACCTACCAAGCAAGTCTCGGGCGTCGCCTAAAAGTGCTTATTTCTCTTTCGCATTGCCCATTTATGTTCCGCGTCTTCGCTCCAGTAAGTCTAGAGAGTGACCGCCGATATTTTCCCAGCGCCAGCCAAGTACTAGTCTGTTTAGTAAGCGGATAGATCGGCAGCGCCCTGATGCGCGTCGGCAACGCAATGAAGGCAGCTATTTGTCAGCCAATATATGAATGGTCACCTAGTGCCGGTTTGCGCCTGAGCCTGTGGTGTTGGAAAGGAGGAGACTTCGGCGACTTGTCCCGGACTTGGCGCGTACTGCTAGCTGGCAATGATGTAGCGTGAATGGAGCTAGGTGGCTAAAACAATTCAGACGTAACGTTGCTTTTCACTGAGGCTTGCTCCGTCTTCCCGCTTAATGCCGAGGATTTGGAAGCCGAAGGCACACTAAATAGGGGCGAAGTGCGGCAATAAATGTCTTTCGTAAATGGCGCCGCCTTCGCCGTTACCAATATGGGTGGCCAGGTTGCATCCTCTCGCTCCAGCAGCATCGATCTTCGAGGTTTGGATGCCAACCTCCCTGACTCGGCTCGACGGTCAGCGCATGGTGAATAGCCGCGTTAACGCAATAAAAAATGCAATATAGGCAGTATTACTGTAATGATTAACTTGAACGATGCCGAATAGAGGAACCTCGAGATGAAATGCCTTCACCTAAAATTATTTTTAACTGCACTCTCATTTTTTATTTGCTCAGGGGCTTGGGCACAACGGTTGCAACCCTCTGATAACTGTCGAGATCACACCGCTTCCGCTATTGTGACTTTTGCAGATATAGTGCTGGAGACGGAGGTACGTGAGGCGTTGTCACTCGGACCACAAGATGCGCTTAGCTGTGGTCGGGCAGCGCAACTAACGAGGCTGGATGCTTCCGGTACAGGTGCGAGAAGATCGGTTTCAGGCTCGCCAGAATGGAGTGATCCCGAACACCTATTTCATGACCTTTTTGGAATACAGAATCTCACAGGGCTAACAGACCTCGCTCTGCGCAATCGAGGTCTCTCTGACATTAGCCCGCTTGCCGGACTTACCGAACTGGTAAATCTAAACCTCCATACAAACTGGATTAGCGACCTTAGCCCATTGCGAGATATGACTAAATTGGTCCGGTTGCGTATTGCTGAGAACCCCTTGGCTGACATCAGTCCCCTGAGTGGGCTTACTGAATTGAGAGTACTTCGGATGCACCGTCACGGCGACTTCATCGGAGGGCAAAACCCAAGAACGCACATGGGAGCGACAGGATTACTATTTACCAATGCCGTTACTGACATAAGTCCGCTAGCAAAACTTACCAAACTAGTGGATCTGAATATTCATACTCAGGACATAAGCGACCTGACTCCATTGAGTGGTCTTACCTCTCTGATTGAATTGCGACTCGCTGCAAACTCGTTCACCGACCTCAGTCCGCTGCGAGGACTTATTAACCTTGAGTATCTTGAACTTACTGGAAACGATATTACTGATATCACACCACTAAGTGGGCTTATAAATCTGATGGCACTTGACCTGCGCTTCAATCCCGAGCTCAATAATATACAAGCGCTATTTGAGAACCCAGGTATTGGGGTTGGAGATATTGTCGAGCTAAGACATACGAATGTGTCGTGCACCGACCAGCAGCGATTAGCCGAAAAAGGAATAGAAGTTCGTACTGAACTGTTTTCTTCTTGTGCCACGGCTATGAGACAAAGATAAGAATCAGTATTTGAAATAAACCCCCTGACTTAGTAGTTTTTGACTTAAAAAGATTGGGGAGCAGTGATAAAAGAAACCAATACTGCGCAAGCAGTTACCGGATTAAGCGTAAAGTAGGGACAATAAATCTGTCCAATTTTTTTATGATCTAGGGCAATTTTGTTCTGGTCGCATTTTCACTTAGGATAAGTTATGAAATTACAATTGCCATTTGCTTTTAGCATCATCCTATTCGCTATTTTTGGCGCGCCCATTCTCGTCAGCGCACAGCAGTCTGATCGTCCCAATATCGTACTCATTCTTGCTGACGATCTGGGCTACACGGATATTTCCCCTTTCGGCAGCGAGATTAATACCCCCAATATTGCTAGGCTCGCCGCGCAAGGTGTTTCTTTTACGAATTACCATACTGCTGGCAGCTGCGCGCCGGCACGGGCCATGTTGCTTACCGGCGTGGACAGCCACAGGAACGGCGTGCCAAATATTCCTGAGGCCCTACCGGCAGAGCAAATGGCCTATGAGCACTATCAGGGAGTGTTGAGCGATAAGGTAATAACGCTTGCCAATGTTTTGCAGGCCGGTGGCTACCATACTTACATGACCGGCAAATGGCATCTGGGTCATACTCCTGAATTGCTTCCTTCGGCGCGAGGGTTCGAGCGCACTATTGCCATGGCCGATACCGGAGCGGATAACTGGGAGCAGCGCACCTACCTGCCGATTTACGATCGTGCCAACTGGTATGCCGATGGGGCAGAACACACCCTGCCGGATGATTTTTATTCATCGAAGTACTTCATCGACAAGACCATAGAATTTGTCGCATCCAATGCCGAGGACGATCAACCCTTCTTCGCCTATATCCCTTTTCAGGCAGTGCATATGCCGGTACAGGCCCCTCGGGAGTTTTCAGACAAGTATGCCGGTGTGTATGACGAAGGCTGGACAGTCATGCGCGAGAAAAGGCGTCTCGCGGCTGAAAAGGCGGGCGTCATCCCAGCGGGCAGCGAGGCGGTGGTCACCCCAGGTACGCTAGTCTGGGACAGCTCGCCAGAGGAACAAAAGCGTCATCAGGCCCGGCGCATGGAAGTGTATGCCGGCATGGTAGATGCAATGGATATGCACATTGGACGCTTGATGGAATACCTCGAAAGTATTGGCGAATATGACAACACTATTTTTGTATTTACCTCTGATAATGGCGCCGAGGGCTCCAATATAATTCGACCTAATGGTAGTTCGATACTTGCCCCCTGGTTTGACATCGTCGGCTACAACTCCGATTACGAAACCCTTGGTGAACGTGGCTCATGGAATGCCATTGGTCCCAGCAACGCGACGATCGCTGCTTCGCCCCTGACTTATTACAAGTTTCACGCCAACGAAGGTGGCCTGCGCGTGCCGTTGGTAATTTCGGGTCCGGGTATCACGAGAAAAGGCGACATGACCGATGAGTTTACCTTTGTGACAGATCTTGCGCCGACTATTCTGAGTCTGGTTGGAATTGATGATCACAACGGCAGTTGGCTAGGCAGGGGAGTAGAACCAATAGTTGGAACTGATTTTTCTGAATTTCTAGCGGGTGATTCCTCGCCAATACATGATGATAGCGACCCCATAGGTTATGAGTTAGGAGGAAACAGCGCTCTGTTCAAAGGCGATTACAAAATCGTTATAAATCGCACAGGGCAGAGTGAAACAGCGTGGCATTTGTTCAACATTAAGGCTGACCCAGGAGAGAGCAGAGACCTGGCCCAGGAGCAGCCGGCGTTGCTTGCGCAGATGTTGGCTGACTACGAGAGCTATACTCAAGCCAACAACGTGCTACCCATGCCTGAAGGCTACAACCGGTCTGGGCGGATTTTAGGGGATGCAATTAGGCAACTACGGCAGCAATGAAGAAATTGAGTAAATACCTCAAATCTTTTATTTAATGATGCTTTAAGTATTTAGGGGTCCTCCAATCTGCGGCCGGGACAGGAGGACCCATTAATTGCTGTAACTCTAAGTAGGTTTGCACCGAGATTAGCGAATGCGTCTATGTCGGAACAACGCACGGCGGTAAAACGCAGGTCCAGCTCATTTCCCTTCCCAATGCCTGCATTTAACAGCAGAGGTTGCACGTTATAGAGAGACCAGTTCTGTGCCAGACTCAATTCAACAAGCTGGCTGAGGCCGGCAATAGCGCTCACGTCGGTAATGTTGTTGTTTTCGAGGCGCAGAACTTTTAATGCATGTAATCGCCTCAGCGGGGCGATGTCTGCAATTTTATTATTGCTGAGAAATAAATGTTCCATATCAAGCATGTTGCTCAAAGCGCTAACATCTGAGATGGCATTGTCATTCAGGCTGAGCTGCTGCATTTCATTCATGCCACTTAGTGCACTAATGTCTTCAATCTGGTTGTTATGAGCCCACAACAGAACAAGATCATCTAGATTAGCCAGCGCACTGATGTCCTTAATCTGACTGTCATAGATGCGCAAATGAGTGAGCTTGGTGAGTTTAGCCAGAGGGCTAATATCGGATATGGCATTGAGATGAATGCGCAGCAATCGCATTTCCGTGAGTTCAGCAAGCGCACTGATGTCAGTGATGCCATTAAATACGACATTGGGGTCACGCCCGTCATCCATGTTGAGATAGTGTTTGAGCTGATGAGGGTACAAGCCGTGCACGTGTAGCTGGCGCAGTTTGGTGAGCCCTGCCAAGGGGCTGATGTCGAAGATTGGGTTTTCACTGACGATTAGCTGCTCGAGGTTGGTTAAATCACTTAAGGGGCTAAGGTCACTGAACCAATTAGTGTGCAGGTTCAGGTTGACCAGATTCGTCATGCTGCGCAGTGGACTGATGTCAGTAATCCGGCGGTTGAGTAAATTTAGTCGGGTTAAACCTGTGAGATTCTGAATACCTTCCAGGCTCTCGAAGGGTTTCTCCGGCGAGGGTCTTAAGGTTCCGCCATAGACTACTCGCTCAATTGTGGTGCTAACAACCAGTCGTTCTAAATCGGCTGCCTGTGCGCAGCGCAGAGCGGCCCCTTTCGCCAACCCAAGCGCTTCATTAACCACTTCGGCCAGGTCAGCATCGGCGAAGGTGACAATGGCATCTGCCGAAAAGTCTCGGCAATGATCCATGGGCGAGAGGGTCGTTTGTGCGAGAATGTTAGCAAGGGGGCAGCACAATAACGCGAGCGCTAATAGCTTAGTAATAATAGGGCGAGGACTCATGAGTCACCTTTTCAATTGAAGTGATTGTTCTTCATATGCATGTGATTAATAAATGTAAGAAAAATGTAAAAATAAGATAAGTTCAGTGATTGAAATTAATTAACGGTCACCAAATTCAATTTCAGCAACAGCAATTCCACTCTCGCCTGCAACCGAATAGAGTAAATAAGTTTTATCGTCTTCCTGGTAGATAGCAGGATCCCGTAGCTGGTGAACTCGCACATCGATATGGCCTCTTCTGGAAGATTCTAGGGGCAGGTTTGCGCCCTCGTAGTCAAATTCGGGGCGCAATACCTCTGCCGGTTCAGATGCAGTCCAGTTCTGCCAGTCATCGGTTAGATCAATAGTGGAAAGTAGAATTCGCTCCGGCTCTTGCCCGGCCTGAGTGAAGAATACATAAAGCTGATTATCACGAATCAATAGAGCTGAATGGCGCATATCTGCGTTAAAAAACTGGGGGCCTGCTTCGAAATCTGACAGGCCATCGGCTGAGCGATACAGATAACCGGGCATGCTCATGGCGTAAAAATAATTATTGTGCTCAATCACGCGAAAGTAAGGGCGACCTAAATCCTCTTCTCTGCCTTGGAAATTAATGCCGTCTTGAGACACCACTGCACGTGTGAATTGTCTGCCTACATCTCTGCCGTGTATGTACATCACTATTTGCTGAAGATCTTCGCGCACGTGCACATCGGGTGATGCAATATGTGCATACAGAGGCGCAGTTGACCCCGGTGCCGGTGAACACGGCGGGCAAGTAGTGGGAAATAAGGAGTCTTCCAGTGTTAAGGAGCCGGGCGAATGAACGGTCCACGGGCCAGTTACTTCATTTGCATAGGCCATGCGAATATAGGTGCCACGATGATCGGCAAAATACAGATAATAATTGCCGAGTGGATTCTTCACCCAATCAGGTACCTTGATCATTGAGGGTCCCTGAATATTGCCGCCCATTCGAACATCCATCTCTGGCGTGATAATGGGGCCATTGCCTAGGCGGGTGACAGTGATGCTGGGTGGCTCTGCTGCCTGTATGCTGGAAAACATTAAAAATAGGGAGTAAAACAATAGTGTTAACGGTTTTCCTGTCTTCATAGTAGTGAGTCCAGCGAGGATAGAGTTTAAAAGAACGAAAATTCACGATTCAACATAAAACATCACGGTTCTCGATTTTCCTCTTAAAGTAGAGGTGGAATAAAAGGTATCTTTTAAGCTAAGAGTTGTCCAGTTCAGTGGGTGGGGCGGTGAAGACAAGTCCCGGACTTGTCCTGAATGGACAAGGTGGAAGTAATCTATATTTGATATTACTAATTGAAAATTTTATTACACACATATTTTTAGGGGAGAAAGAGCAAATGAAAATTGCCAAATTACTGGCCGGTGCAATCGCACTGGTTGGGCTCCAAGACGTGTTCGCCCAAGAGCAGTTCACCTATAACGAGCACGTGGCCCAGATCATCAATGAGAATTGCGTGGTATGTCATCAGGAAGGCGGTATCGGTCCGATGCATCTCACCAATTTTGATCAGGTGCGCCCTTGGGCTCCGCTGATCCAGTTGAAAGTAGCCAATCGTGAAATGCCGCCCTATGCCTATGACCATGGCATTGGCATTCAGGACCTGATCGGTGACTGGCGCCTGACGCAGGAAGAAATCAATACCATTGTGGCGTGGGTGAACGCCGGTTCTCCCAGAGGTGATGTTGATGTAATTGCGCCTGTTGCTCAGGTGAAAACTCCAGGTCAGTGGAACTTTGAAGCCGAACTGGGCGCTCCGGACCTTATCGTACCTTCATCATCTTACGATATCCCCGCCAACGGCAATGACCTGTGGCTGCGAGAAATTGTTGACCCGGGATTAACTGCGTCAGTTGCTTCAAACTGCATTAAAGCAGTACAGGTAAAGCCCCGCGGCGATGCCGCGGCGGTAGTGCATCACGCTAACTCCATTGTATTTACCGAAGATGAAAACGGTGACTTTAGCCGTTCTGGCATGCTCACCGAATACGCGATGGGTAAGTGGGGCGAGCAAGTGCCTGACGACGTCTGTCGCACCCTGCCTGCGGGCGCACAAATTCAATGGAATATTCACATGTTCCCCGGTGGGGTTGGTGCAACCGCGCAGGGCAAAATGATCAAAGGTAACGTGGTTGAAATCGGCCTGTGGTTCCATGGCGAAGAATTCGGCGAGCAGGACGGTATCTATAAGCAAGACTTGGCCCAGTATAGCTTGGGCTCGCAGGACGATCTGGTGATTCCGCCCAACGGCTATTACATGACGCAGGGCTTCCATTCCTTCGACCATCCAGTGCGCGTGGACAGTTTCCAGCCTCATGGTCACCTGCGCATGAATGCCGCCTCTTTGGAGGTTTTCTATCCGGCAACCGGCCGGACTGAGCCGATCAGCCAAATCTCCAAATGGAGTGCTACTTGGCATCACAGTCATTTGTACGAGCCCGACGTGGCGCCGTTGATTCCCGCTGGTGCCGTCTTGGTCCTGAAGCAGTGGTATGACAACACAGCTAACAACCCCCACAACCCCGATCCTGATATGTGGGTTGTGGGTGGTAGCCGCACCGGCGATGAAATGACTCATGCCTGGATCGCCATTACTCACCTGGACGATGAAGGCTATGAAAAACGGGTTGCCGAGAGACAGGTCAAGCAGAACAGCTCAGTGGCAGGCAGTGACTGATTTACGAGAGATTCTTCTGCTCATGCTAAAGGACGTTGCCTGTTAACGGGAATTGATGGAGCGGCGCTGGCTTGGGTGTGAATCCACGAATCAATCGTTGGAACATTGCGTTAAGTGTTCGAGCAGCAGTGGGCTGCGCGGAGCTTTTAGCAAGAATATTGTAGAAATATTGAGAGTATAATTCATGTCAATTATTGGAAGCACCTCCAAAAACATGAAAGCTCAGCTAACAGCTTTCTCATTCATCCTTGTGTCGCTAGGCACGTTCGATTTCTCGCAAGCCTCGGACCAAGAATGGCACACATACGGAGGCGATTTAGCGAGCACTCATTATTCTGCGCTGGACACAATCAATGCTGAAAACTTTAACCAGTTAGAGGTAGCTTGGGAGTTCGACACAAGTAACTTTGGCAGCAGCCCAGAATTCAATTTCCAATCAACACCCTTGATGGTTAATCGAACAATCTATACCACTGCCGGAACCCGTCGTACTGTTGTTGCTCTGGACGCACAGACCGGAGAAATTCTCTGGGTGTCTCGCCTTGATGAAGGAGAGCGCGCTTCGAACGCGCCCCGCCGATTGTCGGGCCGCGGGCTGGCATGGTGGGATGATGGCAGCGACAAGGGTCGAATCATCTATGTGACACCGGGCTACCAGATGATTGCTCTGGATGCGGCAAGTGGGGAGCGCATTGCGGATTTTGGGCTCAATGGCATTGTAGATTTAAAACAAGAGTTCGATCAGGACTTGGATCTGACAACAGGAGAGGTAGGACTCCACGCCGCTCCTATTGTTGCCAACGGCGTTATCGTTATTGGTTCGGCATTTCGCGCTGGCAGGATGCCGACTAGTCGAGAGAAACCAAAAGGTCATGTGCGGGGCTACGATGCGCGAACTGGAAATCGACTTTGGATTTTTCACAGCATTCCCCAGGCCGGTGAATACGGCAATGACACTTGGCTGAATAATTCTTGGTCTTATACCGGTTATGGCGGTGTCTGGGCGCAAATGACAATCGATGCGGCGCTTAATACGGTCTATCTGCCTACCGAAACCGCCACGGGAGATTCCTATGGTGGCCATCGCCACGGAGACAATCTCTTTGCTAACAGCGTGGTGGCACTTGATCTGACAACCGGTGAGCGGCAATGGCATTTTCAGACTACTCATCACGACGTGTGGGATTGGGATATCCCTGCCGCGCCAATTCTTGTCGACCTGACTATCGACGGGCGTATTAGAGCGGCTATAGCGCAACCAGTGAAACAGGGTTTCACCTTTGTGTTCGACCGGGAAACTGGAGAGCCTCTGTTCGAAATTGAGGAGGTGCCAGTACCTGCATCCGATGTGCCCGGTGAACGGTTGTCACCAACTCAACCGATTCCTGTTAAGCCTCCATCCTTCGCGCGGCAGGGGCTTAACGACGATGAGCTAATTGATTTCACGCCTGAGTTGAAAACCAAGGCGCGAGAGATACTCTCTCAATACCGCTATGGCGATATTTATGCACCGCCCTCGTTGGCGGAGGCCGATGATGGCACGTTTGGCACGCTGTTTATGCCCTCACAAACCGGCGGGGCGAACTGGCCCGGTGGAGCTGCCGATCCTGAAAGCGGCATCATGTATATCTTCAGTAAATCTGATGTGGGTCGAATGTCTATGAGCAGTCGCCCGGAGCGCTCAGACATGAACTATATAAATCTGCAATTGCAAAATGCGCCGCGACTGAGTGTGGACGGCTTGCCCTTAATCAAACCACCCTATGGCCAGATTGTGGCGCTGGATTTGAACGAGGGCGAAATTCTGTGGGATGCAGTTCACGGTGAGACGCCGGATTCCATTCGTAATCATCCCGCACTAGCAGGTATAGACATTCCCCGCACCGGGCAAGGTGGGCGCGTGGGTTTGCTGGTAACCAAAACACTTGTTATTGCTGGCGACGGCGGCAGTTATACCAACGCCGATGGCCAACAGGAAGCTTTGCTGCGCGCCTACGATAAACTTACCGGAGCATTATTGGGTGGTTTGCCAATGCCGGCACAGCAGACTGGAAGCCCAATGACTTATGCAATCGATGGAGTGCAGTATCTTGCTGTATCGATTTCCGGTGGAGATATACCGGGTCGGTTGAGGGTTTATAGTTACGAACCCTGATCCAGTAATACTTCGCGCACACACCTTATTTTGGCCCACCACAATTTCGAATGTTGATTTTTTCCATGACACGCAAATGCACTATGAAAGGATTGATTTAGTCTTAAAATGAAACTACCAGCAACAATCTCTCTATTCTGTTTTTCTATTGTAGCTCTTGCGCAAGAAAGTGTGGGAAGTGAACGTGTGCATCCACTCTCGCTAGGTGATGATGATCCAGGTAATCATGTCATCGCCTGCCTAGGGGAAACCAGCCCAGCGGTTTCAGTAAGTGCAATAGCAGGATTCTTTCACGGCCTAGGTGATGACACTAATCCCGCGACTAGTATCGATGTGGTTTCGAAAATAATAGAGTAGATTGTTGCTCTAATCAGTTTTTATTCACCGTCAGCTGAGCTATACGATTATGCTAAAACTGAACAAAACCGAATTCCAGAAAATATTAGCGGCAGTGTTTTTACTCGGTTTTTCTATCAATGCATTCTCCCAAGTTACTGACGCCCGATTTACCCCCACCGATGATTACACTATCGACGAAACATTTTTTAAACTGCCCCTTGGCAGATCAATCGGCGCCACCTCGGGTCTGGCGATCCATCCGAATGGCTCATCTTTCTGGATCTTCGATCGCTGCGGTGCTACCGATTGCCGAGGATCAAATCTTGCCCCTATTATGCAATTCGATCGGCAAGGCAATCATCTTCTCAGTTTTGGTGCCAATTTATTCCAGCGCCCCCATGGATTGACTGTGGACGCTCAGGGCAACGTCTGGGTAACGGATGATGTCGGCTCGCGTGACATAGACACTGTTAGCGAAGGCAAGGGCCATCAGGTTTTCAAGTTCAGCCCTGAAGGTGAGTTACTCATGACCCTAGGTAGTCCCGGCATTTCTGGCAACGGACCGGGCACATTCAATATGCCTTCGGCGGTACTTGTAGCGCCCGGTGGTGACATCTTTGTCGGTGACGGACACGGCCCTGCCTCCAACGCCCGCATCGTGAAGTTTAACTCTCGTGGAGAATATCTCATGACATGGGGCTCATCTGGCGAGGGTCGACATCAAATTCATACGCCTCACGCGCTGGCTATGGACTCTGCTGGCAGACTCTTTATTGGTGATCGTGGTAACAACCGAGTGCTTATTTTTGATCAATCGGGTAAGTTTATCGATGAATGGAAACAGTTTGGTCGACCCAGCGGTATGTTTATTGATCACAATGACTTGCTGTATGTTGCTGATTCCTCCTCTTCAAATACGCCACAATCTAATCCCGGTTTTGAAGAAGGCATTCGCGTTGGAAATGTAAGAGATGGTCGCATTAGTTTTTTTATCGAGGATCCCGATGCAAACGGTAGTCAGGAGGGTGTGATTGCTGATAGTGATGGGAATATCTATGGCTCACTCACAGCAGGCATGGCTTTACGGAAATATTCTCAGTCAGAGTGACTTGCAGTGTGAATTTCATACAGCTGTGATTGGCTGTGGACATGAACTGAAAGAGCAGTGTCTTTAAGCAACACTGCCTTGAGTGTATTTGAATCACTATCAGTTGAGAAAAGCGAGGGGAGCCAGAGCCGATATTATCGAATCAGAATTTGGGGATATCTCAAGCTCTGATCCGCTTGGTCCTCAGGGGGACATTGGTCTATCATTTTTCTGGGCATCATTCAGGAGCATAAACTGCCTGACGGCTGGACCTTTTTCTTTCATACTCCGAGAGAGTTCCTCTAGGGCAAGATCCATTTCAGGGTATACTGACCAATTAGCATCGGATAATACTTCGTAAGTGCAGTTCTGCATTTTCAAAATTTTGTTTATTGCCTGATCCGAAAGGGTTCGTATACCGTCATAACACTGCGCATATTTTTCTAAAACCGTCGATAATTGGCTGTCAGAACTCAGCTTTGCCAATTCTGCTCCGTGGGATATTATTGCTGCCGTCTCCCTCATCATAATCAGCTCTAAAAGACTTAGAGGCTGATCAGTCACATTTCCATATACCAGAGACCCCTCTGTTAATACTGAGTCTCCAAAATAATCGAAATAACTTTTACCTCCATTTGATACGTATTTTATTTGCGGGAATCCTGATGACTGTGCTGAAGCTAATTCAATTGACTTCGCAGGTGCTAGCTCAGACACATCTGTCGAAAGAGACTGAACGTCGAAATAGAGCTGAGTAATGGACCCAAAAAGTGTTGCAATAACCAGAGCAATTATAGCAGGCCACCGATAGCGAAAAGCATAGTGGAGAAAGTTGGCGCGTAGATCGGCGCTTTTTCGAGAAGAAGTAGGTTTTTTTGGCGCAGCACTATCTTTACACTGTTGCGTACTTGTTTCTTCAGAGGGTAAAAAGCTTGAAAAATGACTATTAAAAACCGCACCAAGCGCCTTCGCTGTCTCAAGAGACGGCACTCCTTTACCTTTTTCGATTCTTTGAATGGTCTTGACACTCAACCCAGAGAAAGAGGATAGATCATTTTGTGACCACCCCTGTTGCGTCCTGAGCTCTTTAACGCTTAGTTGGGTCGTAATACTCATGCGCATATACTCTGTATAGACGATTGATCTTACGATAGGCGCCGCATTGTCGCAACATCTCAAGCCGCCGGGAGAGAATTTCAAGATGGGTGGGCTGATGGGTGGGCTGATGATTGGCCAGGTGAGTCAGTTTAGCGATCGCTGTACTTAGTCTTTGTAAGACAAGTCCCGGACAAGGCTCCACTAGTTCGGTTTTTAGAGTTATAGTTCTAAAACTCAAGCAGAGTAGGGAAACTCTATTTGTCGGGCTGACGGCAAGCTATTCAATAACGCGAAGGGCTTTGCGCAAGGTGAGTTGCGCAGTATCCCGTGAGTTATTCTATATGGGCTAAGATATGAATCGAGTTTCAAAACTGACAACGCTAGTTTCGGGCCTACTGGTTTCAGGTCTATTTGTATCTAGCTCAGCGCAAAACGCTGATCGATCGGCCAGGCTTCTTCTCGAGGCGGCCGCGCCACTTCGTGTGCTCCAGGGCGAAGATCCACCTAACGTTTTATTCATCATCGTAGATGACTTGAACACAGCGTTGGGATCCTACCTTGGCTCGGGGGTTAGGCCACACTACGCCACAGCGAGCACACCAAATCTGGATCGCCTTGCAGCGCAGGGTATCCGCTTCGAAAACGCCTTCGTGCAGAATCCTCTTTGCAACCCCTCCCGTGCATCTCTTTTGAGCGGTCTTAGACCCAACACGGTTGATGTGCACGATACCTCAACTTGGCCACGCCACAAGATTGGCAACGAACTGCGAATGCTGCCCGAACACTTTGATGATCATGGCTATTTTACCGGCAGGGTGGGTAAGGTGGGTCACAACTCCTTTGAGCATGCGGTAAGTTGGGATGAATCGAAGTTTGCCTTGTCGCGGGATCCGTCGCAACTCTTCCATACTCCCGGCTACCTGCCTGGAGATGACCTTTCAGAGGTAAGGGACAACACCTGGACTGAAGGTTCGGAAAACGGCATGTCCCGACGGGATATTTTCGCTGGAAGTAGCCGATCGCTAAGCCTACCGTTGACCTGGCGTGCCACGCACGAATCTGCGCCGATGACCCCTGACGGAACCACGGCGACGAGAATTATTCAGCTTATGGCAGAGAATCGCGACAAACCTTTCTTCCTCGCTGCAGGCCTGCACAAGCCACATCAGCCCTGGGTTGGACCTGTGGAGTTTTTCGATCAGCACCCTGTCGATAAGATTGTGCTACCCGAAACACCCGCAAGTGGCGCAGATATTCTTCCCGCGCCTGCGACGCTGTTCCTAGAGGATGACACGGCCCACACGCAGCTGCAGAAAAAGCAAGCAATTGCAGCCTACCATGCCATGGTGACCATGGCCGACCATCATGTTGGTCGACTGCTGAAGGGGCTAGAGGATCTAGGTCTCGCAGATTCCACGATCGTGGTGTTTACCAGTGACCACGGGTTTCAATTGGATGAGCATGGCGGGCTCTGGCGCAAGCAATTCCAGTACGATGAATCGATACGCGTGCCCCTCATCGTGCGTCTGCCAGATGGCAGAGGTGCAGGGTCAGTGTCTGACGGGATCGTGGAGCTGGTCGATCTTTATCCAACCCTGATCGATCTGGCTTCATTGCCTAATCCAGCACACGATTTGGAAGGCTCGAGTTTTGTGCCTCTGCTTGATGACCCGGATAGGCCCTGGAAAGCCGCGGCATTCTCCGCATCCAGACGCATGGTGGGCTCAAGCTCAAGCAATAACCCTTTGATAACTCAAGAGGGCTATGACGGCCAGACTATTAGAACGGCTAGGTACCGATACACACAATGGTCGCCGCTGTCAGGCAAGGGTGACATCCTAGTGGAGCTGTATGATCTCGAGCAAGACCCGATGGAATTCGATAATCTCGAGGACGAACCGACACACCTAGGTCTGGTCGCTGAACTCTCTGCGAGACTCGCCATAGGCTGGAAGGGAGAACTACCTCCCAGCTCGGATAACTGATTTTTGGACGACCGGCTTGCTCTTTAGCTGATGATGGCAAACATCGATAATGATGGCTTTGAAGACAACGTTTCGGCACGCGAGATCGATGCGAGATATGGCCCCGCTTCTGTCATTCCGGGTTTATCACCACCGGCCGAGAGCAGCGCCCGCATAGCTTTTGGCTCCGACAACCCAGATCAATGGTTCAACATCAACAGCGCGGAGAGTCACGATGCGCCTGCACCGGAAGATGCAGTGATAGTGTATTTAAATCCGGGTGGCTACCTTGATGTGGTAGCCGCGGCAGAACAATCTCACCTTTATTATTTGCAAAATAATATTTCAGAGATACTTGCGCGTATCACATTCAGTCAGTTTTTATCGTTTCGTTGTCCGCACTCGTAGTGAGTGCGTCAAAAAATAGGTACTTAAAATGCAAAAATTGAATTCTAGTTACTTTTTCTGCGGACTATTTTTGCTGGTTCAATCTGCGGCTGCGCAGTCACCGGTGGATACACATTCCGCCAGCTTCTGCATAGCCGCTAAAGTTGATCAGGCATGGGTAGAGGGCGCTGAATTTATTATGGGTGATGACTTTGCTTATAAAGAAGAAGGGCCGGCTCATGCGGTTTCCGTTTCGGGATTCTGGATAGATACTCATGAAGTGACCAACATACAATTTGCTAAATTTGTTGATGAAACGGGCTATGTCACTGTTGCCGAACAAAGCCCCGATCCGGCTGATTGGCCAGCCGGTGTGCCAGCAGAATTTCTGCAGCCTGGTTCTGTGTTATTTGTTTCGCCGGTTGCCGGCGAGGCTGCAGAAAATTTGTGGTCTTGGGTGCCGGGAACCAACTGGCGCCACCCAGATGGTCCAGATAGTAACATTGTAGGCAAAGACAACTACCCGGCGATTCATATCGCCTTCGAAGACGCCGAAGCCTATGCGAAGTGGGCGGGGCGAATGTTGCCAACCGAGGCGCAGTTTGAGCTGGCGGCAAGTAACAAAAGAGACAGCCGATTTGCTTGGGATGGAAATGAGCTTGCCCCTAACGGCCACCATCATGCCAATACGTGGCAGGGCACATTTCCTGTGGAACATAAATCAGAAGACGGCCATGTGGGCCTAGCACCGGTTGGTTGTTTTGAGTCAAATGATTACGGCATTTATGATCTTATCGGAAATGTCTGGGAGTGGACTTCCAATTGGTACTATCCCGAACACGATTCTACTGATTCTTTAAATCCAACGGGTCCTACGCAGCAGGAAAGCGTTAGTAGCAATCACGGGAATTCTGTAGCTCGAGTGATTAAGGGAGGCTCATACTTGTGCGCCGAAAACTATTGTCTTCGATTCAGGCCTGCGGCCAGAGAAGCCCAAGATAGCGGACTTGGCTCCAGTCATATTGGATTTAGGACTGTATTAAATCCTAAATAGAGGTTTTTAGGCCCAGTGCGTATCGATTAAGCAAAAAACGACATTTAAGCGTACATGCTCCTTTTGGTTTCGAGCGTTAGTTAGGGGGTTCATTAATTAATGGGACTAAATAAATTAATTAGAGGGCCAATTAAATGAGCAGTTACCGTCTTGGAAATCTAGCGGTGGCGATACTTAAATTCTCATCGAACGGTTTTCAGGACACCGTCGATAATATGTACCAACTTCCTCATCGCAGCACCGACTATAAGCATCATAGACTTCCCTGCGTTAAGGAGTCTTTTCTTCATGGCAATAGTGATAAAGTTACTTGCTTTCAAGTTATATGGCATCGCCACAATGGCAGGTAAAAAAAACGATTTACGAAGTCGGCTATCACCAATCTTTGAAATTTTTTATCGCCCTCTTTTGCGCTTCCAGATTGTCTTTGTCTGGGCGTTAAGCCACATAATGCTGCCATTTTTTTAGCACTGCTAAAGTCTTCAATATTAAAAAATGCTGCCAGTACACTTATTCGATTGGCTGGCCCTGTTTGTCAAGATAGTTTTCATCGCACCTTAGATAGACTAAAAATCTCAAATAATTAGCAAATAATTGGGAAAGCGCAGGGTGCCATGGGTATGACAGGGGTCAGCATAAACCAATCGGTTTTGTCGGCTGAGGGCCTTTGGATCTTAGCAAAAGGCAATGGTGACATAGTAATAAAAATAATGATTTATCGGGTCTTAGAGCTAACCTGTCAATATCTATCGATCACGCTAAAGACAGAAAGTTTAGGCTAGTGATTAATCATGAAAAGCCTCGAAAAATTGGTCCTGCTCTGCTTTTCAGTTGCTGTGATTGTGGATAGAGCATGGGACTAGTGTTTTCAAACATTTCGCTTTAGAATCAGATTTGGTGATTTTTACGTACTTACCAAGTCAGCGTTAAAAACAATGAAAGACGAAGTGATCGTCGCAAGATATTTCTGGCTGCAGCGGCGGATTGATCAAATAGTCTCTAGTTGCCATGGCAACTTTAAATGGCGGACTACTCATCCACGGAGAATGTAATTTGTCGATTATTTTTAATACCCCTACCGTGATCAAATATTTATTTTATATTTTGATTATCTTCGCTTTTTTGATCTTTGTTTTTCTCAATTTCTCATCCGTTTTTGGGGCATCGCCAGACGAAAATAGCAAAATAATTATAGAGAGATCAAAAAATTCTTCTGCTGGAAAGTTTCAAAATTTAAAGTCAGATTATGAAAACAGGTCACTTTTTGCAAACTCTAACGCCGAGCGCACAACGTTAATGACTTGGTTATCTCCTCCAAAAGATAAGAACCCGATAGACTCTCTTCCGACTATCCAATTTCAAGGGGATACGTTAACCGAAGGCAAGTTTGTTTGGTTAGGACACTCGACATTGCTAATGAATATAGATGGTCTAATTGTGATGACGGATCCCGTCTTCAATCGAGCTTCTCCAGTGCCCATTTTCGGAAAGCCTTTTCCCTATGAGCACCCAATAAATATCGACGACTTGCCAAAAGTTAATGTCGTTATCATTTCTCATGATCACTATGACCATCTTGATTTCAAGGCAATCAAAGATCTTTCAAAAACCGTTGATCGGTTTCTTGTTCCATTAGGAGTTAAAGCTCATCTACAAAGATGGGGCGTTGATACAAATAGAATTAGCGAACTTGACTGGCATGAGAGCGAGGACTATGGAAATGTTAAATTCACCTTAACTCCTGCCCAACATTTTAGCGGGCGAGGGCTAAGAAATAGAAATTCGACTTTGTGGGGTTCGTGGGTAGTTTCGGCCGAAAAAATGCAAGCCTTCTTTAGTGGTGATGGTGGTTATTCAGGAACATTTAAAGAACTAGGTGATCGATATGGTCCTTTCGATATAGCGTTTATTGAAAACGGCGCTTACAACGCAGATTGGTCTCAAGTTCATATGTTTCCCCCTGAAACCGTTCAAGCCAATATCGACTTAAAATCCAAAGTACTTTTCCCAATTCACTGGTCTAAATTTGACCTGTCTATTCACCCTTGGGATGAGCCAATAATTCGCATTACTAAGGAGGCTGATAAAAGAAATGTAGATATTGCAACTCCAATGATTGGCGAAGTATTTGACTTAACCAACTTGCCAAACAATGCCTGGTGGGAGGGACTTAGAAATTAGGCTGTAGCTATTAGAGGCAATTAATAAGAAAAATGGCGACGGGCTTATTTTTTCAGTCTCGGCTATATAAAGGCTAAAAAATAAATCTGTCTCCTTTCTTGACCCCTTTTCTTATGCCGTTTACGAGGCAATACTTAAACCGGATTGCGGGAACGCCATAGCCATATACTCTCTAGAGCCGATCAAGCATTTCATCGACAATGATCTCGGTGAGGATTGGTGTGGGGTAAACGTTTACGAAAGTAAGTAGATCGTTGACGCTTGTTTTATGAACCATTTTGCAGGTGTTCAAATTTTCTCTTGGGGTCTTAATCCAAATATTAAGGCGCTGCACCAATCAATGTTTTAATAAAGATAGCGCTTTGCGGGGTGGTAAAAGCCGTAGGCTAGGCTTTTCTGTTTTAACCTCCTCGCTTTTTAAACATCACTATAGGTTTAAAGCTCATCACTAACTCGTCTTTTTGATTAAAGACTTCGTTACACAGGAAAACAATGCCGAGCTCAGGGCGAGACTTGGATTCTTTTTTGCTGGTGATCGTACTCGTCATATGCAATGTGTCGCCAGGAAACACCGGCTTCACCCAGCGCAGCTCATCAAGCCCCGGTGAGCCTAAGCCAGCAGAGTTCGCTGGCATATTGTCCACGGTCATGCGCATCGCAATGCTGCCAGTATGCCAACCGCTGGCACAAAGCCCGCCGAAGATCATCGCCTTACCT